>Ga0214472_10005223_pt1 | contig 13659 bp, 11 predicted proteins | sample RVTome_6_FD_207662 | JGI IMG/M metagenome (GOLD analysis project Ga0214472, IMG submission 207662) | Soil microbial communities from uranium-contaminated site in the Upper Colorado River Basin, Wyoming, United States - RVT140D175 | ecosystem: Environmental > Terrestrial > Soil > Contaminated >... | reverse complement strand
GTTTTCCGTGTCGTTCAAGTTCGGCCCGATGCAGGTCTGCGACGCGTTGGTCAAGTTTCGCCTGGTGGGTACCGATCCTGATTTACGGTTGTTCGCCACGCCGATGCAAATTCATCCCCAGCGGCAGCTCTGGCCTCTCACTTACCCGGAATCGTACGGGGCTGAGGTGATGGAGCAAGTCGGCCCGTTCTACACGATGGGGTTACCCGAAGACACCAACGCCGTCACCGACAACCGCTACGACCTCGACGGGTTCTTGCAACAGTGCTCCGAGATTGGCACGCAACGACGCGGCATGTTCGAGCATGAACTGAATCGCTTCGACGACGGTGTGCTGGCGTTTGTTTTCGATGCCGGCGATCGCGTGCAACACATGTTCTGGAGCATCGACGACCGGCAAAGCCCGGTTTACGACGCCGCCCACGCAAAGAAGTACGGCCACGTCATCGACGATCTTTACATCGAGATGGACGAAATTCTTGCGACGGCGCTCGATGCCGCCGGTGAGGAGACGGCCGTGTTTGTCGTATCCGATCACGGCTTCGGTCCGTTTCGCCGGGCGATGCATTTGAATCGTTGGCTCATCGACAAAGGTTACATGGAACTCAAAGGTGCCGATGAGGGTAGATCGCTCTTCGCCGATGTGGATTGGTCAAAGACCAAGGCCTACGCCGTGGGCTTCACGAGTTTGTACCTCAATCTGGCCGGTCGCGAATCGCATGGCGTGGTGTCACCGGGGGACGACGCCGATCAATTGGCGGCGGATATCGCGTGTCGGCTGCTCGAAACGCGCGATCCCGAATCCGGCGATCTCGCGGTGCGCGGCGTTTATCCGAGTCAGGAGATTTACTCGGGGCCATGCGTGGATCGCGGACCGGATATGGTCGTTGGATTTGAGCCCGGCTATCGCGCAAGCTGGCAGACCGCCCTGGGCGCCGCCCCGCGGGGAACGATCATCGACAACGACAAGGCCTGGGCAGCGGACCATCTGGTTGACCCCTCGGCCGTGCCGGGTGTGCTTGCATGCAACGTGCCGCTTCAGGGTACAAACCCCGCCGGTGTTGATCTCGCTCCGACGATCTTACACAGCCTGGGTATGCCGATTCCGTCCCACATGGACGGTGGATCCTGGTTGCGAGATCAAGATGCGGCACACCATCCGGATGCGAGCGTCACCGCGGATCAGCCGGAGTTGGTCTGGGCCATGTCCGCATCAACCTGCGCACAGAGCCCAGGGTGTGATCCCTGGGATACCGACCCGGGCGACGGTCTCGACGACGACCAACGCGCCGAATTGGAAAAGCACCTCAGCGATTTAGGATATATTTAGAAGAGTCAGTAGGGTGGGCACGTTTCCGTAGGGTGGGCACGTTTCCGTAGGGTGGGCACTGCCCACCAAGTTTTCTGTAATCTCCGGTCCGCACGGCGCACCGTACGATTGGGGGCACGGCCCACCAAGACCTGCGCGGCGCCCCCGGCATGTATGGTACCGGCGTCCTGCCGGTGACAAACGGACTGGCCCTTCCACTTTACAATTCCCAGAATGAGGATTGACCGATCTTGAATCTGGAGGTATCCTCAAATCAACACATTCGCCTAATGGGGGAGCATAGCATGGACGGCAAGCTTAGAGCCTTCGGATTGCGAGATCTGGTCGCGGTCGTTGCTATCATGGTGGCACTGATCGCTATCGGCATTCCCACGCTCGCCCACCCGCACCGGTTGAACAAACGCCAAACGTGCGCGGTCGATCTCAAAGGCATTGGGACCAGCGCCAAGATCTACGCCAACGACAACAACGAGCGTTGGATGAGCCGAATCAAAGGAGCAGAGTATGCCGTTGGCAGCCGAAAACGAAACTGACGACATGCAGCACGCAGCGCTGTGGTTCATCGGTCCGGACATGCCGGGTCTTCTGCGGCTCGGCGCGAAGTTCGTGGCCGATCACAATGGCAACATCGACAAGGATATCGCCGATAAGTTCGGCGAAAAAGCCGTCGTCTTCATGAGCATCACCGCTCAACCCGGCGACATCAAACGCATGGCGGCCGACAAGGAAGAACTCAAAAAACAAAGCGGTTGCGGCGTTGTCTTTCAGCCGATGCGACAACCCACCGTGCCCGAAGGATTCTGTCCCGAGCTGCACGGGTTTGACATCCTCACCGACGACGCGTCCGGGCTGGTCGCTGAAGTCACCGGCTTGCTGGCCGATTTTGACATGCTGATTGTCGGCCACACCGGCGAACGTAGGGTGGTGCCCGGACCGGCGCGGAAAGTGCAAGCCGGTCAAAAGTTCGTGGTCATGCTTCCGGAAGATTTCGACCACGCCATGTTCGGCTACAAACTCGGTTTGATCGTCAAGAATCACAGGGGCATCATCAAGACGCCGCTGCGACCGGTCCCCGGCTTGCTTTGGTGGTGGTAAGCGTCCATGGCGGTTTAGCCTTCGGGAAATACTGTTTCCACGCCGCCGGAGCTACTCACCGACCACACGACGAAGAGTAACCCGCCACTAATAATAATGAGCAGCACGGCGAACAGCAGCCAACCCAGCCAGTTCGAAGATTCCTCCACGGAAGCCGGTCGTTTGAAGTGTTCGACGGTGCGAACTGATGGACTCGAGGAATCCACGCATGCAGCCTGCGCGAAATGATGTACGCTATGACCCACACATGCCGAACCTACGATTGGGGGCACGGTCCACCAAGCCCGAGCCGCAGGCTTCAGCCTGCGCGAACTGATGTACGCTATGACCCACACATGCCGAACCATCGCGCAAGCTGAAGCATGCGGCTCAGGTTTTTGCCAAGTGGGATACTAACTCGACACAGTTAGTCGCTCGCGCAGCCAATCGGCCGTCACGCCTTTGTCGGCGAGTAGCTTGGTCACCTCGCTGTCGGAATCGCGCAGCAAGGCGAGCAGCAGGTGGGCGGGTTCGATCTTACCGGAACCCATGCGGTTTGCAGAATCGACGGCCAGGATCAGCGTGTGCCAGAAGGTGGAAGATCGAAACGCCTTGGCCAGTTCCTGCTGGTGGACCCACTCGAAGTCGCCGTGTCGCGAATGTTTGAGATCGTGGCTGGGATCGTCCGTAGAGCGCAATAGGGTCACCGTCTTTTCACGCAGTCGATCGAGGTTGAGGCCTTGGTCGCGCAGCACCTTGGCGGGCACACTCTCGCCGTGGGCCAGCAATCCAAGGATCAGATGTTCGGTGCCCACGTAACGGTGTTCAAGCTTTCGAGCCTCTTGAATGGCCAGGTTGATGACGGCGCGGAGTTCTTCGGTGTGGGCACGCCGACCCATGGAACCGTCGGCCTCACCCTTCTCCATTCGCTCGCTGACCTGCGTGCGCACCTTGTCGAGATCCACATCCAGGACGCGCAGGGCTTCGGCGGCGACGCATTCGCCCTCGGCGATCAGCCCAAGCATGAGATGAGCGGGACGCAGGTCACCGTGGTTGAGTTTGCCGGCTTCGAGGTTGGCCAGCGCCAGGGCGTGTCTCGCCCGATCGGAAAAGCGCTCATGCATAGCTGTCTATCTCCGTAAAGCTGTCAGAGCCGCGCCCGTAAGGAAGCGGTTTTACGTCACCCTGCCGGACCGCTCCCCACGGTCGCGGCTCGGAAAGAACTCCTTGAACACACGCTTAGCAAACAGCTACACGGCCTGTTTGACGTGGGCGGCGGAGCGGAGTTCTTCGGCGCGGTGGGTTTTTTCCCAGGTGAATCCGGCGCCGTCGCGGCCGAAGTGACCGTGGCGGGCGGTTTCAAAATAAATCGGTTTACGCAGGTCGAGGTAATCAATCAGCTCGGCCGGCTTCAAGGGAAACGACTCTCGGACGATCCGCTCAAGCCGACTGGCCGGTAACTCGCTGGTGCCGAAGGTATCGACGCAAACGCTCACGGGCTCGGCCACACCGATGGCATAGGCAAGCTGCAACTCGCACTGCGTGGCCAGTCCGGCGGCGACGATATTCTTGGCGATGTGCCTGGCCATGTAGGTGGCGGATCGGTCGACCTTGCTCGGATCCTTGCCCGAAAACGCGCCACCCCCGTGGCGACCGCGACCGCCGTAGGTATCGACGATGATCTTCCGACCGGTCAGGCCGGCATCACCGTGGGGTCCGCCGACGAGGAATCGACCGGTCGGGTTTACATGGACAATCAAGTCACGGGTGTTGAACTGAGGGCACTCTTTCTTCAAAACCGGGTCGATGATGGCTTCGCGAATCTGCCGCCGGGCGGATTCGCTGACTTGATTGGTTTTGGAATCGAGCACGGCCTCGGTGTGCTGCGTGGAAATCACCACGGTGTTGAGACCGACGGGTATGCCACCCTCATAACGCACCGTGACCTGCGATTTGGAATCCGGACGGAGCCAATCGATCGCCCCGCTCTCCCGCGCTGCGGCCAACGCCTCCACCAGGCGGTGGGCAAGTTGAATCGGTAGGGGCATGAGCGTTTTCGTTTCGTCGCAGGCGAATCCGAACATCAATCCTTGATCGCCGGCGCCTTGCTCCGCGTGGAGCCCCTCACCGGGCGTGACGCCGCGGCTGATGTCGGGCGATTGGGCGTGGAGGGTGCGCATGACGGCGCAGTTGCGATAGTCGAAGCCGATGGTGGAAACGTCGTAACCGATTCGGCGGATCGTTTCGCGGATGGTGTCTTCGGCACGACCGAGGGCGTGGTCCGCCTCGTGGTTGTGGGTGGTGACTTCACCGGCGACGACGACCAGCCCGGTGGTGACCAGCGTTTCGATCGCGGCGCGGACCTGGGGGTCGTGTTGGATCAAGCTATCGAGGAGGGCATCGGATATCTGATCGGCCACTTTGTCGGGATGACCCATGGATACGGATTCCGAGGTAAACAGATACGCAGCGGTCGGATCACTTTGCGACACGACAATTCTCCTTGACAACTTTGGGTGCGGCCTCCTCCGGCCCCTAGATGCCTTATATCATAGGGATTGATTCGGACATCCGCAACACGGGACCGTCGTACGGTAGCGACAATTCACACGCTAATCGAAACGCCGCGTGCCCGTTAGGCCAAGGCAGGTGCCCCATTCTTGCGCAGCAAGGGTGGGGGACGGATTGATCGAATGACGATTCCGGGATCGTATCTATTCCCCACCTGTCGCAAGGAGCAAAGGATGGGGCACCCATGCTGACATCATGCACGGAATTTGAGCCGCCGTTCTGTAGCCGGAATAACATCTTCAAGCGTTGGTCGTCTGTTGGGTTGAGATCCTGATGGAAGAGAAATGCGACATTAGCAATACTCCCAACTGGTCCAAACTTGAATTTGAGTTGTGCTGCCCGCGATGCGGCTATAACTTGAGATTGCTTACGCTGCCACGGTGTCCAGAATGTGGCCTCCACTTTCGATGGGACGAGCTGATCAGAGCAAAAGAAGACTTCAGCACGCGTCCGCCCCTATTTGAGTACCATTGGCGCGAACATCCCATTCGCTCCTTTTCCTTGACCGTTTCGTTGTGTCTGCAACCTTGGCGGCTTTGGCGCTGGCTCCCGCTAACGGCTGTGCCGTCAATTCGACCGATCCCTTTCTTGATCGTGCTGGTCCTTGCTCTGCTCGCCCTGCTGTCACTGACCGCCCGCTATGTCTGGCTTACCCGCAGTCGGCTAATGTCTACGGTTCCAGAGTATTTCAACAACTTTCCGTGGCATAATTGGTTTTATGGCCTGTACCACGAAATTGTTCCGCCGTCGCTGTTAGTGTTGATCATTTGGATATCAATTCAGGTTTTCCGGCAGACCATCTTGCGATATCGTGTGCAACAGAGACATCTCTTGCGCGTCGTTGTTTTCTGTTGGATCGGTGTGGTTGGATCTCAATTCGTTTGCGAATTCGTCTTGAGTTTGATGGCCGCGTCGTGTTTTTTAATTTACCAAAGCCGCCGTCTTCCCAACTACTATTTCCAGCTTGAGTGGGTCGTCGATTTTCTCCCGCTCATCATTCTTCTTCTATCACTTGGATTTGGTTTTCACTCCTATCTCCGCGTTCGCGGTGGATGGCTCTGGGCTTTACTGCTCTTGGTGTTCACATCTTCGCTGGTTGTTGTGGTCGGCTTGATCGTATCGGTGGTCGTACTCGACACGTTTGATAACCGCTATTGGAGGTGGCTTGCTGAATGGTCTCAGTTCTTTTCGGATCTGCGCGACCTCGCGAAAGAGTGGGCCGGGCGTTCCTGAATCGGCACGGATCTTAGGCGGGTTCGTCTGTCTGTCGATGAAGGCTCCATGGAGAATCGATCGTCCCAAACGTAATCCGATTAGGGCACACGAGGGAGGACTTGCGCTGCGGAGAATTGTTCGGGTCGTTCTCGCATACGACGCATTGCGGGTTGGGTATGCAATTAATCTCATGCTGAAATCACAGAAGCATGCCGGAGTGGAAGAAGTCGCAACAGATATGGAAATTAACAAAATGGGCAGAGGCGGACTTGAACCGCCGACACACGGATTTTCAGTCCGTTGCTCTACCAACTGAGCTACCTGCCCTTTGCGTTTTCTTGACCGATGAGGAACTGGGGCCTGTTCCATCGCCGCCTTTGCGACAAAAGGTGCCCCTGGACCAACCAGCAATCAACAGGCGGGAAGGATAAAACCGCTCCGCAAACACGTCAAGACCGCCGCCCACAACGCGCCACATGCGATCCAAACGCAAACCTCAGGAGCGTGTTGAAGAACGGAGCGCGGATTCTTGTCGGCGACGGATCGCGTCTCGTACACCGATGTCCGCCCGAGGGGGAGAAACGACCGCCGGCATCAACCGCGAACACCTAACGGATCGGCACTCTGTCGCCAATGCAGACGAACTCAGCGGCCCAGTTCACGGCTGCGATCCACTGCGGCGGATACGGCCGCGGCGATGTGATCGAACACACCGTTCGCATTCATCGATTCCATGGCGGCCTGCGTTGTGCCCCCCGGTGAAGTCACCTTGTTCCGGAGCACGCTGGGAGATTCACCGGATTCGATCATCATCCGTGCAGCGCCCAGGCACGTCTGCTTGGCAAGAATGTCAGCGTGTTGTCGCGACAATCCGGCGCGCTCCCCGGCGGCGACGATGGCCTCTACAAAGAAATAGAAATACGCGGGCCCCGTACCCGATACGGCAGTCACCGCGTCCATCTGCGCTTCGTCATGAATCACGATCGATCGCCCGGCGGCGTCGAAAATACGCTGCGCACGGAGCAAGTCCACATCCTTGGCAAACTGCCCCTTGCACAATCCCGCCATCCCCGCCCCCACGTGCGCCGGCAGATTGGGCATCGCGCGAACCACACGCGCCGAAACATGCGGGAAAACAGCCTCGATGGCCTTGGTACTCACGCCGGCCATGATCGACACGAGCAAATGGTCAGGGCGAACGAACTCCGCCACCGCTTGGCAAACCTCCTGGAATACCTGCGGCTTGACCGCCAGGATAACTATGTCGCTGTTTTCCACCAGTCGGCGATTGTCGTCCGTAACCGCGATGTCGAAGCGATCGGCGAATAAGGTTCGACGGGTCTCGGAGGGGTCGGAGGCAATCATGCGGTCGGCGAAGAGGATGGTGTTGCGCAAGATGCCGTGGACGATGCCCTCGGCGGCGTTCCCCGCTCCGATCACCCCGATCTCGTATTGCGTAGTCACTAAGTATCCTTTCCTCTGAAGCGCGTAATTCTTAAACGTGTCATCCCCCAAGCGGCGCATCAATCCGTGTGTACAATATCGACATGGTTAAGCTCCGCTCTGAGGGAAACGTTGTGCTGTTGCCGGTGAAGGTGATTCCGGGGGCGTCTCGCACGCGCTTGATGGGAGAATGGGACGGTCGAGCGAGAATCGCCGTTGCGGCTCCACCCGAAAAAGGCAAAGCCAACCAGGCGCTCGAAAAGTTCATCGCCGGACTTTTGGGACTCAAACAGGCCGACGTGACGGTCTGCGCCGGTCACACATCCTTTGTCAAGACAATCAGGATTGAGCGAACCGATCTGGAGGCCGTTCGAGCCGCCATCGAGCCCGATCAAGTCTGATACCGGTCCTTTTGGATTGGTTTCGGACCAATCGCCGGCCGAGGATTATCCGCCCAACGAGAAATATCCGCCGATCGCTTCGTGAACTTCGATCGTATTACGCACGATCATCATGCGGTTGAAGATCTGAATCGTACCTTGCCCACCCGTCGTGGCCGTCGCCCAGCTAGCCGGTTCGATCAGGGCCAGAATTGTGTCTCGCAGTTGCTCAAGCCGTTCTTCCAATTCTTGCTCGGCCTGCTCGCCGACCACTTCCTGGCCGCCTTGGCTACCGCCCTGAAAGACGGATTGGCCTCCGCCTCCACCGCCTCCGCCTCCGCCGCCACCCGTCTGCTGTTGTAGGTCGATATTGGGCGCAGTTTGCCCGAAGTCCGGTACCTTGGTCAGAATGTCCGTTACGTCGTACACGCGGACGTACATTTTGCGATCAAAGTCGGCGCGTGTTGAAATCTTCAAATTGTTTCCCACGGCGCGAAAGCGAAGCTGGCCGCCCGGTGCGATGTGCTCCAGCGTTTCAATTATGACCTCGGCCACGGTGCCGTTGTTGAGTTGGAGCGTCACGAGTGAGTCACGATCAACACCTTCCACGCTCAGTTGACCCCAGCGCGGCACGATGTTGACGCGCCCCTCGCCCTCATCTTTGAGCCAATTAATGACTTCTTCAAAGGGCGTATCCAGCCAATCGACGCTTTCTACAGATTGGCGCAACAGGCGAATGGCCGAATTTGATGATGCACGCCGCGACACATTGTCTCGTTCGCCGCTTCGTCCGTCGCGCGGCTCTTTTGGCGTTTGGGCGCTGACGTTTACCACCATGGCCGAAAGAGCTATGACCGCGATGGAAAGTGTGCGAATACTCATGTTCGTTTCCTTACAATGGAGAATCCTTGTGCCTTCTTTATCCAATCAAGCACTTGCGAGGTCACGGATAACGCCAGTTGCCCGACTCGCGACCCGTGGCTTATCGGCTTACCCAACCTTGCAAAGCCAAGACAGTCTAGGCCTAACGAGTTGCCTAGCTTGAGAATCAGACACTTTTACACGAATTACCCAACCTTTCAAGTGCCCATGCTGATTAAGTGGCATAATCCACCCACTAAAGAATAAATCCAATCTGCAAATTATGCATTGTGAGTGCTATTGCTGAATTACGGTGCGTACGCAAGAACGGGGCTCGCCGAGTCGGCCGTTGGTCTGATGCTGGAGCTGGCGATCCGCATACGCGTCACGAGTCCGACCAAACGCTCGCCAGAGAACGGACCACACAAAGCGTGCGTGCAGCTACCCTCATGCCAAGCGACAACTTGAATCTCCTCGCCGGCCGACGCCAAGACCTCCCCTTCGGATAGTCGAACCGACTCATCGATCGACAATCCGGCATCCAACTGCGCCCAGCGCCCTACCGTGAAAATCGAAAGCAGTTCGCCCGTCGTGGCGGAGTGGTACAGCAGATGGGCACCCGGTCTTCCGCGAATCCCGCATTTATCCGCACCGAGCAAATCAAAACCCTGGGCCTCCAAATTCGGTGCCAGGACGGTGAGATTCAGCTCCTCGCCCAAGCGCCGTGAAATATCCGTTAGGTCGCGCGGCAAGGAGGCGTCGTGATGCTTCGGGCCAAGAAGGGCGCAGGCCTGGTGTTGTGCCCCGACGTCGAGAATGGGCTGATTCGCCATCACCGTTAGAATACCTATGGGAAGCTCGGCTGCTTGTGGAAACCAAGCCATGTAGACCGCCAACGTAATGGCAGCGGCAAGCCCCAGCGACGTGCCCCAGCGAAAGAAAGTCGCCCACCGGCGTGCGGTGTTCGATGCTGGTTGCGCTGTTGATTCTACAGGGGAATCCAGCGCAGCCAAAACGCGATCACGAAGTCTCCGGGGCGCAGGACCGACGTCGCATGTGCGCTTCAACGCAGTTTTGAGGTTGGTGATCTCCGTTACGCGCTCAGCACATCGAGGGCACATGTTCAGGTGTTCCAAAGCCTCAAGGTTTTGTGCGACTTCCAGCTCACCATCGGCGAAAGCGCCGGCATATTTTCGAAAATCCATACAATTCATCGGTCGAGCCTCTCGGTATTGATCCTGCGCTCGCGGGCGTACCCCAGCAAGTCTCGTTTGAGCAATTGTCGCGCCCTGTATAAGCGACTCATCACTGTCCCCATGGCGCAATCGCACACATAGGCGATCTCTTTGTAGCTGAGTCCTTCAACGGACCAAAGCAAGATGACATTCCTGTGCGCGGGTTGTAGATTCGCCATAGCCCACTTGAGCTCCTCGTCGACGTTGTCCCAATTGATCGAAGCCGTCGTATCCGTGTCCCACGCTTTGTCATCCAATTCATCGGTGAAATGATCGAAATCCACGTCGTCGAGAAGCGTAGGCTCTCGGCGAAGCTTTACCCGTTGCGAGTAAAAGACGTTGTACAAGATACGCAGCAGCCAAGGCCGCGCGCCGTAATCGCGCAACTCAAAACGATCGAATCCATCAAAAGCGCGGGTGAAGGTTTCCTGCGAAAGATCTTCGGCCGCAACCTCGTCGTCCGTCAGCGTGCACGCCATGCGATAGACGACGTTCAGATGGGGGAGGGCGTGTTGCTCGAATCGCGCCCTCTTGGCCGAATCCGCTGCGTTTTCTCCCTTTGGCATTTTCATGGGCGTTTCATCGATCTACGCCTATCCCCAAGGCCGAAACTCTATCTGACCGGTACTGTCCCCTAGTTGAAACCAAAAGCAAGCCCGGATAATTCCCAAAAAAATACGCTCATAGAAAAAAAATCGTACGACGTCTCAAACCGCTCCGAGAATATCCCCAGTGGGTTCAATAAAGGACGCTGGCGCGGAGCTACGCAGGAGCTATGGGGCGTGCCGCCGCTCTTGAGCCGTGTGAAACTCCGGGATTGGGATGATCGCAGCTCGCAAAGCCGTGGCGCACCAACGCACCGATTAAGGGTTGACGGATCCCTAGTGAGCGGCAAATGAGGGAGGCGCCATACGCGGTGTGGCGCGGCGCGCGGCCGCACCGTGTAGGGTATGGGTCGGGGCTGATTTTCTAGCCAGCTCGCTGCTTGCTGACTCGATCCGGCCCGCGTGGAAGCGCATCAAGTTAACCACCAAGGTCGTGACCATCAATTGTCCGCATCCGAAGACAATCAGGCCGGCCGGCACTACGCGTGACCAGTGGGTCTCGACGAATCCTTGGGTCACCCAGGTCATCACGCCGCCCCCGACCAGCCACAGGGTGAGCGGTACCGAGGGAATCAGGACCATGGCCAATCCGCGAAAGGAATAGGCCCGTTCAAGAAGGCTCCACGCGAAGCTGGTGTGGCGCGATCGCCGGAAGATCAAACGATGCAGGTGATCGGATACCACTCCGGCGGACAAGAATGTGACACCTAAAGTTCCCAGCAGTGAACAAAACAGCAGTCGGTAGATCACATCTTCCTGCAATCGCCCGAGCCGCAACCAGGTTTCAATCGGGTGCATGGCAAAAAGCAGCATGACCACGAAGCACGCTACCGCCGAAGCGATAAACATTTTCGCCGGTCGCCACATGAGCGACATTTCGAAAATCGTACGAAGAAAACGCACGCCGTCCCGAAGTACATGCAGTTTGGATTCGCCGATCCGCTCTACGTAGGACATCGGTCGTTCGACGATTTTCAGCCGATCATCCATAATGACCCGGGCGCTCATGGCCGGGGTGAAATGCAGTCCGTCGGGAAGGGGGTAGAGCTGCGGTAGGGCGTCGCGCCGAATCACACGCATACCACTGGCCGTGTCGGAAACCACCCGATTGCTCAGGGCGGAAAGAAGCAACGCGTAAACTCGATTGCCCAATCGTCGTACGCGCGGCATCTGACTCTGCGGTCCCATCCGCGAACCCAGAGCTACGGACGCCTCATCTTCCACGATCGCCCGGCACAACGTGGCGAAGTGGTTCGGATCGCACGTGCCGTCGGCATCGAGAAAGCCAACCAGTTGACCCGTTCCTTCCTCGAATCCTTTCTTGATGGCCGCTCCGTAGCCCCGATTTTTCTCGAAAACGATGACGCGGACCTCGTCGAAGGCCCGGGCGATCTCGACGGTGCGATCGGTCGAGCCGTCGCTGACCACGATGATCTCAACGCGATCAACGGGCGATTCGCGAACGATCTCCTCACGGGCGGCCAGGCAGCGCTCAATCGTCGAGCCGATGGCGTCCTCTTCGTTTAGGGCTGGAATGACGACGGTTAATTTCATAGCTCCTATAACTTATTCGGTGACGTACCGTCTACGCTTGAAAGGAATCCGCAATACGACCGTCTGCTCACTCAACCGGCGTCGATAATCCGCCGATACGACCGATAAGAAAGGGTCCGTAGCAGTTCCGACGCCATAAGGACGCCGAGTCAGAGTCGCTGGAGCGAACCTGCGGGCTGCATGTGTCAGCATGTCACCGGGATTGGGCCCGATGCCCTGATATCTGCGACCTCAGATACGGTCACGCACGCGTTTGGAAAAGCGATGACGGATTGCACCGCCAACACATTGCCCATTGATACGGCCTCCACGTTTTACGATGCGCCCGTCCGGTCCCCGCGATTAGCCGGGTGGATCCACGTAACGCTCGCGGTCGTCGCCGTTGCGGTCTTGCTCTCGATCTTGCCGGGCCGGTCGAGCATTCCGCCATTGGTCGAGTCGGACTACTGCTATCTGTTCATCGCGGCCGATCGCCTGTTCGAGGGGCTCGGACCGACGGCCCCGCAGCCCGTCGCCCCCCTGCAGCCCTGGAACTATGAATCCGATTGGACATTCCTAACGCGCTGGCCCATTGGTTTCCCTGCCCTGGTGTGCGCCGTCCGGTACCTGACGAATTGCTCGACCATCGAAGCTTGCCGGTTCATCAGCGTGCTGGCCTGTGCGGCCGCACTGGTCGGCTGGTTCATTTGGGTTCGAAAAACAATGCCCAATGGTGTTACCGGCCTACTGCTCGGTATGGTGGCCGCCGGCTGTGCGGTTTCGTTTTCGTTGCTGATCAATCCCTCGACGGATTTGCTGGTCGTTGCTCTGCTGCCCTACATATTTATGGCGTGCCTGCGCGCGATGGGTGGAGCTCATCACGCCGAACCACCGACACCCACGAGCAGCGTGTTCAAGAAATTCTATCCGAGCCGCGCCCGTGAGGAAGCGGTCCTATCGGATGACCAAAAAACCGCTCCCTCACGGTCACGGCTCAGTAAGAAAACGGCTTCCCCTATAGGCTCTAAGCCGAGTGTCGTATGGTCTGTCGTGGCGGGTTTGCCGGCGGGCGGTCTCTTTTGGATTCGTTACGCGAGCCTGTTTGTGCCGGCTGCGGTTGGGCTGTTTCTGCTGATCGCTTGGTGGCGGCGTTTGATTCGACTCAAGCATGTGGCCACGTTTGCCGTGTCGGCCGCAGTGCCCATCGTAGCGCTCCTCACGGTCAACCGCATTTATGGTGCAAGCGGTTCCATCCAAAGCCAGTTGAACCTGGGTCAAACCGTGGCACTTAGCTTAACGCCCGATCTTGTTGGTCGGGCGTGGTGGAACTTCACTGACTTTTCCTTCTACGCTCATCATGGCTTAGTCCACTGGGTGTACGCGCTTTGGCCGGCAGGTCTGGCTATGGTCGC
>Ga0214472_10005222_pt1 | contig 13660 bp, 12 predicted proteins | sample RVTome_6_FD_207662 | JGI IMG/M metagenome (GOLD analysis project Ga0214472, IMG submission 207662) | Soil microbial communities from uranium-contaminated site in the Upper Colorado River Basin, Wyoming, United States - RVT140D175 | ecosystem: Environmental > Terrestrial > Soil > Contaminated >... | reverse complement strand
AGGGTGAAAATGAATATGGATCAACAAGAAACAGTCACACATGACAACAAGAGAGGCAGCGCGCTGGTAAAGATGGCTCTGCTGGTCATGTTCATTGCGGTGGGCATCTATCTGGTACGTTTTTCTTCCGCGAGCCAATACCTTACCTCACAACAGCTTGGACTGTTTTTAGAATCCATTGGCTTTTGGGCACCTTTAATGTTCGTGATCATCTATGTCGTAGGAGTCTGCCTTTTTCTCCCCGGCACACTGCTTACAGCCATGGGTGCCGCTATCTTCGGCCCTTACTGGGGATTCCTCTATGTCTGGACAGGGGCCATGATCGGCGCCGGCCTGGCCTTTCTGATTGGCCGGTATCTGGGACGGGACTTTGCCGCCTCTCTCATTGGCGACAAGCTGAAACGCTTTGACGATGCCATCGAGCGTAACGGCTTTGCTACCGTCCTTTATCTCCGGCTGATGTATTTCCCGTTTACTCCCATGAACTTTGGTATGGGCCTGACCAAGGTCCGTTTTTGGGACTACCTTTTGGGAACGGCGCTGGGAATCCTGGTCGGCACCTTTATTTTTACCTTCTTTGTGGGGACGATCAAGGATGTTTGGGCCAGCGGCCAATGGGACCAACTCTTAAGCTGGAAAGTCTTGCTATCCCTCGCCCTTTTTGTCTTCTCATTTTTCATCCCCAAGCTTCTGAAAATGGCGAAGATGTCAAAGGAGATCTGAAACCCGTTCAAGAGGAGGATGCCGATAATGCACTGGATAGGATCGGAAACGCTTATTCGGGCGAGCGCTTTCCTTGACGGTATACACGCAACATGTGCTGCACCATGCCCTTCCGGCGCTCTGGCGGCTGCATATGGTACATCATGCAGATCTCGATTTCGATTTGACTACCGGTCTGCGGTTCCACCCAATCGAGATTGTCATATCCATGGCCATCAAACTCGCAGCTGTGGCCGCGCTCGGTGCGCCGCCGGTAGCTGTTCTCATCTTCGAGGTTGCTTTAAACGCCACCTCCATGTTCAACCACAGCAACATCCGCATCCCCCATACGGTTGACGAGGCGCTCCGGTTGCTGGTGGTTACGCCGGACATGCACCGGATACACCACTCAGTGATCATTCAGGAGACCAATAGCAATTTCGGGTTCAACCTGCCCTGGTGGGACCGGCTGTTCGGCACCTACAAAAACAGTTTGATGCGGGAGTAACTCGGATCTTTCCGTCCCTGCCCATAATCATATAAATATTCATTTATATGTTAATGTCAAGACAGATACCGAACGTTGGATTGTTCCGCCTGTTCGAATATTAGCACACGCAGCGGATCTCCATCGTTTGTTCGATCGTCATTCCGACAATGGCTCGATATTTTTATATATCATTTTGATGCATTCAATCCTGACTATCAATAATCTGTTGATAGTCAGGATTGTCTTCTATCCGTTTGACTTTTCGGTTATGATCTTTGGAAATATGTTGACTTTGAATTATGAAAGCAGTTTACGCTATACGCGTATCAAGTTAATGATTTATTGCCACATTTTCCCAGCGGTAAAATCACCCTCTCGGAGGAGCGATGGACCGACGGATTGTTCTGGCTTACGATGGGTCAATCAATGCAGACTGGGTTGCCCGCTACGCCATGCAGATGGTGGCAGCTACTCCCTGTCAGCAACTCCTCCTGATCCATATCCTCGACGGTTCTTTCACCCGCGAACGAATAGAGACTAAATTCGCTACCATTGCCGCGGAATGCAAGCAACACGGCATCACCAGCCAGTGCCTGGTCCTGGCGCCAAGCGGCGATGTATTTACAAGCCTGCTCCAGGCAATTCCCCCAGGCAAACAGTGCTTCTGCCTGTGCGGCACGCGAATTGCTCTCAAGGAAGAGGGATTTCTCGTCGGCACTATCGCGGAACGATTGCTGCGATGCGAGCGTTTCAACGTCATGGCAATCCGTGTTGTCAACCCAGGTTTACTCGGTTGCCCACGCACCCTGCTCTTCCCCTTGGCTGGACATCCGCGCGGTTTTGAAGCAGCACTGCCCTTTTTGCAGATGTTAGCTGCCTCAATCAAACGGCTCTATCTCCTACGGGTAATGACTGTCAACTCCTTCCATTTCCGCTATATCTCCGCCATAGCCGCCAAAAAGAGAATCGCTGAAGGCCATGATTACCTCCGCCGGATTGAAGCGGAGATACAGCGGCAGACCTCCGGCGCCTCCTGGCATCTCGACCGCCATGTGGTGCTCTCTGACGACTGGGCCAAGGAAATCCTCATCCAGGCGGGCAAGATCAATGCGGCTATGATCCTGCTGGGAGCTACGGAACGCAATTTGCCCGTCCGCTTTTTCTACGGCAACCGGATGGAGCAGATCCTCCGCACCACCTCCTGTGATGTCGGCATTTACCGCAAACTATGATCCAGCGACCCACCCATATCGGTCAGATTCCGCCCGAACAGGTTTATGCCTCGCTGCATACTGATCCGGAAGGGTTGACGGCATCCGAGGTGACGGAACGGCTCAGCCATGTCGGCCCCAACCTTTTTGAAGTGGTCGACCGCTGGAAGCTGGCTCGCACCCTGGGCCGCCAGTTCACCAACTTTTTTGCCATTCTCCTCATCATTTCGGCCGTCATCTGTTTTGTCGCTCACCGAATCAATCCCGAGGAGGGCATGGGCGTGCTCGGTTGGACCCTGATCGCGGTGGCGCTGCTCAACGCCTTGTTCAGCTTTTTCCAGGAATACAGGGCTGAAAAGGCCATGGAGGCTTTGAAGAAGTTTTTGCCTCACCTGGTTGAGGTCTGCCGAGGCGGCCAAATCAGCCGGATACCCTCCGCAGAAATCGTCCCCGGTGATGTCGTAGTCCTCTCCGAGGGCGACAAAATTGCCGCCGACCTGCGCATTGTCACTTCGGACGGGCTGATGATCGACAATGCACCGCTCACTGGTGAATCAGCAGCTGTCCGGCTCACGGCACAGATGCAGGACAAAAGCCTGGAGGAGTGCGAAAACATAGGTTTTGCCGGCTGCACCGTGATCAAGGGCACCGGTAGGGGGGTGGTCTTTGCAACAGGGCTGCGTACCCGTTTCGGCCGCATCGCCCAGTTATCCCAAACCATCCGCCGTACCGGTTCGCCGCTGGAACGAGAAATTTCGCGGATGATCCGCATCCTCACCACCATCGCCTGCTCCATGGGGTTCTCTTTTTTTCTTTACGGAGTGCTCAGTGGCAAGCCATTGTGGATGAATCTGGTGTTCATGATGGGCATCATCGTCGCCAATGTGCCGGAGGGACTTCTGCCCACCCTGACCTTGGCCCTGGTTATGGGAAGTCTGCGCATGGCCAAAAAGAATGTGCTGGTGACCAGCCTCAACGCAGTAGAAGCCCTGGGAGCGGTGCATGTGATTTGCACCGACAAGACCGGCACCCTGACCCTTAATCAGCTGACCATCACCCGGATGGTGGCACCGCGATCCGGGGAGGCCATGCCATCAGAGGGCGAACAGGAACTGGCCACCCTTGCCCTGGCTGCCTCCGATGTCCGTCAAGCAGCTGATCAGTTTCTCGGCGATCCCCTGGATGTGGCCGTGGCCAATAAATGGACAAGCCTAGGTTTGGGCGTACTGACCGGAGCGCAACAGCAGGTGGTGCGGTCCTTTGCCTTTGATGTCGAAAAACGGCGATCCGGCGGTATCGTCAACATCGGCGACAAGCGCATTTTTGTAGTCAAAGGGGCCTTTGAGGCAATCTGTCCCATGGTGAGCGCGGTCGGCACGGCCAAAATCGACGAGGAGAAAGTGCCGCTTATCAGGCAACTGGCAGCAAGCGAAACCATCATGCAACAGTTGGCAGCACAGGGCTTACGTGTGATCGCGGTTGCCTATCGGCCCCTGGCAGAGGCGGAAGAGAGGGAGACGATAACAGATGAGGCGGGTGCCGAGAGTCTGGAGCACGATCTGATCCTGGCCGGATTCCTCGGCATCGAAGACCCGGTCCGGCCTGAGGTGACTCCGGCGGTGGCCAAATGCCACACTGCCGGGATTGATGTGATTATGATCACCGGCGATCACCCGGCCACAGCCCTGGCTGTAGCCGCTAAGGCAGGGATCATTGTGCCCGGATGCACCACCCATTTGACTGGTGAGGCACTCAAAAAGTTGACGGTTGAGGCACTGATCGAACAGTTGCAACTGGGGGTGCGCGTCTTTGCCCGGACTACACCGGAACAGAAAATGAAGATCGTCACTGCCCTTAAACACATGGATCGGGTGGTGGCCATGACCGGCGACGGGGTAAACGATGCACCAGCCCTGCGGGCAGCCGACATTGGCATCGCCATGGGCAAACAGGGTACGGATGTCGCTCGGGAGTCGGCCCAGATCATTCTTCTTGACGACAATTTTGCCTCCATCGTCGACGGCATCGAAGAGGGACGGACGGTGTTCGAAAACATGCAGAAATTCACCAGTTATGTGCTGGTGAGTAACGGTCCGGAGATCTTGCCCTATCTACTCTACATTGTCCTGCCGGTGCCGCTGGCGCTGAACATCATCCACATTCTCTCCATCGATCTAGGCACTGACCTTATTCCCTCCATGGGCCTCGGCCAGGAACCCGCCGATCCTGAAGTTATGGATAAGCCGCCGCGCAACCCCTCTCAGAGCCTGCTGACCAGACAGCTGATGGTCCGCAGTTACCTTTTTCTAGGCTTAATCGAGGGGGCGTGGTCGCTGTTTCTCTTTTTTTACGTCCTATTCAGTGGAGACTGGAGTTATGGCACACCGCTGGATGTCTATTCGCCACTCCATCAATCAGCCACCGGCATCACCTTGTCCACCATTCTCCTGATGCAGATCGGCAATCTGATTGGGCGTCGCTACGAGCACAAGTCCGGTTTGGACCTCGGCTTGTTCCGCAACAGGCTGGTTTTCGTCGGCATCCTCATTCAAATCGTTCTTTCCTGGGCCATTCTCTACTGGCCGCCGTTGGCACGAGTATTGAATACCGGGCCAGTGGAGCCTGAGATTTATGGCCTTTCATGGTTGGGCATTGTGTTTATTTTTGTCATCGATTATTTCCGCAAAGTGCTGGTGAATCGGAGGTTATGAGGGTAGGTTCTCACGGCGGCCAATACCAGCGGACACAGCCGGCGCCACAAATTCCAACCAGCGAGTATGTGTCGTATAATGCCGGTTGGCCCGGGGGGGCGATGCCGAGACCAAGGTGTCTGTTTGTGGCAACGAACAGGGGTAATCGTATGAAATGTTGTCAATCAGGCATTTATCGGCTAGGATGATCATGTACTGGCGGTTATTTTTTAGCCTCTATGCCCATTTTAATTATAATCTGTAAAAGCGATTACCTATCCAAAAAGATCCTCGATGGCATACAAAAAACGTAAGTCGGCCTTTATCTATTCAAACGAATTTGAAAAATATGAATACCCGCCTTATATGCCCTTCGTCGTCAAAAGAGCCGAAAAAACATACCAGCTCGTTAGCAAGCTGGGTTTATTAGATGCTGATAATATCAAAACGATTGCACCAAAACAGGCTTCACGAGCAGAGCTCGAAAAATTCCACTCGCCAAGATATCTGGATATATTGCATCTTGCTGCGGGAGAGAAAATTTGTATTATAGACTCCCTGATGGGAATTGGCACACTCGACTGCCCGGTGTTCAGAGATATGTATGATTATTCGGCATTGGTCTGTGGCGCAACATTGACCGGCACTGAACTGATTCTTTCCGGTGAAGCTGATATCGTATTTAATCCATCGGGAGGCTTTCACCATGCAAAGGCTGCGCAGGCATCCGGTTTCTGCTACCTCAATGATATCGTGCTGGGGTGTATCAATTTGGTGGAAAAAGGAAGAAGTGTCTTGTATTTGGATCTTGATGCACATCACGGCGATGCTGTCCAGGAGGCTTTTTACGATAAGAAGGAAGTGCTGACTATCTCACTTCATGAAAGCGGAGAGACCCTTTTCCCATGGACGGGATCCGCCGATGAAATCGGGGCAGCAAATGGACTCGGTTTTACTGTCAATATCCCGTTACCTTTAGGAATAGATGATAAAGCTTACCTGACTGTGTTCGATCAGGTTGTCATCCCCTTGACCAAAGCGTACGATCCGGATGTAATCGTTTTGGAATTGGGCATGGATGCTCTTGCAGGAGACCCTTTGGCACATTTGAGCCTGACAAATAATGCTTATGCTGAAATCATCAGTGAGCTGCTGCGTTTCGACAAAGCGATTCTGGCGACAGGTGGCGGAGGGTACGACGTTGAGAAAACGGTAAGAGGTTGGGCGCTTGCTTGGGAAGTATTGAGTTGTGAAGAACGCGAAAAAGCTGATTTTAGCCTGGGCATGGGTGGGATTATGCTACAAAGCAGTGAATGGTCGGGCGGGCTCAGAGACCGCACGCTGCCCATTTCCGACCAAAAACGCCGATCATTGGATGCCGCCGTAAAGGCAACTATGGAAATCGTGATCAAAAAAGTATTTAGCTACCATGGAATTGAAGAAACACAATTATAAGCAAAAAGGCTATCCAAACAATTCTGGTATAAAAAAGCTGCTCTTTATCATCACTTATCCCAGCCGAAGATGACGTAACTTTATTTTCTCGAGTGAGGTGCAATGTTGTATTTTACTCCTATCCAAAAGCATTCCCAATCATGGAAGAAAACTCCGAACCTTTTAAATTATACCGACACAATAGCCGGTTTCTCCTGGGATACCATCCGCAGCGAGTTGCAGGGGCTTCCCGATGGAAAAGGGCTCAACATCGCTCATGAAGCTGTCGATCGTCATGCTGATGGCGGGTTGTGCAACCACATAGCCTTACGATGGCTTGGGAGTCAAGGATCTGTCCGTGAGTTTACCTATGGAGAACTTAAAGGACAGAGCAATCGCTTTGCTAATAGGAAAAGGGGATACTGTGTCGGTTCTGGCAGGACGCATCCCCGAATTATATATTGCTGCTCTGGGAATTTTGAAAAACACGAGCGTCTTCTGCCCACTTTTCTCTGCCTTCGGTCCCGAGCCAATCTATCAACGCCTGAGCAGAGGGGAAGCGAAAGTCTTGGTAACAACCGAACGTCACTATCGGCAGAAAATTAACAATCTGAGGGACAAACTTCCCAATCTGAAACATTTGCTCCTGGTTGATGCGAAAGACCATCCGGGAGAAGGTGCCCTGTCGCTGCCGCGTCTCATGGCGGAATCAAGCGACACGTTTACAATCCCCCCTACCGATCCAGAGGATATTGCCGTCCTGCACTTTACCAGCGGTACTACTGGAATGCCCAAAGGGGCAATCCATGTACACGATGCCGTATGCTGCCACTATATGACCGGAAAATATGTAATGGACTTTCACCCGGAAGATGTCTTCTGGTGCACGGCAGATCCCGGATGGATCACAGGCACTTCTTACGGTATCATCGCACCCTTGCTCCACGGAATTACCAACATTATTGATGAAGAGGATTTTGATGCAATGCGCTGGTGCCAAATTCTGGAGTCTCAGAAAGTAAATATCTGGTACACCGCGCCCACGGCCATCCGAAGATTGATGCGATTAGGCCTGGAACCGATACGGGACCATGATCTCAGCAATCTTCGTGTTATCCACAGCGTCGGTGAACCGCTCAACCCCGAGGCAGTTATATGGGGCATGAAGGCCTTGGGACTCCCCATCCATGACAACTGGTGGCAAACGGAAACGGGCGGCATCATGATTGCCAACTTACCCGCCATGGAGATCCGGCCCGGCTCCATGGGACGTCCACTTCCCGGAATCGAGGCTGCTATAGTTCACCGCATGGATAAGGATACCGTCAAGGTTGTCGCGCCAGAAGTACAAGGAATTCTCGCGCTACGACCGGGCTGGCCGTCCATGTTTCGGGGCTATTTGCATGAAGAAGATCGCTACCGGAAGTGCTTTGTGGGAGGCTGGTATTTAACAGGAGACCTGGCTAAACGCGACACGGACGGATACTTCTGGTTTGTTGGCCGTGCCGATGACATTATCAAAACGTCCGGCCATATGGTAGGTCCTTTCGAAGTCGAAAGTACGCTCATGGAACACCCCGCCGTTGCCGAAGCGGGAGTCATTGGAAAGCCGGACCCACTCATAGGGGAAATTGTGAAAGCATTTGTCGCGCTCAAGCCCGGAATACATCCAAGCGACGAATTACGCCTGGAACTCATCGGTTTTTCCCGCAAGAAGTTGGGTTCGGCAGTGGCACCAAAAGAGATCGAATTTACAGACAACGTTCCTAAAAACAAGGCCGGCAAGATCATGCGGAGACTGCTCAAGGCTCGTGAGTTGGGTTTCCCTGAAGGAGACCTCTCTACACTGGAGGATTTCAAATGACTATCCGTAATCTTCATTTCATGTTCAACCCATCTTCTGTCGCGTTGGTCGGTGCAAGTCAAAAACCGGGTTCCATCGGTGCCGTCCTGGCACGCAATTTGGTAAGCGCCGGATTTAAAGGAGATATTTTTCCCGTTAACCCGAAATACAGCACCATTGAAGGACTTCCCACCTACCCTGATCTGGACAGTCTGCCACAAACGCCGGATCTTGCAATTATTGCTACGCCGCCGGAAACGGTTCCACAACTGATTGAAAAGCTCGGCACCCTTGGCACAAAGTCGGCAGTGGTGATAACGGCGGGATTCCGTGAAGGCGGCAGCGAGGAAGGACAACGCCTGTTCGACCGAATGCTCGATTCTGCACGTCCCCACCTGTTGCGTATCATGGGACCCGACTGCCTGGGGATCATGGTTCCTGGGATGGGTCTGAATGCCGGCTTGGGGCATGTGCAACCCCTTAAAGGAAATATCGCCTTTGTCACCCAGTCGGGTTCCATACAGGCTTCCGTGCTCGACTGGGCCACGTCGAAGGGAATCGGGTTTTCACATATCGTCTCCATGGGCAACATGTCCGATGTCGATTTTGGCGACATGCTCGATTATCTGGCCACTGATTTCAGCGCCAAGGCGATACTGCTCTACATGGAGTCCGTCACCCATATCCGAAAGTTCATGTCTGCGGCCCGAGTGGCTGCCAGGATGAAACCTGTCGTCGTTGTAAAATCCGGACGCCATCTTGAAGGCTCACGAGCCTTGGCTTCTTACATCGGCACATTGATCGGTGCCGATGAAGTATACAACGCCGCTTTTGAGCGGGCCGGGATGCTGCGGGTGGCGGATATGCAGGCCCTCTTCGATGCCGTAGAAACCCTGGCCAAGTCCCATCCGTTTCCGGGTGACCGCCTGGCTATTTTGACCAATAGCGGAGGTATGGGCCTGATGGCTACAGATGTTCTGATCGATAAAAAAGGTCGCCTGGCCGAACTGTCTCCTGCAACCATCTCCCACCTGAACAGCGTGCTGCCGGCCGCCTGGTCCCACAACAATCCGGTGGACATTGGCGGCGACGCACCGCCAAACCGGTATGTCGATGCTATACATGCGCTCCTTGATGATGAAGGCGTGGATGCCTTGCTTGTTTTAAACTGCCCTTCAGCAATGTCTTCAGGCACAGACATTGCCCGAGCGGTGGTCAACACGCTCCATGAAAAAGGGGCAAAGGCAAGCTCTCGGGGAATTTTTACCAGTTGGCTGGGGACAGACTCCACCCGGGAGGCCAGAAAGATATTTGCCGAAAACAGGATTCCGACGTATGAAACACCGGCCGAAGCAGTTCGCGGATTCATGCAGATGGTACGTTACCGTATCAGCCAGAAGATGCTCAGGGAGACACCTGCCAACATTCCGGAAGTCTTCGAACCGAAAACAGATAAAGCCCTTGAGATTGTGAACAACGCTTTGTCTCAAGGCCGAATATGGCTGACCGAGACAGAGGTAAAGGCCGTTCTAGCAGCCTACAAAATCCCTGTGGTCCCGGCATGCGAAGCTCCCGCACCCGAACAGCCTGCGGGAATTGGAGCCAGAATGGGTGAATTGTTACCATCGATGGTGCACCGTCCTAACGCTAGGGAATTGATCGTCGGTGTCCGTACTGATGTGCAGTTCGGCCCGGTGATTCTGTTTGGCCAGGGCGGTGCGGCTAGTGAGATCATTCAGGATAAGGCCATTGCCCTTCCGCCGCTTAACATGCAGCTTGCCGGGGAGGTAATGCGCCGAACCCACGTATACCGCCTGCTTGAAGGTTACTGTGGCAAGCCCGCCGCCGATTTGGACAACATTGCGCTGACCCTGGTAAAGGTGTCGCAACTGGTAAGCGATATCGCAGATATCGCCGAGATGGATATCAATCCATTGCTTGCCAATGAACAGGGCGTGCTGGCACTGGATGCGCGCATCCGGGTGGCCAAATCGCATCTGCCCGCTGCCCAACGACTGGCGATCTGCCCATACCCCAAGGCGCTGGAGGAGGTGATTACGTTTCCCGATGGCCAGAAGCTATTGCTTCGTCCTATACGTCCTGAGGATGAACCGGCATTTCAAAGGCTTTTCTCAAGACTCACCCTCGATGAAATCCGTCTTCGATTTCTGCATGCCATGAAATTTTTGTCCCATGAAATGGCGGCGTTTTTAACTCAGATTGACTATGACCGGGAGATGGCACTGGTCCTTTGCGAGCCGACCGCTCAAAAAGAACCGGTGATGTATGGCATGGTGCGATTGAGTGCGGATCCGGACAACGCACATGCTGAATTCGACATCCTCATTCAACAAAATATGACCGGCATGGGCTTGGGCCCGATGCTCATGCGACGCATTATCGATTACGCCAGGAAACGGGGTATCGGGGAGCTCTATGGGGAAGTTCTGGCCGAGAATGGACCCATGCTGAGCCTCTGTGAGGCTTTCGGATTTACAAAAAGACGCGATCCGGAAGACTCTGGAGTGATGATTGTTTCATTGGCGCTTTAATGGCCGACAGCGACTCTGAAGAAGTTATGGGTTACATTTCGATTTCAAATACGCTATGCAGCCATTCAGCGTTGCAAGCTGTGGGAAGTCTCCCTCAGGGATTTCCACTTTCAGACGCGATTGAAGAGCAACTGCGAAGTTCATAAAATCGACAGAATCAAAATCGAACTGGTTGCGCAATCGATCGGCGGGATCGAGATTTTCAATATCAGCTTCCGGAGCAATCTGGCCGATAAGCTCCAGAACCACTTTTTTAAGTTGATCTTCGGTTATCATTTATCGCACTTTCAGTTTGAGTTTTATAGTTTATCAAACTACATGTTTACGATAGTAAAAATTTATCCAAAATTTAACAATCAAGATAACACTTTCCTCTCCGGAAAAGAAAGAAGGAAAGTCTTGGTAGTTTGAAATATGTGCCGGAAAAACTATTGTTCTACCTTTTACCAAAGGTTCATAAAAATGTCAGAAATACGAACTGGTCGACAAAAATATTATAATGTTTTTGCTCCTTTCTATGATTTCTTACATCTCCTTGTCACACACACCATCCGGTAAAAGCAAACTTATCATTTGCCGTAAAAAATGAAGATTGCCTATCCTGGCTACCCAAACCCATACTAACTAAATTTGGTATGAACATTATCCTGATCTATCCCTTCTTTTCCATTGATCGCCTTCACATCGAAAATATAGAGGCTCCTCCCATCGGCCTCCACTACCTTGGCGCCCTGCTCAAGGAACAAGGGCATGAGGTGGAATTGCTCAACTGGCATGATATAAAACATAAGCCTCACATCATCCAGGACGCGCTTTTAGCACTCAAACCGGACCTGGTTGGATTTTCTATCTTTCATGGCAAACCGTTGGGGGGGGAATCCAACTGGCAAAAATATTCAAGGAGCATTTCCCAGGTGTTCCGATTGTTTTTGGCGGAATTGGCGCAACTTTTTTGGACGATCATTTGCTGCGACACTTTCCCTGGATCGACATCATAGTCAAGGGAGAAGGTGAAAGATCCACAAGAAAGCAATCCGGATGATGATTGTTCTGGTTACGCAAGCCGTAACTGCGCCAAAGAAGCAATCGCCTTTCCACCACTTATGTCCGGAATGATGTTCAACTCGAGCACAGTGACCGCCTGGAGATCGACGTGAAGGTCTTCCGTTTCGGTGGTTGCACCTTGGGGACTAAAGTTCCATTGCTGCCGAACGATTTCCTGATATGACTGTCCGCCATCCGGCGACCAACGCAAGACGAACTCTTGTGTGCGCTCAGCGTGGGGTTCCTCGAAGTTCAACCAGATCCGCCGAATCCTTTGACGATTGCTAAAGATAAGCCGGATCGTCTGCTCTCCAGGGCCTGCCGCACGCCACCCTGAGGTGCGACCGGGAAGCAACGCAAACTCAATGGGATGAGCGGCATCCTCTGAGGTGATTTCCACTTCCGCTAGCCCTTCAATATTCAACCAGTCCTGATCAAGATCTGCAGTTTCTTGCTGAACGGGGGTGATGATTCGCTTGCGCATCGTTGTACCTCCTCATTTCAAATATTATTAATAAGAACTTAATACCATAAGTCATACTCTGAATATTAGTAAATGATGATACAGAATATCCAAAAGTTTGCCCAATTTTTACCGACGGTTCAAAGGAATGTACGGGGTGTCGACCGCTGAATTTCGCAGCCAATTATTAAAAACGTAGAAATGAAAGTTTTATAAACTCGTAAGAAATCCCGGGCGACGTCATTCCGGGCTTGATCCGGAATGACGTAAACTGAAGAGTTATGGTTTTTACGTTAACCAATCAATGACAGCGAGCAGTCGAATTCATCAATCTAACAACATCGTGGGCGACGTAATATAGCTCAGTAGCAAAATGTTCCGTCTGCAGCTCACCGTCTTCGTCAAGATATTGCCGTGTCTCTTCCAGGACATCTTCATTCGACGGTCCAAAGCATTGATCAAAACGCCAATAACCTTCATCTTGGGCAAGTCCGAGGGTGGCCAGACGTTCTCCGGATCTTCTGCGAATTGAAAAAACACAATACTTCAACACCATGCATTGGTGGATATACTCCCGGCAGCAATTATTCATCAGGTAGCCTTCAGACTTCAGCTGCTTCGCCGAAGTTAACGGCGTTATCAAATATTTACCGACAAGCATCTCGGACAACTTACACTTCCATTTCCCCGGTCGCTTTTCGACTGAAGTCCCTCCAGCCGACTTGGTTGCTAAAAAGGCATTCAATTTTTCTACTTTGGATTGAGATAGCATTTTTGTTGTACCTCCAGACGTTGACAGTCATCATAAGATTTAACTCTTCCGATACATTTATTTCCTCTTCTGTATCTTACAATGACACTATGCCATACAAGGGGTATCGCAGAGTGCCCCCCCATGCATTTTTTTAATCTTTTTTTCCATCAACAATTAAATTAGAAAAGAACTAAATAAGGAAAGCCCCAAAAATGTTTTGTTCTTAAAAAAACTATGTGACAGCAGCCTCCATGTCAGTTTAAAAGAATCTATGGCAACAGCACACGGGTTCTAAACCCGCCCTCTCCTCTATGCAAGGCGATCCGATCATACGCTGGGTATCGTTACCAGAGGTATCAACAAAGACCTCTGTTTTATTGTTTTGTGTGGGTAATTACCAGGTTTACAAAGAGATTATAATAGGTTAGAAAAAACACAATGTGGTTTTTTTGTGGGCAGAAATTAAATCCAAATAAC
>Ga0214472_10005221_pt1 | contig 13660 bp, 11 predicted proteins | sample RVTome_6_FD_207662 | JGI IMG/M metagenome (GOLD analysis project Ga0214472, IMG submission 207662) | Soil microbial communities from uranium-contaminated site in the Upper Colorado River Basin, Wyoming, United States - RVT140D175 | ecosystem: Environmental > Terrestrial > Soil > Contaminated >... | reverse complement strand
TAATTGGTAGTTGAACCTGCGGACGACGAGATCATCGCCTAACTGCAACTCTCAACAGGAGGTATTACCTATGAATAGGTTTAAGAAATTGACCGCCATGAGTGTGGCCGTGTGGTTTTTCGCGCAACTAACGGGCACTGCCTTGAGCGCCGAGAGTCTTGATGAGATCCATAAAAAGGCGCTCAAGGAGGGCGGGACGTTGAATTTTTACGGCACGCTGGCTCAGATCAACGCGGAAAGGATTCTGCCGGTTTTCGAAAAAAAGTTTCCCGGAATCAAAATCAATCACGTCGATGCCACCTCGGATAAGCTGGTGGCGCGGGCGGTGACTGAAGCGCGAGGCGGACGGACCTTGGGCGATGTGTTGCAAATACCCCTGGAAAACGTCGTTCAAGCCCATGACCAAAAGCTATTGCTCGAGACCAATTTGCCCGAAGCCGCTGCGTTTCCCGATGGCGCCAAGGGGAGCTATTGGATCGCGTCAGACCTGCAGTTTTTTGTCGCCGCCTGGAATACCAATCTGGTCAAGAAAGAAGAAGAACCGAAATCTTTCGACGATTTCGCCGATCCGAGATGGAAGAATCGCCTGATTGCCGAGCCCAGGGACCTCGAGATGCTTCTGGCGTTCGCCAAATATAAATTCAAGAGCGATGAAAAAGCGATTGCGTTTTGGAAAAAGGTTGCAGTGAACAACGTCGAATTTCACAAAGGGCACTCGCAACTGGCGGAGTTATTGGTTGCCGGACAAGCCGCCGCCTGCCTGACCTGTTATTCTCACCATTACCCGAGGCGAATAAAAAAGGGCGCGCCGTTGAACTACATGCTCACCGAGGGCGTGGCTTCGATTAACGGCACGGCCATTTTTAAGGATGCACCGCACCCTAATACGGCAATGTTGTTTGCCCGTTGGATAGCGAGCCTGGAAGGCCAGAAGGTCATGGCGCAAGGCGGGCGAACTCCGGCCCATCCGAAAGTGGAACCGGTCGACAAGACGAGAACCGAAAAGGTATACTTCATCAGCGCGTCGGATCTGAAGGAGTTTCCCAAATACGAAAAGATTTGGAAGGAAATTTTTCGGCTTCGATAGACAGGCGCAAATCGGCCGCAGAGATCTATGTCGACAGTAGCGATTCCAAGAAGCGCCAGGTTTAGCTTTCCCCAAGTACGCGATCCAGCACTCCTGATCCCTTTGGTCGGCGCCGGGGTGCTTATCTACTTGGCGGTGCTGCCGCTCTTCATGCTTCTTTTGGGAAGCTTTCAGATGGAGGTGGCGCCGCGCGAGTTCGTTACTACCTTCAAAAACTACCACGCCGCCTACGCCAGCGAGTACACTTACTCGACCTTCATGAACTCCCTGATATTCGCTTCCGGCTCGGCGGCGTTGGGATTTTTTTTTGGAGGGGTTCTCGCGTGGCTCACGGAGCGGACGAACACACCGCTGCGGGCGATCTTCGTGCCCATCGCCGTGGTGCCGCTGATCCTGCCGGGCGTTTTGGAGTCGATCGCCTGGATTTTTCTGTTGAGCCCCAAGTTTGGTTACCTCAATGTCTGGCTCATGGCCCTGTTCGGTTTAGAGTCGCCGCCGTTCAATGTCTTTTCCCTTCCCGGCATGATTTGGGTCCATTCCGTCGGACAGGTGCCGCTGGCTTTTCTCATGATGGTAGCGGCTTTCAAATCGATGGATCCGTCGCTGGAAGAGTCGGCCATGATGTCCGGGGCCGGTACGCTGCAAACGCTCAAACGGGTGACGTTGCGCTTGCTGATGCCGACCTGCGGCTCGGTGCTGCTGATTCTGTTTGTGCGGACCTTGGAATCATTTGAAACCCCGGCGCTCATCGGCATACCGGCGCGAATCTACGTTTATACGAGCGAAATCTATCTCGCGTTCAATGAATATCCTCCCGACTACGGGCGCGGCGCGGCGCTCGCGGTAGGACTTTTGCTATTGAGCGCCGTGGGAGTGTGGATGTACACGCGCTCGACGCGTGAAAGTAAGAAGTTTCAAACGGTGACCGGGAAAGCCTTCAGGCCCCGGCAATTCGATTTAGGTCGCTGGCGCTGGGTCGGGTTCGGATTCCTGGGGACTTATTTTCTTTTGGTCGTTCTGCTCCCCTTTTTGGTCCTGCTCTGGGCGTCCTTTTTGCCGTTCTTCGCCACGCCGAGTTGGGATGCACTGCAAAAACTGAGTTTGGATAACTATCGTTACCTCAACGGATTTCGGCCGTTCTGGGATGCCATGAAAAACAGCATCATCCTGGCGCTCATGACCGCAACGGTCGGGATGCTGCTGACGTCGATTGTCGCTTGGATCGTTTACAAAAGCCGCCTGCCGGGTTCTTGGATTCTCGATTTCTTGGCTTTCGTTCCGATTACCGTACCGGGCATCGTGCTCGGTATGGCGTTGATTCTTCTTTACGTGGCTTTTCCTATACCCATCTACGGAACCATTTGGGTGTTAATGATAGCCTACGTTACGCGTTACATCCCCTACGGTATGAGGGCGGCGTCAGGATCGATCCTGCAAATCCACAGCGAACTAGAAGAGGCGGCGGCGACATCGGGAGCGTCCTGGTGGGAGACCTTTAGACGAGTGACCTTGCCCTTGCTTCGACCGGGGTTTGTCGCCGGCTGGATTTATATTTGCATTGTCTCTTTCCGAGAGTTCTCGACCTCGGTTCTTCTCGCCACTGGTGAAAGTCGCGTCCTCTCGATATTGTTGTTTACGATGTTCGAACAGGGCCAGGTGACGGTGGTCGCCGCCATCGGAATTTTGATGATTCTGACGCTCTTGTCCATCGTCGCGGTTTTCTACAAACTATCGGGTCGCGTCGGCATACAAACATAAGATAGTTCAAGCCGTTCAAATCGTTCAAGCTGTTCAAACCGTTTGAACGAAGCGCAGCGGTTGAACGGAGCGGAGCGATTGAACGATTTGAACCGAGAAAAGAATGATTGAAGTTACAGGACTGGTTAAAACGTTTGCCGATGGCAGCGGCGGGCGAGTCAATGCGGTAGATCGCATATCGTTCAAAGTCGAGGAAGGGCGCTTCTATACCTTGCTCGGGCCGTCCGGGTGCGGCAAGACGACGACGCTCCGCTGCATCGCCGGATTGGAAAAACCCGACGCCGGCGAGATCAACGTTTCCGGCACAGCGGTCTTTTCATCCGCCAGCGGTGCATTCGTGCCCCCTTATCGAAGAGCCATCGGCATGGTCTTTCAGAGCTACGCGATTTGGCCGCACCTGACGGTGCTCGAAAACGTCGCGTTTCCTCTGCGCGTTTCTAAAGAGAAGATCAGCAATGACGAAATCCGCAAGCGCGTCAGCGAGGCGCTGGGACAGGTGGAGATGGGCGGGCTGGAGGATCGGATGGCTACTCAGCTTTCCGGCGGCCAGCAGCAACGGCTGGCGCTGGCGCGCGCGTTGGTGCGCCGTCCGCAAGTGCTGCTGCTTGACGAACCGCTGAGTAATCTGGATGCCAAGCTGCGCGAGCGCATGCGTTTCGAGCTGCGCGAGCTGCAGCGGCGGTTGAGGATTACGACACTCTACGTTACCCATGATCAAATCGAGGCCCTATCCATGTCCAACACGATCGCGGTGATGAGTTCAGGGATGATCGTGCAAGAAGGCGGGCCGCGCGATATCTACATGCACCCGAAGACCCAATTTGTCGCACAGTTTATCGGCTCTACCAATCAGATTTCCGGCCAGATCGTCAATCAGACCGGGGATAATCTCGGCACCGTGTCAACCGAAATCGGCCAACTTACCTGCAGCCTGATGAATGGTCTCAAAACGGGTGCGAGCGTTGTCGTGGTGGTCCGGCCGGAGAGCCTGATCTTACATCAGCAGCAGCCCGCTCACGACGGTAACCTGGTCGAAGGCAAGATTGCCGCCGCCATGTTTCTCGGGGAGTATGTCGACTGTAGTGTCGAGATCGGCCGGGTCGTGTTACAAACTCACCAACCTCACACTTTCCAGGTCCGGCGCGGGCAATCTGTCTGGGTTGAGCTGCCGCCGGGCGATTGTCTCGCGCTTCCCGACCAAAATTGAAACGATCGATCACCGGTTTTTTCGAATCTCTAGCGCAATTGCGTAAGATCGGTTAACTAAGGGTAGGCACTATTGTTCAATGACTCGGTTCGATAGCATGAAGCACGGATGGCGGGAGGGAAAATGACAAATATATCGCGAACCATGGCCATCTTGATGGCCGTGACCGTTGGGTATTGCGGCGCTGCGTCCGCCCAAGAGCGGATCAAGCTCGACTACAGCTCGGTCGATGCCAGCAATGCGGTCTGGTATACCGCGCAGGAGGTGGGCTTATTTAAGAAGCACGGCCTGGACAGCGAGATTATCTATATTCCGAGCACGACCACGGCGGTGTCGGCCATCATCGCCGGGGAAATTCCGCTCGGTAACGCGTCGGGAGGAGGCGTGGCCAGCGCCGTGGTGGGTGGGGCGAACCTGGTGATGGTGGCATGCATGCTCAATACCTTGCCCTATGAGCTTGTGGTGCACGAGTCGATCAAGACGGTGGAAGACTTAAGGGGGAAAAATATCGGCATCAGCCGCATCGGCAGCGCCTCGGACGTGGCGGCCCGGGTTCTGGTGAAGGCTCTGGGCTTGGAACCCGTCAAGGACGTGCCGATCTTGCAGATCGGCGGGGCGCCCGAGAGGGCCGGCGCTTTCCGTAGCGGCCGGATCGCCGGTTTTCCGTCTCCACCGGGGATCATCAAACTCGCCGAGGGCATGCCGCACCGAGTTTTGATCAGCACGGCCGATTTCCAGAAGCGGTTCGATTTTCCCTTCATCTGTGCGACGACGACCAAATCCTTCTTATCGAGCCGGAGAGAGACCGTAAAACGAGTCCTCATGGCGCTGATCGAGTCGACGCATTTTTTCAAAACCCGAAAAGAGGAAAGTAAGAAAATCATCGCCAAGTACAACCGGCAAAACAATCCCGCCTATTTGGAAGAGGCCTATACCGCGGTGGCGAAGCTGTATGACCGCGTGCCGTTGGTGACGCGCGAAGGCATGGAAGTTCAGATCAAAGACGCGCTGGCGCGAAAACCGGGTGCGACGCTGCGAGTCGAGGACATCGTCGATGACAGTATCGTGCGCGAACTGGAAAAGAGCGGGTTTATCGACAAGGTATACAGGTAGTTCGGAGAAATAGAAGTCAGACGTCGGAAATCAGAAAAACAGAAGACAGAGGTCAGAGATCAGCCGGAGGAGCTGACTTCCGACCTCCGACTTCTGACTTCCGGCATGTGAAATGATCGCCGCCGTCATTCTATCCGCCGGTGAGTCGAGCCGCATGGGGCGGCCCAAGGCCTTGCTGACGATCACGGGCCAAACGTTCATTGAAAAAATCGTCAAAGCGCTGCGGCAAAGCAAGGTCTCGCGCATCGTGGTCGTGCTCGGCCACAATGCCGACGAGATGCGCCGCCAGATCGAAAGTCTGCCGGTGGAGATTCGGGTCAACCCGAATTACCAACTTGGCCAACTCTCCTCATTGCAGGAGGCGATCAGGGGTTTGGAGGCCGACCCCCAGTGCGATGGCATCCTGGTCCATCTGGTCGACCATCCGTACATCGATCCGGCTTTGGTCGACCAGATGATCGAACGGTTCTACGACGCGAAAAAACTGATCGTCGTTCCCCGCTACCAAGGCAAGCGGGGCCACCCGGTAATATTTTCGCGCGAGTTGTTTACCGAGCTGCTAAGTGCGCCGCTGGATCAGGGAGCCAAGGCCGTCGTCAACGCGCACCGCGACGAAACTTTGGAGATTGACACCGACGACGCCGGGATCGCGGTCGATATCGACACCCCCGAGTTATACCGCCAGCATGTCAAAGGAGAGTAGTGTGGTGTTTCCGAATTTCGTTGCATAATTCAACCGTCATTCCGGCCGACCCTCGCGAAAGCGGGGGGAGAGCCGGAATCCAGGACTTCGAAGGACCACTGGATTCCCGCTTGCGCGGGAATGACGAGGGAAACACCCCGAATTTTTCATGGAAGTTCAGTTGCAGGACGCTAGATGTCGAAATTAAAACTGACGCTCGCCTGCGGCGATTATGATTTTCTCCGCCCGTTGATCAACGGCGAGATAGAGCCCCAGGGCATCGAGCTTAACGTGCTTACGATGCCTTCCCCTGAGCGACATGGGCGCATGCTGCGCCATCAAGAGTTCGACGTGTGCGAGCTGTCGCTGGTCGGCTATCTCGTTGCACGGGACAAAGGATGCGACTACAACGCCATCCCGGTTTTCCCGCACCGCCGTTTCCGTCATTCCTACATGGTCAAGCGAACAGGTTGCGGCATCGAGAGACCGTCTGATTTGAACGGCAAGCGGATCGGGCTGGACACGCTGCAGAACTCTGCCGGCCTCTGGATGCGGGGTATCCTGCAAGACCACTACGGCGTCGATCTCAAGTCGATCGAGTGGTGGTGCCAGGAGGAAGAAGATATCCCCTTCGAACCGGCGAAGTGGATGAACGTCAAACGGGTGGCGCAAGGGAAGAACATCGATCAGATGCTCGTCGATGGCGAACTGGAAGCCGCGCTGTACCCGGAAACCCTGCCCTCCATACGAAATGGATCGCCCAAAGTTGCCCTGCTGTTTTCGAATCCGAAACAAGCGGAGATCGAGTACTACCAAAACGGCGGTCACTTTCCGATCATGCACACAGTGGTGATCAAGAATGAAATTTTAGCAAAACAACCCTGGGCGGCGCTCAGCCTGGTCCGGGCGTTTGAGCGCGCCAAGGAGCTTTGCTACGAGCGCATGAAAGACCCGCGCAGCTTCGCCCTGGTCTGGGTTAAGGATTTGCTCGATGAGCAGCGAGCGATCTTCGGCCCCGACCCCTGGCCATACAACCTGGAAGACAACCGCAACGCTCTAGAGGCAGTCATCCGCTACGAATACGAGCAGGGGATGATTAAGAAGAAACCGAACGCCGCGGAATTGTTTTTTCCGCCGAGCCTGCAAAGAATCCAGCACTACGTTTAACGGCAACGGAAACGTTCAAGTGGTTCCAATCGTTCAAAACGTTTAAGCCGTTACAGAGGGAGGGGAAAGGGGACATTCGCCTTTTCGCTTCGGTTGCTGGCTCGTTCTCTGGGTCGTAAGCCTGCTCCGTGCTCGGCAACCCATACCTATTGTCCGGAAGCCGCGTCTTGTTGTATATATCCTCAGCTATTAACCAAGCTTGGGGTAAGGAAAGAACGGCAATCCCTCGACAACTAAAAGCGCTGTTCTCTCGGCGACACTGTCTTAAGAAACTATGACCAAGCGTAAACCGAGGCGCCCGATCGTGCGCAAGACCAGGGAGAAGGATCGCCGGAGACTTTTAGAGACCACCGGGGTTGTGCCATGGGAAGCCAGTGCCAAGACCTGGCAGTTTATTTACGTGGGACCTCAGGCCGTCAAGCTATTGGGCTATCCCGTGGCGGCGTGGTATCAAAAAGATTTCTGGGTCAAACACCTTCATCCCGACGATCGGAAGTATGCGGTCGACTTCTGCCTCACCTTTTCCTGCGCGGGTAAGGATTTCGAATTCGAGTACCGGATGATCGCCTCAGACCAAAACGTTGTTTGGCTCCATGACCTGGTAAGCGTTGAGCTTGTAAAAGGAGTCCCTGAAAAGCTCCGCGGTTACATGATCGACATCACCGAGCGCAAGCGGGCTCAGGAGGAATTGGATCAGTACCGCCGTCATCTTGAAGCAACTCTTGAAGGGCGTACGAGTGAAGTAGCGGAGGCAAATAGACAACTGAGTTCTCAATTAACCGAGCGCAAGAGGGCTGAGGAAGTCATTCGACAACAGATAGAGCGTTTGACGGCCCTGCGCGAGATGACGCTTACGATTACCTCGACTTTGGATCTTACAACGGTCTTGGAAAACCTGCTGGAGAAAATTGAACATCTCCTGCCTTACCATGCCTCCAGCGTGAGATTATTCGATCGAAACGGGGAAATTTTGGAGCCGATAATCTGCCGCAATTTAGACGTCGAGAGTTGGAAAGCCCGGCAGGGCTCAGGCTTTGTGAGAGAAATAATCGAAAAGAGACTGCCGGTGACATCGATTGACGTGCGCTCAGACCCGCGATCGCGAGGTCCGACGTTTTTCCGCAAGCATGGATTGGTCTCTTTTATCGGGATCCCGTTGATCGTCAAAGATCAACCGATAGGCGTGCTGTCGCTCTATACCCGGGAAAGACACGAATTTAGCGGGGAAGAAATTGAGTTTCTCACCATGGTTGCAGCTCAGGCAGCCATAGCCATTCACAATTCAAAGCTTTACGAAGAGATACACCGATCCCGTGAAGAATTACGGGAGCTAACGCAGCGCATGAACGTTGCCCTGGAAGAGGAAAGGTCCCGCCTGGCGCGTCAAGTGCATGATGAGTTGGGCCAGCCGCTGGTGGGTCTGAAAATGGAACTGGCGGTTGCCGGCGAGCAGTCTGACGGAAACCGGAAGGCAGGAGTGGAAAACAGGCGATTTTTCGACATCATTGACTCGATGTTAGAAGCGGTTCGCACTATCGGGACGGATTTGCGCTCGCCGATCCTCGATGATCTCGGCCTCGGTGCGGCTGTCGAGTATGCGACGCGGGAATTTCATAATCGCACAGGGCTGCAATGTCAATTCACCGGGACGCTGGACGGCACTTTTTTGGATCCAGATCGCTCCACTGCCGTCTTTCGCATCCTTCAGGAGGCTTTGAGTAACGTGGCGCGGCACGCGCAGGCGGACAGCGTAGTCGTCGAATTGCAAAAAAACGACAAGAACATCCTACTTACCGTTAACGACAACGGAAAAGGACTGGAACCACAACAACTCGATGATCATAATTCTCTTGGCATTATCGGGATGAGAGAACGCGCCGTTCTTTGCCGTGGAGAACTCAATATCCGTGGAGTCCCCGGGCAAGGCACGACAATTTCCTTGAGGGTGCCGCTACCGTAGTGAGTGGGTAGGACCATGAAAATTCTCGTCGTAGACGACCACCCGGTAGTACAGCATGGCTTGAAAGGAATCCTTTTAAAGGGTTTTCGTAACGTCGTAGTTGGCGAGGCCGGGAGCGAGTCTGAGGCTTTTGAGCAAATTCGCCGGCACCCATGGGATCTCATATTACTGGACATCACTATGCCGGGCCGAGGCGGCCTGGAAATTCTTAAACAGGTAAAGCGTGAGAAACCCAAACTGCCGGTTCTCATTCTGAGCATCCATTCCGAAGACTTATATGCAGTGCGTGCTTTGAAGGCGGGCGCCTCTGGTTATCTGACAAAAGACGCGGTGCCGGAGAAACTGGTTTCGGCGATTCATAAAGTAATTTCAGGTGGAAAATTCGTCAGCGAGGCTTTAGCCGAGAAATTGGCTGATGGATTGGCCGTGGAGGACGACAAGCCTCCTCATGAAATCTTGTCCGATCGTGAGTACGAAGTGATGCTTCTGCTTGTTTCTGGGAAAACGGTTCGTGAGATCGCCCGGAAACTCTCGCTCAGTGAAAAAACTATCAGCACCTTTCGCGCCCGCATATACAGGAAACTCAATTTAACGAGTTACGCTCAATTGATACGCTACGGGCTAAAGCATAATTTAACGGATTAGTTCCCCCGGTGAATAACCCCGCAGCAAGCTGCGGGGAATCGACCCATAATAGTTTGAACCTGCCAGAGCTGTCCCTCTTGTAGGGAAAGTCCTACAAAAAATCTGCCGAAAACAGCACAAAACAATCAGCTTCTCGCCGACAGACTTAAATTGCATCAGCGATAGACGTTCGGTAATCTACGACCCGCGCCGTGATGTCAGTGGGCACGATTCTCCGAGTAGCGGCACTGCGGCGTGGGGGTCAGTGGGGCCATTTGAACCACAGCAATAGTGGCGGGGGATGTTGGGATCGTGGTTTTCTCGTCGGCGCAGAAGAGAGACAGCAAAGCTTGGCGAATTACGGTCAACGAGACTTTTGTGGTCGTCACGATCGAGTGAAAAGAATGTCAAGGTGTAAAAGCCCCTAGCACCCTTCTTTTTCGCCGGGGACTTACTATCTCGACGCTCTTGCGGATGATTTGGCAGTCGTCGCAGAGTCTATCGACCAGATAAACTGATATGAAGGGAGACAACAATGCGCATTAAGACTAAGCATGTCTCTTTTTCGGTATTGTTATTGAGTCTTCTATTGTCAGTTGGAATAGCCCGCGCGGCACTGGTTGAAGTCGATCTTGTACCTTCCTCAGGTGACAAGCTGCTCACCCGAGACACGGTTACAGCGTTGGATTGGTTGGATCTCACCCAGACCTTGAATCTTTCATTCAACGATATCCAAGCGAATGTCGGCGGCTTTATTTCCGCAGGATTTCGGTTTGCCACTGAAAGCGAGGTTCGAGCGCTATACCAATCAGTAGGAATCATCAATCTTACTAACGGACCTCCAGTCGCCGGAAACTTTAGCGGTGCAAATTTGCTACTCCAGCTGATGGGATGCACCGGCGGCTGCGCAGGAAACTCGCCTTTTTTCCAGGGTCTTGTAGAACTCGACGGTTCTACGGTTCCTCTCGGCGACCCTCGGGCCGGCCAAACAGTCATGGTGCTTGACCTAGCTGCGCAGACGGCCAGAGGAGCGGTGCCCTGCTGTCTAGTTAGCAAGACTGACCGGAGCGTTGCTGTGGGAAGTTACCTAGTAAGGCCAGCGTCAGCCGCAGGTCAACTAAACGTCAACCCGGAAGCCTATACCGGGCAATGGTTTATTCAAGGTGTCACTGCGACTTTGTCCGGCGCCCAAACCGTGGCCATTGGCCCTGGAAACTACAACATCGGTGTAGGCGCACCAGGTAGTCCCGGTAGTTTCCAGATCAATATTGCTACCAATGGAATGGTCACGGTATTGAATGGTGCATCGGCTATCGGAGGCTTCGGGACTCTCACTTTCAATACAGCTTCCCTTGCTGTCAATCCCGCTGCTTATACCGGTGTGTGGCATCTGGGTAACGGAGTGACAACGACCGCAAGCGGCTCTCGTACGCTGCCCCTCGTCCTTGCCGTAAATTATGCGGTTATCGTTGGCGCTCCCGGCAGTATCGGTCGCTTTGATATTTCCTTCGCGGCGGATACGACGGTGAGCGTCTTGAATGGTGTCTCTGCCGTTGGTGGTGTTGGCACACTGACCTTTAATACGGCTTCACTAGCGGTCAATCCGGCAGCCTATAGCGGCGTGTGGCATCTGGGTAACGGGATCACGACAGCAGCTGCTGGGTTTCAAACTCTCACTCTTGTCCCTGCCGTAAATTATGCGGTTATCGTTGGCGCTCCCGGGAGTATCGGTCGCTTTGATATTTCCTTCGCGGCGGATACGACGGTGAGCGTCTTGAATGGTGTCTCTGCCGTTGGTGGTGTTGGCACACTGACCTTCAATACCGCTTCATTAGCTGTCAATCCAAGTGCCTATGCCGGCTCGTGGCTTCTCGGTAATGGAGTCACAACACCCGCCGTCGGCACTCAAACTGTAACTCTCGTTCCTGCCGTTAATTACCGACTCGTGGTTGGTACTTTTGGCAGCCCAGGAAGCTTTGATTTTTCTTTCGCAGGGGACGGCGCGGTAACCGTCTTCAACGGGATCTCCGCCGTTGGAGGAGCAAGCTCGCTTACGTTCAACACTGTCGCGATACAAATTGCTCCAGGCACCTTTTCCGGCACATGGGATATTCACGGAGTCATCCAAACAACGGGCACGAGACTGGTCAAGGTAGTGCCAAACATCACATATCGCATTAAATTACTTGTTTCGGGTTTTCCTCAGCAGGATTTTTCAGTTTCGGGCCCGTGTGCGGTTGCTCCATCCCAGTTTTCGCTGGGCGGTTTTCCAATAACCATTACCTGCGGACCCCCAACTGCCAATGCTGGTCCGGATCAGACGGTAAACGAAGGCGCGCTGGTAACGTTGGATGGGTCTGGGAGCAGTGCTTCGCAAGGGGGATCGCTGACCTTTACGTGGACGCAACTTGGGGGTGCAGCGGTTTCATTGAATCTGACAGATCCGGTCCGTCCGACTTTCACGGCGCCTTTCGTTTCTGTTGGCGGCGATGTACTCACATTTCGGCTGGTGGTCACTGAGGGAGCACAGAATAGTGAGCCGGATGTCGTGAACATCCATGTCACCAACGTGAACAATCGCCCCGTTGCCGATGCGGGTGCGGATCAAACAGTACAAGAAGGGAGCCCAGTTGTACTAAACGGCTCGAACAGCTTCGATCCGGATGCGGAAACTTTGTCGTTCAGTTGGGTCCAGACTGCTGGTACTGCCGTTTCACTTCCTGGTGCGAACACAGCCAATCCATCCTTTACGGCGCCTCTGGTGGGTCCGACGGGAATGACACTGACATTCGAGCTCACTGTCAGCGACGGAATAGACGCTGCGTCAGACTCAGTCAACGTCTTGGTCGAGAACGTCAATCATCGGCCGATTGCGAATGCCGGGTCGGATCAAACCCGGGATGAAGGGAGCCTTGTGACGCTCAACGGCACGGGGAGCAGCGATCCGGATGGCGACGGGTTAAATTACACCTGGACGCAGACCAGCGGTCCCTTGGTCGCTCTATCGGGGGCCAACACAGCCAATCCGAGCTTTACCGCGCCTACGGTCGGACCCGGTGGAGCGACGCTGGGTTTCCGGCTCGTCGTCGACGACGGCCTTGGCGGCGTCAGTGATCCCGACGAGGTGAAGATCACGGTGCAAAATATCAACGATCCGCCGGCGTGTAACCTGGCCCAGCCGAGCCTGTCCACGCTCTGGCCGCCCAACCACAAACTGGTGGCCGTGGGGATCAACAACGTGAGCGATCCAAACAACGATCAGGTCGCTATCAGCATCACGGGCATTACACAGGATGAGCCGGTGAACGGATTAGGAGACGGAGATACAAGCCCCGATGCAGTCTTGCAGGGTGACAAGGTGCTGTTACGTGTAGAGCGGGCCGAAAACGGCAACGGGCGCGTCTATCGGGTTAGCTTCTCGGCCAATGACGGGCAGGGTGGCGTGTGCGGGGGATCAGTGAACGTGTCGGTCCCCAAGAATATGCAACCTGGAAACAATGCGGTTGACGATGGGCAACTCTATGACTCGACGCAACCGTAGCAACTGCTTGCGGTAACGGAAGGCCGGGCGAATTCCAGCTTAGGTTCGGTTACTTTCGAATCCGAGGGAGTGCAATGTTAATCGTGCCTGAGTCATTCGGGACTAATCCGAAAGGAGAAGAGTGGACTGCGCCCCATTGACTGGAGAGAAACTCTGAGAATTTGAGGGAGGTGTGATCGGCTCAACCAGCGGGTAATATGGACCCGTGAGAAGGAGTCGATCGATGGGAAAACAACGACGGAAGTTTGAAACGGGATTCAAGCAGCAAATTATCCAGGAGGTGGAATCGGGTCTGCTGTCGGTGAGCGCCGCCAGCCGCAAGCACCAGATCGCAGGTAGCGTGATCGATCGCTGGCGGCGACAAGCCCGGCAAGGAGGTCTCGATACCGTGCCCTCGGCCCATGAGAGATTGCTAGCCTGGATTTCCACGGAGCGCAATTCCCCTAAGAACTGACCGGGATCGGCCTCCGGTTGGCCTTCTCCCCGACGCGGTTTAAGCCTGGACCGAGTGCGGTGTCGGC
>Ga0214472_10005220_pt1 | contig 13661 bp, 19 predicted proteins | sample RVTome_6_FD_207662 | JGI IMG/M metagenome (GOLD analysis project Ga0214472, IMG submission 207662) | Soil microbial communities from uranium-contaminated site in the Upper Colorado River Basin, Wyoming, United States - RVT140D175 | ecosystem: Environmental > Terrestrial > Soil > Contaminated >... | reverse complement strand
TTTGAGAAAACCGAGGAAACAGTTCTGGATCTTTTTCTCCAGATTCTTGACGAAGGTGTTTTTAGCGACGCCGCAGGAAGGAAAGTGAGCGCGCGCAACACTATTATTATTGCCACTTCTAACGCCGGAAGTGATTTGATTTTTAAGGCAATGGAGAGGGGTGAAGGTTTGGAAGGGGAGAAGGACAAGGTGATAAGCGAAATTGTCGGTAGAGGAATCTTCAAGCCCGAATTGCTCAACCGCTTTGACGGCATAATTCTTTTTCATCCTCTGAGTCGCGAGCATCTCAGAAATGTCGCGAGATTAATGCTTGAGAGGTTGGCGTGGAGACTTAAGGCACAAGGAATTTCTATTGACATAAATGAAGATCTTATTTCTTTTCTTGTTGAAAAGGGACTGGATCCAAAATTTGGAGCTCGCTCACTTAATCGCGCCGTTCAAGAGACAGTTGAGAAGGTAATAGCAGACAAAATAATTGCAGGAGAACTGCGCCCTGGTTCGGTAGCGAGTTTAAGTAAGGAAGATCTGGAGAGATAAGAGATGGCAGTTTGAGGCGCTGTGGATAACCTTCCCTTTTTTATACTTTAGTGGTATAATCGTAGCAGAAATTCTGTAGTACCTTTCTTATCGTACTCCTACCACCACATCACTTGAGGGGAGCCCGCCATGACGTTGCCCGCACGAGCCTTTGAGGACGACTACGTTCCGCCACGGTCAGTCACCGAAGAATCTCTACCTCCCGACTTTTCAAACGGGTCGAGATCCGCCGAAGAGAGGGAACCGGAAGTGGATGAGATCATTGCTCAGGCGGTTGAGCATATGTATCTACTTTCCCCAAGCTCGGTCAAGCGTGCGTTTCCCCCACATGCCCGAACGCAGTGTTTGGGCGAAGTAAGAGTGACGCCTCTCGGCGACATCAGTCGCGATCATGCCTTCGCGACGCAGGACATGGACGAGAGTGCGGAGGGGACTCTCCAGGCGCACGCCTTGGGGCTTTTCCCCGAAGAGGGCTTCGAGGTGTACTCGTCGGCGGGGGAATTGAAGGAGCACGATCGCCAATTCCTGCGCTGGGACGGGCGCCGAGTGGAGAGGCGGATGGGGCCGCGCTCGAAAACGCGCGGTTTGAGGCAGAGCTGAGGAGGCTCATGAGGTAGAACCCCCCAAGACGGGGTTCAGAGGGGCGAGTTGTGCTATGCACTCCTCGCCCCTTTTCGCATCTAAATTTTGTTGTAGAATACAGGTACTCGAACATGTGTTCGGGATGATGTTCTCTTTCGCGGGAGGTTCACGTGTCAAGAGCTGTGAGGGACACCCAGATCACCGGCGATGTCCAGTGGAACTGAGGACAACGAAACCTCAGACTGGCTGGCATCCGAACCCAAAGGGGCGAGTTGTGCTATGCACTCCTCGCCCCTTTCTCTTTATATTCATTCTTCCTTTTAATTTTTTATAATTCGTCCATAATTTGATCAGACATTCTTTCAGGGAGGTAAGTATGGCTAGAAGCGGGTCAAGAGAGGAATGAACGGTTCATCCTCTTACGAGATTGTCGCCTTTGATTCCTTAATTCTTAATGCATTATTCTTAATTCTGACCTTGTGATACACTTTTTTTGATGAAAAATGAATCACAAGGTCTGGTTCTCTACCGCAAATACCGACCGGCTAAATTCTCCGACGTTGTCGGTCAAGAGCAAGTCGTCAAAGTTCTGGAAGGCTCGGCTAAGCTCGGCAACATTTCTCACTCCTACCTATTTGCCGGCTCGCGTGGCACGGGTAAGACTTCTGTTGCCAGAATTTTTGCCGCCGCTATCGGATGCTCTCCCAATGATATCTATGAAATAGACGCCGCCTCCAATCGTGGCATTGATGATGTCAGAGCAATTCGTGACGGAGTTTTTTCTCTCCCGTTTGAGTCGCCGTTCAAGGTTTACATCATTGACGAGGCGCACATGCTTACCAAAGAGGCATGGAATGCTTTTTTGAAAACCCTTGAAGAGCCTCCCAAACACGTTATTTTCATTCTCGCCACAACAGAAATGGAGAAAGTGCCTGAGACCGTTATCTCGCGCTGCCAAATCTTTCAGTTTAAAAAACCCACGACGGTAATGCTTAAGGAGCTCACCATGGAAGTGGCTAAAAAAGAAGGTTTCTCTCTGGACTCTGCCGGGGCGGAACTTATAGCTTTGTTGGGAGAGGGCTCGTTTCGGGATACTTTGGGAATTTTACAGAAGGTTGTAAGTTTTTCCAAAGACAAAAAAATTTCGGTGGATGAGATTGGAATCGTTACCGGCGCGCCGAAAGGGGTGTTACTTAACGATTTTTTGAAGGCGCTCTCCGAAAAAAATACTGCGGCGGCAATCTCCGCTCTTAAAGAGGCCGGCAAATCAAATGTTGATATGAAGGTTTTTCTCAAGCTCGCCCTTCAGAAACTCCGCTACGTCCTGCTCCTCAGGTTTGTCAAAGAGATGGAGAATCAAATCGCAGCAGATGTTTCAGATGCTGATTTAAAGTTTTTAAAAACCCTAGCCGCCATGCCGGAGAGTGGCATCTCATCCGCAACTCTCTCAGAACTTCTCCTTGCTCACGACCAAATCTCCCGTGCTTTTATTCCCGAGCTACCCATTGAGTTGGCTTTGCTTAGGATATTTGACGGAAAGAGAAACTAGAAAATACTAAATAGATTTATAATCCCTTTTGAATAGATGATATTGAATATCAGATTGCCCGACACCAGAACAAGAAGTATATCCCTGTATTTGTAACCCAGGATTCCGAGAGGAATTAGAATAATTTCATTCGGCAGTGGAATGAATGAGGCAAAAAGAAACATCAGTATCAAAGGTGAATGCTTGTGCCTTTCTCTTGTGGCACTGATTTTCTCCAGAATTTTTGAATTCTGATTTGTGGCGGCTAAGATTTTTTTGCCGAACCTGCCGAATAAATAGGCGATAGAGTCGGCGGTGACCATTCCCAAGGTGATTAAAGTAATGACTGCGTAAAAATTCAGACCGGATTCCAGGAAAAGCGGCATCAAGGCGATTGCCGGAATTGGTACCACTAGATTAAATCCGCTGAAGAAAGAGACAGTATAAACACCCAAATACCCGTAATTACCCACAAGCATCTTCACTTCGTTGTTGCTCTCCGCCACTTTAGCTAGATAAAAGGCCCCTATTACGAAAGCAACTAGGAAAATGAGCTGAATAAATATTTTGAGTTTTGAGCTTTGCACCTATTTAGTTTAACATTTTGAGTTTTTTGCGAAGGAAGCTCGTTTTGTCTGAAGACAAAACATACTTCTTTGATTAGATAGAGGAATCGTGCATTGAATCATCCTTACTCCCGACTATAATTGCTTACTTGCGCAAATAAGCAAATAAGGATAGGCTGGGGAAGTGAAGTACTTAGAAAAAATATTAAAAACACTCGGCAACAGAAGGAGGCTTGCAATTCTGGCACTGTTAAAAAAGAAAGAAGCATCGGTGGGAGAGATAGCAAGTTCAATAAAACTTTCACTAACTGCCACATCTCGACATTTGGGGATTTTGCGAGCCGTTGATTTGGTTGAGAGAGAACAAAGAAGTCTGGAGGCTTACTATTCGCTATCACGCTCTCAAACGAAAGTCGTCAGGCATATTTTGTCTGAATTGTAAATTCTAAATTGTGCCACAGGCAATCTGATCTTACACTTTGTCCTTATACTCTCCAGCTCTTTTACTTCCTTACTTGCGCAAGTAAGGAAGTAAAAAATATGGAAGAGTTGGGTGAATGAAAACTGTTTGGGATTCTATCGTTGTGCTATCATTTACGCATTGCCGGATCGTCTAATGGTAGGACATCGCCCTTTGGAGGCGAGTATCTTGGTTCGAGTCCAAGTCCGGCAGCACTTCGGCAAGCTCAGTGCAACCCGTATAATAAATTAATGAGATACTGGTATATATACATGCTTCTTTGCGATGAGAAAACTTTTTACGTTGGAATTACTGCTGATTTAAAGAGAAGATTGCAGGAGCACCTAGATAAAAAATCTTTCTTCACAAAAAAGTTTTCTCAAATTAAACCAGTATATTGTGAGAGGTATAAGGATAAAAAATCTGTAACTTCAAGAGAAAAGCAATTCAAAGGGTGGTCTAAAGCAAAGAAGCAAATGTTGATAGATGGCAAACTAAGTTTAAACCGCATTGAGCTTGAGGAAGTGCTTGCAGATTGAAGACGAGAAGTTTACATTGAGCTTGCCGAAGTGAGTCCAAGTCCGGCAGCCAACTAGTGAGAGTGACCGTGAGGCCTAAAACAGCCATATTTCAAGGAAAATGGTTCGAGTCCTTGAAACCACCCTCTCTAGACAAAAGAACTTTATGGTTTTGGTATCATTATCTTTATGCACAAAATAGAGAAAAAAGTTTGGCCTGAATGCTTTCAACAAATTCTTGATGGCAAAAAGACCTTTGAATTGCGTCTTAATGACTTTGAGATAAATGAGGGTGATGTTCTTGTTTTGAAAGAATGGGACCCTAAGACTAAAGATTATACAGGTCGAGAACTTGAGAAGAAGGTCGGTTTTGTCGGTAAGTGGAAAGTCGATGATCTGACAGTCTTCTGGCCACGAGAGGAAATCGATGAAAAAGGCATCCAGGTAATTTCACTGAAAGATTGATGAAGATAGTTACACTAAACACATGGGGAGGAAGAGCCGGAAAGGATTTACTGCTTTCTTTTTTCGAAGAGCATAAAAACGACATAGATGTTTTTTGTTTGCAGGAAATATGGTCGGCTCCACATACTCATTTAGATGGACACGATGCCGGCGGTGTACCTATTGATCATAAAAATATTATGACTCATGGGATGCAGGATAAATCAGAAACGCTGTCGGAACACGTAGGTTATTTTCGTCCACACTTTGGCGATAATTACGGCTTGATGATGTTTGTACGGAAGGGATTAGAAGTTATCGCTGAAGGGGAGATATTTGTGTACAAGGAGAAAGGATATGTTCCTGATGGAGATTTAGGTAATCATGCTCGTAATATTCAACATATAACTCTTCTGATAAATAATAATCCAGTAACTATTATTAATTTTCATGGGCTTTGGAATGGCAATGGTAAAACCGACACAGAAGATCGTCTCAATCAGTCAAAGAACATAATAAAGTTTATAGATTCACTAAATAGCGAATGCGTATTTTGTGGAGATTTTAATTTACTGCCACATAACAAAAGTATTAAGCTTTTTGAAGAATATGGTTTGACTAATTTGATTAAGGAAAATGAGGTTCAATCCACAAGAACATCTTTTTATACAAAACCTGAAAAATATGCAGATTATATTTTCGTGTCAAAGGGAATTAGTGTGAAAGATTTTAAGGTTATGCCAGATGAAGTTTCTGATCACTTGCCACTTTATCTAGAAATTTAACCTTTCAAGGATTCGAACCAGAATCTGTCTATATTTTAAGCCGTACCAGTCATGGGCGACCGAGATGGTTCGAGTAGTAGGCCGGCAGCCAAGGTTGGAAGTATCGAGGCGACCTAATCCCCTCGAGAAACCATCCCCTCTATTCCGTCATTGCATACCTGCTGAGCGCAGTATCCAGAACATAAAACCACCCGATTGGGTGGTTTTATGTTGCTCCGTCAAATCGTTTACGAACATCAGTCTGTCTTTAGTGTCGTGAATTTGCTAAAATAGCTTTATGAAGCTCGGAATCATTCTCCAATCCAACAAACCTGAACACATTTGGAATACACTTCGTCTCGGGATTACTTCTCTCAAAGCTGGTCATGCGGTTGAGGTCTTTTTGATGAGCGAAGGGTCAGAACTTGACTCTATCCCCGACAGCAAGGATTTTGATATTTCAGCAAAAGTATCAGAGTTTAAGGAGTTGAAAGGTCAGATTTATGCATGCGAAAGCTGTTTGAAGCTACGTGGCAAAAGTGAAAGCAAAGTATGTCCGGTTTCCACGATGTCTGACTTGCTCAAAATGGTCGAGAGTTCGGACAAGGTTTTAGTATTTGGCTAGCATAATGATTATGAAAAAACTTATTTTCACTATCCTTTCCATAGTTGTCGTTGGTTCATTTGCTTCAAGTGGGAATGCTCAAATGATGGGCAGTCTTTCCAATACTCAAGTTGATTGGGACGAGGTCGTTGAGCACACTGCCCGCGAAGAACAGGAAGGCAAAGAGCTTTGGGGTAAACTCCAAGCAAAAGAAGTTGCTTGCACTGATCTAAACGACGAGCAATACGGAGTCCTCGGTGAGTATTTCATGGGTCAAATGTCCGGTGATTCTCACGCCGCGATGAATGCGATGATGATTCAGACGCATGGCGAAGAAGGAGAAGAGCAGATTCACATTGTCATGGGCAAGCGACTTTCCGGTTGCGACACGTCGGCGGAGTTCCCGGCCGGGAGCGGTGGCTGGATGCCAATGATGAATATGATGTGGGGAGGATGGTCGTCTCCCTTTGATGGCAGTAACTCAATAAACAATATGATGAATTTTGGATTCGGCCCCTTTGGTGGTTTTGGTTGGATATTCATGATCCTCTGGTGGGTATTGATAATCGCTGGCATTGTCGCGCTTATCAAGTGGCTCACCAGTCAGTCTCGCGGTACTAATAGTCACGGAAAATCTGCACTGGACGTACTGAAAGAACGCTACGCCAAAGGCGAGATTGATAAGAGTGAGTTTGAGGAGAAGAAAAAAGATTTGGGTGCGTAGCAGTATGCAGAATGAAAAACCGCCGATTGTCGGCGGTTTTTCGTACCTAGTGCTAGACGAGCGCCACCATCTTTTCTCCGAGAAGCAGGTGATCCTTCAGGTGCGATAGCACCAGCCGCTTCTCATCTTGGCTTCCATTGTTCAGCGTATGCTTCGCATAGTTCTTTAGGTCAACATCGTGTAGCTTCACTTTTTCTGTTTTCATGCCAAGCAAGGTGTTGAGCAGAATGCTGGAAAACCAGAATTGATGTTGAGAAAGGGAATTTTTTAAATAATCGAGTGCTCGAGACCCGTCGTTTTAGGTGTTAGTTCGACAAGTTCGCCATAAATAAAATTCCGTTGACCCCGTTCCGTCTCCCCTAAGTCTTTAATAGGCAGGTACTCCACGACTTGCCTCTCTACACCCCTGTGAGCGTAGAGAAGCTATTCACACACCACTTGCAATATACCCCATTGGGGTATATAATGATTGGTATATGAAACCCAATATGAAAAAAACCTTAAAAAACCGTCTCAATCGCATTGAGGGGCAGGTTCGTGGACTACAGAAAATGGTTCAAGACGAGAAGTATTGTATTGACGTCATTACTCAAGCTCAAGCAATAAAAAGCGCGATGGGTGCGTTTGAAACGCTTATGCTCAAAAATCACCTTGAAACGCATGTGATGCATCAGATGAAGCACGACGAGGAAGACAAAGCGATTGACGAAATATTAAAAGTTTACAAGGTCTCACAAAAGAGAAAATAAAATGGATCACGATCACAACCATACACATCCTATACCGCCAATATCCGAAGGGGACACTGTATACATCTGCCCCATGCATTCAGAGGTTAAACAGAATCGTCCGGGTATGTGTTCGGAATGTGGCATGAACCTTGTCCCAGCAAAGGGCAAAAAGACGACGGGTTATGATGGGCACGATACTTCGATTTCGCTCAGTACGGGCAAACATGCCGGTCACAGCACGAATATGTTTTTCAGAAAGTTCTGGATCAGTCTCATTCTCACTATTCCGGTGGTGCTCTATGCCGATGTTGTCGAGAAGATTTTCAAATGGTCTCCGCCGAACTTCCCCGGATCGGAGTATATGCCCTTAATACTTGGCTCGATTGTGTTTTTCTACGGTGGCTGGATTTTCCTTGCTGGAGCTTTGAGAGAAATTAGAGGAAGTCTGCCAGGCATGATGACTCTCATAGGCATGGCTATCTCGGCGGCCTATCTTTGGAGTTTGTACGCCGTATTCGCCGGCGAGGAAGCATTGTTTTGGGAATTGACAACGCTTATCACCATCATGCTTCTAGGCCACTTCCTTGAGATGCGTGCGGTCTCCGGAGCACAGGGTGCACTTAAGGAACTCTCAAAACTGCTACCCGATACGGCCGAGGTGATCCGTGATGGCAAGGCAGAAACAGTCGCACTCGCCGAGCTCCGGGAGAATGACATGGTTCTTGTAAGGCCCGGAGCGAAAATTCCTGCAGACGGACAGATTGCAGACGGCGAATCCGATGTAAACGAATCTATGGTAACCGGAGAATCAAAGCCGGTTTCTAAAAAAGAAGGTGATGCCGTCATAGCTGGTACGATAAACGGCGACGGCGCACTTAAGATCAAGGTATCGAACATCGGTGAGAAGACATTTCTTGCCGGTGTGATGCGTCTTGTGGCCGAAGCGCAGGCTTCTAAATCTCACCTCCAAATTCTTTCTGACCGCGCTGCGTTATATCTAACTGTTGTTGCCATTTCCGGTGGCCTCATAACGCTCGTTGCATGGCTCCTCTCCGGCGCAGAAGTGGCTTTTGCCGTGGCGCGCCTAGTGGCGGTACTGGTTATCGCCTGCCCGCATGCTCTCGGCCTTGCTGTACCGCTTGTTGCATCAATCTCCACGACCAAAGCTGCTCAAAATGGATTTCTTGTGAAGCAAAGACTTGCCCTTGAAGCGGCTCGATCAGTTGATGTGGTGCTATTTGATAAAACAGGGACTCTTACAAAGGGTGAATTTGGAGTCGTGGATTTTTGGAATGCCAATGGTTACGAGAAAGATTATGTTTTGGAGCTCGCCGCTTCGCTTGATTCCTTATCTGAACATCCAATTGCTAAAGCAATAGTAAATAAAGCAAATAAAAAAAATATAAAATTAATTGAACCAAAGAAATTTGAGGCCATTAAAGGCAAGGGTGTAAAAGCATTTATTGGAGGAAGGGAAATTTATGTTGGCGGTCTATCACTTCTTGAAAGTCTCAAAGTAGAAATTCCAAGTAGCATTGAAAAATTAGTTCAAGATGCCGGAGAAAAAGGTCAGACTGTAATTTTCGTTCTCAAGGGGGATACTTTACTTGGCGCAATGGCTCTTGCAGATATTGTTCGTGAAGAGTCAAAGGAAGCTCTGTATGAGCTCAAAGAAATGGGTATCAAAACGGCGATGATAACAGGAGACTCGGGAGATGTCGCTAAATGGGTAAGCCAAGAGCTTGGCATTGATGAGTATTTTGCTCGTGTCCTGCCAGGTGAAAAATCACAAAAAGTAAGAGAGCTTCAAAGTCGCGGCCTCAAGGTCGCTATGGTTGGCGATGGCATCAATGACGCACCAGCCCTTACCCAGGCCGATCTCGGCATCGCTATCGGTGCTGGTACGAATGCGGCCATTGAATCAGCGGGAATTATTTTGATGAGAAATGATCCGCGCGATATTGTAAAAATTGTGCGTCTCTCGCGTATGACATACTCAAAAATGATTCAAAATCTTTTCTGGGCTACTGGCTACAACGTTATAGCATTGCCACTGGCCGCCGGCGTGCTTGCCTTTAAGGGAATCATTCTTGAACCGGCTGTCGCCGCCGTGCTCATGTCCGCAAGCACAATTATTGTCGCCTTTAATGCAGTCCTATTAAAAAGGAAATCATTGGAGGTGGGGGTGGTGTTGCGGAGTGGGTAAGGATTAATAATTAACTTCAATAACATGATTAATACAAAACATCTTTTGAAAGTTTCAGCGTTGTGGATAAGTACAGTTTGGGTAGTTTGTTTCGCGGGCGTGGCACTTCTTCCAGGCATTCGCCCAGGATTTATAAGGTACGGACTTCATATGTGGATTGATACAGGAAGAGATATTCTTACCATCGGCACATTCATTTCCGGTCTCATCATCTGGAACATAATTACGTTTTTTGCGGTCGGATTATTCGCAAAATTATTTAATTCAATCAAACAATAAATATGAATGAAACTATTAAATACGGGGCCGTCGGACTGATGGGCGGAGTGGTTCTCGGTATTATCATTGCCCCTTGGTTTTCTCAATCAGATAGCCCGAGACTAAACAGTATGATAGGTCAAAACATAGACAAGCATTTTATTGAAGAAATGCTTCCTCATCACGAAGGAGCAATTGTTATGGCTGAGCTGGCACTGGAGCTTTCAAAGCGTCCTGAAATTATTTCACTTGCCAACGAAATCATTGAGGCGCAGAAAAGAGAGAACGAGCAAATGAGCGAGTGGTATAGCGACTGGTTTGGTGGGACGCCAAGCAATGCATTAAGTATAGGTGAAATGGGTCACGGCCCAATGGGAATGAGTATGCTGGGTGTGGAGGGTGATTTGGAAACACTGAAATTGGCTAATGACTTTGATCTGGAATTGATTTCTCAAATGATTCCACATCATGAAATGGCCATCATGATGGCTCGCATGCTTGTCGCAAGCACAAATAGGGTCGAAATGAAAATGCTTGCAGACAATATCATCACCTCGCAATCACAGGAAATTGAAATTATGAGAAATTGGTACAGAGAGTGGTCAAAATAAAAATATGAAAAAAAATCTTATTATCCCGTTAATGATAGTTGTCATTGCATTCCTGAGTCTCTTTTATTTCGGGAGGGACAACCAAACAGCCACCATGCCAGTGGACAGACAAGTAGAGGCAGGAAGTCTTCTCAGTGCAGATGAAACAAAATATGACTTTGGCACCATCTCCATGGGTGATGGGGAGGTCAAAAAGCTCTTTACAGTTTCAAATGATACTGGAGCCGATGTCAGAGTGGATACTGTTGCAACTTCTTGCATGTGTACAAATGCGTTCATAATAGACGGGGAAAACAAAAGAGGCCCGTTCGGTATGCCAGGGCATGGAAATACCGTGCCAAAAGCGAACGAAATCATAAAAGCCGACGAGAAAAGGATCATTGAGGTCGTCTTTGATCCTGCCGCCCACGGTCCGGCGGGAGTGGGTGCGGTAGAACGGTATGTTTATTTGGTTGACGAAAAAGGTGGTGCGCTTCAACTGGAGGTAAAAGCTGATGTTACTCTATAAGGTATGAAAAAATTATCTTTTCTTTTGACCGTAGCATTATTTCCCAAAATGGTGTTGGCACATTGCCCGCTTTGCACAGTGGGCGCTGGCGCTCTTGCCTTATTTGCCGCGTCAATTGGGATTTCCTCGATGGTTGTTGGGGTGATGATTGGAGGATTTGCTCTCGCTTTGTCAACTTGGCTAGCCAAATTACCCAAGAAAAAATACATTCCACATCAATATCCAGTTCTTGCTCTGGTAATATTCCTCGGAACCGTCATTCCTATAATGCCCTTCATAAGGGAGTATAGGTCACTTTATTTAAAAATATTTGGAGATTATGGAAGCTTGTTTCATAACACGTATGCTGTGGATCTGTTCCTTGCCGGATCATTAATCGGCGCCGTCCTAATGCTTATAGGTCCTTCTGTAAGCAAATATATTACAAGGCTGAGGGGCGGAAAGACCATGCCATATCAAGGCATCACGCTGTCGCTTTTGCTACTGGTAATTGCTTCCGTTGTAATTGAAGTACTCTCGTGACACTTGCGCTCATACTTCTAATAGGGTTTTTCTTTCTGGCTTTGATTGTAAGAAGCGTTTTCAAAATAGATTTATGCGCCATCTGTGCGTCAGTAACTGCCACTTGGATAACTCTACTTGTTTTTCATTTTACGAAAGACGGAGTTGATCCAGTAATTCTTGGAATCCTTCTGGGCGGAAGCTCTGTGGGTCTTATGTATTATTTGTTTAACAACAAAAACACACTGCAGATTTTTAAGTTTCCTCTTATAATCTCATTGTTCTGGATTGTTTATATCGCAATCACTGGTTTAGAAGAGTTTGAAGTCAAGGATATTGGTATTCTTCTATCTGTTTGGATCTTATTTGGAGTCTTGTATTTTTTTCATAAAAACGCTTATTTAAGAAAATGGTGGCAACGCATTATTGAGTGTTGTAGAAATTGGTAGTTAGCCCGTACCGCTGTCACTTTTTAGAGCGCTCGATATGCGTCATTTGAAATGATAAATGGGCTACCGTTCCTCCTGCGCTACCTCTTTCGCCAAGGCTACAAAGGCCGAAGAAAGCTATGGACGGATAGGCAATCTGGGCACCACAAGAGTACTTTCATTTTCTAAGCGGATTATGGTCAAGATGACCGGATTGCTTAACCGACTTTGATTCTCTTTCAATAGACTCAGTACAAGTAGCTCGAGACCAAGGCATCAAGAAGCCAACACCCTATTCCCAGTCTACTTCGATTTATGCTAGTATCATATAAATAAATATATGAACAAAACAAAAATTATAGGAGCCGTGGTGATTCTCGCTGTCATTATAGGGCTTATTTGGTTTACTTCTAAAGGTTCAAGCGAACAACAGACATCTAGATTTGATGCCACAGATACTGTTATAAATTTTTATGATCAATGGCTTAAAGCGGCCCAAGAACCGACAGATGCGGATCCTGATCAAAAAACTTTGGCTAAATCACCAATTTTGAGTAAGGCATTGAGAGATAGGCTTGTAAAAGCGCAAAAAAATCCAGATACAACTCCTGACCCAGTTTTGTGTCAAACAGTGACACCAGAGGATATTTCAACAAGACGGGTGTATGAAGATGCGGAGATGGCACAGGTACTTGTTATGTCACGAGATAAAGATGTAACCGAACAGGCGGTGGTGACGTTGATGAAAATCAATGACGGCTGGTATATCGACAATATTGAATGTTCTCCTGGGGAATTCGCACCTGAACGAGAATTTAGTTTTGAAAAAGAAGGTAATTTGTTAAAAGGGTCAATTCCTGCTCCATATAACCCAGAAGATTGGCATTTGGTATTCGAGCAGGAGGGTGTGCCTGGTAATGTTGTTCCACTCTTCTTTGATTCAAAATCAGAGTGTACGATCCTGGATGGAGATAAGACCTCGTGTACGCCTGATCAATTTACAGAAGCAACAAAAGTGTTTGTGCGGGGCCAAATGAGCGAGCGCGGTGTCAATGTGAATTTCTTGGAGTTTGTAAAATAATTACCTTCTTAACCACATATAAACCCCCAGGAAGATGTGTCGCTCGAGATTCGTTGTTTTGATATTACCGTTATTCGCCCTGAGTCTCTCGGCTATACACTAATCTAATAAAATCAGAAACATCCTTTAGCTTTTGCGTAGTCTATTGGTGTTGGAGAATCTCCAGCTTTGATTTCATCCGCTCTTTCTTTACCTAGTTTTTCTTCAAAACATTCTTCCATCTCTGGTGTAATCTCTGAAGGGAGTGTGGCTGGGTCCACTCCAATATTTTCCAACACCTTCTCTTGAGATTCAGAAAGTAGGGGGTTTTTGTCAGTATTATCAGAAGCGTTATCGTCTGAAACAGAAGATGAGCTGGATGTGCCTGTGAGAAGAGATCTAATACCATAGCCATCTGTTATATAAATGATAGCCAACACAAGAATTAGTATGAAAAACAAGACGCCCAAGAAAACAAAGAAGCCATTCAGAAATTTCTTCACATTTGAATTATACATGTCTTAAGAAGTTATTAGTTACGTGTGGAGCCGTTTAGGGTGTTGTAATATTACAAATTCTAATTCAAGAAGGTTTAATAGAAAACATTGGAATAAACAATGTATGACTAGTC
>Ga0214472_10005219_pt1 | contig 13663 bp, 14 predicted proteins | sample RVTome_6_FD_207662 | JGI IMG/M metagenome (GOLD analysis project Ga0214472, IMG submission 207662) | Soil microbial communities from uranium-contaminated site in the Upper Colorado River Basin, Wyoming, United States - RVT140D175 | ecosystem: Environmental > Terrestrial > Soil > Contaminated >... | reverse complement strand
ACCGCTGGTGCAAGCCATGACCAGTGTCGATGATTACAGCGCAGCAGACATAAACAGTCTGAACAGGCTGCTGGATCCTGGCTCGGTGCCAGCAACGACTGGCGCTAGCGTTTCCTGGATTTCTAATCAATCTTTTCTTCTTTTCGTTGTCTGTTATTATCAAGGTATGAGTTTTAACGTGGCGGCTGGCACAGACCCCGCTCAACAACAGGTTTTTACAAGTGATTGATGCAAAAGGGTATCGCGCCAACGTCGGTATCATCCTGAGTAATGATGACGGCAAAGTCTTCTGGGCGCGGCGTTGTGGTCAGGATGCCTGGCAATTTCCCCAGGGCGGCATTCAGCCGGATGAAACCCCGCTGGCTGCCATGTACCGCGAACTCAAGGAAGAGACCGGCCTGCAGTCCAGTCATGTCAGACTGGTGGGCCAGACCGACGACTGGTTGCGCTATCGCATCCCCAGACATCTGTTACGGCATCGTTCCCAGCCACTGTGCATAGGTCAGAAGCAGATCTGGTTCCGCTTGCAGCTGATCGGTTGCGAAGACGATGTCAATCTATCTGCGAGCGATACCCCTGAGTTTGACCGCTGGCGCTGGGTGGACTACTGGACGCCGCTGAAAGAAATCGTATTTTTCAAACGCAAGGTATACCGACAGGCACTGCGCCAGCTCGAGCGCTGCGGCCAGGCCGGTTCATGCGGGCTGTAACTCGACCAGCAGGACAATGCCGATCAGCAATAGTACGGGGAGTTCGTTAAACCAGCGGTACCAGATGTGGCTATGGGTGTTGCGCTCGAGTTTGAAATCCAGCAATAGCTTGCCACACCAGAGGTGGTAGATCACCAGCACAGCAACCAGTGCGAGTTTGGCGCGCAGCCAGGTGGTCTCCAGAATCACCGGGCCGATTTCAGCAATCAGCCAGACGCCCAGGGCGATGGTGATAATAGCGCCGGGTGTCGCAATGCCCCAGAAGAGTTTGCGTTCCATAATTTTGAAACGCAGCTTGCTGATTTCATCTTCTGCGCTGGCGTGATAGACGAACAAACGGGGCAGGTAAAAAAGCCCCGCAAACCAGGTGACCATAAAAATAATATGGAAGGCCTTGATCCATAACATATGCGCTTACCTGTCGCTACACCCGGGAAGTGTGCATAATAACGCGCTCACATATTTGGGCAAGATGTTTATATGACTAAGAAAACAAATTCAGCAATGATTAATGTCGGCGTGGTCGGCGGCACGGGCTATACCGGCGTTGAATTATTGCGCCTGCTGGTGATGCACCCTGCAGTGCGTTTACAAATGGTGACATCACGCAGCGAAGCAGGGCAGAAGGTCGCTGATCAGCTCCCCAATCTACGCGGTCATACCGAGCTGGCATTTACTGAGCCGGATGTCGCTGCCCTCGCCGAGTGCGACCTGGTGTTTTTTGCTACGCCCAATGGTACCGCGATGAAAATGGTCCCAGAGTTACTCGACCAGGGCTGCCGAGTCATCGACCTGGCAGGCGATTTTCGCCTCGCCGATCCTGCGCTCTGGGAGAAATGGTACGGCATGCCGCATGCCTGCACGGATGTACTCGCCGAAGCGGTTTACGGTATGCCGGAAATCAATCGCACCAGGATCGCCAATGCGCGCATAGTCGCCAATCCGGGCTGTTATCCCACTGCCGTGACACTGGGCTTTTTGCCGCTGATCGAAAATGCGCTGGTCGATGATCAGCATCTTATCGCCGATGCCAAGTCTGGCGTCAGCGGTGCAGGTCGCGGCGCCAGTGTTTCGCATTTGTTTGCTGAAGCTGCGGAAAATTTCAAACCGTATGGTGTCAATGGCCACCGCCATCTGCCGGAAATCTGCCAGACATTGAGCACGAGTGCAGGTCATAGCGTTGCATTGACCTTTGTGCCGCACCTGATACCGATGATCCGGGGTATCGAAACCAGTCTTTATGCTGTGCTAAAACAGTGCGATATCGATCTGCATGCGCTATATACACAACGATATGCAGATGAAATTTTTGTTGATGTATTGCCCGCTGGCAGCCTGCCCGAGACGCGTAGCGTGAAAGGCTCGAATATGTGCCGCATTTCCGTGTTCCAGCCGCAGCAGGCGGACACCGTGGTGGTCTCGGCCGTTATCGACAACCTGGTCAAGGGCGCCGCCGGACAGGCGATCCATAATATGAATATCATGTTCGGTCTGGCGGAAACCAGTGGACTCGAGCAGCCAGCGATGTTGCCGTGATGAAACATAATGTTTTACCGACACGTATCCTGATCGCCATCCAGCGTCCCGGACTCTGGTTGCTGGGCCTGCTGGCGATCCTGCTGGGCATTATCTTGCTGGCCTGGTCAGCCTATCTCTATGGCCAGCGCGAAGCCGGGTTTGATCGCTCCGAGGCAATGACCGTGGTCTCAGGTTTGCAGACACAACTTGAAGATTTAAAGAAGCTTTATACTGAAAGTCAGCACCAGGCTGCTATGATTGAACGTAATAGCCAGATTGATGACGATGCCAGCAAGCAACTCAGGAAGTCTTTGAACGAGTCACAGCAGGAAGCACTGGAACTTAAAAAGGAGCTGGCTTTCTACAAGAGCGTGGTCTCGCCAGAGTCGGAGAAGCGCAGTCTGGCGGTGCAGACCATCCAGCTGAAACGCGAAGAGACTGGTGAATACCGCTACAAGGTCATGGTCAGTCAACGTGGCCGCAATGACAAGCTGGTACGCGGTAGCTTCGACATCAGGATAGAAGGCAAGGAAGGCGATCAGGCGAAGATACTGAACCTGAGCGATGTTTCTGAAAGCGCTAAAAATGTGACCAAATTCGGCTTCAAGTACTTCCAGAATTTTGAAGGTACGATGAGCCTGCCAACAACGTTCACGCCCGAAAATATACGGGTAGTGGTAACGCCCAGTAGCTATGGCGTCGATAAACTCGAGGAACTCTACAGCTGGGCAGACCTGACATCGGGAGGTAACTGATATGTGGGGCAGCAACAAGATTAAATCATCCAAGATAGACACTCTGATCGGGCACAGCATCGAGATCAGCGGTGATGTTAAATTCAGCGGCGGTCTTCATCTCGACGGCAAGATTATCGGCAATGTCCACGCCGAAGACAGCGAAACCACGGTACTGGTGGTGAGCGAGCGTGGCTGCATCGAAGGCGATGTCAGCGTGTCTTTTGCGATTATCAACGGCACCGTCAAGGGCAATGTCTATGCCTCTGAAAAACTTGAACTTTCTGGCAAGGCGCGGGTCTTTGGTGATGTTCACTACAACCTGCTGGAGATGGCCAGCGGTTCCGAAGTGAACGGCAAAATGGTGCACGACAAGCGCGAAAAAAAGTTGCTCGAACACCATAACAAGGACGATGATTCCGGTATCCATATCATGGGTTCGATGGGCGCGGCTAAAAGTTGACTAAATTAGTCGGGTAATGCTACATTAGCGGTATCTAATGCATATCGCTGCTTAATGCGGGGTTCGACACTTTATGAATATTCAGGTATCGCTGGCACCGATGAAGCCCAGGGTGGCAGGAAATGTCACACTGAAATTTTCAGATGCTGCTGCCGCGCGTGTTAAACAACTGATCGCGGAAGAAAAAAATCCTGATCTCAAGCTGCGCGTTTCGGTCAGCGGTGGCGGTTGCTCGGGTTTTCAGTACGGCTTCGAATTCGATGAACAGGTGAAAGCAGGCGATACCGAGATCAAAAAAGACGGTGTTGTGCTGCTGGTCGATGCCAGCAGTATGCAGTATCTGGCAGATGCGGAAGTGGATTTTCTCGACGGTCTCGAGGGCTCGCGTTTTGTTATCAGCAACCCGAATGCCAAAACGACCTGTGGCTGTGGCTCATCCTTCGCGATCTGATAGTTCTCGTACTCAAAGGTAGATAAAAAAGGACGCTCAGGCGTCCTTTTTTGATGCCTGTGGCAGGGACCATTTGGCCTCGGAGTTTGTTATGCTAGGCGCCTCTGTGATTTAAGGATATTTTTATGAGCAGCGAATATCTGCCAGGGCTTGCTGGTGTACCGGCAACCAAATCAAATATTTCAGACATCGATGGCGAGAAAGGTGTGCTCGCCTATCGCGGCTACGATATTCGTGAGCTGGCAGTTAAAAGCAGTTTTGAAGAAACCGCCCTGTTATTGCTCGATGGCAAATTGCCTACCCGTGATGAACTCGACGTATTCGACCAGCAACTGCGCGGCGAGCGCCGGGTAAAATATAACATCCGTGAAATCATGAAATACCTGCCGACCTCCGGCCATCCCATGGAAATGCTGCAAACCGCGGTGGCCAGTCTGGGCATGTTTTACGGTGGCGAGAATCTGGGTGATGGTAATCAGGAACAGGATGATTATTATATCCACAGCATGTCGGTGAAAATTATTTCGCGCATGGCGACCATTGTGGCGATGTGGCAGCACGTGCGCAGTGGTTACGATCCTGTCGAGCCGCGCCATGATCTGACCCATGCGGAAAACTTTCTTTACATGTTGCACGGCCGCGATCCCGATCCATTTGAAGCACGGATCATCGATGCCTGCCTGGTATTGCACGCCGAGCATACGATCAATGCATCCACCTTTGCCGCCATGGTCTGCGGTTCGACGCTGGCGTCGCCGTTCCTGGTGATTGCTGCAGCGATCGGTACCCTGGCAGGCCCGCTACACGGTGGCGCCAACCAGCGCGTGGTGGAAATGCTGGAAGAAATCGGCCGCCCGGAAAACGTCAAAGACTGGCTCGACATGAAGCTGGCAGAAAAAGAAGTGGTCTGGGGCATGGGCCATCGTGAATATAAAACCAAGGACCCGCGTGCCATCGTTTTGCAAAAAATGATGGTGGAGTGGATCGAACGTAAAGGCAATCTCAGCCCGATGTTCGAAACCGCGCTGGCGCTGGAAGAGGCCTGCGAAACAGAACTGGGCCCGAAAGGTGTTTATCCCAATGTGGATTATTACTCCGGGATTCTCTACACCGAAATGGGCATTCCATCAGATCAGTTCACACCGCTCTTTGCGGTTTCACGCATCGCCGGCTGGATGGCGCACTGGCGTGAGCAGCTGTCCGACAATCGGATTTTCCGGCCCACGCAAATCTATACTGGCGAGCCGGCCAGAGAGTATGTGCCGATAGAGAAACGCTGATAGCAAGCAGCTCCTCAGGCGTGGCTGATCTGACCGAGGACAACGGCTGCTCTGGCACCCGTGACCGCTGGTAGATTGCCGGGCAGGCCGCTGATGGTCTGCTTTGCCAGCCAGGCAAAGGCCATGGCTTCGACCCAGTCAGGGTGTACGCCGAAGGTGTCGGTTGAGCTGATCGGGTAGCCGGGCAGATTGGCCCCCAGCCGTGTCATTAAATGCTCGTTGTGCGCGCCACCACCACAGATCAGGATTTTCTGTGTTTCCCTGGCATAGTCTTTAATGGCCTGGGCAATGCTGCAGGCCGTGAGCTCGCACAGTGTTGCCTGGACATCATCTGCACGCAGGCTGCTGACCTGATAACTTTCCAGCCAGCTGAGATTAAAATACTCAAACCCGGTGCTCTTTGGCGGTGCCAGTTTGAAATAATGATCATCGAGCAGATCTTCCAGCAGGCTTTCATTGATAGTGCCTGTGCTCGCCCACAGACCGTTACGGTCGTAACTATGGCCGTTTATTTTTTTCATCCAGGCGTCCATCAAATTATTGCCCGGCCCGGAATCGAAACCGGTGATGTCTTTTTTCGAACCTGCCGGTAACAGTGTCAGGTTAGCGATGCCACCAATATTAATTACGCTGCGATGTTCATCGGCCACCTGAAATACCGCAGCATGAAATGCCGGTGCCAGGGGTGCGCCCTGGCCACCGGCTTTTATATCAGCACTGCGAAAGTCACTGACGACATCGATGCCAGTGTCGCGTGCGATCACGGAAGCATCGCCAATCTGTAGTGAAAACGGGACATCTGCATCAGGCCGATGGCGTATGGTCTGGCCATGACTGCCGATCGCAATGACGCTGCTTTTGTCAACGCCGGCACGCTCGAGCAGTTCGTTAGTAGCCTGAGCAAAGGTCTTACCGGTGTCGAAATCGAGTTGCGCAAGCGTGTCTAGATCGGCATCAGAAAGTTTACGGCTGTCGAGCAAAGCCTGATGAATTTTCCCCGGCCAGGGGTGGCAGTGGGTGCTGATTAATTTTGGCGTGGTACCAGAAAAATCCACCAGCGCTGCGTCGATACCATCTACGCTGGTACCGGACATCAGGCCGATATAAAGTTCGGACATGGTGCTACTGGTTTAAAGCCAACTGGGTGCGGGTTAATAGATCGAGCTGGGCGAGTACAGGCGTGGTTTTCTGCACGAAGTCGGCGAGTAAGTCCGGGTCTACCGGCTGCGCGGTCGGTAGCGCGACGGTCAATGGATTGCGATGCACGCCGTTGACGCGGAATTCATAATGCAGGTGGGGGCCTGTGGCCAGGCCGGAGCTGCCGACATAGCCAATATTCTGGCCTTGCTTAACTCTGTTACCAGGGCGGATGTGTTTGTCATAGGCATTAAGGTGCGCGTATAGCGTGCTGTACTTGCTGCCGTGCTGGATAATCACGACACGGCCATAGCCGCCCTTGACACCTTTGTAGATAATTTTGCCATCGCCAGAAGCGCGCACCGGGGTGCCCCGTTTGGCGGCATAGTCGACGCCTTTGTGCGAACGCAGCCTGTGCAGAATGGGATGATAACGACCGGTGCTGAAACCTGAACTGATACGGGTGAAGTCGACCGGGCTGCGCAGAAAGGCCTTGCGCATGCTGGCGCCGTCAGGCGAATAATAAGCGGCCCGAATCGCACCGGGTTTTTGATAACGCACGGCGCGGTAGGTTTTTTCATCGTTGATAAATTCTGCTGCAAGAATGTTACCTTCGGCGATTTTTTCACCGTTGCGATAGAGTTCTTCGTAGAGCAGGGTAAAGCTGTCGCCTTTGCGAATATCGAGTACGAAGTCGATGTCCCAGCCAAAGATGCCGGCCAGTTCCATGGTGATATTTTCTGATACGCCCGAGGCGTAGGCCGCTTCAAACAAGGAGCTTTCGATCACACCCTGGGCATATTGGTGGCGAACCTCGATGCTGTAATTGTGTATCCCTGCGTTCAGCTGGTTCTGGGCATCGCGCTCGACCAGCAGATAGGATTCGTGATTGATTTCATAGCGCAGTGCCTGCAGTTTGCCTGCACCATCGCTGAGTATGCGCAGCTTGTCCCTGGGGTATATCTTGCGTAGCTGTTTCACCGCTTCGCCAGAATGCATCATCTCATCGAGTTGCTGTGGTTTGATTTCTGCGCGCTGGAATACTCTGGCCAGACTATCGCCTGGCCTGACTTCGTATTCCTGCCATTTCTGGGGAGCAATGTTGTTTATTTCGTCGAGAATTTCCTGCTGTGCCTGGAGCTCGGGTAGTGGCAGCGTGAAGCTCTGGCGTGCGATGCGTGATTGTGGCGCGGGCTGATCCTGATTATTTTCAGCACTCGCCGGGGTATTGGTCTGGTCGATCAGGGCATCGGAGACCGGTGTTTCGGCCGTGCGTGTGACATTGGTGGTGCTCGCGATCACCGCGCCGATAACGACACTACCGAAGCCAAACAGCAGCCAGCGCAGGGCAGGATGCCGACCTTGTCTGGGGGAGTGGCGAAAATCTTTATTTATCAAAGACATTAGGGACCAGAATTAGACAATGTTCAACTGAATGTAGCTTGCATAGTAGGATGGGTCAATTAAATCCAGTCCTTATTATTGCAGAATTCTCAATTAAATCAGAGTTTCCTTGAGAATGTGCAGTCTGGCGGGTATCTTATACGCCTTTTCATGCCAGTAACACTGTCACAGCAGTTCCAGGCATTGCCTCAGAGGAAATTTTATGAATAACCCAGATCCCGCCATGCAGCAGCTGGACCTTATCAGGCGCGGGGCTGATGAAATTCTGCTCGAGGACGATCTGCTGAAAAAGCTGAAGCTGGGCAGGCCGTTGCGGATAAAGGCCGGTTTTGACCCGACCGCACCGGACCTGCATCTCGGCCACACCGTGCTGATCAATAAACTGCGCCAGTTCCAGGACCTCGGCCATGAAATCCTGTTTTTGATCGGTGATTTCACCGGTATGATCGGCGACCCCACCGGCAAGAGCGCGACCCGCCCGCCGCTGACCGCTGAAGCTGTCGCGCAGAACGCAAAGACTTATCAGCAGCAGATTTTCAAGATTCTTGATAAGGCAAAAACGCGGATCATGTTCAATTCCGAGTGGATGGCAAAGCTGAGCAGCGCGGAAATGATCAGGCTCGCTGCCAGCAGCACGGTGGCGCGGATGCTGGAACGCGACGATTTCAGTAAACGTTATAAAAGCGGGCAGCCGATCGCGATCCACGAATTTCTCTATCCATTAATTCAGGGCTATGACTCGGTGGTCATGCAGGCCGATGTCGAACTGGGTGGTACCGACCAGAAATTCAATCTGCTCATGGGCCGCCAGCTGCAGGAACAGGCAGGCCAGTCGCCACAGGTGGTGCTCACCATGCCGATACTCGAAGGCCTCGACGGCGTGCAGAAAATGTCGAAGTCGCTGAACAATTACATCGCTATCAACGATGCACCGAAAGATATGTTCGGCAAGATCATGTCGATCTCGGATGAGCTGATGTGGCGTTATTTTGAATTGCTCAGTTTCCGCCCGATGGCTGAAATCGGCGCTTTCAGAAACGAGATCGCCGCGGGTAAAAATCCGCGCGATGTAAAGTTTCTCCTCGCTGAAGAAATCATCGCGCGTTTTCATTCAACCGAGGCTGCCAGTGCTGCGCGCGAAGGCTTCATCGAGCAGTTCGCGAAGAACAAAATACCCGATGATATTCCAGAATTCAGTTTTACTGCGGCTGCTGAAGGGCTTGCGATTGCTAATTTACTCAAAGACACCGGCCTGTGTGCGAGTACTTCTGAAGCGCTGCGCATGATAGAGCAGGGTGCAGTCAAAATGGATGCTGTCAAAGTGTCTGATAAGGCTTTGAAAATCAGTGCCGGCACGGTCGCTGTATTTCAGGTGGGCAAACGCAAGTTTGCCAGGGTGACTGTCAGCTAGTAGCCCGGCTGTGGCCTGTCTGCCAGGGGCCAGATGACGAACGGCAGGCTGAATTTGTATGCCTGGATTGACTCTCGGCTGTGTGCGCCTATATAACAATGACTCGTCTGCAACCAGATATATAGAGGCCGATCTGAGATCATGGAACGCATATCTGCTACCCCAACAGAAGAAATTATCATCGAGGACCTTTTCGAAGAGGACGCAGACGAGATACGTGAAGTCCATGCGCGTTTTGTTCAGGACAGCCGATTTAAAGGTATCAGACGCGATTTCACGATTTTCAATAAAACCCATTTGTTGCAGTCCCTGCAATCATTCAAGAACAAACGCGGCAACACGCATCGTATAAATCTGCAGTTTGTCCGCCAGGCGCCCGAGCGTCATCGACAGTTTGCATGGCGTAGTCTTCAGGTGTTCGGTGTTTGTTTCGTGCTGTCCGTGATCCCTGCCTGTGTCTGGTATTTCACAAAATTCAAATCAGAATATCTGTTAGTGGCAAGCCTGCTGCTGGTGGTTGCTGGCGTGATTGCGCTGTTGCTGTTCTTCTATCGTTCGCGCGACACCTATGTGTATCGAAGCATTGCCGCAGGCGTACCATTGATCGAACTGGATTACCACAAGCCGAGCCGGACTGAGTTCGATGCTTTCACCGACAGACTCGAAGCCTATATTCGCAGGGCACAGTCCAGTGGTATGAACCGGCAGCAAATGCTGGCGGGTGAACTGAAAGACCTGCGGCGTTTGAAAGACGCGGGCCTGCTCAGCGAAGAGACCTATGCAAATTCGCGGACCCTGATTTTCCGGCACAAAGATTTCAGCGCGAATTGATAATGATTCTGCAGGTATGCAGAGGACGGCCGTGAGACCGCCCTCTGTTTCCAGTCAGATTAAGCCAGATGTTTACGGCTGACGCCGACCAGACCCAGCAATCCTGAAACGAATAGCCACCAGGCTGCAGGCACTGGCACTGTGCTCACCGAGGTTAATGAACAGTCGCCGGTACCAGTCATGTTCGCCGATCCCGGAGTGATGCAACCCAGCTGAAAGTCAGCCAGATTATCATTACTGTCGAAACCGTCTGGTAGTCGCGACAGGCTGGTGATAATGCTGCCGCTGTCGGCCAGCGCCAAAGCGGAACCTTCTGTGGCCGAGACCACTTCGCCTTCATATGATAATGAATCAACGATGCTGCCGCTGTTGAGCAGGGCGACTGCATCGGGCGCTCCGTTCTGGAACCAGCTCGGGCTGCTGGTAAAAGCATAATTGCAGTTCGCTACCAGCGAAGTGTTATCACAAACAACAAAATAACTGTTGGCATCAAGGCTGAAGCCGCTCAGATCGATGCTTCGGTAAACACTGTCATCACCGCCATTGATCAGATCAATCGAGTAACCATCGAGCGCAAGGCTGGAACTGCTGTTGTTATAGAGTTCGATGAACTCGGCGGTGTCAGCGCCGGGCTGGTCATAATCAATTTCGTTAATGATCACCGCCTGTGCTGCGCTGGTGGCAACCAGACTGGCGAATGTGCAGATGTGTAAAAGTGGTTTCATATCACTGCTCCTTATGATTATTACACGTGCGTCAAAGCGACACACAGGATTGCCCGCCGCGAGCACAGGGGCGGGCGTATCATAGAAGCAGGGAAATATTACGCTGGTGCGGCTAGCTATCCCTGTGTCGACGATTGCTTACATCCCTGTGCCAGGCAGGCACCATGCAGAACGGCTGTCTGCAGGCAGAAATATTAAAACTCATGGCTCGATATTTCAAGCCCCATGTGGTCTGTTTCAGGCATTCATCTGATCGATTTTTGCCCAGGTATCGCGCAGCGTGACCGTGCGGTTGAACACCAGGGCATCGCTTTTGCTGTCTTTGACGAAATAGCCGAGGCGTTCGAACTGGTAGTAAGTGTCGGTGTTCGCCCGCGCGAGTGCAGGCTCCAGTTTGCACTGGTTCAGCACCTGCAATGATTCCGGATTGAGGTGTTCCAGGTGGTTATCGCAGCCACCGGGATCGGGGTGGGTATAAAGACGATCATAGAGATTCACCGTGGCATCGACTGCGTGTACGGCCGAGACCCAGTGGATCGTACCTTTGACTTTTCTGCCGTCGGGTGAATCGCCGCCGCGGGTCGCGGGATCATAACTGCAGACCAGTTCAATCACCTTGCCATCGACATCTTTGATCACATCGGTGCAGGTTACATAATAGGCATAACGCAAACGCACTTCACGGCCCGGCGAGAGGCGGAAAAACTTGTTAGGCGCATCTTCCATGAAATCATCGCGCTCGACATACAGGGTTTTCGCAAACGGCACCGTGCGCGTGCCCAGTTCGGGTTTCTGTGGATGGTTCGCTGCACTCATGTCTTCGACCTGGTCGTCCGGGTAATTGGCGATGGTGACTTTTAACGGATCGAGCACCGCCATGACGCGCAGTGCGTGTTCGTTGAGATCTTCGCGCACGCAATTTTCCAGCACCGCCATTTCGATGAAACTGTCTTTTTTGGTCACCCCGATGCGATCACAAAAATCGCGCAGCGCGGCCGGTGTGATACCGCGGCGGCGCATACCGACGATGGTTGGCAGGCGCGGATCATCCCAGCCGGAGACATGTTTCTCTGTCACCAGCTGGTTGAGTTTGCGTTTGCTGGTGATGGTGTATTTCAGCTGCAGACGGGCGAATTCGATCTGTCTTGGATGGCAGGGCGTATCCAGCTGGTCCAGCACCCAGTCGTAGAGCGGGCGGTGGTCTTCGAATTCCAGGGTGCATAAAGAATGCGTGATATTTTCCAGCGCGTCGGAAATGCAGTGCGTGTAATCGTACATCGGGTAGATCGGCCAGGCATCGCCGCTGCGCTGATGGTGTGCGTGTTTGATGCGATAGATCGCCGGGTCGCGCATATTGATATTGGGCGAGGCCATATCGATTTTTGCGCGCAACACATACTCGCCATCTTTGAATTCGCCGGCGCGCATGCGCGCGAACAGATCGAGGTTGTCTTCGATGGTACGGTTGCGATCCGGGCTTTCTTTACCTGGCTCGGTCAGGGTGCCACGGTATTCGCGAATATCGTGAGCGCTGAGCGAATCGACATAGGCCCTGTTCTGTTTGATCAGATCGACTGCGAACTGGTACAGCTGTTCAAAATAATCCGATGCATGGCGCAGTTCGCTCCAGTCGAAACCCAGCCACTGCACGTCGGTTTTAATTGCCTCGACGTATTCGTTGTCTTCTTTTTCCGGGTTGGTGTCGTCAAAGCGCAGATTGCAGAGACCATTAAAATCGCGCGCCACACCAAAGTTCAGGCAGATCGATTTGGCATGACCGATGTGCAGATAACCATTGGGCTCGGGCGGGAACCGGGTCTGGATCGAGCTGTGTTTGCCCGCAGCCAGGTCATCCTGAATGATGTTGCGGATAAAATTGCTGGGAGCGGTTTTTTCTTCTGCGGCCATGAGGTCTGTCATTTACAAAGGTGCTGGCGGCGTATTGTACATGCCTGGCGATACCTTTGTGCAGGCCTGCAGCAGAAACAGTCAAACAGTGCACACTGTGTGTTTGCGCCCGCCTGTTATAAACTCCGGCCTGATGAGCACAGCCCCTGCCAGCCTGAAGCCACTCGATAGCGAGCGCATTCTGCACGCCCTGCAGCAGGCGGGCGCTGTGCCCTGTGCTGTGCAGGTGTTCGCCGAAATCGATTCCACCAATGCCTGGCTGCTGCAGCAGTGCCGCGCTGGCGTAGCGCTGCCACTGGCCTGTATTGCCGATAGTCAGAGCGCAGGCCGCGGCCGTCGTGGCCGGGTCTGGCATTCGCCGGCAGGCAGCAACCTTTACATGAGTCTGGGCTGGGGCTTTAAAAACTCGGCCGCCGAGCTGGGCGCGTTTTCATTGCTGATCGGGGTAGCGCTGGTGCGCGCGCTGAAACAGATCGGCATTCCCCAGGCAAAACTGAAATGGCCCAACGATGTCCTGGTGGAAAACAAAAAACTCGCCGGCATTCTGCTCGAAACCCAGGCACGCCAGGACGGCAGTCTCGCGGTGGTGATCGGTATCGGTCTGAATGTCCGTATGGCAGAGAGCGAACGCGTGCTGATCGATCAGGCCTGCACCGATATCTGTGAGCTGCTGCCCGTGGCCTGCGACCGCAACCAGCTCGCCGCGCTGTTGTTCGCAGAATGCATCAGCGTGTGCCAGGGCTTCCCGCAAAACAGCGCAGATTTGCTGGCCGAATACCGCCGCGATTATGACGCGCTGCAGCAGCAAAGCGTGACCATACGGCGCGATGATGGCCGGCAACAAACTGCGCTGGCGCTGGGTATAGCTGCAGATGGTGCCCTGCGGGTACAGATCGATGGCGTCGAAGAGCAGCTGATGGCGGCTGATGTCAGCCTGCGGTGCGCTTCGTGAGCCCGGGCCCGATTCTCACCGTGGACATCGGCAATACTCGTATCAAATGGGGGCTGTGGAAAAATGCCGATATTAGCCAGCAGGACGCGCACGACTACAGCTTCGATACTCTGCCAGAGCTGTTGGACCGGGCCTGGAA
>Ga0214472_10005217_pt1 | contig 13665 bp, 14 predicted proteins | sample RVTome_6_FD_207662 | JGI IMG/M metagenome (GOLD analysis project Ga0214472, IMG submission 207662) | Soil microbial communities from uranium-contaminated site in the Upper Colorado River Basin, Wyoming, United States - RVT140D175 | ecosystem: Environmental > Terrestrial > Soil > Contaminated >... | reverse complement strand
TGGAACACGCGCACCAGATCGCGCAAGCCGAAGCGCAGCAACGGCACCGACAGCAGTGCGGCCAGCAGCAGCACAGCCGCGCCCAAAACCACCAGCCGCGCGACCATCGCCCGCACCGAGGTCGACAGCTCGGTCTTCGGGTACAAGACCACCAGTCCGCCGACCGGGCGCGAGGATCCATCGCGCAGCCGCCCGCCGATCAGCAGGTGCTGGTCGGTCTGCGTGTGCCATTGATCGGATGCGGCCGCAGACTGCGCAAACAGCACCTCTCCGCGCACGCTGCTCGGATGCCCGGCATCCGTCGAGTGCAGGATGATCCCGGTGCCGTCGAACACGTGCACCGCGAGGATGTCCGGATCGGTCTGGCGCGCCCGCTCGAGGATCGCCTGCGCGTTGCGCACCCCGGACAGCGGCAGCCCCAGCGACAGCGCCGATGCGAAGGACGCGTGGGGCGTCTGCGCGAGCACAGCCAGACGATCCTGGATCAGATTTGACAGGATCGTGTTGTACTGTAGTGTCGCCAGCGCGCCGAGGATCACGAGCACGGTCGCCACCAGTGCACAGACCGTGAGCCAGCTTCGCCAGAGTACCGACATTGATGTGGGCGCCACCTCGACCGCAGGGCCGCGAGTGTAGCCCGACTCGCAACCGCAATGGACGCGCCTGCGACCCACGGCGCCGCGGTGCACACCATCACTATCGACAACCCGGCGAAGGGCAACATCCTCGGCTCGGACGCGATCCGGTCGCTGCGCGCAGGCCGCACCGTTTGGGACGCGCCCGGATTTGTCCGTACACTGCCGCGAGACGTCCCCGCCCACCCGCGCCGCAGGAGCGATCACCATGCATGCCCAGACCCGGTTCCAGGAGATCGAGGTGGTGCCGATATCGCCGGCGCTCGGCGCCGAGGTGCGCGGCGTCGACCTCGCGGCACCGCTGAGCGAGCAGGCGATCGCCGAGATCCGCCGCGCGCTGCTCGATCACTGCGTGATCTTCTTTCGCGAGCAGACGCTCACGCCGCGCACCCAGCTCGCGTTCGCGCGCCGCTTCGGCGACATCCACCTGCACCCGTTCATGCAGGGGCTCGAGGAGTTTCCCGAGGTGTTGCCGATCATCAAGACCGAGACCGACACGCGCAACTTCGGCGGCGTGTGGCACACCGACCAGATGTTCTCGCCGCAGCCGGCGATGGGCACGATGCTGTACGCGCTGGAGGTACCGCCGGCGGGCGGCGACACCTTGTTCGCGAACATGTACCTCGCCTACGAGGCGCTGTCGGCAGGCTTGCAGCGCATGCTCGAGCGCGTGCGCACGTACAACGTCGGCGATCGTTTCAAGCGCGGCGGCGGCAAGACGCGCGAGGAGCGCTACCGGGGCATGCGCGGCATGCAGGTCAAGTCGCCCGGCAACGTCGTCACCGAATCGAACCACCCGCTGATCCGCACCCACCCCGAGACCGGCCGCAAGCTGCTCTACGTGGGCTCGCACACGCAGCGCTTCGACGCGATGAGCGACGAGGAGAGCGAGCCCTTGCTGGCCTTCCTGAGCCGGCACGCGGTGCGCCCGGAGTTCTGCTGCCGCTTTCGCTGGCAGCCCGGCTCGCTCGCGTTCTGGGACAACCGCTGCACGCAGCATCACGCGGTGGACGACTACGCCGGGTCGCGCCGCGTGATGCACCGCATCACGATCCAGGGCGACACGCCGTACTGACGCCGCGCCGTGCGATCGCGCAGGATCACTGGATCTGGATGACCCCCGAGGCGCGCAGCGCGAGCGCCAGCAGCGCCGCGACGCAGGCCGTGGCCGGCACCGTGACGAGCCAGGCCGCGACGATCGTCATCATGTACCTGCGGCGCACCAGGTAGCGCTTGCGCGCCTTGAGGAGCTTCTCCTCGGGCAGCGGCTCACCCGTTTCGGGATGCACCGCGGGCCCGGGGGGGCGGAACGGGATCAGGTCGAGCAGCCTTCGCCGCTCCAGGAATTCGCGCAGCAAACCGACGCCGAACAGCGCGCCGATGGCGGTGTGGGTCGAGCTGATCGGCAGGCCGAGCGACGACGCGACGATCACCGTGATCGCGGCCGAGAGGGTGACGCAGAACGCACGCACGCGATTGAGCTTGGTGATGCGCGAGCCGACCAGCCGGATCAGTTTCGGCCCGTACAGCAGCAAGCCGGTGGAGATCCCCAGCGCGCCGATCAGCAGCGCCCACAGCGGGATCTCGGCCTGCGCCGCGAGTTGCCCCTGCAACACCGAGGTGTAGATGGCGGCCAGCGGGCCGATGGCGTTGGCGACGTCGTTGGAGCCGTGTGCGAAGGACAGCAGCGCCGCGCCGCAGATCACCGGCACCGTGAACAGATCGCCCACCGAATGCCGGCGCCCGCTCAGCTCGCCGACCTTGTTCGCGACCCACGGGCGCATCGCCGCACGGGTGACGAGCAGCACGATCACACCCAGCCCGATCGCGGTCCACGTCGACACGTCGACGACGCGCGCGAGCCCCTTCAGCAGCAGGTAGGCGACGAACGAGCCTGCCATCAGCCCGACCAGCAGCGGCACCCGCCGCCGCGCCTGTTCGAGCTTGTCGTCGGCGAACAGGATCGTGAACTTGATGTAGGCGAGAAAGGCCGCGGCGATGAGGCCGCCCAGCAGCGGCGAGATCACCCAGCTCGCGACGATGCGCAAGACCACGCCCCAGTCCGCGGCCGCCAGCCCCGCCGCCGCGATGCCGCCGCCGAGCACGCCGCCGACGATCGAATGGGTGGTGGACACCGGCGCGCCGAGCGCCGTGGCGAGGTTCAACCACAGCGCAGCGGCGACCAGCGCGGCCAGCATTGCAGTCACGAAGCCGGCCGCGTCCGGCATCGCCGCCGGCCGGATGATCCCCGAGGCCACGGTGCTGACCACGTCGCCGCCGGCGATGATCGCCCCGGCGGTCTCGAACACCGCGGCCAGGCCCACCGCGAGACCGATGGTCAGCGTGCGCGAACCGACCGCCGGCGACATGTTGTTGGCGACGTCGTTGGCGCCGATGTTCAGCGCCATGTAGCCGCCGATGACGCTCGCGCTGACGATGATCGCCCAGCCGCCGCCGGCACCGGTCGCCGCAAACGCGGCGAAGCCGGCCATGACCAGGAACAGCAGCGCGAGCGAGGCGGGCATCACATGCCGGGCACGCGCGAGCGTGACCGCCTCGATGCCCGACAACTTCTTGAAATCCTTGTCGAGTACAGACTTCTTCATGAATCGCGATCGGGCAGCCGCGGCCGCATGGGGGTCATCCGGGCCACGGCGGCAGCGGGTCGCCGGCGCGGCGGGCAAGCCACGGTACTCTACGCGGCGCGGCGAGGAGCACACCGCACACGCATCCGCGCATACACTTGGCCCACTCACTCCCACGCGTACGCGGAGATCCCGCCCATGGCCGACACCGACCGCATCCTGCACACGGTGGACACGCGCGAGTCCGGCGCGGTGCACACCGTCACGGTCAACAACCCCGACAAGCTCAACATCCTCGACTCGGCCACGATCCGCGCGCTGCGCGCGACGCTGAACGCCGCCGCCGAGCGCGCGGATGCCCGCGTCGTCGTGCTGCGCGGCGCCGGCGAGCGCGCCTGGATCGGCGGCGCCGACATCCGCGAGATGGCGGCGCTGGACGCCGACAGCGCGGTCGCGTTCATCCGCCGCCTGCAACAGCTCTGCCAGTGTCTGCGCGAGTTGCCGGTGCCGGTGATCGCGGCCATTCGCGGCTATTGCCTCGGCGCCGGGCTGGAGGTTGCGGCCTGCTGCGACCTGCGCCTGGCGGCCGCGGGCGCGCGCTTCGGCATGCCCGAGGTGCGCGTCGGGCTGCCGTCGGTGATCGAGGCCGCGGTGCTGCCGCGCCTCGTCGGCATCGGCCATGCGCGCGACCTGGTGATGAGCGCGCGCATCGTCGAGGCCGAGGAAGCCGCGCACTGGGGCCTGCTCGATGCGCTGGTGCCCGGCGGCGAACTCGATGCGCTGGTCGAGACCCGCGTCGCGCAGATCCTGGCCGGCGCGCCGCACGCGATGCGCGCGCAGAAGAAGCTGTGCCGGGCCTGGGAGGAGCAGCCGCTCAGCGATGCGATCGAGACCGGCGTGCGCGCGTTCGGTGCGGCCTTTCGCAGCAGCGAACCGCGCACGTACCTGAACCGCTTCCTCGAACGCAAGGGATCTGCCACGTGAGTGAGGCCGTCGCCGACGCCAGCAGCGGGCCACTGCACGGCATCCGCGTGCTCGACCTGACCACCATCATCCTCGGCCCGTTCGCGACCCAGATCCTCGGCGACATGGGCGCGGACGTGATCAAGGTGGAATCGCCCGACGGCGACGCGGTGCGCGATGTCGGGCCGCCACCGGCACAGGATCGCGCCTCGGTGTTCCTCGGCTCGAACCGCAACAAGCGCTCGCTGGTGCTCGATCTCAAACGCGCGGCCGGCCGCGAGGCGCTGCTGCGCCTGGCACGCGGCGCCGACGTGTTCGTGCACAACATGCGCCCGCAGGCGGTGGATCGGCTGGGCCTTGGCTACGCCGCGCTGTGCGAGGTCAATCCGCGCATCGTGTTCTGCGGCGCGTACGGCTTTCGCCGCAACGGGCCGTACGCGAACAAGCCGGCCTACGACGACATGATCCAGGCCGCCTCCGGGCTCGCCGCGCTGCAGGGCGCCGGCGGCCCGCCGCGCTACGTGAGTTCTTCGATCTGCGACAAGATCACGGCGCAGGCGGTCGCGCACGCGATCACGCTCGCGCTGTTCCACCGCGAGCGCCACGGCGAAGGACAGGCCGTGAGCGTGACCATGTTCGAGCACATGGTCGCGTTCAACATGGTCGAGCACCTGTACGGCCAGAGCTATGTGCCGCCGCGCACCAAGGTCGGCTACACGCGCACGCTGTCCGAGCACCGCCGGCCGTTCCGCACGCTGGACGGCTACATCGGCGTGCTGCCCTACAACGACCGGCAGTGGCGCGCGGTGTTCGACATCGCGGGCCGTGCGCACCTGATGCAGGATCTGCGCTTCGCCGATCTCAGCTCGCGCCACGCCAACATCGATGCGCTGTACGAGACGCTGGCGGCGATCCTCGCCACGCGCAGCACCGCCGAGTGGCTGGACGAGCTGGATGCCGGCAACGTGCCGGCGATGGCGGTGCTCAGCGGCGAGGATCTGATGGACGATCCGCACCTCGCGGCGGTGGATTTCTGGCAGTTCGCCGAGGATCCGCAACTCGGCCGCCTGCGCCTGCCGGGGATCCCGATGCAGTTCTCCGCCTCGCCCGGCAGCATCCGCCGGCTGCCGCCCAAGCTCGGCGAGCACAGCGTGCAGGTGCTCGCCGAGGCCGGCTACGCGCGCGCCGAGATCGATGCGCTGCTCGCCGATGGCATCAGCCTGGACGGCGCCTGAGCGCCCGTCGGCGCGCATCGACGCCGATCGCATCTGGCCTGGGTACACTGCCGCATCGCGATCCGATGAGAGGCCCGCGCCCGTGATCCACCCGCCGCCGCTTCGCGCCTGCGCCATCGGCTGTGCGCTCGCCGCCGCGATCGGGCTCGCGCTGCCCGGCACGGCGCAGGCCTGCACCGCGCGCGAGCCGACCCGGCAGACCTGGCCGGGCCCGCACGACTTCAGCACCGCACCGGGCGAGAACCGCTTGTGGCGCGACGGCGATGCCGGCGAGCCGCTGTTCCTGCACCTGCGCATCCTGGACACCTGCGGCGAGCCGATCGCGAACGCGCGCGTGCGCATCCTGCACGCCGATCATCACGGCGCGCATCACCGCGATCGCTGGCGCGCGCACCTGGATGCCGACGCGCGCGGCGTGCTGGAGGTGCTGACCGTGTACCCGGGCTATGCCGGCGAGATGCCGCGCCACATCCACTTCATCATCACGCACCCCGGCTACCGCGAGCTGGTCACGCGGCTGTTCTTCAAGAACGACCCGGCCACCGCCGGCGGCGGCCTCGACGAACTCACGGTCGTGACCGAGGAGGTGCGCCGCGGCGAGCAGACGCGCTGGGTCGCGGGCTTCGAGTTCGTGCTCGCGCGCGAGCGCTGAGCGGGTATCCTCGATGAAGATGGGTTCGCCGGCACACGCCACGGAGGTCGACGCGATGATCAACGGTCTGCATCACAATGCCTGGCGCTGCCGGGATTCGGAGGAGACACGGCGCTTCTACGAGGACTTCCTCGGCCTGCCGCTGCACAACGCGTTCGAGATCACCGTGACCCAGACCGGGCGCGAGACCCGGGTGCTGCATTCCTTCTACCGCATGGGCGATGGCTCGTTCCTCGCGTTCTTCGAAGCACCGGACCGGCCCTTCGAATTCAAGGCGCAACACGACTTCGACCTGCACATCGCGCTGCGGGTCGATGCGCAGACGCTGCAGCGGATGTTCGACGCCGGCAGGCGCGCCGGGATCGAAACCCGCGGCATCTCCGATCACGGATCGATCCATTCGATCTACTTCCGCGATCCGAACGGTTACGTGGTCGAACTGGCAGCGCCGACCGGCGCGAGCGACGGCGAACCGCACGCGGCGCGCACCGCGCTCGATGCCTGGCAGCGCACCAAGCCCGCGGCGGGGCCCTGATCGCCGGGCACCTCGCTGCGCCGGGCCCAGGCTGGCAAGTCGCGGAAGCTCACCCGCCCCGTCAGTCGCCCGGATCCAGCGCGCCGGGCGGCAGCGGCGGCGCGCCGAGGATGATCTCGACCTCGCCGACCAGCACCTCGCCCTGTGGGCCGCGCGAGGTCTCGAGCGGGATCGCGAGTTGCGGATACGGCGAGGTGAGCAGCGACTCGTCGCCCTTGAAGAAGATCATCGACACCAGGCGCGGGTGTGCCGGGTGGGTAACGACGATGTGGATGTGGCGCGGTGCGAACACCACGTTGCTGCGCGCCATCGGAATATGCCCAGGCAGCACGGTGCGGATCTCGAAGCGCCCGCCGTCGCCGCTGCGCTGCGCGGAACGGTAGCGCGACTCGTCCACGCTGCCGGTGGCATCGGCATGCCACATCTCGACCAGCGCGCCGGCGAGCGCATCGCCGCGGCGGTCGAGCACCCGCCCGGACAGCGCGAGGCGCTGGCCCTGATCGCCGTCGCGCCACAGGTTCGCCGTCTCCGGCGCACCGGGCTGGTAGAAGATGCCGATGCTGGTCTGCGTGGTCGGCTCGCGCTGCGCGTGTGCGGGCGCGCCGGCCAGCGCCACGGCGAGCGCGCACAGCAGCAGCGCCGGACGCGAGCAGTGCCGCGCGGCACCGCGCGCCGGCCGGCATCGGGTCGCGGCGCCGGCGCCTGCCGCCGGGGAACAAGCTCGCGCGTCGATGATCCTCATGCTGCGCTCGCCACGCTCGTCAAAAGCGCATCAGCCGCCGCTCCCGCAGCAGTATCGGCCGGTAACCGAACAACGCGTTCAGATGGTGCAGCCACGCATGCTGCGCGTGCGCCTGCCACAGCGCATCGACCTGCGCATTCACCTGCCGGTAATGCTCGACCAGCGCCGCCAGATCGCCGCGCGGCGGCGGCTCGAGTTGCGCGCCGACCTGTTCGATCAACGACAGCCAGTTGCGGCTCACCCCCATCGCGAAGTGCGGCCAGCTCGCCTGGATCGGTTGCGGCCACGCCGGATCGCTGGTCGCGCCGACGCTCGCGCCCTCGGGCGCGGCGGGCAGCAGCACCTGTTCGACGTAGCCGGCGCGCGTCAGCGCATCGAGCATCGCCGAGGCGCGCAGCGCCGCGATCACGCGCGCGGCGACCGCCGCATCTGCGTAGACCAGGAAGCGCAACTGGTGGCCGGTGTCGTCTGGCGCGGCGCGGCAGTGGAAGCGCCACAACGCCAGCGCCGGGCCGAGATGCCTAAGCACCGGCGCGAACACCTGCTCGGCGAGCAGCGCATCGAGGTGCCATGCGACTTGCGCCCTGCCCTGCCAGCCCATGCGCACGCGCACGATCCACCACTGCAGCACGCCGGCCGGCGTGTCCGGCGCCAGCGCCGGCACCGGATCGGACGGCGGCGCCGTGACCGCGCACCCGCCGAGCGCGGCAGCCAGCAGCAGCAACGGCAGCAACCGGGCGCGGATCGGCCGATCCTCGGTGACACGCATGGCCGGCACTGTAGCGCGGCCCGCGCGCCGCGGCCCGCCGCGGGTGCATGCGCCGGCGGCCTGCCGACGCCACACGCCCCGGCACACTACCGCGACACCCACGTGCACCTGATCCACAACGAGGCCGCGCTGAACCCGCTCGGCGCGTCGTCGAAGGTGAACGCCGAGTGGGGCTTCCTGACGCACCTGCGCGACATCGGCCGCGACACCGCCGCGGCGTGGCTGGAGCAGCACTTCGCTGCAATCGGCGAGCGCAGCAGCGTGGACCTGAAGTCCAGGTTCCAGGGCGACGGCGAGAGGCGACGCGAGGTGTGACAGACCGGTGAAAAAGCGGGCGCCAGCACCGCCCTCGCCCACCACGCGGCGAGCGCCGGCAGCCGGCGGCCGGGAGCCGGCGCGCACCGCCCCGGACGCAGGCGCGTATGCTCGCAGGCAACGGCGCGGCCCGCGCGGCGGCGAAGGTGCGCCATGCAACGCACGGTCTTCAACCACTACGGAGTGCTGCCGATGACCTTACCCGAGCGACGCACGATCGAGCTTGCCCACGGGCGCGTGGCCTGGCGCGAGGCCGGTGACGGTCCGGCGCTGGTGCTGCTGCACGGGCTGAACGGCAACGCAGCGTCGTGGGTGCGGCAGTACGCCGCGCTCGCCGGCCGCTTTCGCGTCGTCGGCTGGGACGCGCCCGGCTACGGCGGATCGGATCCGCACCCGCAGCCGGGCACCGACAGCTACGCCGACACGGTCGCGGATCTGCTCGATGCGCTCGGCATCGAGCGCTGCTGCCTGCTCGGGCACTCGATGGGCGGCTTGATCGCGCCGAACGTGGCGCACCGCCACCCGGGCCAGATCGAGCGGCTGGTGCTGTCCGGCACCCGCGTCGGGTACTCCGGCGCCGCCGCCGCGGGTTTCGCGCAGCGGATCCGCGACTTCGAGTCATTGACCCCCGAGGCCTTCGGCCGCTCGCGCGCACGCACGATGGTCTCCGCGAACGCGCCCGCGCACATCCACGACGCGGTCGCCGCGGTCGCGGCCGAGGTCCGGCGCGACGGCTATGCGGCCGGAGTCGCGCTGCTCGGCGAGGCCGACAACCGCGCGGTGCTGGCAGCGCTGGACATCCCGATCCTCGCGATCGGCGGCGGCGACGACACGATCGCGCCGCCGGCCTGCCTGGACGAGATCGCAGCGACCGCCCCCGCGGCGCGCATAGCACGCATCGACGGCGTCGCACATGCCGCGTACATCGAGGCACCGGAGCGCTACAACGCGCTGCTGGTGGACTTTCTTGGCTGAATGCGGGCAGCGCGCGGTTTCGGGCTGGGCGGCACGAGCGAGTCCTGGCGAGTCCGCTTGATGGGCATCGACACCGGCATCCTTCTCGTCGCCCTCCTCGTCGTCATTGCAGCGGCCCTGCACTTCCTGCGGGCCGGCACCTCACGAGACTCGTACCCGTACGACTGCCACCCTTCGCTGCTGTCGCAGGCCGAGCTGACGTTCTACAAGTCACTCGTGCAAGCCGTCGGCGATGGCGCTGTGGTGTTTGCGAAGGTGCGGATTGCCGACGTGATCACGCCGCGCAAGGGCTTGTCCCCATCGAACTGGCAGCGTGCATTCAATGCCATTTCGTCGAAGCACTTCGATTTTCTCGTCTGCGCTCGAGAGGACGCGAAGGCGCTGGCCGCGGTCGAACTCGATGACGCATCACACGACTCGCCGCACGCTCGCCGAAGAGACGAACTCGTGGATCGGGCATGCGCTTCCGCAGCACTTCCGTTGCTTCGCGTTCCGGCAGCGCGCTCGTACGTGCCCGCGGACCTTCGCGCCCGGCTGGCCGGGCTGATGACCGGCGGCGCCGACGCGCCGGCCACGCCGAACGTGGCCGCGGCGATAACCACGCAAGCGGACAGCCAAGCTGGCCCCGAGACCACGGGTTCACCGCGATGTCCCGAGTGCGGGACGGGCATGGTATTGCGCACGGCGCGCTCCGGGCCGCAGTCCGGGCAGCAGTTCTGGGGATGCACCAGGTTTCCGGCGTGCCGGGGCGAGATCCCTTACAAGGCTTGAAGGTACCGCCGTCGTGCCGAAACCAGGTCCGATGGCCGCGTGGCGAGTCGCGAGCCCGACCGCGCCCGGACACACGCTCACAGATTGACGATGGACTTGAAGCCGCCCCAGAACATGCGCTTGCCGTCGAAGGGCATGTTCTTCTTGCCCATCTGCAAGCGCGGATCGCTCATGACCTTGCCCAGGATGCGGTCGCGATCCCTGCGCGACTTGTAGACGATCCACGCGAACACCACCACCTCGCCCGGCTCGAGCTTCACGCTCTGCGGGAACGAGGTCAGCTTGCCCGGCTTGACGTCATCCTCGACGCACTCGACGTACTCCAGCGCACCGTGCTCGCGCCAGAGCTGGCCCGCCTTGCGCGCCATCTTGCGGTAGGCCGCGAGGTTGTCCTTCGGTACCGCCAACACGAATCCATCGACGTAGCTCATGGGGATCCTCCTGGGTGAACGTGGGGCCGGGCGGCCGGCGGTGATCATACGGCGGGCGCGGGCGCGGCTGTGCTGTTGGATTGTCGATTGCGGCCGAAAGATTTCGACCCTTCGCGCGATGGCGTGGCGAAGGCACGCCTCGACACCTCGTCCGCGATGCTCGGCGTCACGGCGGACACTGGCGCGCCGATGAGCGAGCGTGCCGAACCCTCAACGCGCCCGAATCCCCGGCCGTCGAACGACTCAGTTCAAGTAGTTTCTCAAGTTGTGCTTCCGCGGAGCGCGGCAGTCTCCCGGGTGCGCGGCGTGTGTCCGCGATGGCTGCATACGAAAGCACCTACCACGCCCGGTGGGTGCCCGCAGCGGAAGCCCCTCTTGATAGGAGCCCGAATGCGGGCGAATACCCCCGATGCAAATGCCACCGGAGGGCAGTTCGATGTCGCTCGCTGCAGTTGCCTGAGTGCCGACAGCCGCCCCAGCGATGGATAACTGATTTTTGTTACAGTACTTGAACTACCTTCAGCAGACAAGCTGTGGCTTGGCCCCGGACCCGCGGCCGCAGACCTCACCGGCGTCATAAGTCCAGAGTGACAGCACCGGTGCAAGCGACTATAAGTAACGAAATTTGTTGCGCGCCGAAGCCGGACTATCTCGCGATAATCACGGCATACATTCCGTCAGACGAAGAGTGGGAAACTGGCTACCGGCAGAGGAAAGTGAAATGAGGTGCATGTACTGCCAAGGTGAGATGTATCGGGGTTCAGCGCCCTTTCATGTAGATCGTAAGGGCTACCACTTGCTCTTGGATTCAGTCCCCGCCTGGGTGTGTTCTCAGTGCGGCGAGTCTTACTTCGAAGAACTGGAGGTTGACTCCATTCAAGAGGCAATCCGAGCGCTCGATACTCAAACGACGAAGCTCGCGAGTTATGTCGCTACAAGTTCAGTTTGAGGATTTCGATATGGCAAAAGCAATGATCCACAGCGACCCGAAGATTCTAGCGGGAAAGCCGGTCGTCGCGGGGACGCGAATCACGGTCGAGCTTATCCTCGAGAAGCTTGCGGCCGGCGAATCCGAAAGTCAGCTCTTGGAATCACACCCACAACTGACCCGGGAGTCTATTCGTGGGGCGCTCTCCTTTGCCGCCAATGCATTGAAGGCAGATGTGGTCTATCCGACTGAGCCGACAGATGCATGAAGCTTGTTGCGGACGAGAGCATCGACCAGCCGATCGTCGAACGATTGCGCGCGGATGGACACGAGGTGGTTGCTATCCTGGAGGCCGGGCCGGGCCTCCCGGATGATGAGGTTCTTGCTGTTGCCGAAAGTGAAGACGCGTTGTTGCTCACGGCGGATAAGGACTTCGGCGACCTGGTATATCGCCAGAGAAGAATAAACAGCGGTGTATTGCTAATCCGTTTGGCCGGCCTCACTGCTGCGCGGAAGTCCGAGCTGGCTTCTGCACTGCTCGAGAGTCATGGAGTTGAACTTCAAGGAGCTTTTACGGTGCTGAGCCCTGGATCGGTCCGAATTCGGAAAGGAGCGACTTGAACAAATCGATGGACAGCGATCGCCGGAGAATCCGCTGCGCGTCCTCTCCGTCGGGTCATCGATGGCGTTATGCGCTTTGAGCCAATGCGGAGGCTGCTAGGTCGATGCCGACAGTTCTGAGAGTCGGGCCCTATCGATTCTTCTTCTATTCCGGAGATCGAGGCGAGCCGGTACACGTGCATGTTGAAAGGGATCAGAGTGTCGCCAAGTTCTGGCTTGCGCCGGTCAGGCTGCAAACCAGTGGCGGATTCAATGCTGCTGAGCTGCGACGAATCCAGCGAGTAATCGAAGAGAATGAGATTTCACTGATTGAGGCATGGAATGAGTACTTCGGCGAGTGATCTCCGCCAGGCCTTGGCGAGAGAAGTAAAGGTCACGCGAGACGAATTGAGGGTTGCCTTGAGCGATGGGCGAACCATCGCGGCGCCCCTGACATGGTATCCGCGTCTGTTCCACGGTACACGTGAGGAGCGAGCGGAATGGCGATTCATCGGCGGAGGCACGGGAATTCACTGGGAGGCGCTGGATGAAGACATCAGCGTCGAGGGGCTCCTCGCAGGACTTCCTTCAGGTGAGAGCCAGGAATCTCTGAAGAAGTGGCTCGATGCGCGCGCGAAGCGCATAGCAACAGCTTCCAAGCGACGCCGGTAACGGGAGGTGGCATCTCTCAGTTGTATCGGCGGCACGCTTGAAGCTGCGCGTCAGGTCGCCTGCAGGACGCACGTCTCCGCCCCGTGATGCGATAAGGAACTCGATGGCCAAGTCCCGCGCCAAGAACAACGCCACCACCGCCAACCTCGGCTTCGAAGCCAAGCTCTGGGCCGCCGCCGATGCGCTGCGCAACAACATGGACGCGGCCGAATACAAGCACGTCGTCCTCGGCCTGATCTTCCTCAAGTACATCTCCGATGCCTTCGAGGCCAAGCACGCCGAGCTCGTGGCGCAGTAGGCTGAAGGCGCCGACCCCGAAGACCGCGACGAGTATCGCGCCGCGAGCATCTTCTGGGTGCCGAAGGAGGCGCGCTGGCAGCACCTGAAGGCGAGCGCCCCGCAACCCACCATCGGCACGCTGGTGGACGATGCGATGGCCGCCATCGAGCGCGACAACCCCTCGCTCAAGGGCGTGCTGCCCAAGGACTACGCCCGCCCCGGCCTCGACAAGCAGCGCCTCGGCCAGATCATCAACCTGGTCAGCGACATCGCGCTCGGCAGCGCCGCGGACAAGGCGAAGGACACACTCGGCCGCGTGTACGAGTACTTCCTCGCCCGCTTCGCCAGCGCCGAGGGCAAGAGCGGCGGCCAGTTCTACACGCCCTCGCACGTGGTGCGCGTGCTGGTCGAGGTGCTCGCCCCGTACAAGGGCCGCGTCTACGACCCCTGCTGCGGCTCGGGCGGCATGTTCGTGCAGAGCGAGAAGTTCATCGAGGCCCACGCCGGCAAGCTCGGCGACATCTCCATCTACGGCCAGGAGTCCAACTACACCACCTGGCGCCTGGCCAAGATGAACC
>Ga0214472_10005216_pt1 | contig 13668 bp, 10 predicted proteins | sample RVTome_6_FD_207662 | JGI IMG/M metagenome (GOLD analysis project Ga0214472, IMG submission 207662) | Soil microbial communities from uranium-contaminated site in the Upper Colorado River Basin, Wyoming, United States - RVT140D175 | ecosystem: Environmental > Terrestrial > Soil > Contaminated >... | reverse complement strand
TTATTCTGCCCTACCAGCCCTCCCTGATGCCGAACTATGCCGATGTTTACGACAACGCGAAGATGGCGGATTTTTACGCCTCGACGAGCTTCCTTTTGTTCGGACTCGTCTGGAATACGAAGGAGATCGCCAAGGCTCCAGCCAGTTTCGAAGAGCTCCTGAATCCGGAATATAAGGGTCGCGTTGGGCTGCCTGCCTATGGCTGGTACGGCAAATACTGGCTGCATGGCCTGAATAAGGCACTCGGCGGGAGTGAGGACAACATCGATCCCGGCATGCAGTTCTGCGCCGAGGCCGTGAAAAAAAACAAGGCGGTGATCGTAGAGAACGCCGACCATGGCAAGAAGCTGATGGGGCAGGGGGAGATCATCATCACTGCAAACTGGAGTGGTATCACCGCCCAATTGCAGAGAGACGGTGTTCCAATGAAGTTCGAAGCAGTCCCCGGCACTCTCGCACTTGGCACCGGGTTCGTCATTCTCAAGGGCACGCCCTATGAAGAAGCCGCCAATCGCTTCGTCAATCTTTCGCTCGATCCCAAGTTGCAGGTCGAGTTTGCCTCGTGGAACCTCTATCCTCCAACAAATCGCAAGTCGGTAATGCCTCCCGATCTCGCACACATCAAGGTGACAGAAGAGCAGTTATCGAACACCGTTGCGCTCGACTGGGAAAAGGTGGTGCAGCACAATGCCGATTATCTCAAGCGTTGGAACGAAGAGGTGCTCGGCTAGACGCAAGGGCACTGGATTGACGTCACCTTTGCGGCTTGGGCGCCGCGAAGTGGCCTTCTGTGCGATTTGAGAAATTTATGGCGTCTCGTCACCACGGCTTGGTTTTGCCTTGACAATTGCGGTAACGTGAACCTCTCGACGTGAGGAGGATAAAGTTTAGCATGTCGCATCAGCTCGGTGGCGAGGGTGGACAATGTCGACAGTCAGAGCGGCCTTGCATCGACAAACATGGCGAACCCCGATTGGAGATCGCAGATCTTATCCGTCGTTACACTGCTGATGTTGCAGTCGGTCCGATTTCTTTTTCGGTGCGGGAGGGCGAGTTTTTCTCCCTGCTCGGTCCGAGCGGCTGCGGCAAGACAACTACGCTGCGATGCATTGCCGGTTTTGAGAACGTGGATTCTGGTGCGATCCTCTTGAGCGGCCAGCGTATTGACAGTGTTCCGCCCCATAAGCGCGGTATCGGCCTCGTCTTTCAGACACCGGCGCTATTTCCCCACCTGACCGTGCAAGAAAATGTAGCATTTGGATTAGAAGCCCACAAAGTGCCCAAGGACGAAATCGTGCAGCGCGTTGGGGCGGTTCTTGAGCTCAGCGGACTTTCGAATTTCGGTCAGCGAATGCCCCATCAACTCTCCGGTGGCCAGCAGCAGCGCGTCGCACTCGCCCGTTCGCTGGTCCTAGAGCCACCACTGCTCCTCTTGGATGAGCCGCTGTCCAGCCTCGACCTAAAACTCCGAATCCAGATGCGCGAAGAATTGCGCAACTTGCAGAGGCGACTGCGCAAGACAACCGTCTTCGTGACCCATGACCAAACCGAAGCTCTCGCGATGTCGGACCGGGTTGCTGTGCTGTCTCAAGGGCACATCGAACAGATAGGCACTCCTGAGGAGATCTACTCCACCCCGATCTCCCGCTTCGTGGCGGAATTCATAGGAAGTTCCAATCTCCTGGATGTAGAAGTGGTCGGGTTCTCCAATGGTCACTTGGACCTCGCGACCGCGGCAGGGCTGCGTCTCAAGACGAGGTCCCCACGGATGCCGATTGCGACCAAGGCCACTGCCCTAATTCGTCCCGAGCGCATCCGGCTGGTTCTCGGGACCGGAGCCGCCGCGAGCCCAGCAAACACATTTGCAGGCGAAGTCCGCGACATGACTTACCTTGGCGAGGACGTTCATTATCGGGTTCTGGCAAGCCAATCGGAAATGTTTCTCGTTTCAACCAACTCAGGGAAACCGAATTCGCCTGTTGTGGGACAAGAGGGAATCCTAGTGCATATCGACCCGAACGATGTCTTTTTACTTACAAAGTAAGTCCCATATTCAGCACGGACTGGCAGCGGTGCCCGCTTCGCTTTGGTTGATCGGGCCTTATTTTTTGGCCCTTGTTGTCTTCCTGGCGCTTCCGTTGAGCAACGTTCTTCAGCTCAGCTTCTATACCTATTCGCCCATCACGATTTGGACGACGGATCTCACTCTTCAGAACTACCACAAAATTTTCACACCCTATTTTGCCAAAATTACACTGCGCACTGTCAGAATCGGAGCTTTGGCGACCTTTTTCTGCGTCTTGCTCGGTTATCCGCTTGCCTATTATTTCTCGCGCTGCTCGAAGCGTTCACTATCAGTCGGCATGTTCATCCTGGTCATGCCATTGATGGTGAGCGCCGTGGTGGGTGCCTTTGGGTGGATTGTAATCCTCGGCAGAAATGGCTTGCTCAACGGTTTACTCAAAACGCTCAACATCGATGCTGATAGCAGCATCCTCTACACCGAGACCGCGGTCGTAGTTGCGCTCGTTCATTTCCTTTTGCCTCTGATGGTGCTGCCGCTGATGGCATCAATGGAGAAAATTTCGATGCGTTTGGAGGAGGCGGCCACCAATCTCGGAGCTTCACCACTATTCATCATACGCCGCATAATCATTCCGCTAAGTCGCGCTGGCTTAGTGTCGGGCTGTCTGCTCTGCTTTACCGTTGCTATTAGCGTCGTAGTGACGTCCGCCCTTCTCGGTGGCCGCTCGGGGCGGATGCTGGGCAACGAGATCTACGATCAGGTCATCACTGCCTACGATTGGCCCTTCGCTTCAAGCTTGGCAATCGTACTGGTAACCCTGATTGTCATAGCATTATCCGCGGCGCTGGTCGCTGCGCGACGCGGCAATCGCACAAAAGGGATGAGATCATGATGGCCCGAAGTGCTTTCTTGAAGGCGTTCGTCTATATCATAATGGCGCTCATCCTGATGCCATTGCTTGTGGTCGTCGGCGTCTCCTTCAATCCCACTGCGAGATTCATCATCGTTCCGTTGGAGCCGTCCCTTCACTGGTATTCCGAATTCTTCGGTCGTTCGGAGTATGTGGGTTCTCTCTTCCTGGTAAGCCTTCCATTGGCCTGCCTTTCAGCGGCACTGGCAACGACACTCGGGACCCTTGTGGCTATCGCTCTTGTGCGGTTCAACATTCGTGGACGTGCGTATCTGGAGTCAATTTTCATGATTCCGATTCTGTTTCCGAGTATTCTTTTGGGAGCGGCGCTCTATCTATTTTTTGCTCGCCTGGAGATGGCCGGCACATTCGTCACCCTGGTGATCGGACATACGCTGATTGGCACGCCATTCGTAATTCGCGTCGTCACCGCCGGCCTTTCAGGAATTAATCCCGCCATTGAAGAAGCCGCGATAAACCTCGGCTACAACCGCCTTCAAGCGTTTTTCAAAGTCGTTATGCCGATGCTCAGATCAAGCCTGGTCTCAGGTGCCATCTTCGCTTTTATCCTTTCATTCAGCGATATTAATGTCTCCATCTTTCTTTCAGGTCCGCATACGAACACGTTGCCCCTTCACATCTTCTCCGACATTCAGTGGCAGGGCGATCCCACTATCGCCGCGGCCTCCACGATCCAGATTGTGGTGGTGACGAGTCTAATTCTGTTGGCGCAGCGCTTCTCCCGTGCTCGCTTAGTGTTCTAGTCCGGGTTGCTGCTGGTTTGCCGAGTTGCCATTCGTAAAGCTCTCGTACCCTCATGGAGGCCTCAGTGAACGACATGCCATTGAAGACGATTGCGAAGTCACTACGGACTGGTGCCCTCTCCGCCACAGGTCTCGCAAAGGAGGTCATCGCTCGACGTGAAAGTTCAGCGGAACGGTTGGATAGCTACGCGTTCTGGGCACCGGAAATCGCGCTTACTATGGCGCGTTCTGCGGACGAAGCGTTCGCTCAGGGCCATGAACTCGGCCGTCTGCAAGGCATCCCCGTCTCCATTAAGGATCTTTTTGCTGTTCGCGACATGCCAATCTACGCCGGATCACCGCGCCGCTTGCCGGCAAAATTCGAAATCGAAGGGCCGGTCGTATCCAAGCTCAGGGAGCAAGGAGCGGTGTTTACCGGCAAGACCCACACGTCCGAAGTCGGATTTGGCGTGTGCGGGGACAACATACACTGGGGTACGCCTCGTAATCCCTGGGATGCGGACGAATTGCGGCCTGCTGGCGGATCGTCTTCCGGAGCGGCCATCAGCATCTTGGAAGGCTCCGCGCTGGTCGGGATGGGCAGCGACACCGGCGGTTCGGCCCGCGAACCGGCAAACATGACCGGAATCGTCGGCCTCAAGGTGACGCACGGCCGCTGGTCCGGGGCAGGTCTTATTCCTCCGGGGCCGAGTCTCCATGGACCCGGCCTCTTGACGCGAAGCGCCGCCGACGCGGCCTTTGCTTTCGCGGCAATTGACGATGGGCCGGATGCGGATCGCTTTGAACGTGCATGCGATGACACGGGGATTGAAAGCATTCGAATCGGAGTGCTCGATGACTACTTCTGGTCGGAGTGCGAGCCCGGCATAGCACAAGCCGTCAGATCAGCGCTGGAGGAGCTTGCGCACGCGGGTGCGACGCTCAAGTCGCTTGCATTGCCGGAAGCGCAAGAATTGGGGAAGATATCGCCGGACTGGGATTGGGGCGTATCGGCGGTCGAATTGTCGGAGTTCATGCAGGCCGAACTCCCTGAATGGCTCAATACGCTCCATCCGGGAGCACGCAGCCAGCTTCAGTCGCAGGAACAACTCTCGGCCATCGAATATCTCAGGCGATGCCGTCTGCTCAAGGAATTCAGCCGCCTGGCGGATAGAACGCTCGATGATGTTGACGTGGTCGTTTGCCCCACGTCGCCCATGAGCCCGCCCCTGTTGAAGGAACTTGCCGATCCGGAACGGTACCGTCAAATCAGCAGACTCGCAGCCAGAAACATGTGCGTCGCCAATCTGCTCGATCTCTGTGCCCTCACGATGCCGGTCGGCCTGAATCCCGACGGACTGCCAATCGGGCTGCAGCTGCTGTCGCGCCACAACGCCGATGAGAGCCTTTTGACGGCGGCATGCGCATTCGAGAGGGTATTAGGTACTGGAGCTCAAAGACTGGGAATTCCGCCGCTTTGCCAATGACACCAAAGGAACCGGGACTTGGGAATTCAATCAACGCGCGGAGCCCATCGGGGGCATAACTCCCTTCCAAGAGAGGTTGCCCCCTTGGACCCCCGAGACGGGCTCGACAAGTACCAGTTAGCGATGGCTTTCGCGATTGCTATCGCAATCCCATGTAGGTCGGGATGACGTCCCCATAGACATGGTTGGCCACGATCAGGTCGTACCACTTGTGGAGGATGACGCCCCTCTCCTTTGCCGTCCTATCGCGCCAGTCCGGCCAAGCGGCGCGAGCTGCGTTCACGGCACTTTCTACATCTTGCGGCCCCATGTCCGGTATTTGCGCCAGGACACCACCCGTCGCCGGGTTGGTGACCGTAAACGAGCGTCCATCGGCCACCCCGCACCATGCGTTGTCGATCCATCCCTTGTTCCGCAACAAAACGCTCGATCCTGAAGCGGGATCATTTCAATCGGGCTGCAACTTTTGAGCATGGAAACCTCCGGGATCCTACAATCTTTAGACGACCACTGTCGCATCCGTCGAAAGCATGCGTTCAAGTTCCTTACGGAGGAAATTCTGAAATTCCGGTGGCGCCAGTCGTATGATCTTTCGATTCTTTACGAGTATCTCGTAGAGGCGCCCTCTTGCGTACTGGCGGACTGCGGCTGGCCGTTCCGCGAGCAACTGCGCCACAACGTCCTGAACCGCTGGCGGAATGGTTCGCTCATAGTCCAACCGTTCGTCGCCGAAGGTGAATTCTTCAACCCTGCGTTTCCTGCGCATCTTCTTTCGCAGCGCGACAGTCTTGCCCTCGTCGAAGATGCCGTCCGATACCACTACGCCATACGATCTCTCCGCCTCTGCTTCGGTTATGAAGCCGTTGACAACATCAACCAGCACCTTGGCCGGGTCACGGCGCAGAGCTTCGCCATATCCGCCCCCGCCAGGTGACGAAATACGCACCACGTCGCCCCGCTCCAGCTTGAGAATGTCGATTTTACTGATCTTCCGCTCGCGCTTCGTTCCGGGATTGAGGGTGCAGTTTCCGAGTGTTCCGGCGCCAGCCCCCTTGCGTCCGTAGGGGCGGATCTTGAAGCGGTCCATGCCGCGAGCAGTCACAATGGCCTCGGCCGCCAGGCACGTGAATTCGAACACCACACCGGTGCCGCCCCGATATTCACCGGCGGCCGCGTCGTCTGCCAGCATGTAACGGTTGATGAAGATCGGAGCCTCCAGCTCGATTGCCTCAGTCGGAATGTTGCGCAGGGTTCCCGCCGAGAAATTGACTCCATCGATGCCGTCTTTGGTTGGGCGGCCGCCGCAACCGCCCTGCATGGGCTGAAGAACGCTTACCTTGTATTTCCCGGTCGAAGGATCCAGGTGCGAGAAGAGCACGATCGCGACCTGTCCGGCGCCAGCGGCGGGAATGGCCTTTGGAACTGCTTGGCTCAGAGCTCCGAGCACGGCATCGGCGACCCGGTATCCGGTTGTATGCCGGACCCCGGTGGCCGCCTCCGGCGTGGGATTGAGCACGCTGCCCTCGGGCACCTTGACGGAGACGGAGCGCAGGATTCCGCGGTTGAGCGGGAGGTTGGGGTCGGAGGTGCGCAGGAAGTTGACGATTCCCAGCACCAGCCACTGATTTGGTCTGCCGAAGCTCGGCAGATTGAGCGCCGCCCGAACCTGCGGATCGGTACCGGTGAAATCAAGGGTGACGCTGCCCTCGAAAACAACGAGCTTGACCTTAATTCGCAGATGGTAAGGTGAGACGTAGTCAATCTCGACATAGTCATGGAACTCATACTCGCCGTCGGGGATCTGCGAAAGAATATTGCGGGCTCGGCTCTCGCCGTAGTCCATCAACGCGTTGATTCCATCGTCGATTTTTTGGAATCCGTAGCGTGACACGAGCTGCCCCATGCGCCGCTCGCAGATGTTCAACGAAGCGAGGAGCGCCTTCATGTCTCCCCAGTTCTGCTCGGGGATGCGGCAGTTCGCCAAAATAAGATCGCGCAGTTCCTCGTTGAGCACGCCACGGCTGAAAAGCTTGGTGGGAGGAACGCAGATACCTTCCTGGTAGCGGTCGAACGCGCCCGGCGCGATGCTGCCCGGAACCAACCCTCCAACGTCCGACGAATGCACGAAGCACCACGCAAAGCAGAGGAGCTTATCGTCGAAGAACAGCGGCTTAAAGAGCATGATATCGGGCATGTGCGTGCACATTCCCTGGGTGGAGCGCGGATCGTTGGTGACGATGACGTCGCCTGGCTCGTAGTTTTTGATCTGCTGTATGGCCGGACCCATGTGCAGGCCAATCATGTTGCCGACGCCGATATTGCGGGGGTGACAGAATATCTCGCCGTCCCGCGTAATGAGGGAGGTGTCGAAGTCCCAGGTCTCTTTCACAAAGACCGTGTAGGCGGCACGGTGGATGACGTAGCCCATCTCCTCCACGATGCCATTGAAGTGGTTGTTGAAGATTTCGAGCAGGATCCTGTCAAATGGCATGGTCGGCTTCCCCGATGAGATTCCCGTAGTCATCGACCCTCACCCGGAAGCCGGGGGTCACGAAGACAGTTGTGTCGTATTGCTCAACAATCGCCGGGCCGGAAAAGACATAGTCGACTGGCAGTTCCGCGCGCTGATAGACATCGGCTGGCCATGAACGACCTTCGAGGTAGATTTCCCGTCGATGGACCGACGGCTCGGGTTGGGGGCCTTTCTTCTTCGGCAAGCGGGCCAGGCGAGGACGGGGATTGACGCCGATCGCGGTGACGTGGACGTCGAGGACCTCGAGCTCGGCTATCTCGTCCACATAACCATAGACCTGCTCATAGATGCGATGGAACCTGGCGCGCAGCGCTTGCCCCGTCCGATCGGCGAGATCGGCGGCATCGACGGGCACCGTGAGCTCAAAGGACTGCCCCACGTATCGCATCTCGGTGCTCCACTCGAGCGTGCGCTCGAGGAAGGTCAAGCCAAGATCGCCGAGCCAGGCCTCTCCCTCCGACGAAAGTTGCTTCAAGGCTTGCTCGATGGTAGCGATCGTGGCCTCTCCGTGGCCTAGGCGGCGGTGGATAGTGTGCACGAGATCCTTGCGCACATTGGCCGCGAGCGATCCGGCAGCGCATAGGATCCCGGGGTGCAAAGGAACAAGGACCCGGCCGATTCCGACATCGTGTGCCAGCATAAAGGCATGGCAGGGCCCCCCGCCTCCGAAGGCGAGGAGCGTATAGTCCTCATAGCTGATGCCTTTGCGCGCCAGCAACGGAATGAGTGCGGAATACATCTGCGAGGTGGCCACCCGCAGTACCGCCTCGGCGGCGGCGCGCGAGTCGAGGCCGATCTGCGAGCCAAGACGTTCAATTGCCGCTTCTGCGAGGTCTGGATCGAGCGGCACGCGGCCCCCCAGGAATCTTTTGGGATTGATGATGCCGAGCTTCACATAGGCATCTGTTACGGTCGCTGCTTGGCCGCCCAGGCCATAGCAGGCCGGACCAGGTGTAGCGCCGGCGCTCTCGGGGCCGACCTTGAGCACGCGGCTCGAGTCTGTCCACGCGATCGAGCCGCCGCCCGCGCCGATCGAGGTCACATCAACCGCCGGCATGATGACGGGAAAGTCGCCGACTTGACTTTCGGTCGAGTATAGCGGCACACCTTCGATCACCGCCACGTCTGCGCTCGTGCCGCCCATGTCGAACGTGATCAGGCGATCGAAGCCGCTGGCGGTCCCCAAGAAGGCTGCCCCAATGACGCCGGCGGCAGGGCCCGAAAGGAGGGTTTCGACAGGTCGGGCGCCAGCCTCTGATGCCGGCATGACGCCACCGTTGGATTTTGTCGAGAGAACCGGAACGGTGACACCCAAGCTGCGCACACCGGTATCAAGAACGCGGAAGTAGTGCCGCATCGGCTGGCCGATATACGCGTTCATTACGGCGGCCATGGCGCGCTCGTATTCGCGCATCTGAGGCCAGATGTTGGATGAGACAGAGATGTAGAGGTCGGGCGCCTCTCGCTCGACAATCGCCTGCGCGCGCTCCTCGTTCGATCCGTTGCGATAACTGTGCAGAAAGCAGATGGCCACGGCCTCCACTCCGCTCGCAACTATGGTCCGAACCGCGTCGCAGACGGCCGCCTCATCGACCGGGCGCAAGATCGTGCCATCGCCCAGACAGCGTTCCGGGATCTCATAAACCTGGGAGCGAGGAACGAGCGGAGCCGGCACGTCCGTGTGGAAGTTGTAGACGTCGGGAATGCGGTGACGACCGATATTGAGCACGTCCCGGAACCCCTTTGTCACCAAAAGTGCGGTCCGCACGCCGCGTCTTTGAATGATGGTGTTGACCGCAAGAGTAGTACCATGAATGAAGTACTCGATATTACTGGGATCGACTGCATGTTCGCTTATCAGTTGTCTGAGGCCATTGAAGACCGCTTCTTCCGGATTGGCCGGCGTCGAAGGTATCTTGAGGACCGTAATCCCGCCGACTTTCTCATCGAGAAGACAAAAATCGGTGAAAGTCCCACCGATATCTATTCCCAGTCTGTAGGTTGTCATGGGTGTTCCTGAATTTACTCATCGTAACGACTGGCGGAACGCATCGGGTCTCCAGTACATTTGTCGAAAGCGCGAGGCCGCAGGTCACTGAAGGATTGCGAGAGCAGGGAGTATTCCAGTAATTTTCCACCACCGCAATCATGGCATTGTCGGGTAACGAGAGGATCCTTGAAAGCGATTTCTACTCCTGACATTATGAGCTATCCTCATCACCTCAGGAGAATGCTGGGGTTACTCCCCCCGAAATTGGTGCGCACGATGAGACGTAAGATACCATCGCTTGGAGCCTTGCAAGCGTTCGAAAGCGCCGCCCGGTTTTCGAGCTTTACCCGCGCGGCGGAGAATCTCAACATTACTCAAAGCGCAGTCAGCCGGCACGTGCGCGCGCTTGAAGACCAGTTCGGATTGAAGCTCTTTCGTCGCTCCAAGCAGCGCGCCACACTTACGGCGGCCGGCGCGGAATACTGGCCCGAAATCTGTGCCGGCCTCAATCAGATCGAAGCATCGACTGCGCGGCTGCAAGCTCGCCGGCGGCGCGATGCCGTGCTCAATCTCGCAGCGCTACCCACCTTCGCCGCGAAATGGCTAGTGCCTCGGCTCTCCAATTTTGCGGAGCACCATCCGGAGATCGATATCAACTTGAGCGTTAGGACGGAGCCAGCCGATTTTGCCGGTTCCGATGTCGATGCCGCCATATTCTTCGGCATGCCGACGCGCGCCGGCATGACTTTGGTGAAGTTGATAGGGGACGATCTCATTCCAGTCTGCAGCCCGACTTTGCTACAGGGTCAATTGGCTCCGCTCACCCCCGCACAGTTCGCGGAACATCGCTTGCTGGAATTGGCGATCCCCGGCTCTTGGTCCAACTGGTTTCGTGTGAACGAGCGAGAGGATTTGGATCGGGGCCCGGACGATCGATACGAATATTTTATGGTTGGAATTCAGGCGGCCATCTCGGGCATGGGGATTCTCCTCGTGCCACATTTCTTGGTGATCGAGGACATTCGAGAGGGTCGCCTCGCAATTGCCTGTTCGCGCGCGGTAAGAGCGGACTCGGCCTACTATTTGATGTATCCAGAGAGCAGAAAGGACTTGCCTGCCATAAGGACGTTCCACAGCTGGATCCAGCAGGCGGCGGAAAAGGCCAAGCGCGAATGCACCCGTCTTCGCGCATCATCTGTATAGAGCTACTGGCCAGCAGATGGAATCGTGGGTCAGCCTGAGCGCACCGGCGCGACGGGGCTGAAGGCCGTCGGTACCATGTAAATCTGGGCGTAGCCTTCCTTGATCGCCGCGTTGATTTGATCGAGACGTCGATCGATGTGGCGTTCCAACGCGGCGATACACGCCACGTCATCGCGAGCTTCAAGGTGGTCCAGGATGCATTGATGTTCGGCTTGCGTTACTGGGCGACTTGACCGGTCCATGTCGATCCAGCGAATGAAGCGGATGCGCGCATTCACGTTATGAAGGACCCGCAACATTTGTTTGTTGCCCGACATCGCCATCAGCCGCTCATGGAAATTTTCGTCAAGATCAACGAGCGTTTCGATCGAGCGGTCGCCGATTTCGGGGCCGGTATCGGAAAGGAAGCACCTCAAATCTTGAATTTCTTCGAGAGAGGGATCGCGAGCGGTCAACCGAACCGCTGCAATCTCGATGGCCTTGCGCAGTTGGTAAAGGTCAAAAATTTCCTTCACATCCAATTCCCGGCAGAAGAATCCTTTGCCAGGAACGAACCTCAGCAATTCTTCCGTCTTCAATCGGTTCAGGGCTTCTCGCAACGGCGTCCGGCTGACTCTAAATCGGTGCGCCAACTCAATCTCGTTCAGCCGTTCACCGGGCTTGATCTGATAGGAAATAGTCAAAGACTTGACTTGCGCGTAGACATGATCGACGCGGCTGTCACCAGTCAATTCCATAAGCCGTTCCAATTTTGCATGCACGCCTGTATTATATGGTGCATATGCCCCAACCCGGCTTGGTTTGCAATAGAAAATCTCGTAGTCAGTTTTGGGTGTGACAGGCGACAAAATCACCGGATACGAGATTGGGATGGATTTTGTCGCAAAACCACCGCTCAGACTCGATTGCAAAGCAACAACCGGCAATCAGCATTTGTATCAATAGTTCGGGTTCCAACGCAAGGTCGTCCGATACGGTTTTGGAATGGTCACATTTCCCGGCGCCCTCGGCAACATTTCCCTGCCTTGAGACGCGATCACCTATCACGCTTTACCCTTTCACCCCCGTCCCACCACCCAAGTGAGCCCATCATGAGCCAGCGCTTCACCACCAGACCCGAAATCCGCGGCACGTTCGGGGCTGTCGCCAGCACCCACTGGATCGGCACCGCCGTCGGCATGGGCATTCTGGAGCGCGGCGGCAATGCCTTCGACGCCGCGGTTGCGACCGGGTTCACGCTGCAGATCGTCGAACCGCATCTCAACGGGCCGGGCGGCGATGTACCTATCATCCTGCACAAGGCCGGCGCGGAGGCGCCAAGGATCATTTGCGGTCAGGGCGTGGCGCCGCAGGCCGCGACCATTGCCGCCTATCATGGGCGCGGCGTCAAGCTCGTGCCGGGAACCGGGTTGCTTGCCGCCGTTGTGCCCGGGGCTTTCGATGCCTGGATGCTGCTGTTGCGCGACTATGGCACGATGCGGCTGCAGGACGTGCTTGAGGCAGCCATCGGCTATGCGCTGAACGGCTTTCCGCTAGTCTACCGCGCGGCTGCGTCGGTTCATGCCATCGCCGACTACTTCAGGCAGGAATGGCCAAGCTCGGCACAGGTGTGGCTGCCGGGCGGCAAGGCGCCGCTGGTCAACCAGATCGTTGCCACGCCATCGATCGGCAGGACCTATCAGCGCCTTCTGGGCGAAGCGATGGCGGCGGGTCAAGACCGCGTCAAGCAGATCGAGGCGGCGCGCAAGTGCTTCTATGAAGGCTTCGTCGCCGAGGCGATCGATCGCTTCTGTCGGCAGAAATTTCGCGACAGCACGGGACAGCGAAACAGCGGCTTTCTGACCGGCGCGGATATGGCCGCGTGGCGGGCAAGCTATGACGAACCGGTCTCGTTCGACTATCACGGCCTGCGTGTCCACAAGACCGGCGCCTGGGGCCAGGGCCCGGTCATGTTGCAGGCGCTGGCGCTGCTGCAGGGCTTCGACCTGGGATCGATGGACCCCAACGGCGCGCAATTCGTGCATGTGGTGACCGAGGCCATCAAGCTCGCCTTTGCCGACCGGGATGTGTTCTATGGCGACCCCGATTTCGCCGATGTTCCGCTCGCGACACTGCTGTCACCCGACTACAACGACGCCCGCCGCAAGCTGATTGCGGATGCTGCGAGCGATGTGCTTCGTCCCGGCCCGATCGGCGATGCGGACGAGCGTCTGGCCGTGCTGAGTGCGCTGGCCGGCAGTGAAGCGCCGGCTGGCGGCGGCGCCGGCGAGCCGACCTTTACCGATGTGCCGGAGATCGAGGGCGACACCGTGCATCTCGACGTGGTCGACCGGTGGGGCAACATGGTGGCTGCCACGCCGTCCGGCGGCTGGCTGCAATCGTCACCGGCCATTCCCGAACTGGGCTTCAACCTGACCACGCGCGGACAGATGTTCTGGCTCGACGAGCGCCTGCCCTCATGCCTGGCACCCGGCAAGCGGCCACGCACCACGCTGACGCCGAGCCTTGTCACCCGCGATGGTGCGCCCTATCTCGCCTTCGGCTCGCCCGGCGGCGACCAGCAGGATCAATGGAGCCTGGTGATGTTTCTGCGGCATGTGCATCACGGGCTGAACCTGCAAGCCGCCATCGATGCACCGATGTTCAACTCATGCCTATCCGGTTAACACAGACACCCACTACATCTTGTGTGAGGCGGGATCAGTCGTCAGACAGCGGTCGCTTGCGCTTGCAGTCGGTTGCGCACTTGTTATCTCCGGATCGTTCCGTTCTTTCA
>Ga0214472_10005215_pt1 | contig 13669 bp, 12 predicted proteins | sample RVTome_6_FD_207662 | JGI IMG/M metagenome (GOLD analysis project Ga0214472, IMG submission 207662) | Soil microbial communities from uranium-contaminated site in the Upper Colorado River Basin, Wyoming, United States - RVT140D175 | ecosystem: Environmental > Terrestrial > Soil > Contaminated >... | reverse complement strand
ACGCAAATTGCAAGGTTTCTACCCGTCCATCCGGGTTTCCTTGCAAAGTATAACGCCCCATCCGCCCCGTTTCATCCAGAAAATACCGAAGCCAACAAAGTTTTTCAGGAACGACCAATTCCGTGATGCACCGTACCCCAATCTGTGATCATGATTATTATGTACACTTTAGTTATTACAGATGTGATGAGAACTCGCGAGCGGCTCCGAACCGACGAACCGCTGTCAAGGCGGACTTGCACCTACCGCCGAAAGTGTCTCGCACCTATGCCGCACTCCGTCTCTGCGGATTGACCCGTCAGCCAGCCACGATTACGATGCACTCGGCTTGGAGGGTTCGACCGTGCGATTACTTTTCAGGCACCCCAAACGAGGTTCCGGCGTCTCCACGCACGGTGATTCAGGTTTCTAGGTTCATACAGGCAACCGAGCAGGGAGGGCATTCGTGCTGAAGGATATGTTCGAGCGGCAGGCATCGCTGAATGCCCGCATCGGTTACGATACGAAGGCGCTCCGCGACAATTTTGACGCGACAACTGCCGGCCAGTGGCTGAATGACTACATCATCGCGGCGGGAAGCGAACTCGAAGAGCTGCGCGATTGCACGTACTGGAAACACTGGTGCACCGAGGCGAAGGACGGAAAACGATTCACCATTCACGATTTACAGAACGCCCGCGTCGAAGTCATCGATTTGCTGTTCTTTTGGATCAGCATGGCCCAATGCTTGGGGCTCAACGCGGACGATGTTTACGAACTGTACCTCCAAAAGCTCAACGTAAACCACCAACGCCAAGACGGCGACTACTCGATGAAGTCCAAGGACGAGGCCGATAACAAAGCCATTTCGCTTGGCCGTGCCGGCGGAAAGGATCTTTGAGCCTCAACGAAGCATACCGCCCGAGGTAATCTCCCGAGCCGCGCAAGTTTTGCAATCTGCCAAAGGGTCGAGAGTCAAGACCCAACGGGATGATTTTGACTAAAACTGTCGTCCGAAACAGCCGTTAACTAGTTAACACGACCATTTCCCCTACGTGGTCACCCCATGCTTCGGTATGCATGTCCCAATGAAGCGTGCGGAAAACCGTGTGGGGATGTCCGAAGGTATCGAAATACCCGGGCTTAGTCGAGCGTCAGTTGATGCGGGCAGAAAAGGACACCTCATGCCGGATGGCGATGTACGGCGATCGAAGGCAACTGTTTTTGTAGTCGACGACGATGCCGAAGTATGTCGCTGTATAAAGTGGCTGGTGGAATCGGCCGGGCTCAGCGCCGAGACATTTCTCACGGCCCAAGGTTTTCTGGAAGCGTATTCACCGCAGCGCCGCGGCTGTTTGGTCACCGACGTCCGTCTGCCGGGAACCAGCGGGTTGGATCTACTGTCGCACCTTCAGACGCATGGTATGCCTATCGCAACCATTATCATAACGGCGTACGGTGCCGTGCCTATGGCGGTGCGGGCGCTCAAGAATGGGGCCGTGGACTTTATTGTGAAGCCCTATAACGACCAGGAACTCTTGGATAGCATACAGCGTGCAATCGAGCTTGATGTTCGAATTAGAGAACAGCGAGCGATCCAAAACGAAATCCAAAGTCGTTTCGCGCGCCTGACGGCCAGGGAGCGCGAAGTGATGGACTTGGTCGTCGTGGGACGTGCCAATAAGCAAGTCGCGGCCGCGCTCGGGTGCAGTGGTAAAACGGTCGAAGTGCATCGCGCCCGCGTTATGGACAAAATGCAGGCGACCAGCCTTGCCTCCCTCGTGCGGATGTCGATCCAGCGTCACGCAAACATGCTCGACAACAGGTTGGCCGGAATCACAACCCCGGAACTCACCGCTACTGGCCCGTCCGCAACCTCGGCCACGTGCGCCGTTGGGTGAATCAAACCTTGCCGTATGATCCGTCCAGCCATGTAATTCCTTTGACGTAACGCGGCGAAAAACGGGGAATGTGCCACCCTTTTTTGTCGATCCCACGATGAACCTCTTGCCCCCACGGTCGCAGTTTCGAACCGTCCGGTGCACGCCCGAAACAATCTCATCCGTTCCCGTAATTCAAGCCGCGTCATCAGAGAATCGTCGCCGTGGGTGACTGGGATCATCCTTGTGAGTTGACGTCACACAACTTAGTCTTCATTCGCGCATTCCACGCGAAAAAAAAAGGCAGACAGGGTTGCTAAATGAGTGCTTCGTTGGCATAGTGCTCGCGCAGGTTGAATTCGAGGAAACTGCGAATCCAAGGACTACGGGAGTATCATCGTGTCGTTAATCAAGGACTTATTTCGAGAATCACCGTTTGAGCCACTCCGTTATCACATGAAAACGGTGATGGAGTGCGTCTCGCTGGTTCGCCCGATGTTTGAGGCCCTACGCGACGGGCAACATGACGAACTTCAAACACTCGCCAAGAAGATTTTTAAGGTCGAGCATGAAGCGGACATCATTAAAGATGACATCCGACAAATGATCCCCAAGCGATTCTTCCTGCCGGTGTATCGGGGTGACTTGTTGGGATACCTCAAGCTACAGGACGACATGGCTGACGCCGTGGAAGACATCGCCGTCTTGATGACCCTCAAGAAGCTGGAACTACCCCAGCTATTGATTGATTCAGCCTTTGAATACGTTACCAAAGTCGAGGACGTTTGTCGACAAATGCATGAAATTGCAGACTACCTTCCAACGCTGGTGGCAGGTGATTTGGCCGGGAAAGACGCGGAGCACGCCCTGGCCATGATTAGCAAGGTAGACAAGACGGAGTGGGAGGCCGACCGTCTTCAGTATCGGCTGTCACAGCAGCTATTCTCACTTGATGAAAAAATGAAAGCCACGGACGTCTTTCTGTGGTTCAGAATCTTTGGCGAACTCGGACAGTTGGCCAACTTCGCCGACAAGACCGGTGATCGCCTGCGTAGAATGCTTTCCACCTAGCGGTGTCCGGCCCGACCTACCCACAATGTGTCAACCTGATCGAGAACTGCAAAAAAATGCCCCACCCCCGAAGCCGCATCCCACAAACACGAAACCACAAGTGCGCTGGAAGCCGTGCTATCGAAGTGCATTGGAGTAGCAGCTAAGCATGGTCGCCTTCATGAACTTTTCCACATTGGGCGGTTTCGAGCTGGCGTGCCTGGGCGTGGCCGCCGTCATGCTCCTTTGGGACACCGTAGAGGTCGGTCGAAACGACGCCGCCAACCTGGTCAACGCCGTATTCGGTGCGCGGGTCTTGCGACGAAAAACAGCGATCGTGATTGCGGGCTTAGCGGTGACTGCTGGTGCGGTCATGAGCTCGGACGTAATCGATACAGCGCGGAAGGGCATTTTTGATCCAACCGGATTGGGCACCGTGCATGCCGCGCTAACCGTGTATATCTCCGTTTACATCGTAGATACGGTGCTGCTCTATGGGTATTCCGCATTCGGCATGCCGGTCTCTACGACGGCGTGCCTGGTCTTTGAATTGCTCGGTGCCGCCCTGGCGGTCAACGCGTCCACCGTCCACTGGGACAAAGCCGGTACGGTGGTCCTCGGTATCGTCTGCTCGATTATTTTGACGGGATTCGCTGCATTCCTCATTCAGCGCGCGGCGCGCGGCGCTATTCGTGATCGGGCAACCAACCTCGGAACGCTTCTCTTGCACGGCGGCTGGATTGGTGGCGGGCTTATGGCCGGCCTGAGCTACTTTCTTCTTCTAAAGGGGATGAAGCATGTACCTATGATTAAGCAATTCAAGGCTTGGATTGGGTCGCTCGGTGGCGAGGACGGAAGCGGCATGGTCGCCGGCGCTCTATTGCTCACCTTGTGGGGCGTCTTCGCAATCTTGATTCACATGCTGTTGGTCGTATACCGCAAACGCGCCGCACGCCTGCTGTTCCCAATCCTCTCAATAGCCGGAATGATCGCGATGGCCTTCGCCTTCGGTCAAAACGACCTGGCCAATTGCGCGTCACCGGGTCTTGCGGCCTTTACAATCATTAAAGTGGGGGACGTAGAAACTGCGTCCAGCGTCCCCATTGCCTGGTGGATGCTGCTGATTTGCGGCATGTTGCTCTTCGTCGGTATGACCACCAAGAACGCAGAACGGGTCACAAAAGCTGCCGTTTCGACGGGAAGTATGGGCGACCACGTCGAATTGTGGGCGCCACAATGGTGCGTGCGACTCGCATCGCGCATCCTGGAATTTCGAGGCAAAGCCCCCGCCCTGTCACCGCGAGCCGAAATTACATCGCGCGGCAAGACCATGCATTACGACTCCCTGCGCGCCTGCGTCATTATGTCCGTGTCCGCCAGCGTTATCGCGACAGCCAGCAGTCTGGGTCTACCTGTTTCGACGACCTATGTAGCGTTCGCGGCCGTCGTAGCAACTGGAATGGCCGATCGAATTTTTCAGCGCGGCGACGCCGAACTCAAATTGGGGCGCACGATTTGGGTGGTTTTTTCCTGGTTCTTTTCCGCTCTGATTGCCGCAGCCGCGACCGCCTTGATCGCCACGGTGGTGCTCCACCTTCACCTTTGGGGCATGGGTATTTGTATCGCCGCTAATCTTTTCATTCGGTGGATCCTCAAAGCGCGGTCGGACCGACAGCATCAACGTGTCAAGGAAGAGGCTTACGAGCGAGCTCATCCCGAGGAATTTGCCCTGGAACGCGAGGACGAATGATGAATCGTCACCGCGCAAACCGCCGGGAACCGTATTCACTATTCCTTGTTGTCCCTTTTTCGCATCCCGCATAGACTTCTAGGTTGGTCATCGTGCGACGGAACGCACGTGGCATTAAGCATACTTGGTCCTCATTGATGAGGCAGCGAACCGGAGATTTCCCCTTGCAGAAGAAAACCTACGATTTCTTGAAATCGCTACAAGAAACACCATCCCCTTCCGGTTTTGAACAACCGGTACAACGCATCATTCGCAAGAGAATGAAGCCCTATGCCGATTCCATCGAGACCGACGTCCACGGAAACGTCATCGTAGCCCTTAACCCGAAGGGATCGCCGAAGGTGATGTTGGCCGGCCACTGCGATCAGATCGGCCTGATGGTGACATACATTGACGACAACGGATACATTTTCTTCTCCGGGATCGGCGGTGTGGATCCATCCGTGCTGCCGGGCTCGCGCGTGCTCGTTCACACCAAGCACGGCCCCATCGAAGGAATCATCGGGCGACGCGCCATCCACCTGCTCAAACCGGAGGAGCAAGGTGCGAAGATCACCCTACGGGAACTCTGGGTGGACATCGGTGCAAAGGACAAGAAAGAAGCCGGACGACTGGTCGGCATCGGCGATCCGATCACCTTTCGGTTGGAGATGGTGCGCCTGGGCGGCAATCTGGTGACATCACCCGGCCTCGATAATAAATGCGGCACCTTTGTGGTGATGGAAGCCCTGCGTCTTTGCTCGATGCGGAAACTCAACTGCGCGCTGTTCGCGGTCAGCACGGTTCAGGAAGAGGTGGGACTGCGCGGCGCCAAAACGGCTTGCTACGGCGTCGATCCGCAAGTCGGCATCGCCGTCGATGTCACGCACGCAACGGATTATCCTGACATCGACAAGCGGACTCACGGAGATCTCAAAATAGACGGTGGTCCGGTGATTTGCCGAGGCGCCAACATCAATCCGCCGCTCGAACATAAACTCATCCAGACGGCAAAGTCCAAACGCATTGAGATCCAAATCGAAGCGGCACCCGGCGGGACCGGAACCGATGCCAACGCCCTTCAGCTTACGCGTGCGGGCGTGGCCACTGGATTGGTGAGCATTCCGAATCGGTACATGCATACACCGGTTGAAGTCGTGAGTCTTTCCGATTTGGAAGCGGCCGCTAAACTGATTGCCGCTACGGTGGCATCGCTTACGAAACGATCCAAGTTCATCCCGGAGTAGGGAATCCGTGGATCCCAACGTAAACGCCGTCAAGCAGAAAAGCCAAGCCCGCGTAGACGAACGACTGACAGATCTCGTCAGCCTGGAATCCCTTCAACAAATCCAAGATCGATTCGCCGAATTGGGGAAAGTGACCGTTTGCATAGCGACGGTCGAAGGTGAACCGATCACGACGCCAACTTGGGGTAGCCATTTCTCCAAACTCATCGGAACCTCGCCTTTGGGAAGACAAACGTTTGCCGCAGCGCTACAAGAACGGGCATCCTGCACGACCAACGACAAAGTCATTGAGTGTCATCACGGCATGCGTCTGTACGCGGCTACGATTAACTATGAGCGGCAACAACTCGGAACGCTTATCGTCGGCACGCGCACCGGTCGTGTTCCGACCGAGGAAGCCGTCGCCCTCACCGCCGCTGAATTCAACATCGATGCCAAGGCTCTTCAGGAGGTGGTGGGACAGATCGACCCCTATCTCGGCGGCGTGCCAGAGGCCATACACCGCTTCGCCGACGTCCTCGCGGGCACGATTGCGAATCTGTACGGTCAGGCACACCGCATCCGCCGACAGCTTGCCGATCTCCAAGCAGTTCATTCGCTCACCAATCTCCTTACCGGCTCCCGCGATCTACAGGAGATTCTTGATGCCACAGTGAAACGCGTGGCCGAGGTCATGCGCGTTAAAGCCTGCGCGATTCGCCTTCTCAACGAAGAAACGGGCGAATTGGTCATCAAGGCAGTCTACAACCTTTCGGAGGAATACCTCAAAAAGGGACCGGTGATGCTTGACGACGCGACCATTGATGCCACAGCGTTCGCCGGTGAAGCGGTTCACTTACTCGATATTCCCGGACATCCGCGGACGCGCTATCCAGAAAACGCGCGTAGGGAGGGCATCGTAAGCGGCCTGTGCGTGCCGTTGACCTATCGCGGGCAGACCATCGGCGTGATCCGCGTATACACCTCGAAGCGTTATGAGTTTCGTGAGTCGGAGGAAGCCCTGTTGCGGTCCATAGGTTCACAAGCCGCGGCAGCCATCATTACCAACCGATTATGGTGTGAACAAGCGGAGGCCGATCGCGTCCAACACCAGGTGACAGCGGCCGGAGAGATTCAGCGACGAATGTTGCCCATCGGCGTGCCCAATCCAGTCGGGCTGGGGTTGGGATGCATCTACGATCCATCACTTCAGCTCGGCGGCGATTTCTACGATTTGATTGAGCTCCCGGATGGAAGTTTCGGTGTATGTGTGGCGGACGTGGTCGGCAAGGGATTGCCGGCCGCCTTATTGATGGCCTCCATCCGTTCGGCGCTGCGCGTCCACGCCTTCAATGGGTTGGAAGTTAATCAGGTTGTCGCGAATCTCAATGGACATCTGTGCCGTGATACGCTGGCCGGCGAGTTTGCTACGCTGTTCTACGGCACCTTTTCGCCCGACGGTCGCAGGTTCGTTTATTGTAATGCCGGGCATACGACACCGTTGATACTACGGGGAGACGAATTCACCGAACTCACCGCCGGCGGATTGGTCATCGGTGTTTTGGCGGACGAGCTCTATGAGCAGGCCGAAATTCTATTGAAATCGGGTGATGTCCTGGTAATCGTTACCGACGGCGTGACCGAGGCCATGGACTTTGACGGTCGCGTTTATGGCGATACTCGGCTGCGGGAGTCCATTCGCAAGCACCGCGAATTGAACGCTCAGCAACTGGCCGGGCAGCTTCACTGGGACGTGCGGCGTTACGCAGGGCTCGCTCCACAATCCGACGACATCACCATTATGGTCGTCAAGGTGTGCTAGTGCTCTGTCACAGCTCGAACGATACATGAATTGAACCGAGCCGCGATCGTGAGGGAGCGGACGAGCAAAACTCGGCGACCCTCGTACAGACCGTTTCCTGACGGGCGCGGCGCGGAGCACTTATCGATTCAGGTGCAAGGGAACACCAGATGGATGACGGCCAATCATGACCTTGGCGCCTGCGTCGGACGCGGAGACCGGTAGCGCAATATATCATCTGCCACATCGAGACTGATAAGGTGGACTGATACGCGTATTGACGGGTTGTCTTGTCCGAATTCGTTTGTATAATGACACCCATTCGGGGCGTGGCGCAGCCCGGTAGCGCACCTGCTTTGGGAGCAGGAAGTCGCAGGTTCAAATCCTGTCGCCCCGATTTTGAGCGGCGGAGCCGCTCAAAATAGAGCAGGTGAGCACAAGAGCAGTCGAGCAGGAGAGAAGAGGAAACCGCCCCCAGCGTGAAACTCCCAGGGGTCGAACGACCTGCTCACCTGCGGTCACCTGTTCACCTGATCAGATTCGTTCGGCGAACTTGCTCATGGCCTTCATGTTCGAAAACCTCGAAGTCTATCAAAAAGCGGTCGATTTCGCCGACGAAATCGCCGCTATGACGAAGAGCTTCCCCCGCGGCTACGGCTTTCTGGTCGATCAACTGAACCGCGCGGCGCTTTCGATCGCAACCAACCTCGCCGAAGGAAACGGGCGCTTCACCAAACCCGATCGCCGCAACTTCTTCACGATCGCCCGTGGTTCCGCTCAGGAATGCGTGCCGTTGCTGGAGATCGCGCGCCGACGCGGGCTTATACAGGAAGCAAAGGCCGTGGCGCTCCGAGAGCGTCTTGAAGTCATCGCCAAGATGATCTCCGGCTTGATCAACGGCTTGGACAAACGCGAAGTCTGAAGTGCCAGGATAACACACGCATGAGCGACGAGTTCGTATCGCTTAAGCAGCTTGCCGCCGAAATCGGCATGGATCGGTCCCATGCCCGACGGTATGTCCTCAGGCTTGGGGTTACCCCACACAAACGGCGCACGCCGGATTCCGCGAACCAGCTTACGCTCGCGCTGACTCAGGAAGAAGCCGATCTGGTTCGTTCCCGGCGCCGCGAGCACGGATTTCTGGATACGTCGAGGCCCGTAGTCACGGGCATTGGGGTCTTTTACGTCATCCAGCTCGTGCCCGAACTCGATCCGAGTCGCATAAAACTTGGCTTTGCTGACAACGCGGCATCACGCCTTTCTCAGCATCGGACAGCCGCACCCACAGCCGAGCTCGTGAAATGTTGGCCGTGTAAGCGGACCTGGGAAGCGACTGTGATGGACACGCTCACGGCCATAGGGTGTCGGCTGATTTTGAACGAGGCGTTCGAATGCGACGATCTCACCCGGCTTATCGCTAAGGGCGACGCCCTCTTCGCCGTGTTGCCCGAACCCGCAAGTCGGATTGAGTTGGCAAAGGTGTCCCCGCACAACACCTGACGGTTGGCCTCAGAGAATGGCGTCGGTCACGAACCGTTGCAGGACCGTTTCTATACCAGGCCAGTCGCCCCGAGTTTTCTTCAAAAACGGCCCGAAGTTTGAACCGTGCCCGGAGGGGTTTGTCCCACGGACGAGTGCGGGTATAATTCGTTGGCATGAAGCTGACGCTTGAAGTCGAACAGGAAGAGGGCGGCCGTTGGATCGCCGAGGTTCCCGAATTGCCCGGCGTTTTGGCCTATGGCCATTCGCGCGAGCATGCCATAGCCAGCGCGGAAGCGCTCGCCCTACGCGTGTTGGCTGAGCGACTGGAGAACGGCGAGAAGATTCCGCAAATCCCCGTCTTGTTTGCGGTTGTGTCATGAGCGAGTGGCCAGCCACGCCTGCGAGGGGCGTTTTGGCAGCGCTTCTGCGGATGGGATGGACGATCAAGCGTCAGACCGGTTCACACAGAACACTGTCGCGGCCCGACTGGCCCGATTTCGTGTTCGCCTTCCACGATCGCGAGGAGATCGGCCCACGAATGCTCGCCCGAATCTCCAAGCGCACCGGCCTGACGCCGAAAGACCTCTGACCCGGTCCCGACGGCGACGAACGCATTCAACCACGCCCGTACGCACGGTTCAAACGAACGCCAGTCGCCCCGATTTTCCGCGGCGGAGCCGCTCAAAACCGAGAGCAGGACAAGGGACAAGGGAGAAGAGATAAGGGAGAAAGGAGAGATATAGAGTAGGCAAGACTTGCTCTCCGCAAGGGAAAACGCCGATGCGGCCGAGTTGCGCTCCCCTGCGGTCTCCTTTCAACTCTCTCCTCCCTGGCGGGCCCGTACAAGTAATCATCAACCCGTAGGTTCGCGCTACTCGGAACCGCGCTACGACCGTTTCTAAGCCAGGATATGCGCCCAGTTTTTCGTCGAATCCTCCCGTTTGGCCGGGTTGCCGATCGGTCTTCTTTTTTCCGTTGAGAAAGCTATGCTCAGGCCCAGGATCGGGAATGGTTCGAGCCGGTAAGGGGAGTGACGGGAGCGTCCAGCCGGCGCACCCGTCTGAGGAAAGAACCTGCATGAGCCGCGTTTGGATAACTATAGGCCTGCTTATCTGTAGCAATGTCTTCATGACGTTCGCCTGGTATGGGCACCTGAAGAACCTTTCCCATTGTGCCTGGATCGTTGCGGCTCTGGTAAGTTGGGGCATAGCGTTCTTCGAATACCTTCTTCAGGTGCCGGCTAACCGCATCGGACACGAGACACTGACCGTGGGCCAACTGAAGATTCTCCAAGAAGTCATCACGTTATCGGTTTTCGTCCCCTTCGCTCTGGTCTACCTCAATGAGACACTGACCCTGGACTACCTGTGGGCCGGCCTGTGCCTCATGGGAGCAGCATTCTTTTTGTTCCGCGACAGGCTGACGGGATGATAAGCGCCAGGTTCGCCGTCAGGTCACGCAAATCAAGGTGTAATGATTCAGCGTAAAATCGAGTTTACGCCTGGGACCGACACGCCTGTGCGATCTACTTTCCAGTCGCTCATTCTGCCGGCAACAAGGCCGTTTGACGGACTGGACCTGCCTGCCGTCAGGCACGAAGTCCGTCCCACAAACTTTCTCAGTAAGCTGTTGGGCGATTCGCGCGCCGTGCCCACCCGCTCATGTGGGACCGACTTTCCAGTCGGTCATCGGGTGGACGGCTTAGGCCGCTTGGGCCGGGGCTTCCCAGTCAGGGATCATGCCGTCGGTCTGGTACGCTTTCCGGGCGGCGCAGATTTGTCCGTGCATGTTCGCACGCAGACAGGTAGTGGTATGGAGGTCGCCGAACTCCAGCGATGCGTCCTCTGCTTGTGCGTGCAGGCTCGCACGCGGACGGGTCAGTTTTGTGAGTGTTGCCCCTGCCGGCGGGCGGGGATGGTCCAGGGCCGGTGGGCGCAGCCGTCGCGCGCGGCGCTACGTCGGCTCGCGAAGGACGTTGATCAAGCCCACGGCGCCCTTCACGGCCAGGCTCGCGATAAGCAGGAGCATCAACGTCGCCACGGACAAATTGAGCACGGCCCAGGCGCTCTGCACGCGGGGGTCGGCCACGTCGAAAAGCGACGTGATGGTTGCTGCGCCGCCACCGAGCACCACGATCGCCCCGAGCGCTCCGCGCAGATTGCCCGGGAACGGCGCCGTGCGGATCGTCAGGCAGGCCAACAGATACACGAACAACCCCGTCTTCCAGTTCGCATAGTCCGCGGCAGTGACGGCCGTAAGCATCGATTCTGCCAGACTGATCTGATCGCGCAGCAGTTGCCAAGCGCCTTCAAGTGTGGTGGGAAGGGTGGGGCCGACTACGTCCGCAGTCATTCTCAACATGACCGGCTGACCCAGGTGGCGGGCAACGAAGTAGATCGCCGTGGCACACGCCACCAGTGGCAGCAGGCCGATAAGCACCGGACCGACGACGGGAAGCCTCGGACGGGGATCGTTCGTCGTCTCCGGGTCACCCGATTCGTCGTCCTTGAACAACGTCGTGTTGCTGACGGTCGCCCCCGTCACCAGCAGGCCAAGCACGTGCCCGATCTGAGCCACCAACGTCCCCGGAAGCAAGATGGTATTAAGCACTTTAGGCTTGATCATGCCGCCCCAAATCCGGTGGACTCCCCACGCACTCAGCACGATCACAAGAAGCCAGAATGTCAACGCGATGTAAGTCATATCCGACGCCGTTCACTTCAGCGCGCCCCGGGGCCGATGCGTTCGGCCTGACCGCGGCAAATCGTGCGTTTTCGCGCGCAGCAGGGGACAGGGGCTATCGGACTATCGGCGCGCGCAACTCCCGTAGCATATTGAAACTAAGCTGTCATTTACGAATAGAGGATGAAAAATCAGGGCTGAAGCTCGGCCAAGTGCGCTTTGATCTTACTGCGCTGGTTCTGCAACTCAGCAAGCCGTTTGCGCTCGCTATCGACCACCTCCAGCTTGGCATTTGCCAGAAACTGCTCGTTTGATAGTTTCGATGCTTTTCCGGCGATCTGCCGATCAAGCTGGGCAAGCGCCTTGTTCGCACGCTGGCGCTCGGCCGCGTCGTCACTGATGCCGTGGACGAACACGCGCAGGGAACCTATTGAAACGCTTCCGGCGTTCGCCGGGCGCGTCGCGTGCGCGTCAACGGTGAGCTCGCTGACGTTGGCCATACGCAGCACTACGTGTGCGTGGTGCTCGAAGGCCTCGCACTCGGCTTCGGGCAGGACAACCGTTGCGACGACGTCTTGTTTCGGGGAAACGTCGCACTGTGCTCGCAAATCGCGCACGGCCCGTACCACGTCCTGAATCTCTGCAAAGACTCTCCGGATGTTCTCGTCATCCAATGAAGGATAACCGTCTTCGGGCGGGAAGCGCGCCGTAGCGAGAAGACCGGCGGTGGAGAGCGAAGCGATTCCGGGAAGTCCGCGACGTGGAACCAGCTTTCCGAGCTGTGTCCAGAGTTCCTCCGTGATGAATGGAATGGTCGGGTGGAAGAGCCGTAGAATCTGATCGAGGCAGAATGCCAACACCTGTTTCGCGGTGGACGCTGAATCGCTCGTTCGCGATGATTGAACGTCGGGAGCAAGGCGCGGCTTGGTGAGCTCGATGTACCAGTCGCACAGTGAGTCCCAGAAGAACTCACGAAGCAACTTAACGGATGCGGAGTACTCGTAGCCCCGAATCAGCTTATGATACGTGCGAATCGTCTCGGAGAGCCGCGCCAGGATCCAGCGGTCCTCGGGCAGGAAGTCGATGGCTGAGTCGGGTTCGTTCGCCCCGGCTGATCCTTGACCTGCCGCGTCTCGCTCCGCGAGACCCGCTGCGAAGCAGCGGCCGTGCGAAGCACGGTGCGGCGAGTCAAGGACGGGAGTCGGCGGCGCGCTGGTCTCTTCGAGGTTCATGAAGGCGTAGCGGGCCGCGTTCCAGAGCTTGTTGGCGAAATTGCGGCCGATGTCGAACTTGTCGGAGGTCTCGCGGGCGACGGGGAGATCACGCCTTTCTTCCGGCTCGGACCACTGCGTGGCGAACTCCCTGGCGCACTCATTATGAGTGCAGCGTACGCGCTTGCAGTCGGCCGGCTGGAGCTTGCGTTCCAGTTTCTCACCGCGCGACTTGTGGGCCTGTTCCTCGGCCTTGAGCACCGCGGATTGATCGACGAGCTTGCCGCAGTGGGGGCAGATGTACTCGACGGGCATGCGGATGTCCTGCGTCTCGGTGGTCATGTCGGCCATCGTGTAGCGCAGGGCGTCGGCCCCGTGGGTCTCGATGATGTCGACCGGATCGACGCCGTTGCCCTTGGACTTGCTCATGGTCTCGCCGCGGCCGTCGAGGATTTTGGGGTGAATGTACACGTGGTGAAACGGCACTTCGCCCATGGCGTACAGGCCGAACATCACCATCCGGGCGACCCAGTTGGTGATGATGTCGCGCGAGGTGATGAGCACGGACGTGGGATAGTATCGCTTGAGGTGCTCGGTCTCGTCGGGCCAGCCGAGGGTGCTGAACGGCC
>Ga0214472_10005214_pt1 | contig 13669 bp, 12 predicted proteins | sample RVTome_6_FD_207662 | JGI IMG/M metagenome (GOLD analysis project Ga0214472, IMG submission 207662) | Soil microbial communities from uranium-contaminated site in the Upper Colorado River Basin, Wyoming, United States - RVT140D175 | ecosystem: Environmental > Terrestrial > Soil > Contaminated >... | reverse complement strand
TTGTGCGCTAACGCTCGGATCGCCTCTATGACGCGGTCGTGAATATCTGCCGACAGCCTTCTCAGGTCCTTCTCGACCGAACGCTCCAGCAGGACCTTAGGCACGGTCTCACGGCTTTCTGTCCGCCAAGTATTCCTCCAACGAACGGTAGCGAAGTGTCCTTTTTCGCGCGCGTTTCAGCCACGCGATATCCTCAGCATCCTCCACTCTCTCCAACAGCTCTTTATAGGCCTTGATGGGTAGGATGACGGAGACGGGCTTGCCCTTACGCGTGACTATTTCTGGCTCGGATAGCGTGTTCTTCATTGCCCTTTCAGCATATCAAATTTTTGAGAGCCATACTTTTCTATGGCTAATCGGCTGGTTTCCTGATATCATAACCTATGTCCGAAGCGCGCTTCGATTGGGACCCGGACAAGGACCGGGAAACCCAGTCGAAACACGGGGTTGCCTTCGCTACGGCCCAATTTGCCTTTGCTGATCCACGGCGCGTGATAGCGGAGGACCTCTCGCACAGCTCGGGCGAGGAGCGGTACTACTGCTTTGGCGAGGTTGGAGGCGGCATCCTCACTGTTCGCTTCACCTACCGTGAGGCCGTCATTCGGATCTTTGGTGCCGGCTACTGGCGAAGAGGTAAGCGAATCTATGACCGAGAAAATCAGATACACCGATGAACCCTTGGGCGACCTGAAGGTCGTTCCCGACTTTCTTCCATCGCCGGAAGAACTGGCCTTCCGTGAGGAAGGGGTGAAAGTGACGATCGCGCTCTCGAAGCGGAGCATCGAATTCTTCAAGCGCGAGGCCGCGAAGCATGGCACGCAGTACCAGCGCATGATCCGCCGTCTGCTGGACACCTATGCGCGGCATCATTCGCGACCTCCAGCCACCCGCTCGACCCGGACGCGCGTCAAATCATCGCGCAACGTGTAGCCTCCGCGTTATCCCGGTCCCGTGGGCAGCTGAATCCTGGTGCGAGAGAAGAATCCGAAAAAATCGGCTTCTTGGGTCGCAGCATCCGGCTCGACCCTCGACTTGGTGCGTCAAGTCGTGCGCGAAGAACTCGCACCGTATGGCACAGGCCATGGCTCTAACCCCGCGGTCCAGACGCTAAAACGGCGTGGCAAACTATAGGCTGCAGATCAAGCCGAGCGCAGGGACGGTATAATGGGTGGAGCGAGGGACCGGCGCTGGCAAGGCGGCGAATTCTCATCGGCTCGGTGCTGGCTGCGCTTCTGTTTTCTTTCCGTGCGACGGGGGGACAGGTAGCTCTGAGTGAGCTGCGGCACGTTGGCGAGCAGGTCCAACTTCCGGCGCGAGACTCAGAGGACCAGCAGGACTTGCCGGTCTGGTTTCGGGGGCTGCTTCGCCAGCGGCTTCAAGGGCTGCCCGAAGTCGGCATGCCTCAGTATCCGCGCTGCGCGACGGCAGTTCTGCAATGGCTGGAGGCCCACGAAAGCGTGGCGCCGCAAGAGCTGAGCAGCGTATTCGAAAGGCTCCAAGAGCAGGTGCCGATGACCGTCGAGGAGAATGCGCGCCGGCAGAAATATCCGCGCGAGTGGAACATCGAGATTCCCGAAGGCAGCCGCTTAGCGGAGCTGCGCGCGCGGCTCGATCAGCAGACCGATCTGCTGCCGGCCGGCGACCCGGAAGATGAGTCTCCCTTGCCTCCGTGGTTCCGTGTGTACCTGCGCAAGCAGATGAGCGGCTTGGGGCAGAGCGGCCCGTATCAGTACCCGCGCGAAAGCCCGCGGATCCTCAACGCGCTCGTCAAAGAGCCCGACGCCGAGAGCTTGGAGCCGATGCTGCAGAAGGAGCGTGCGGCGGAGGCGGAGCGCAACCGGCGTTGCTTGGAGGTGGAGGGATGAGGAATCGGGTCCTTGCTGGTGTCGCCTTGCTGGTCGCGGCTGCTGCGGCGCTCGCTCAAGAGGAGCGGGTCCTCACTCCGGCTGAGGAGAGGGCGATCCGGGCCCGCTATCCAGAGTCGTGGGAGGTCGAGATTCCCGCGGGCACGGCCCTTGCTCGTCTCCGGGACCAGTACCAGCACCGCCTGCAGAAAATCGTCGAGACCGATGTCCAAGATGCATCGCCCTACCCGCTCTGGTTCCGCGCGTTTCTCCGCGACCAATTCGAGAACTTGCCGACCCACGGGCCCTACCAGTACCCGCGGGTCGCCGCGCAGCTTCTCGAGTGGATGGTGGCGCATCCCGATCTGGAAGCGGCGCCGCCCTCAGCGCCGCGGCTCGCTCGCGAGCTTGCGCGAACGGTGACCGCCGGGACGAACATCAACATCACGAATTTCGACGAGCGCAACAGCGAATCTTTTGTGGCCGTCTATTACCAGAGTCCGAACTTCTTGGTGGCCGCGTCCAACAATATCAGCGGCTCCGGCCGGCAGAAGCAGTTTGCATCCAGCGACTTCGGCGCCACTTGGAGCACCAGCGAGCTTCCGCTGGCCGACGAGGCTCAGTTCCACTCCGATCCCGCGCTGGCCTGGAGCACGGATGGCACCGCCTGGGCCGCCACCTTGGGAATCACCGCTTCGCCGTCGTTGATCCAGGTGCAGATGTACAAGTCGACCGACCGCGGGTCGACTTGGAGTTTCGTGGCCGCGGTCTCGACCGGCAACGACAATGACAAGGAGCTGATGTGCATCGACGCGCATCCCGCCAGCCCGTTCAAAGACAATATCTACGTGGCCTGGGACCGCCCCGGCAGCGGCATGCGCTTCACGCGCTCGACCGACCAAGGCACGAGCTGGGCGCCGGTGCTCACCCTGTCGTCGGACGCCGCGATCGGCACCCACTTGGCGACCGGTCCTGGCGGAGAGCTCTATGTCGGCTGGCCGGATACAGATAGCCGCGAGCTGCGCATCACCAAGTCGACCGACGGCGGCGCGACCTTCGGCGCCACGCGGGTCATCGCCACCACCAACGACTCCTTCGAGATCGCGATCCCCGCGATGTGCCAGCGCAAGGCGCTCATCTACCTCTCCCTGGCCGTGGATCGCTCCGGCGGTCCGCACAGCGGCTGGGCCTATGCGGCTTGGACCGATCGCAATGGCAGCACCGCGGACCCAGGGTGCGGCGGCACGGGCTCGACTTCCAACTCCAATGTCTATTTCAGCCGCTCCCAGGATGGCGGAAACACGTGGTCGGCTCCGGTCGTGGTTCATTCGAACCCGGCCAAGACCGACCAGTTCAACCAGTGGATGGATGTGGATCCGAGCGACGGCGCCATCCACGTGATCTACTACGATACGCGCGACCACGCCGGCCGGGTTCGCACGCACGTGTACGGCGTTGTCTCGCGGGACGGCGGCGACACGTGGGTGGACGAGACCCGCATCACCACCGACTTCACCGACGAGACGGTGGCCGGCGCGGACTCCGGCAACCAGTACGGCGACTACAACGGCCTCGCAGTTTACCAGGGCGCATGCCATCCGGTCTGGACCGACCGCCGCACCGGCGTTCTCGGCGGCAACGAGCAGATCTTCACCATCAGCTCCGCGCCGGCGGCGGCCGGCATCAGCCTCGACCTGTGCACCAGCAAACCTTGGGCTTGTGTGGACGCCGGGATGAGCGCGGGGCAGCTCACGCTCGACTGCCCGGTGCGAGGCTGCCTCGTGCTGGCCGCCATGCCCAGGCTCTGCCAGGTAGTGCTCGACTGCCCCACGGCCGCCAGCGGTCCACCGACCTATGTCTTCGAGCTCGAGGACCTTGCGCCCGACTGGCAAGTCGGCATCGTCGACGCCGACGGGCAACCAGCTCCGGTCCAAACCGCGGACCAAGGCGAGAAACGCCTGATCACCTTCCGCCCTTCCGAAGACCGCTTCGTCGACACTCGAATCGGCGACTACTACCTCGTTTTCTCGCTGCACCCCGAGGGCACCCCAGCCCACCCCGTGGCCGTCAGTATCTCCGTCACCACCTCACCGACGCCACCGCGCTAACCGCACCGCCCCGGCAATTCGCGGGCCGCACCTACACCTGCAACCACACCCACGCCACCGCGCTAACCGCACCGCCCCTCAGGTTGGCAAAAATGTAGGGGCGGGGCTTGTCCCCGCCCGAGCGGCGTTCGAATAGACGATCGACACGCCATCGATCAAAGCTGCGCCTCACTCACGGGAGGGGACAAGCCCCAGGACAAGCCCCTCCCCTACATTCTGGCGACCTGGCGGCCGTAGCGGCTCCCTGGTGTGTCGGGGCCGTCGGGGCCGCGCACGTGAGGTGCAAGTGTCCCCGAAACCCGGGTTAAGTAAACTGTCCCCGAAATAGCAGCTATCGGTAGAAGACTTCGTCTTTGCCGTAGAGCTCCGCCACCCAACGGGCGTAGCCGTTGAAGAGCTGGGTTGGCCGGATCTCGTTGGAAAGCGGCGGGCCAAGCAGCCGCTCCTGAGCCTGGGACCAGCGCGGGTGCGGCACGTCCGGATTCACATTGGCCCAAAAGCCGTACTCGCTGGGGGCTGCCTGGCTCCAGAAGGTGCCCGGACGGCTGTCGGTGAGCTCGATCTCGACGATCGACTTGATGCTCTTGAAGCCGTACTTCCACGGCGTGACCAGGCGCAGCGGCGCGCCATGCTGAGCCGGCAGATCGTGGCCGTAGATCCCGGTGGCGATGAAGGCCAGCTCATTGCGCGCCTCCTCGAGGGTCAAGGCCTCGAAGTAGGGCCACGGCCACCAAGTTTCGTTCTTCTGTCCCGGAGCCTGCTCCGGACGCAGGAAGGTCTTGAACGCCACGTGGGTGGCGCTGCTGCTGGGCTCGGCCAGATCGAGCAGAGCGCGGAGCGTAAAGCCGGTCCACGGCACCGCCATCGCCCAGGCCTCGACGCAGCGGTGGCGATAGAGCCGCTCTTCGATCGGCATCCGCTTGAGCAGATCGTCGTAGTGCAGCCGCACCGGCTTGCCGACCAGGCCTTTGATCTCGATCTGCCAGGGCCGCGGCTTGAACCCGCCGGTGTGGCGCCAGACGTCCTTGGCGGTCGAGAACTCATAGAAGTTGTTGTACTTGGCAGCGATCGCCTCTTCGGTCAGCGGCCGGTCGAGCCGGAACTGCGGATTCCGCGGCGCGGGATAGCCGCCGCCCACACGCGGCGCGAAAGGCTCCGCCGCCCTCGCGGCCCAGGCCGCCCGCGGCGGAATCCCCGCGATCGATAGCGCGGCGAGCCCAAATCCGCCAAAGCCCAGATCGCGCAGAAAACGGCGTCGATCCCAGTATACGGCTTCGGGCGTGGCTTCCCGCTCCGGGATCTCCCAACCACGCGGCACTCGAATCGGCATGCTGGTCTGTTCCCTCGCGCCCTGCGAGATTACCTTACCGGATCTTGGATGCCGGCGCCCTGCTGGTGGTTGCGGCCTCCAAAAACGTTCCGCTCGACTCTTGCCCTCCAGCGACGAGCCGCGACCATCTGGCCTCGCGGAGCCGTGGGCCGGTAAACTGGCGCTGAGCCGCGGCGGCGGCGATATCCTCACGGTCCGATTATCCTGGAGGGCTCATGACCACTTCGGCGCCCACGAACGATTTGACCCTGTCCCGCGAATTGAACGGGCAGGTCGCGCTCATCACCGGCGCCAGCTCCGGAATCGGCGCCGCGACCGCCGCGCGCCTGGCGCAGGCCGGAGCGGCCTGCGCCCTGGTGGGTCGCAAGCTCCCGGCCTTGGAACACACCCGAGCGCAGTGCGCCGCGCTCGGCGCGGCGGCGGATTGTTTTGTGGCCGATGTCACCGATCCTGCGGCGGCGGAGGCCGCCGTGAGTGGGGCCGTCGCACGCTTCGGGCGTCTGGATATCTTGGTCAATGCCGCCGGCGTGATTGCGACCGGCGGCCTGCAAGCGACCGACCTCGAAGCCTGGGATGCGATGTTCGCGATCAACGTGCGCAGCGTGTTTCACTTGATGCGGCTGGCCCAGGCGCACCTGGAGCGCACCCGCGGCTGCGTGGTCAACGTCTCCAGCGTCGCCGGCCTGCGCAGCTTCCCCGGCGTGATCGCCTACGCCGCCAGCAAGGCGGCGCTGGACCAGCTCACCCGCTGCGCCGCGCTCGAGCTCGCCGCCGCCGGCGTGCGGGTCAACGCCGTCAATCCCGGCGTGGTGGTGACCGAGCTGCACCGGCGCGGCGGCATGGAACCGGCCGCCTACGAGGCGTTCCTCGAACGCAGCAAGACCACCCACCCCCTGGGCCGGGTCGGCCAGCCACAGGAGATCGCCGATCTGATCCTGTTTCTGGCCTCGCCGCGCGCCGGCTGGATCACCGGCGAAACCGTCGCGATCGACGGCGGCCGGGCCTTGACCTGCCTGCGCTAGGGGGGTCGAGGGGCTTGCCGCAGCTCCATCTCACCGGCCTCGATCTGGGGGTGATCCTGGCCTATGTCGCAGCGACCTTGCTGATCGGCTACGCAACCCGGCGGGTGTCCCCGACCGTCGAGGCGTATCTGCTCGCCGGCCGCCGCTTGACCTTGCCGCTGTTCGTCGGCTCGCTGGTCGGCACCTGGTACGGCGGCATCTTGGGCGTCGGGGAGATCGCCTTTTCGGCCGGTCTGGTCAATTGGCTGACCCAGGGCTTGTTCTGGTACCTGGCCTACGCCATCTTCGCGCTGTTTCTGGCCCGCCGGCTGCGCGAATCGCTGGCGGTGACCCTGCCCGAGCAGCTCGACCGCTTCTACGGGCGCGGAGCCTATACCATCGGCGCGATCCTGAACTTCCTCAACACCGTCCCGGTCGCGTACGTCCTGTCGCTGGGGCTGCTGCTGCAGCTGTTCTTCGGCCTCTCGCTCGGCGCCGGGGTCCTGATCGGAGCCGCGATCGTCTGTCTCTACAGCCTGCGCGGCGGCTTTCGCTCCGACGTCTACACCGACATGCTGCAGCTGGTGGTGATGTGCCTCGGCGTCGCCATCCTCATTCCGTACGCCGTGTTCGGACTGGGCGGCGCGGACTACCTGCGCGCCCAGCTCCCGGCTCGGCACCTGGATTTGACCGGCGGCTGGGACGCGCAGGAACTGGCGGTCTGGTTCCTGATCGCGATGACCACCTTGGTCGACCCGCATTTCTATCAGCGCTGCTACGCGGCGCGCTCGCCGCGGGTCGCTCAGCTCGGCATCTTTCTCGCAATCGGTTTCTGGTGCCTGTTCGATGTCTGCACCACCTTCGGCGCCATCTACGCCCGCGCCGCGCTGCCCGATGCGCCGGCCATTTGGGGCTATCCGCTGCTGGCCGATCAGATCCTGCCCAGCGGCGCCCGCGGGCTGTTCTTCGCCGGCGTCCTGGCGACCGTGATGAGCACGGTGGACTCGTATGCCTTGGTCGCAGCCGCCACGTTGGGAAGGGACCTCTACGGCCGGATCCTGCGGCCGTCGGCCTCGGAAGCCAGCGTGGTGCGGGCGTGCCGCATCGGCCTGGTGGTCAGCGTGCTGCTGGCCGCCGGATTCGCGCTAGTGTTCGAGGGCTCGATCCGAGCGGTCTGGAAGTCGTTCGGGTCGCTGATGGCTGCTTCGCTGCTGGTGCCGATGCTGGCCGGCCTGCTATGGACGCGAAGTCGATCGGCCGCCGCCGGTCTCAGCGCTCTGCTGCTGGGCGGAGGAATCACGGCGTTGGACTTGGTGCTCGAGTCGTTCGGCCGCTCTCCGTTGCCCGGGATCGAGCCGCTGTTTGTGGGCCTGAGCGCGTCGCTGCTCGGTTTCCTGCTGGCCCGGATCGTGACCCGCCGGCCATGAGCGACTGGACCCTATGGCTGGTGGCGGATGCCTTCCTTTTGGCGCTCGCGGCGCTGGCCCTGGCCGCCGCGTTTCTGATCGAGCTGCTGCGCGGCGATCCAAGAAACAGAAGTCCCGATCGGCCGCCGGGCTAGACGGGAGGTTTGACCAGGATCGTGCTCGGCTGCTCGGACGCCAGCCACGGCTCGCGGCACGGCTGGTGCGCGCGGTACAGCTCCAGCCGCCCGCGAACCTGTTCGACCAAGTCGCTCCGGCCGCCAATCTCAGCGCTGACCAGCGCCGTCTGCTGCCAGGCGATGGCGGCCTCGAACTCGCCCGCGGCGGCCCGAGCCATCGCCACCGCCTCGGCGTTATCCAGTGTCGGGGCGCGGGCGAACGCCTGCTCGGCCAAGCGTCGCGCCGCCTGAATATCGTCGGGCGCCGCGCCGCCGCGAGTGGCGAGCAGCCGGGATTGCAGCATGGTGAATACCGCGGTATTGGGAAAACTCTGCGCCGCTTGTTGCAGCGCGCGATCGGCGTCGCTCCAGCGGCCCAGGCGGACCAGACAGACCGCCGACCAGAAGCGCGACTGAACCTGCGAAGGCTCCAGCTCCAGCGCTTTGGCGTACGCCTCGAGGGCCGGCTGGCAGCGGCCGCGGGCGCGATCGAGGTTGCCGAGCTGGTAGTGCGTTTCAGCGACACCGGGATCGAGCTTCAGCGAGGTCGCGAGCTCGATCTCGGCTTCGGCCAGGCGACCCAGGTCGATCAGGACCGCGCCGAGCACGTTGCGAGCCACAGCGCTTTCAGGCTGAATCTCGATCACCTTGCGCAGCTCGGCGACCGACTCCTCGGTCCGGCCCGCGCGGTAGAGCGCGCGCGCCAGCGAGGAACGGTATTCGATCCGCCCGGGCGCGATCTCCGCCGCCCGCCGATACTCCTCGATCGCCTCGGCGTAACGCCCGCGATGCAGCGCCGCGTTGCCGCGCTGTTGGTGCTCCCGGGCCCCCAACTTGAACTGCTCGAGCCGCCCCATCAGCGGATCCTCGAGCACCACCGGATTCTGCGCGATCTTGTCCTCGGAGATGCCCTCCAAGAACCGCTGCGCGCCGGCGGAGTCCCCCACCCCGCGGTACGCGACCCCCAAGTTGTATCGGATCGGCGTCGCATCGGGCTGCTCGGCCAGCGCCGCCTCCAGATGGCGCACCGCCAGGCCGAAATCGCGCCGCGCCAGCGCCACCCGGCCCAACCCGAGCAGCGCCGCGGCGCGGTTCTGTTTCAGCTCGAGGACGGTCTGGTAGCATTCCTGGGCGCGATCGATATTGCCATGCTTGAGCTCGAGCTCGCCGAGCCAGATCCAGGACGCAACATGGTTGGGGCGGCGCTGCAACACCCGCTCGAACGCGGCCCGCGACACTTCGGCGGCGCCGCGCTCCGACGCGGCATGCGCCAGGTAGTAGGACCAGGGGAAGCCATCGGGCACCAGCTGCTCGGCTTGGGCGTAGCAGCGCTCGGCCGCCGGGTAGTCGCCGTTGGCGTGATACCAGTGGCCCAGCTCACCGATGGCGCGGCTGATGGGCTCGGAATCGGCGGCCGGCGACTGCTGCAGACGGGCCACTTCGTCGCGCAGCGCTTGGTACTGCTCGGCGACCGGCCGATCCATCTGTTCGAGATGAACCGGCGCCGGGGGCAGCTCGACCTGGGAGGGAACCAGGCCGGGGCCCGAGCACGCAAGCTGCGCCAAGGCGCCGAGCGCCGCGAGGCCGCTGGATCTCAAACGGCTCATTGCGGCACCACCTTCCGGCCCGCGCCCTGCGTCAGAGTCGTATAGCGGCCGATGCCGATCGCGCCGAATTCCTCGCTGCTGCCGTCCGGCCAGCGAACCACGACGCGCTGCGCGCCGGCGGCTGCGCCCAAGCCGAACAGCACTCGTGGATCCTTGGCCGACAGGTAGCTCCCATCGCTGCGCGCGCGCCGCTGCAAGACCGGCCCCGCCGACCGATACAGCCTCGCCTCGGCCCCCAGCAGATCGCGCTTGAGCTCCGCGCTGACCAGCCGCAGGCCCAACCAGGCGCGGCGCTGCCCGACCTGATTGATCAGCAGTCGCGCGGGCCCGGCGTTGTTGGAGACCAGCGCATCGATATCGCCGTCGTTGTCGACATCGCCGAGCGCGGCGCCACGGCTGACCTCCTGGAGCTGGAAGACCGCCCCGGCGCGGCCGCTCACGTCCACCAGACGGCCGCGACCCAGATTGCGAAACAGTTGATCGGGCTGCGCCAGCGGATGAAGCGATCCCGCGGCGGCTTGTTCTTCCAAGATCCGGACCGCGCCGTTGACGGCCAGAATATCGATCCAGCCGTCGTTGTCGAAATCCACGAAAGAGGTGCCGAACCCGGTGTACGGCAAGGTCGGCAGATCCAGGCCGGCGCTCGCGGTGCGATCCTCGAACAGACCCTGACCGTTGTTGAGATAGAGGGTGTTGCTGTCGTTGTCGATGTGGGTCATGTAGAGATCCTCGTCGCCGTCGTTGTCCAGATCGCCGGAGTCCACCCCCATGCTCGACTGCGCCTGGCCGGCGGCGTTGACTGCGCAGCCGGCCAGCATCGCCTCGTTGCGAAAAGTGCCGTCACCCTGGTTCATCCACAAGAAGTTGCGCCGCTCGTCGTTGGCGACGTAGAGATCGATCCAGCCGTCGGCATCGAAATCGCCGGTGACCACGCCCAGCCCGCTGCTCGGCTCCGAAAGCATCCCGGCCGCCCCGGACACATCTTCAAAGCTGCCGTCGCCGCGATTATGCAACAGACGGTCGGTCACGCCCTCGTAGCTCTGCGGCCCGCAGTAATCGGGCCGGCCCGACTGGGTGCGGCAGGTCTTGTGGTTCGAGAGCCGGAAGTTGACGTAGTTGGCAACGTAGAGATCCAGGTAACCGTCGCGGTCGTAGTCGAAGAACGCCGCGCTGCTGCTCCAGCGCGGATCGTCGGTGCCGGTTTGGGCGGTGACATCGCTGAAGCTGCCGTCGCCATTATTGCGCCACATCTGGTTGGAACCGAAGTTGGTGACGTAGAGATCGATCCAACCGTCGTTGTCGTAGTCGCCGGTGGCAACCCCCATGCCGTAGCCGCCCGCGCGCAAACCGCTTTGAGCGGTGACGTTGGTGAACCGCAAGGCGCGCGATCCGTCGGGCCGCACCTCGAGGTCGTTGCGATAGAGCTGATCGACCAGCGGCAGCGGCATCCGCGGCTGGAACAGGGCATCAGCCAAGCTCTTGCCCGGCCCCAACATATGGCCCTGCACCAGATAGGCGTCCAAGTCCCCATCGTTGTCGTAATCGAACAGGGCCGCGCCGGCCCCGGCCATCTCGCAGAAGTAAAGCTCCCCCGACATGCCGTTGAAATGAACGAAGTCGAGCCCAGAAGCCGCGGATCCGTCGACGAACAGCGCGCCGGCCGGCAGCTCCAGCGGCGCATCCGGCGGTTTGGGGTCCTCGGCGGCCGGGCGGCAGGCGCCGGCGGTCGCGGCGAGAGCCAGGGCCAAGACGCACCGAAACCGGTGGTCACAAGCTTTAGGAGGAGTCATGGGCTGGAAGGAGAAAGTGTAAGCTCGCCTGCACATTATGAGCTTTCACCGCGCCTCAAATCCAGTCGCGGCGAGGCTCGTTTCCAGAGAGTTCCGGCGGTCCAAACCGACACGGCAGAATCCAGTTTGACGCACCGGCCCGCCGCCACCGGCTTCCGCGGGCGCCCCACGGGCCGCTCCAGCAGCGGCATGTCGGTTGCAAGAGGCGCCGGGCGGCAGCGATGCGATCCAAGACCCAACGCGGAGCCCTTCGCGCCAAGCTCAGGCCCGAAGACCTCGAGTTCGGGGCCTTGCTGATCGCCCTGGTGATCGTTCTGGTCTTGTCGCTGCTCGGCTTCGGCTTGGCCTGAACAACCTCGGCCTGGTCCAGCTGGACCGCTCCGGGCCGAGCTGGAAAATCCGGCCGCCCCGGCCCACAATAACCTCCAGCCGTTAAAGTATTGAAACGTCATGGAGGCCTCGCATCCGATCCAGGAGCTGCTGCGCCAACGCATCGTCCTTTTGGACGGCGCGATGGGCACGATGGTGCAGAGCCGCCGGCTCTCGGAAGCCGAGTTCCGCGGCAGCGAGTTCGCCGGCCACCCCTGCGACTTGAAAAACAACAACGAGGTGCTGTGCCTGACCCGGCCGGTGCTGATCGAACAGATCCACGCCGCCTACCTCGAGGCCGGCGCCGACATCATCTCCACCGACACCTTCAACGCCAACGCGATCTCGATGGCGGACTATCAGCTCGAAACCCGGGTATACGACCTCAACTTTGCCGCGGCCCAGATCGCGCGCCGCGCGGTCGCTTCGGTCCAGCAGAGCGACCCGGATCGGCCGCGCTTCATCGCCGGCTCGATGGGGCCGACCAATCGCACCGCGTCGCTGGCGGTGGACGTGAACAATCCGGCCTATCGCGCGACCCGCTTCGACCAGTTCGTGGCCGCCTACCGCGAGCAGGCCCGCGGCTTGCTCGACGGCGGGGTCGACCTGCTGTTGGTCGAAACCGTGTTCGATACCCTGGTCTGCAAGGCGGCCCTGTTCGCGATCCAGGAGCTGTTCGAGGGCGGCGCGCGCCGGGTGCCGCTGATGGTCTCGGTCACGATCACCGACCAAAGCGGCCGCACGCTCTCGGGCCAGACCGTCGAGGCGTTCTGGAACTCGATCGCGCATCTGGATCTGCTCAGCGTCGGCATCAACTGCGCGCTCGGGCCGCGGCAGATGCGTCCCTATCTCGAAGAGCTGGCCCGGATCGCGCCGCTGTCGCTGAGCTGCCACCCCAACGCCGGGCTGCCGAACCCGCTTTCCGAGACCGGCTTCGACGAGACTCCGGAGTCGATGGCCGAGCAGCTCGGCGAGTACGCCAGCAGCGGCTGGCTCAACCTGGTCGGCGGCTGCTGCGGCACCACGCCCGAGCACATCGCCGCCATCGCCCGAGCGGTGGCCGGCCAGGAGCCGCGGCGCCTGCCGCAGCCCGAGCCGTTCACCCGGCTCAGCGGCCTGGAGCCGCTCACCATCCGTCCCGATTCCAACTTCATCGTGATCGGCGAGCGCACCAACGTCACCGGCTCGCCGCGTTTCGCCAAGCTGGTGCTGGCCGGCGACTTCGAAGGCGCGCTCGCGGTGGCGCGCCAGCAGGTCGAAAACGGCGCCAACATCCTCGACGTCAACCTGGACGAGGCGATGCTCGATTCCGAGTCGGCCATGACCACCTTCCTGGATCTGGTCGCCGCCGAGCCCGAGGTGGCGCGCATCCCGGTGATGATCGACAGCTCCAAGTGGTCGGTGCTGGAAGCCGGCCTCAAGTGTTTGCAGGGCAAGGGGGTGGTCAACTCGATCAGCCTCAAGGAAGGCGAAGATTTGTTCCGGCGCCAGGCGCGGCTGATCCGGCGCTACGGCGCGGCGGTGGTGGTGATGGCGTTCGACGAGCGCGGCCAGGCGGACAGCACCGAGCGCAAGGTCGAAATCTGCTCGCGCGCCTACCGGATTCTCACCGAACAGGTCGGCTTCCCGCCGCAGGACATCATCTTCGATCCCAACATCTTGACCGTGGCCACCGGGATCGAAGAGCACAACCGCTACGCGCTGAGCTTCATCGAAGCGACCCGGAGGATCAAGGCCGAGCTGCCGCTGGTCAAGGTCAGCGGCGGGGTCAGCAACATCTCGTTCTCGTTCCGCGGCAACAACCGGGTGCGCGAGGCGATGCACGCGGCCTTCCTCTACCACACGATCGGCGCCGGGCTCGACATGGCGATCGTCAACGCCGGCCAGCTCGCGGTTTACGAAGAAATCCCGCCCGACCTGCTCGAGCGGGTCGAAGATGTGCTGCTCGACCGCCGGCCCGACGCCACCGACCGCTTGCTCAGCTTCGCCGCCTCGGTCGAGCGCGGCGGCAAGGCCGCGGTCCAGGAGCAAGCCTGGC
>Ga0214472_10005212_pt1 | contig 13670 bp, 7 predicted proteins | sample RVTome_6_FD_207662 | JGI IMG/M metagenome (GOLD analysis project Ga0214472, IMG submission 207662) | Soil microbial communities from uranium-contaminated site in the Upper Colorado River Basin, Wyoming, United States - RVT140D175 | ecosystem: Environmental > Terrestrial > Soil > Contaminated >... | reverse complement strand
CAACGGTGACAACGGCCGGCAAGACGGCGTACGGATCCAGGCTGCCCTGCAACCGGTCCGCCAGGCGGGCAACCTCACCCGACCCCCTTGGCCTGAAGTCGGGGATCACGTCCAATTTGTTTTCCGTGCGAGGCGCCGGCGCATGTTCTACGTTTCACAAGAGGCGATGGATTGCTCGACTTTCTGGACCGCTCATTATAGGCCGCTTGGTAGGCGGAGGCTAGGCGCGGGCTTGTTGCGTCGCCGGCAATCGACGGGGAGAGGACCGGGCACATCGCCGGCGGCGGCAAGGATTCTGGGGCCGCTTGCCGATTAGACCTCGCCGATTGCCTCTTCCGGATGGAGGGAGAGAGAACTGGGTCGACGTCCCGCCACGGTCGATCCAAGGGCCCGGAGAATCGGTCACCGTCAAGGCCCCGAGTCGACGAGCCTTGCTTCCGCCAGGGGGCATTGCGCGGCGAGGCGCCCTATCTCGGGACGGCGGGAATGGTATTCCCGGCGGGTCGGGAACGGCGCCCCTTTCGCACGGGACACCCGGCGTGGTATAGAAGTGACAGCCACGGACCTCATCCCGCGAAAGGAAGAAGCCTATCGCCGGCCGTCATTCGGGATCTCAGCAACACGACCCGCGAACCGTACCGAGGAATGCGCCAAAACCGTAACCTCGGCTCGCATCGAAGCCATAAGCAAGACGCCAGGAGGTGGTGCAATGGCCATACTTATCATCAAGCTCGATTTCGACGCTTTCAAGAACATCGAAGGCTCGTTTCGGGCGCAGGAAACGTCGACCAAGGAGACGATTGGGAAGTTGAACAAAGTGATCGAACAGCTCAGAGGAGGCGATTGGTACGGGGAGGGCGCGACGAAATTCTTCAACGAGGTGGACAGTCAAGTCATACCGTCCATGAAGAACCTGCAGAACGTCATGGGCGAGGGGGATCGGATTTCGAAGGAGATCGAGAAGACCCAGCACGAATGCGAATCCGCTATCACCAGCTTGTTCGGGAACATTCCGGGACTCGGGCTGAGCTGAGTCAGACTCATCGGATCGACCGCGCGAAAGGGAGGGAACCATGCCTGACAAATCAGGAATGAACTATCAGACGATGCGTGAGATGGCCAAGGAGTTCTCCGCGGCGGAGAAGCAGCTTCAGGAGACGCTCTCGGCGGTCAAGAAGCTTGGGAAGGATATGGAAGGCGGCGCGCTCCAAGGACAAGCCGGGGAAACTTTCACAGCGGCCATCAACGGTGCGCTGACCAAGGCGCTGCAGAAGCTCTCCGGCAAGATGAAGGAATTGGCGGGCGATATCGAAGGCGCCCGTGCATTCTACGAGGACGGCGAAACGAAATCCCAGTCCCGCTTCAAGTGACTCGTCGCTTTTTTCTCCAGGAGGATCGTGAGCCATGATCGGCGGAAACAGTTTCTTCGTGGACATCGGCAAGGTGGTGGAGGCGGTTGGAAAATTCGGCCAGCAAAAGAGCCTTACGGAACAAAGCCAGAGCATTGTCAAAGCCTTCGGCCCCAAGATCATTGAAGGCTGGAAGGGAAAGGACGCCCAGGAGTACAACCTCGACATCGGCCGCAAGTTGATGCCCAAGTATGCTGAATTCGCCCTGGCGTTCACGGGCATCCAGGCCACTCTCACCAAGTCGAACGAGACCACGCAGACGTCCGATAAGAAGTCGGCCGGCCTGGCGCAGCAATTCGCGGAGCAGGCTTCCCAGATCTGCAATTTTTAGCGCGTTTCGCATCTCGAGCAACGAAGGAGAATCAACATGGCCGGACAAATGGTGGAGATGGACTACCCCGTGGTCCAAAAGACCGAAGCGGGATTCAGACAACAGTCGGACGTTATTCTCGGAGTTGGGAAGGCCGCGGTCGGCATCTTCACACTCCTGGAAATGACCGCGATTTGGAACCCGCCGCTGAAAGCGTATTACGGACGCTGCAAGGACGCCGTGGACAAGAAGTCCAAGGAGCTCTCCAAGATGTTGATCGAATTCGCCGACGATCTAAAGACTGCCGTCGAGCTCCACAAGAGTGGCGATACCAGCGGCGCGGGTAAGTTCTAGCCAGGGCAGGTCTCGTGTGAGGTCGGTGGCCGAAAGGCTGACGCACGGCCGACGAGAGTTGTTCCGGGCTTGAGGAGCGTGGGGCGGGCCGCCAGGCCCGCCCCGACATTTTCAACGATTCAGCAGGACCTGCAGGAAGAGGTAGGCGACGAAGAGGACGATGCACAGCAACGACACGCCGGCGACGGCCAGCAGCACTTTGGTCGCCATCGGGAGAGGGCGGGCTTCCGGCGGGGAGCCGTACACCGAGCCGAGGGCCTTGGCCAGCTGCTGCACGTTCGGATAGCGGTCGGTCGGCGATATCGCCTTGGCGACCATCTTGACGACGCCCGAGGCTTCGAGTTCGGGGCGGTCGATCGGCGGCGGGGACGGATTCTGCGCGACGACGCGCCGCACCTGATCGTCCCGCTTCAGATAGGGCTCGAACGCCGGCCGGCCGGCCAGCATCTCGTACAGGATCAACCCCAGGGAATAGGTGTCGGCCGCGGCGCCGATGGCGGCTCCGCGTCCGGCGAACACTTCGGGGGCGGTATAGGCCGGCGCGCAATGCGGGATCAGTCCCGCCAGATAAGCGCCATCGCCGCTGCCGTCCCACAGCCAGCCAAAGTCCAGCAGCGTCGGATGCCAGTGCCCTTCGGCGTCGGCCTCCACCATCACCATGTTGGGCGTCAAGGAGAGATGAGCCATGTTGTGCGAGGCCAGAGGCCGCAGGGCCCGCGCCAGGGTGACGGTGACCCAAGCCGCTTCGTAGTGCCAGACCTGGGGTGTCTCCAAAAGGCGGTCGCTCAGCAACGAGCCGTGGACCGGTTGCAGGACGGTGAAGACCTTCGGCTCCCCTCGGAGGGAGATCTCGCCGTGAAGCCGCTTGGAGGGCGTGGGGTAGGGCGGCAGGAGCTTCAGGTGGACGGGATAGGGGTCGGGACGGAGCGAGCGAACGATGGATGGCTTACCGGCCACGCCGCCGACGGCTTTGAGAAAAGCCGCCTCGCGCTTCAGCCGATCTTCACTCTCCGGGTCGGCGTGCGCCAGCTTGAGCCATACGGTTTGCTTGCCGCGCTGAGCCTCGTACAGGGCCGCTGTGCGCCAGACGGTGATGAGCTTGGTGATCTTCAGGTCCCCCAGGTAGTCGCCGTAGGCGAGTACCGGGTAGCCTTGCTCGGCCGGGCAATCCCGGTCCTGGCACCACAGGTTCCCATCGGTCGTCAAGCGTTTGCATCGTTCACAAAACCGGGCGACGTTCATACAGCATCCGGCTCCTGGAGAGCGATTGAGTTTGCCTTACGCGTTCGTTGCGTTTGACTCATGCGTTCGTCGGACTATAATCTCCAGATTCTAGGTGAGGAGTTTCTGCTTGTCAAACCAGGGGATGTGAGTCCGTCCGCAACTCGCCCGCCGGGATGAGGCGGCCGACCGGCCGCCGGCGCGCCGGCGACAGGGGTATCTCCCATGGCACTTGAGTACATCGATCGCCCGCCGCGCGTTCAGCCGGAACTGATCACGGGTGAGGTGAAGATCCCCAAGCCGCCCGAGAAGAAGGGGTTCGGCTTACAGAGCCTGCTCGGGCTGCTCGTCCCCGTCATCGCCATGCTCGGGATGATCTTCGCCTCGGGGACGGGCAACCCCGGTCTGATCATCCCGATGGGCCTCGCCATGGGAGCCTCCGTCGTCTTCGGCGTGTACTCCCTGCGGGCCGAACGCCAGACCGCCTCCGAGAAGGAAAAGGCCTACCAGGCGCGGCTGAAAGAGATGCGGCAGGAGATGCTGGGCTCTCACAACACCCAGCGGATGTTTTTCCACTACAACTATCCGGATGTGCCCGCCCTGTTGGAGATCGCGGCACGCAAAGAGACGAGCCGCTTCGGCTCCCGCATCTGGGAGCGCCGTCCGGCTGACCGCGATTTCGGCGTCGTGCGTCTGGGCATCGGCAGTCGCCCGTCCACGGTGGTCTACAAACTCGAAGAAGAAGATGCCTCGCTGGACGGGGCGTCGCTGGACAAGGATGCTCGCCGGTTGGCGACGGACTCGGAGATCCTCAGCGAAGTCCCGATCACGATCCCGCTGCGCCCGGGCTCCAAGGAGCGCGACGACGAAGAGAGGACGGAGAAGGACAGAGAGAGGGACGAAGCCGTCTCCGGTCTCTTCGAGCCGCCCCGCCACTCGCTGGGCGTCTTCGGCAAGAACCCGACGCAAACCGCCGACTTCGCCCGCGCCGTCGCCGCCCACTTCTGCACCTTCCACTCCGCCCAGGACTCCCGACTGTATGTCATCGGTCATCCCGGCTCGCGCAGCAGCTGGGAATGGGCCGAGTGGCTGCCCCACTGCATTGTCCGCGGGATCGGGGATGACGACGACAGCGCCGGCGCTCCGCCATCAGACCAGCTGTGCTTCTCGGCCAAGGGCGGGGAGGTGCGCGCCTTCTGGAAGCGCATCAAGCGCGAGTTGGATCAGCGCCAGGTCCGCCTGAACGAGATGAAGGACAAGGAGGGGGGCCAGGGGACGGCGGACATCACCCTGCCGTTCCTGCTCATCATGGTGGACCTGCTCGGGGAGGCCCCCGAGAACACCCCCCTGAAGGACGTGGCCTCGGAAGATGTCGTCGCCACACTGAACCACGACGGCCCCACCCTGGGCGCGGCGATCGTCTTTCTGGTCGACGAGCCGTCGAAGGTCCCGGGCGACTGCCAGGCGCTGGTGGAGGTGGCGGCCGTCGGCGAACAGGTGGTCTTCCGCTATATCGAGGCGGGCCTGAATATGCCGCGCTACCTGGGGGTGGCTGATCTGCTGAAGCCGGCCGAGGCGCGCCAACAGTTCGCCGCCAGGCTCCGACGCCTGGAGCTGGTCCGTCCGGCGGGCGCCGATCTGCCGCCGGCGGTGGAGCTGCTCCAGATGATGTCCCTCGTCGCCGGGCATCGGATCGCCACCGTGGACAAGATCCCGCTCCAGGAGAACTGGGCGCACAGCCTGCAGCCGGAGAATCAAGAGTGGTTGAGCGCGCCGATCGGGCTCGTCAGCAGCCGCGAGGCGCGGCACCTGGTCTTCTCGGCCAAGGAAGACGGGGTGCACGGCATGATCGCCGGCACGACCGGCTCCGGCAAATCGGAGCTGCTGATGACGCTCGTCGCCGGCCTGGCCGTCCGCTACGACCCGCGCATCATCAACTTCGTGTTGGTGGATTTCAAGGGCGGCGCCGCCTTCGAGCCATTCCGCAAGCTCCCGCACACGGTGGACATCCTGACCAACGTGCAGGCCGGCGCCGTGGAGCGCATGTTCGTCGCCATCCAGGCCGTGATGGAGGAGCGAGCGGCGCTGCTGGCGCGCAGCGGGGCGAAGGATCTCGTCGAGTATCGCCGCAAGGTCGCTCCGCGCCTGGGGCCGGACGATCCTCTGCCGAAGACGTTCCCGCATCTGTTCATCATCGTCGACGAGTTCGCCGAGATGATCGTGGCCAATCCGGACTACCGGGCGCAGTTCGAGAGCATCACGCGCCTGGGCCGCGCCTTCGGCGTGTCGCTGCTGCTCGCCACCCAACGCCCCGCCGGCGTGGTCTCGGATCAAATGCGCTCCAACATGAAGCTGCGCGCCTGCCTGCGGGTTGAGTCAGCGGAAGACTCGCGGGAATTGCTCGGTCGGGCCGAGGCGGCCTTCCTGCCCAACAAAGCCGGGCGGGGGTATGTGCAGGTCGGCAGCGATCTGCTGCAGCCGATCCAGGTGGCCTGGGCCGGCGCCCCGTACAACGATGAGCGCATCGTTCTGCTGCGCGACGTCATCTGGCTGGATGAGGAGGCCCTGCCCGACGCGGCCGCCTCGGCCGACGCCCCCGCCTACTCGGCGCTGGAAATCTCCGAAGCGTTGGGGATGCGGCCGGGCGAGACGCCGAGCAACGTGCTCGATTGGCTTGTCGGCACGGCCGCCGTGCGCGCCCAGCGCGATGGTGTGCCGGTCCAGACCAAGCCGTGGCCCGACCCCCTGCCGGAACACCTGTCGCTGACCGATCCGCTGGACGCCCGCTATCTCAACACCGAGCGTTCCTTGGGGCCCGAGCGCACGGTTGTCATCAATCCGGTCATTGACGCCTGGCTCAACAACACCGCCGACAAGAACCTGTGGCCGCCCTTCAATTGGAAGGAGCCGCCGCCCTTGCAGGTGGACATCGGCTTGGTGGACAACCCCTATCGGGCCGAGCAGCGCCTGTTGACCATCGATCTCTCCAACGACCCGCTGATCGTCTTCGGCGCCTCGGGGCGCGGCAAGACCACCTTCGTCAAGACGCTGCTGACGGCCCTGGCGGTCACCCGCTCACCGAACGAGCTGCACATCTATGCCCTCGACTTCGGCCGCGGCGGGTTGAAGTCGATGAAGGCCTTGCCGCACCTGGGGGCCTCCATCGACGCCTCGGAGACGGCGCGCGTCGAGCAATTGATCCGCATGCTGCGCAACTTCATGAACGAAAGACAGGATCGTCTGTCCAAGTACGCCTCGCTGGCCGATCACAATGTGAAGAACCCGAAGGACATCCTGTCCGAGATCGTTGTCGTCATCGACAACTTCGCCGAGTTCAAGGAGAGTTTCGAGCATCTCATCCCGGAGTTGATGGCCCTCGTGCGCGACGGGCGCGCCTTCGGCGTCTTCTTCGTCATCACCGCCGGCACCCCCAACGACCTCGGCGCCAAGCTTTACAACCTGCTCACCCAGCGGCTGACCTTCAGCCAGGCCGAGCGGGACGTCTACCTCGACATCGTCGGCCGCGGGGCGCGCTCCTTTGAGAACGTCCCGGGTCGTGGGTTGGTCGCGGTACCGGTCAGGGACAAGATCCTGCCGCTGGAGTTCCAGGTGGGCGTGCCGGGCCAGCCGGACATGATGCAGGACGTCGATCAGTTCGATGTCTACCAGGATATCGCCCAACGCATGGACCGGGTCTGGGCTGCCCTCGGAGGGAAGCGGCCGGCGGCCGAACTGCCGCGCTCGCTCACCCTGTTCGACCTCTTCAAGATGCTCGACCGACGCGACATCGAAGTGCTGGGCGATCTGCAAGTGCAAGAGAAGTGGAAGCACTCGATGCAACCCGAGAACCAGGAGTGGTTGCGCGGCCCGATCGGCCTGATCAGCAGCCGCGACATCCGGACGATGGTCTTCCAGGCGCAGGCCGACGGCGTGCACGGTATGACCGCCGGCACCACCGGCTCCGGCAAGTCGGAGATGCTGCAGACGCTGATCGCCGGCCTGGCCATCCGCTACGACCCGCGCATCATCAACTTCGTGCTGGTCGACTACAAGGGCGGGGCGACGGTCGAACCGTTCCGCAAACTGCCGCATGTGGTCGATGTCGCCACCAACCTGGAATACAACGCCGTCGAACGAATCTTCGTCGCCATCAAGGCCGAGATGGACCGCCGGGCATCGATCCTGGCCAAGGCCGGAGCCTCCGATCTGGTGGAGTATCGCAAGAAGGTCATCCCGACGCTGAAACCGGGCTCGCCGTTCCCCGACACATTCCCCCACCTGTTCGTGATCGTCGATGAGTTCGCCGAGATGATCCAGGCGAACCCGGATTACAAGACTCAGTTCGAGCAGATCACCCGGTTGGGTCGGGCGTTCGGGGTGACGCTCATCCTGGCGACGCAGCGGCCGTCGGGTGCGGTCACCGATCAGATGAAGGCCAACATGAAGTTCCGCATCTGCCTGCGGATGGAGACGCCGGATGACAGCAAGGAGCTGTTGAACAAGCCGGACGCGGCGCGGTTGCCGCAGATCGCCGGGCGCGGCTATCTCCAGGCCGGCTCGGAGACGCTCACCGAGGTGCAGGTGGCGTGGTCCGGGGCGCCGTACACCGACGATCAGCCCGATCCCCAGTACCCCACCGAGATCATCCTGGAAGCGCTGGGCACAAGCGAGAAACCGCGCTCGACGCTCACCTGGCTGGTCGGAGCGCTGGGCGCCGATGCCAAACGATTGAATATCCCCAAGCAGCGCAAACCATGGCCGGACCCCCTGCCCGCCGAGCTGCCGCTGAACCGGCCGGTGGACGCCAGCTACCTGCCGGATGTCCCCGAGGATAAGACGATTCTGGCGCCGGCGATCGTGGCGTGGATTGACGCGGCCTCCAAGAAGCCGGAGCAGGCGGCCTCGCTGTGGAAGCCGTTCGACTGGAAGACCCCTCTGCCGCTCAAAGCCGCGATCGGCGTCATGGATGATCCCTACCACTCGATCCAGCGTTTGTTCGCCGTCGATGTGGCTGCCGATCCGATCGCCGTGTTCGGGGCGAGCGGGCGGGGCAAGTCGACCTTCATCAAGTCGTTGGTGCTGGCTCTGGCTGCGCAGCACAGCCCGCGCGACCTTCATTTCTACGCCATCGACTTCGGCCGGGGCGGCCTGCGGTCGCTGCGGAACGTGCCGCATTGCGGCGCGGTCATCGACACCGTCACGCCGGACCGCATCGAGGCTCTCTTCCGCATGATCCGCGGGATGATGAACGAGCGCCAGGAACGGCTGGCCAACTACCCCTCGCGGGAGGACTTCAACGCCCAGAAGCTGGACAACCCCGACAGCCTGCTGCCCTCGGCCGTCGTCGCCATCGACAACTTCACCGAGTTCAAGGAGAACTTCGAGTACCTGATGCCCGACCTGATCAGCCTGGTGCGCGACGGCCGGCAGTTCGGAGTCCATTTCGTCATCACGGCTACGGTCCCGGGCGAATTGCCCAGCAAGCTGTACAACGTTCTCGGGCAACGCATCACCTTCACCCTGCCGGACCCCTCGATGTACGCCGACATCGTCGGGCGCACTTCCATCAGCCTGCCCAACCTGCCGGGACGCGGCCTGGCCGTCCTGGACGGCCAGCCGCTGGAGTTCCATCTCGGCATGCCCGTCATCGAAGGGGAGAAGGACGCCTACGCCCGCCTGGCGGAGAGGATGCTCGCGGCGTGGGAGGCGGTGGGCGGCAAGCGACCGAGCGCCGAGATCCCACGCTCGATCACCCTGCTCGAGATGTACCAGCGCATGGAAGGCCGCCGTACCGATGTCATCGGCGACCTGGGCATCGCCGACCAGTGGCAGCGTTCGATGAAGCCGGAGAACCAGGAATGGCTTTCCGGGGCGCTGGCCATGGTCAGCAGCAAGGAGGTCCGCAGCCTGATCTTCTCCGCCAAGCCGAACGGCGACGGGGTCCACGGCATGGTCGCCGGCACCACCGGCTCCGGCAAGTCGGAGTTGCTCCAGACGCTGATCGCCGGCCTGGCCATCAAGTACGACCCGCGCATCATCAACTTCGTGCTGGTCGACTACAAGGGCGGGGCGACCATCGAACCGTTCCGCGGGCTGCCGCATGTGGTGGACATGGCCACCAACCTGGAAGGCAACGCCGTCGATCGGATTTTCGTCGCCATCAAGGCCGAGATGGATCGTCGATCGGAGATCCTGGCCAAGGCCGGCGTGGCCGACCTGATCGACTATCGCAAGAAGGTCATCCCGACGCTCAAACCCGACTCGCCGTTCCCGGACACGTTCCCGCACCTGTTCGTAATCGTCGATGAATTCGCCGAGATGATCCAGGCGAACCCGGACTACAAGCTGCAGTTCGAGCAGATCACGCGCCTGGGCCGGGCGTTCGGGGTGACGCTCATCCTGGCGACGCAGCGGCCGTCGGGTGCGGTCACCGATCAGATGAAGGCCAACATGAAATTCCGCCTGTGCCTGAGGGTGGAAACGACGGACGACAGCCGCGAGATGCTGGGCCGGAACGACGCCGCCACGCTGCCGGGAATCCCCGGACGCGGTTACCTGCAGGTGGGCGGCGGCCCGGTGAGCGAGTTCCAGGCCGCCTACTCGGGCGCCTCCTACGACATCAGCCGGCCCGACCCGGCCTACGCCGAGGACGAGATCCTCGAGGTGCTCCAGAAGCAGAACGATCCGCCGCGCTCCTTCCTCGGCTGGCTGGTGGGGGCCCTGGCGGCGGAGAACCATCGGCAGGGGATTCCGCGCCAGTTCAAACCGTGGCCCAATCCCCTCCCGAACGAACTCTCCCTCAACACCCCCGTCGAGGCCACCTACATCTTCAAGGACGCCGCCATCCCCAGCGTCGTCCTGGCGCCGGCCGTCCAGAAGTGGATGGAAGCCACCGATTCCAAGGCGCTCTGGGAGCCGTACGACTGGAAGAAGGGGCCGATGCCGGTCGAGGCGACGATGGGGGTGATCGATAACCCCTACCTGGCGCAGCAGCGCCTGCTCGCCGTCGATGTCGCCGGCGATCCGCTGCTGGTGCTGGGCGCCTCGGGCCGCGGTAAGACGACCTTCCTCAAGTCTCTCGTCGTCTGCCTGGCGGCTCAACGCTCGCCGGCCGAGTTGCATGTCTACGCCCTGGATTTCGGCCGCGGGGGCCTCAAGTCCCTTCGGACGCTGCCGCATGTCGCCGGCGTCGTCGAGGGCAACGAGCCGGATCGAGTCGAGCGGCTGTTCCGCATGATCCGCAACACGATCGACGATCGCCAGCGCAAGCTCCAGGCCTTCGACTCGCTCGCCGACTACAACGCCGCCAATCCCCAGACCGCCTTCCCGGCCGTGCTGGTGGTCATCGATAACGTCGCCGAATTCAGGGAAACGTACGAGAACTACTTGAGCGAGCTGGTCACGCTGGTGCGGGATGGGCGCACCTTCGGCGTGTACTTCGTCATGGCCGCCTCCCTGTTGGGCGACGTGCCGAACAAGCTCTTCAACCTGCTGGCGCAGCGCATCACGTTCACCCAGGCCGACACTTCGGACTACACGATGATCGTCGGCCGCGGCTGGACGCGGTTCAACGACGTCCCCGGGCGGGGCCTGGTAGTCGAGATGCTCGACGGCCAACCGGTGCCGCTCGAGTTCCAGACCGGTGTGCCGACCACGTCCGAAGCGGTCGATCCCTACCGCGGCCTGGTGCAGCGCATGGCGCAGGCCTGGGACGCTCTGGAGAAGAAAACGCCGGCCCTCAAAGCGAAGCGACCCAAGGCGGTGGAACCGCTCGCCCTGATGCTCGATGTGGCCGGCCTCTTGCCTGCGCTCGGCGAGGGAGCGGCGCAGCTGGCGGCGCCGCTCGGCATCAACGACCTGGACCGCGAGACGACGCTCATCGAGTTTGGTGCCAAGGGGCCGAACTGGATCGTGGTCGGGCCACCGGTTTCCGGGAAGACGACCACGCTGCGTTCGCTGGTGCTGTCGCTGGCGCACTGCTACCCGCCCGATCGGGTGGCGATGATCCTGGTGGATCCTTCGGACGCCGCCCGCCGGTTCTTCAACTTCGGCGCCGGCGGCGACAACACGCTGGACAGGCTCCCCCACGTCCTGGCGACGGTGACGAACGCCGAGGAGCTGGATGCGGTCGTCCGGCGCCTGAGCGCCGAATACGACGATGACGTCATCAAGGAGCTGCGCGGCAAGCCGGGGTTCAAGCCGGTGGACAACACCAAGCGCTCGATCTTCGTGATCATCGACCACTACGACGACTCGGATGTGCTGAATCGCAGCGGCGTCGGCCTGGCCGGCCTGAGCGTCGTCGGCAAGGGCAAGAATCTCCACTTCGTCCTCAGTGGAACGCTGGACATCATGCGCGGGAGCGGCAACGACCTGCGCCGTCGGGCCGAAAGCTCGCGTTACACCCTGGTGCTCCAGGATGTGGAGCACGTGCGCTACATGGGCATCCGCGGGGACTTCTCCGGGTTCAAGGACCTGCCCCCCGGCCGGGGGTTCCTGGTCAAGGCGGTGCAGGCTCCGCTCGTGCAGATGGCCATGCCGTTCGTCGAAGGCAAGGGCGGCCTGACCGGAGAGGAACAGCTGGTGCAACTGATCGGCGCCATCCGATCCAAGTACAAGGGACGCGCCGTCTGGAGCTACACGGCGGGGGATCTATCGTCCCTGGGCGGGTCCGTCGCGAGCGTTCCGGAAGGCGCGGCGGCGGCGCCGCAGACCGAGAGCCTGGCGGAGCTGGAGCAACTACTGGCAAGCCAGCAGGAGATGATGAGCCACCTCGTCGAAATCCCTGAAGTGACCCACCTTGTCTCCTCGATACCCCGTAAGAAGTCCGACGGCAAGTCGAAGAAGAAGAAGAAGGGCTGAGGCATGGACCGCCGAAATCTCACCCTGGACATCAAGGCCGCCAACATCGGCGCCAAGCGCGTCAATGTGCGCGGCAGCCTGACCGTGGAGAATCTGATCGCCACGATCAAGGACAAGTTCAACCTGGACGGCGAGTTCCGGTTGACGCGGCAGGGAGCCTCCGAACCGCTGGCGTCGGAGGCGGCGCTCGACCACGCCGGCGTGGAGGAGGACAGCACGTTGCAGTGCGTGCGCGTGACCGAGGCGACGGGCACGCTGGATGCCATTCGAAGCGGCGAACGCCACGGGTTCAGCAAGGCCTTCAAGCGTGTGTGGCTGGTGGAGAGCAGCACTCTGGCCGAGTACGATCTGGCCTGGCAGCCGGCCGTCATCGGTCGCAAGGACCATCGCAACCCGATGAACAACCGCCTGCTGGCGATCGATCTGGAACCCGTCGAGGAGCTTCCGACGGTTTCCCGACACCACGCCTGCATCACCGAAAAACGCGGTCAGTTCTTCATCGAAGACATCCAGGGCCGCAACCCGGTTTACCTGGAGGGTGCTCGGCTGCGCGAGGGGGCGCAGCAGCCGCTGACCGCCGGGCATACCATTCAGGTCGGGCGCGTGCAGTTGACCTTCAATCTGATGGGGTGAGCTCTGGGGGCGAGCCGGCGGGTCGCCTCCAGCGTCATCCAGGGCTGGTGGGGCGAAGCATCCTGAGCGTAGTCGAAGCATCCTGACCGCAGTCGAAGCATCCTGAGCGTAGTCGAAGCATCCTGAGCGTAGTCGAAGCATCCTGAGCGTAGTCGAAGGATGCTTCGACTACGCTTGTCGCGTTTGTCGCCGTGCCTCTCCGCCTCGAAGCTAACGCCCCCACAGTCGACTGTGGCGGAGCCCCTGGGGGGTCCCCTCCGGGAAGCCCTTCCAGGGTCCCCTTCGGGATGCGAAGCGCGATGCGAAGACGCGACGAAGCGCGATGCTGCGCGAAGGGGGTGGAGGAATTAAGGAGGCGGGGGGCCAAAGGCCCCCGCCTCCTTAGAGAACCTCTCCCCTCCCCCGGCTTGGCTCCCTTCGCGGAGGACTTCCTCTCGCCGGGGGAGGCCTTACAGGCTGCTTCCCGAGGGCAGGGCTGGGGTTGAGGAGAGCCTAAAGGCGGACTGAAGGTCGCTTAGCAGAAAAGACTGCAGGAGGACATATTCCTCGGGCCCACAACCTACGAAACACTCGAACGAGACGCTAGGCCGGCGGCTCCGTGGTCGTTGGCGTAGGTATGTCCGTAGGCACGGGTGTGTTCGTCGCGGAAGGAACGGGTGTGTTCGTCGCGGAAGGAACGGTTGTGTTCGTCGCGGAAGGAATCGGTGTGTTCGTCGCAGTAGGTGGCACGGGCGTGTTCGCAGGAGGGGGAGGCCCGGGCCCTTCCTCAGATCGAGTTGTCGGAGTGGGCACCGAAGGAGGGGAGGGCACGTCGCACTGGTGCGCGTCGTCCTGCCCGGCGGCGGTGTGCTGGAGCAGGCTCCAATACGGCGATGCGTTCG
>Ga0214472_10005211_pt1 | contig 13672 bp, 11 predicted proteins | sample RVTome_6_FD_207662 | JGI IMG/M metagenome (GOLD analysis project Ga0214472, IMG submission 207662) | Soil microbial communities from uranium-contaminated site in the Upper Colorado River Basin, Wyoming, United States - RVT140D175 | ecosystem: Environmental > Terrestrial > Soil > Contaminated >... | reverse complement strand
ACCAAGGGCCACAAGATCGCCCAGGGTCAACACCCCAGCCCCACCCCCGCTCAGATCGAGCAACGTAACGAGATCATCTCCGGGGTCCATGACGGGCAGCTGAGCATCGAAGACGCCGCCCAGGAGCTGGAACTGGCGGTCACCTTCGTCGGCAGGCTGCTGGGACGCTGGCGAGAAACCGGCACCACCGCATCGGCGGCTACCGCGGCCCGTCATCGGATGGAGACCAAACTGGCCGAAGACCACAACCGACAGCGATACCGACAACGCGGCTGGCTGATCGAAGGATCCTTCGCTCACACCAAGACCCACCGCCACACCCGCCGCTTCCAACGCCGAGGACGGACCGCCTGCGATGCCGAATGGAAGCTGATCAACCTCGCCGGCAACATCGCCAAGATCCACCGCCGCCGCACCGCCACCCCCGCCCCCACCGGCCCCGGCATCGCATCGGCCAACAAAGCGTCCACCTACCCCACCACTCGCCCCAAACCGACCCAACCGCACCGGCTCCGCCGCCCACCCACCCATCGTCGCATCCGGCAGCATCAAACCCGGTAAAACGACACCCCCCGGAGGGGGAGGTGTCACGAAGTGACGGAGGGGGCGCACCCCCACCGCGCGCACAGGCTCCAATCCCGCGCCAGACCTGGCGCCCCCCTCCCCCCTTCGGGGTACTCCCCCCGCCGGGGGGAGAAACCGAGGGCTGGTTTCCTCCCCCGGAGCGGGAGGTGGCACAGACCGTCTTCGGGCCGTGACGGAGGGGGCGCACCCACACCGCGCGAACAGTCTCAAATCCCCCGCCCCACCTGACGCCCCCCTCCCCCCTTCGGGGTACTTCCCCCGCCGGGGGGAGAAACCACGAACCGCCAGGGTCGCTCCACCGCCCTGCTGATCCCCACCCGCGGTGTCGTCTCCACCACGAGCCCCTCTTCCACCACACCCTCCACACGCAGCACCGAGTCGGCCGACAGCACGTCCACCCCGTCGTGCTCTCCCGTCACCCCGAGCGCCTGGCACAGCTTCCCGGGGCCGTCCGCCAGGCCGACCGCCCTCCCCCGACGCGCCGCCATCACGTCAAGACCCTCCACCGGCCGCCCGCCCCGCAGCAGCACGGCAGAAGCCACACCCTCCACCCCGCACGTCACATTCATGCACCAGTGGATGCCGTAGGAGCGGTACACGTACAGCGTCCCCGCCGGGCCGAACATCGACCCATTGCGCGGCGTCTCCCCACGAAACGCATGGCTGGCCGGGTCGTTCGCTCCGTCGTAGGCCTCGACCTCGGTGATGACCACGGCGGTGCGCTCGCCGCCGATGTCGGACACGAGCAGCCTCCCGAGCAGCGCCGGGGCGGCCTCCAGCACCGGGCCGGCCAGGATCTGGCGAAGGGTCACCCCGCCAGGTGCAGCAGCAGGGCGGCGAAGGCGTGCATGCGGTTCTCGGCCTGGTCGTACACCCGGCTGCGGCCGTGGTCCATGACCTCGTCGGTCACCTCGTCGCCGCGGTGGGCCGGGAGGCAGTGCAGGAAGATGGCGTCGTCGGCCGCCAGGCCGAACATCTCGCCGTCGATGCGGTACGTCTCGAACAGCCGCTTGCGCTCCGCCGCCTCGTCCTCCTGGCCCATCGAGGCCCACACGTCGGTGTAGACGGCGTCGGCGCCGGTGACGGCCGCGGCGGGGTCGTCGGTGACGGTCACCTCGGCGCCGCCCCGCGCCAGGCGCCGCGCCTCCTCGAGGATCTCGTCGGACGGCTCGTAGCCCTTCGGGGTGGCGACCCGCACCGAGACGCCCATCATGGCCCCGCCCACCATGAGCGAATGGGCCACGTTGTTGCCGTCACCGACGAACGCGACGGTCGAGCCCTCCAGGGGCCGGGTCTCGGCGAGGGTCTGCAGGTCGGCGAGCGCCTGGCAGGGATGCTCCAGGTCGGACAGCAGGTTGATGACCGGTGCGTCGGCGTTGGTCGCCAGGGTCTCGAGGTCGCCGTGGCGGAACACCCGGAAGGCGAGCACGTCGAGGTAGCGGTCGAGCACCCGCCCCACGTCCTCCACCGCCTCGCGCTTGCCGAGGCCGATCTCGTCGTTCTTGAGCACCAGCGGCTCGGCGCCGAGCAGGCGGCACGCCACCTCGCACGACACCCGGGTGCGCAGCGACGGCTTCTCGAAGAACAGCCCGACCGTCCGGTTCTGCAGCGTCCCACGGACCGACTCGGGGTCCTTCTTGAGCCGCGCCGCCGACTCCAACACCGCGGCGAGGCCGTCGTGGCCCAGGTCGGACACCTTCAGGAAATCAGCCATCGCTCCTCCTAACTAGCGCCTCGCAGACGCCCGTCGAGCGCCTGCCCCACCCGATCGGCGATGAGTGCCCGGATCGGGCCCATCTCCTCGTCGGTCAGCGTGCGCTGCTGGCTCCGCATCGTGAGCCGCACGGCGATGCTGCGCCGCCCGGCCTCGAGCGGCGGCCCGCTGAACACGTCGAACACCTCCACCGACTCCAGGTCGACGCCCGCCGAGGCGCGGATCTCGGACAGCAGCGCCGCCGCCGGGGTGCGTTCCGGCAGGTCGAAGGCGAGGTCGAACACGACCGGCGGCAGCGTGCTGGGCGGCACGAACCGCCGGGTCCGCCCCGTGAGGTTCTCGATGTCGATCTCCCCCGCCGCCACCCGCCCGTCGATCTCGAACCGCTCGGCCACCGAGGGGTGGATCTCCCCCACCACGCCGATCGCCTCGCCGTCCACCATGAGGCGCGCCGCACGGCCGGGGTGGAACCCGGGCTCGGTGGACTGCTCGAGATGGCCGTCGAGGCGCAGGCTGTCGAGGAGGAGGCGTGCCACGCCGGCGGCGTCGAGGGCCTCGCGCTCGGGGCGGTCCTGCCACGACGGGCCCGGCACCGGCCCGGCGGCCACGAACCCGAGGCGGCGGGGCTGGTCGGGCAGGTCGCCGTCGGAGGCGAGGAACACGGCGCCGATCTCGAACAGCGCCACGGCGTGCCGGTTGCGGGCCTGGTTGATCGCCACGCCGCGCAGCAGCCCGGGCAGCAGCGTGGTGCGCAGGCTCTCCTGCTCCTCGCTGAGCGGGTTGCGCACCCGCACCGGGTCGAGCCGCTCGTCCCCCTCGGGGAGGCCGAGGCGCTGCGCCTCGTCCACGCCCATGAAGTCGAAGTTCCACACCTCGTGGTACCCGGCGCCCACCATCACCTCGCGCAGCAGGCGCTCGCGCCGCAGCCACTCGGGGAGCGTCCCCTCGGTGCCGCGCGGCAGGGTGGCGGGGAGGCGGTCGTAGCCGTGGATGCGGGCGATCTCCTCCACCAGGTCGGCGGGGCGGGTCACGTCGGGCCGGTACGAGGGCACCACCACGTCGAGGCCGCCGTCGCCGTCGGCCGCCTCGAACCCGAGGCGGCGCAGGTAGTCGGCTGAGGTGGCGCGCTCGATCTCGATGCCCAGCAACCGCTGCGCCTCCCCGTCGCGCAGATACACCCGGGCCGGCTGGTGGGGCCGGGGGTACTCGTCGACGAACCCCCCGGCGATCTCCCCGCCCGCCAGGTCGGCCATGAGCCCGGCGGCGCGCGCCGAGGCCAGCGGCGGCAACTCGGGGTCCACGCCCCGCTCGAAGCGGTGCACCGCCTCGGTGCGCAGCCCGAGGCGCTTGCCGGTCAACAGCACGCCTCCCGGCTCGAAATGGGCCACCTCGATGAGGACCCGGCTCGTGGTGTCGGACACCTCGGTGCTCGCCCCGCCCATCACCCCGGCCACGCCGATCGCCCGCTCGGAGTCGGCGATCACCAGGTCGTGCTCGGTGAGGGTGCGCTCCACATCGTCGAGCGTGGTGATCGTCTCGCCCGGGCGGGCGGTGCGCACCACGATCTTCTCCTGCGGGATGAGGTCGAGGTCGAAGGCGTGGAGCGGCTGCCCGTACTCGAGCATCACGTAGTTGCTGACGTCCACCACGTTGTTGATTGGCCGCACCCCGGCGTCGCGCAGCCGCAGCCGCATCCACAGCGGGGACTTGCGGACCGTCACCCCGCGCACCTCCCGCGCCGTGAAGCGCGGGCAGCGGTCGGGGTCCTCGATCACAACCGATGCGCTCGTCGCCGCACCGCCGGCGTCGACGGTGACGTCGGGACGGCGCAGCGGCACGTCCCAATAGGCGGCGAGGTCGCGCGCCACGCCGAAGATCGACATGGCGTCGGGGCGGTTGGGCGTGATCGACAGGTCGAACACGGTGTCGGGATACGGCAGGGTGGAAGCGAAGTCGGTACCGGGCTCGCCGTCGCGCAGCACCAGGATCCCGGCGGCGTCATCGCCGATCCCCAGTTCGGCCTCCGACGCGATCATCCCGGGCGACATGACGCCGCGGATCTCCTTCTCCCCCACCTCCAGCCCCCCGGCCAGCACCGAGCCGACCGTGGCGTAGGTCACGGTGGCGCCGGCGTCGAAGTTCCAGGCGCCGCACACCACCCGCAGCGTGGTGCGGTTGCCGGGGTCGATGGTGACGACACGGATCTTGTCTGCGTCGGGGTGGGGCTCCACCTCCAGCACGTCGGCGATCACCACGCCGCGGAAGGGCGCCGTGACGGTCTCGATCCCCTCCACCTCGAGGCCGAGCACGGTGAGTGCCCCGGCCACCTCGGCCGGGTCGGTGGTGGGCAGGTCGACGAACTCCGAGATCCAGCGCAGGCTCGCCTTCATCGGTACTGCTCCAGGATCCGGATGTCGGGGTTGAAGAACAGCCGCAACTCGGGGACGGCGTGGCGGATCATGGCGATGCGGTCGATCCCCACCCCGAAGGCGAAGCCGGACAGCGCGTCGGGGTCGTACCCGACGTTCGACAGCACGTTGGGGTCGACCATCCCGCACCCGCCCAGCTCGATCCACCCGCTGTGGCCGCACACCCGGCAGCCCGACCCGTCGCACATGAAGCAGTCGACGTGGATCTCGGCCGAGGGCTCGGTGAACGGGAAGAAGTTGGGGAGGAACCGCACCTTGCGGCCCTTGCCGAACATGGCCCCCGCCATGTGCAGCAGCGTCCCTTTGAGGTCGGCCATGGTGATCGAGTCGTCGACCGCCAGGCCCTCCATCTGGTGGAAGACCGGGGTGTGGGTGGCGTCGGTGGTCTCGCGCCGGTACACCCGGCCCGGGGAGACGATGTAGACGGGCGGAGGGTGCTCCTCCATCCACCGGATCTGCATGGTGGAGGTCTGGGTGCGCAGCAGCACGCCCTCGGGATCGTCGCCGTGAGCCACGTAGAGCGTGTCGGTCTCGAGGCGCGCCGGGTGGGGGTCGGGGTAGTTGAGCGCCTCGAAGTTGTGATAGTCGGTGTCGACCTCGGGCCCGGTGGCGACCGTGTACCCCAGGCCGACGAACACGTCGATCATCTCGTCCCACACCTGACGCACCAGGTGCACCGACCCGCGGGCCGGGGTTCGGGGCGGGAGCGTCATGTCGAGCCACTCCCCCTCCAACTGCTCGTCGCGAGCGGCGTCCTCCAGGCGGGTGCGAACCCTCCCGAACGCCTCGTCGAGCGCCGCCTGCACCTCGTTGATGGCCTGGCCCATCGCGGGTCTCGAGGCCTCGTCGAGGTCGCGCATCCCCCGCTTGGCCAGGCCGAGCGGCGAGTCGCCGCCCATGGCCTCGGTCTCGAGCGCCTCGAGGTCGGCGAGCGTCGACACCCCGCCGAGGCGGGCGAGGACGGCGTCGCGGTGCGCTCGAAGTGTGTCGGGAGTCATGCGGCGGGAAGGTTAGCCCCCACCCTCACCCCCTCCCCTGAGCCCGATCTCGTAGGCGACGATCGCCCCGGCCACGGCGGCGTTGAGGCTCTCGGTGCCGCCCGGCATGGGGATCGTGACGGCGAGGCCGGCGGCGGCGGTCACGTCGTCGGGGAGCCCTGCCGCCTCGTCCCCCACCAGGACCGCCAGGTCGCCCTCGGGAAGGTCACGCGGCGCCGCTCCCCCGCTCACCACCGTGGCCACCAGGGTGCGGCCCGCCAGGTCGTCGAGCGACCCGATCGATGCGATGGGCGCCCGGAAGTGCGCCCCGGCGGCGGCGCGCAGCACCTTGGGCGACCAGGTGTCGGCGGTGTCGGGCCCCGCCGCGTAGGCGAGCCCGAAGGCGGCGGCGGTGCGGATCAGGGTGCCGGCGTTGCCCGGGTCCGACACGCCCCACGCCACGAGCACCGAGCCGGTGGCGGGCAGCGCCCCGTCGGGGATCGGGACGATCGCGACGGGGCTCTGCGGGGTCTCGGTGGTGGCGATCTTGCCCAGCACCTCGGGGGTGACGGTGAGCAGTTCGCACCCGGCCCGCTCGGCCCAGGCGCGCCCGTCGCCGTCATCGTCGAGGGCGAAGATCGTGTCGGGGACCATGCCGGCGGCGATCGCCTCACCCACCAGGTGCGGTCCCTCGAGGAGGGTGCGCCCCGCCTCGGTGCGGCGTCGCCTGCGATGCAACCGGGCGGCGTCGGCCACCCGGGGGTTGCGCGGCGAGGTCAGGTCAGCCGTCGAGCGCTCCCTGCGCCGTCTCCACCAGCGTTCCGAAGGCTGCGGGGTCGTTGACCGCCATCTCGGCGAGGATCTTGCGATCCACCTCGATCTCGGCGGCCTTGAGCCCCGCGATGAAGCGCGAATAGGACATCCCGTTCTGGCGGGCGGCGGCGTTGATGCGGCTGATCCACAGCTTGCGGAACTCGCCCTTGCGCGCCCGGCGGTCGCGGTAGGCGTCCTGCATGGCGCCCATGACCTGCTCGTTGGCGGTGCGCAGGCGGCGGCTGCGGGCGCCCTTGTACCCGGACGCCCGCTCCAGGATCTTGCGGCGCTTCTTCTTCGAGTGAACCGATCGCTTGACTCGTGCCATGACGTTCCCTCCTAGCGGCCCAGCATCCGGCGGACGCGGGTGCGGTCGGCGGGGTCCACCCGCTCTTCACCGTCGAGGCGGCGCATGCGGCTGCTCGACTTCTTGCCCATGACGAGGTGGGAGCGCCATGCCTGGCGGCGCATGATCTTGCCCGAGCCGGTCACCTTGAAGCGCTTGGCGACCGAGCGCCGTGTCTTCTGCCGTGATTTCCTGGCCATGTCGGCCTCCTCGTCGTCCTACGTCACTCGTCGACGGTGGCGGCCGCCTGCGTCTCGACCTCCGCCTCCGCCGTGTCCTCTTCCTGCTTCTTGTCCTTTTGCTTGGGCCGCTTCACCGGCGACAGCTGCATGTGCATGTTGCGGCCCTCGAGCTTGGGCGGCACCTCGACGGCGCCGACCTCCTTGACGTCCTCGGCGAGCCTGGTGAGCACCTCGGCGCCGATCTCGGGGTGGGTGACCTCCCGGCCCCGGAACTGCATGGTGATCTTCACCTTGTCGCCGTCCTCGAGGAACTCCACGACCCGACGCGCCTTCCACTCGTAGTCGTGGTCGTCGGTCTTGGGTCGGAATTTCACTTCCTTCACAACGGTCTTCGACGCCTTCTTGCGGGCCTCCCGGTCGCGGACGGACTGCTCGTACTTGTACTTGCCGTAGTCCATGAGCCGGCAGACGGGTGGCTTGGCGTCGGGGGCCACTTCCACGAGATCCAGGTCGAGCTCTGCGGCGAGCCACAGCGCCTCGTCAAGCTTCTTGACCCCGATCTGCCCCCCGTCGGGCGCCACCAGGCGCACCTCGTTGGCGCGGATCTTCTCGTTGACCCTCAGTTCCTGTGCGATCGAACGACCTCCTGTGAGTAGTTCAGGACGAGAAAAAGACGACAGCGCGTGCTGCCGTCTCTCGGAAGAGGACCTCGACGCACCTGAGGTGGCCGGGTGGGAAGCAGCGCCTCCGCTTGATCTGTCTCGGTTGTGGGAGGGAGTGTAACTCGTGGGTGGTGGGGGGCAAGATGGGGGCTGGAGTCGATTGCAGCGATGCACCGTCCACAGAGGGAGGTCTCCACTATTCTCGCTCCGGGCATGCTGGTACTGGGGACGGATTGTTGCCGAACGACCTCGCACAGTGGCCGGATATCGCTGGCCAATTCTCAGACACGATCTTGATCGGGAACGGCGCCAGTCGAGCCGTGTCAGAGAGGTTCAACTACCCCTCGTTGCTGGAAGTGGCGCGAGCGTCGGAGGTCGATAGTCCGCTGTCCGATGTTGATACTCGGGCCTTCCATCTCGTCAACGAAACCAACTTCGAGAGTGTGTTGGGTGCTCTCTTTCATGCCTACCGCCTGGCGAGGAACGCTGGGGTTGCAGACCCCGACGAGCTGCGCCGTCAATACGATCGAATCCGCACGACACTGATCCAGGCAATTCGGCACGTCCACCCCGAGAAGACCGAAATCCACGGTGGCCGCCTCATGCAGGTGCGGGACTCGCTGCTGGCCTTCTCGGAGGTCTTCACCACCAACTACGACCTCCTGCTGTATTGGGCGATGGCATCGTCCGACGGGGAGAGGCTCGACGAATTCGCCGACCTATTTCGCGGTGGCTCCGAACTCACGTTTGATGTGTTGCGCGACAACTCCTTTCCGACGCGCACCCGAGTGCTTTACCTCCACGGCGCTCTACACATCTTTGAGCTGCCAAACGGTCCCACGGTCAAAGCGCGCTACGCGCCAGGCCAGTCGCTCCTCGCCCAGACCTTCAAGCATGGGGATGCACGGTTTCCCCTGATCGTCAGCGAGGGCGACCCTCGATTGAAGCTGGCCGCCACGACGAGCAACGACTACCTCAACTTCGCACGCTCACAGTGGATCGAGGCTGTCAACAGCTCGAGGTCGCTGGTGGTGTTCGGCCACAGCATGGGCCCCGGCGACGCCCATCTCGTGAACGCGATGCCCGATCGTCGAAGCGACGACAGCGCGCCCCCAGTCGCTGTTGCGCTGCGACAGGAGAGTGACTCCCCCGAGAGGCGAGCCGTATACACACGTCAGCTCAAGACCAGCAACTTGGTGTTCTTCGATGCCGCCACCCACCCTCTCGGTTACGACGCAACACCTATCGCGTTGCCTTAGGTGCCGCGCCGGCGACGGCTACGTGGCCGCTCGTCCGCTTCCGCGAGTCCCCTCCCGAATCCTGTCGTATACCGTCTGCGCCAAGTAGTCCGTGAACAGGGCACGCATGCGGTCGTCAGCGAGGATAAGTTTGAAGATCTCCTCGTTAGCGTCCATCTGGTTGATGATCGTGTCCATGAACGCCGGCTCGAACACGATCTTCTTGAACGCCTCGATGTCGTTGTTGGCGAGTGCCGCTTCGACGAGTTCCTTGTTGGCGAGGAACGCCCCCTCGTACTGATCGAGCACCAGTAGGTGCTCTTCGGTGAGCCCCTGGCCGAACCGTTCGTTCATCTCCTCGACGATCACCGACAGGTGCTCCTGGGCCGCTTCGCTTTGTGGGCCCCGGCCGCTCCAGACCGAGTCGGCTTGGGATTCCGGTTCCCCGACACCGGCGTCGCCCTGCCAGGTGAGCTCCGTCTTCAGGTGGGACAGCACGATCTTGTCAGAGATGTCGATGCCGGTGCCGCCCTCCTGCACGAGCTTCAGCTGCAGGGCCCGGGCGTACACCGCCAGCCTCTCGAGAGCCAGGTCGGTGAATGTCACCACCTGCGACAGGAACGCGTGGAGGCGAAGGAACCGGTCGAGCACCTCACGGAATGAGTCTTGCTGCTCTTCGTCGAGATCGCCGAACCGATCGACCGCCGGGCTGAGGGCGGCCTCGGTCTTCTCGTGCGCGGTCTTTTGCCCGGACACGAACGCCGCGGCGTAAGCATCGACCTCCTCTGGGCGGATGACGTCGTACTGCTCCAGCTCGGTCCGGGCGTCGTACATGAGGTTCGGATCGGTCGGTGCCGTGGTGGCGAGCTCGTAGAACGGGGCGAACGCCGCGGTGATGTCCTCGGCCTCGTTGCGGAAGTCAAGGACGAAGCACTCGGTCTTTGACGGGTGCGTGCGATTAAGGCGCGACAACGTCTGAACGGCGTGCAGACCCGACAGGGGCTTGTCCACGTACATAGTATGTAGCAACGGCTGATCGAACCCGGTTTGGAACTTCTCGGCCACAATCAGCACCTGGTACTCGTCGGTGTCGAACCGCCGGGCGGTCTCACTCTGTGGGAACTGGTTCATGCCCGACTCGCTGTACCCGAGCCCGTCGTCGAGCACCTTCCCTGAGAAGGCGACCAGGGTCGCCACGTCGGTGTAGCCCTTGGCAGCGATGTACTTGTCGAGCGCCTGTTTGTACCGCACGGCATGCAGTCGGGAAGAGGTGACGATCATCGCCTTCGCATGACCGCCGATCCGATGGGCGACCTTCTGGCGGAAGTGCTCCACGATGATCTCGGCCTTCTGTGCGAGGTTCGTCGGGTGTAGTGCAGTGAATCGGGCGATTGCCGCCTTGGCCTTGCGCTCATCGAAGCTCGGGTCCTCCCGGACCGTCTTCTCCACCTTCCAGAAGGTCTGATAGGTCGTGAAGTTCTTGAGGACGTCGAGGATGAACTGCTCCTCGATCGCCTGGCGCATCGTGTACAGGTGAAAGGCTGCGTAGCGCGGCTCGCCGTCCACGTCGACGAGCCGCCCGAACAGCTCACGAGTCCTGGGCTTGGGTGTGGCGGTGAAGGCGAAGAACGAGATGTTCTCCTTTCTCCCCTTGCCGGCGACCAGCTGGTTGAGTTGATCCTGTGGGTCGCCAGCGGCCGCCTCCTCGTCCTCCTGCTCTGCTTCCGCGGCTGCCAGCTGCTCTTTGGCGGATGCGTTGGCGAGTGCGGCACGAACAGCTGTGGCCGATTTGCCGGTCTGCGACGAGTGCGCTTCATCGATGAGAACGGCGAAGGCCTTGTCGGCGAGTCCGGCGTTCTCGTCACGGAGCTTGTCGAGCACGAAGGGGAAAGTCTGCAGCGTGGTGATGACGATCTTCGACGCCTGATCGGTGAGGGCATCGACCAGTTGGGTGGATTTCACGCCCTTGCCGGGATCGACCCGTTTCACCACCCCATGCTGATGGTCGAACTGGAAGATCGTCTCGGCGAGCTGGTCGTCGAGGACGGTCCGGTCGGTGATCACGATCACCTTGTCGAACACCTTCGTGTTGTCAGCCCGGTGCAGGTTGGCGAGCCGGTGTGCCGTCCATCCGATCGTGTTCGATTTTCCTGATCCGGCCGAGTGCTGCACCAGGTAGGTGTGCCCGGGACCCTCCGTCTGGGAGGTCGCGACGAGAGCATTGACCGCATCCCACTGGTGATAGCGCGGGAAGATCGTCGCCTTCTTGTTCGTCGCCGGATCGGTCGTGTTGACCACGAACCTGCCGAGGATGTCGAGGAAGGCATCCCGCTGCCACACCCACTCCCACAGGTAGAACGAGCGATGCTTGCCGCTGTCCGTGCCATCCGGCGTCGGGTTGCCGGATCCGCCGGCATTGCCGCGGTTGAACGGGATGAAGCGTGTCGCCTCACCGGCCAGCTTGGTGGTCATCTTCACCTGATCGGGATCGACGGCGAAGTGGACGATGCACCGCCTCAGGATGTGGTTGGCGGGGTCCCGGTCGAGCCGGTACTGCTTCACCGCGTGGCTGACGTTCTGGCCGGTCTGGTGGTTCTTGAGCTCGGCGGTCGCGACCGGGATCCCGTTGACGACCAGGGTGAGGTCGATGATCTGATGGTCCGACTTCTTCCACTTGCCGACATCCAGCTGCCGGACGACGTGCGGGCGGTTCCGCTCATACTTCTCCGCGAGCTCGGGCGTCAGGGAGTGAGCAGGCACGAAGCAAGCGAGATCGACATCAACACCGAGATCGGTGATGCCATGTCGGAGAAGGTCGACGACACCGTCGCGCTTCGGATTGTCGAGCTCCTGAGCGACCCGCTTCGCTAAACCCTCGGTGGCGGCCGCCTCGGTGCCGTACCGTTCCACCAGATCTCCCCATGCCCCCGGCTGAGTCGCGGTGACGAAGCCGACGAGCTCCGACGTGAAGAGTCCCGTTGAGAGATCGACCTGCCCCGGAGGCAGCGCGCCCCAGCCGTTGGAGGTGAGATGCGCCCCGACATGCTCCTCGAAGTGCAGCTCGTCGACGACGCTCATGATGCGACCTTCTTCCACTCATCTCCGGCCCACTCGGGTGGAAGCGGGATCTCACCGGTAACGGTCGATGTGATCAACGCCTGGCGGAACTCATTCAGCAGATCGATCTGCCTACTTGCCGCCGAAGTGATCTGGCCCATCACCGCAGTCTCTCTGTCGAGGAACACCGCGATCGCATGCTGCTCCTCGAGCGGTGGCAACGGAACTCGCAGTTTGCGAAGGGCACCGATGTTGACGCCCTTGACCGCTGCCCCGGTCATCCCCGACTCGAGCTGGGCGAACAAGCGTCTACTGCGAAGCGCATGCAGTAGCCACCGTGGATCGAGGCCATCGCGCGGGGCGATTCGGGCGGCATCCTGAGTGAGATTCGCCATGTGTAGCTCCCCGGGCACGATCTCTGCATCCCCGACACTCCCACGAATGGAGTAGACGATGTCCCCCGGGAAGACCCTGGACTTGATGTAGCCCGATTCGATCTCATGCGTCGTGCGATCGAGGAGTCCCGGTGCAAGGCGTCCGGGGCGTACATCCCCACTCTTGATGATGGGAACACCATCGTCGACATTGGGACCAGGCAGGACGATCCCGTAGCGAATCGGGCGGTACGGATCGACCAGCCTTGCGAGCGGTGCGATCGCCCAGTGTGTGGGGATCGGGCCGACTCCGGTGATCCCCGTTTCATTCAGGTCGGCTACCGCGTCGAGGCCACGCGAGATAGCCGCATCGACGAGAGCGGTAGCCCGCTCTGACACGACCTCGCGCAACCGCCGCTTCGCTGCGATGAGCGCGTCGATCCGACCAGTCTCCGAATCAAGGTAGTCGGCGACTCGCCTCTGTTCATCCAGGGATGGAAGAGACACCCGCAGCTCTCTCAGAGCATCCCAGTTCGTCCTTGGCATCTTCACGCCGTACGACGTGGCGGTTGCCCAGCCGACGAACAGGTCGCTCAGAGCGACGTAGTAGAGGTACCTGCCGGAGACTTGAGAGTTCGGTCGCAACACCATCAACTCTCCAGAGCACACGAGTACGTCGTCAACGTTGTGCACCTTGTGCAGGTACGGTCGCAGCTTCCCGAACAGCACATCGCCGGGTTGACAGAGGAGTGCTTGTGGGTCATCTTGCGGTTGCAGTTCAGACCCTTCCGCAAGGCGACCCGTACCTGACTCAAGCTGGTCAAGCCCCAAGTACGGGAGCTGCGACGAAGGCGCACGATCCGTCCTGTGACGAACGAGGCTCCAAAGCCGCATCACCGCTTCACCTCTTCAAGGAGGCTGAGGATGATCGTCTCCAACTCCTCGATCTCGGCGTCGATCTCTTCCAGTGGTCTCGGTGGCTGGTAGACGTAGAACTCCCGGGTGAATGGGATCTCGTAGCCGAGCTTCGTCTTCGAATGATCGACCCACGCATCGGCGACCCACGGAGTCACCTCCGCCTTCATGTATTCGTCGATCGACTCCCTATAGGGGCCGGACTCGAGACGAGCCGACGGATCCGCAGTCCACCTGTGCTCCCCGGGTGGGAAGGGGACGGTCTCGGTGTCCCTCAGGTCTGGATCAGGTGCCAGAACACCCTTGCCATCGGTGACCGGTGCGGCCTGGGGTGTCTGTCTTGAGCTCGCTTCATAGACGAGCTTCTTCACCTGAGCGGT
>Ga0214472_10005210_pt1 | contig 13675 bp, 14 predicted proteins | sample RVTome_6_FD_207662 | JGI IMG/M metagenome (GOLD analysis project Ga0214472, IMG submission 207662) | Soil microbial communities from uranium-contaminated site in the Upper Colorado River Basin, Wyoming, United States - RVT140D175 | ecosystem: Environmental > Terrestrial > Soil > Contaminated >... | reverse complement strand
CGCCCCCCAACGTTTGGAGGCTGCGGTAGGTGTAGTACGTGAGATCGGCGGCCTTCTTCTGATCGAAGCGCTCCAAGGCACGAGCCATCTGACGGACGAGGAGGTTGTGCGTAGCCATCTGGCTGTTGCCGATGGCGACCTCGTTCGCCCAGGCCAGCGCCGCGGCCTCGGCGCGGTTGGCCTCTCCCGGCGAGCTGCGCAGGATCGTGTGCTCGTCGAACAGATCCTTGTGGGCGCGGACCCAGCTCGTGTTCGTCCTCTCGGCACGCTCCGAGATCATGTTCGCCGTCATGGTCGCGATGTAGTCGTTCGCCTCCTGGATCGGACCGTCCCAGAACGCTTCGTGGGAGCCCCAAACCAGTTGGTGGTTCGAACGGCAGAATTGGGTCCGCTCCCACAGCATGTCGCTGAGGCTGCGCGTCCGGAAGGACATCGGCCAGTCGCAGGCCATGCGCTGCAGCTCGCGGCGGATGTCCAGCACGGTGGTGGCGGTCGTGCGGATGGGATCGAAGAGGCGGTTCGGGAACGCGTAGGCGTTGACGCGGGTGGCGATCTTCTGCTGGATGTCCGCCATCACGCGCATGCGGAACTCCTGAATGGCTTGCAGGACGGCCGCGATCTTCGCGAGCAGGCCCGTCTCGACGGGATCCGGAATGATGATCGCCTGGACGGGGCTCGCCAGGAGGAGGACGACCAGGGCGACGGCGGCGACTCGGCGGGCCGCCGCGCTCACGGCCGGTCTCCGAACAGGAGCAGCCCGGGAGCCGGCTGGCTCCCCTGCAGCGTGGTCAGTCCGGCATACACGAGCGCCGAGGCGGAGTGGTCGAGGAGCCGGCGCCGCCGCTTGTCGTTGAGCGCCTCCTGGTCCAGCTCGAGCATTGCGGTCTGCGTGTCACCCATCTCGACCATGACGTTCCCGAGCTCGGCCGCGCCGAGGGCGGAAAGGCGCTGGGAGTACCCAGGCGAATAGGGCTTCGTCGGGTCCAGGTCGGGTCGGCCCTTGAGAGCCTCCGTAGCCAGCCAGTGAGCCTCGTCGGCGCGGAGCGAGCTCTTCTCGTTCCGGGTCTTGATGAGATTCAGGCGACGAACGGCCGACCAGTCGTAGTAGCTCTCGAGGTCCCAATCCACGGTCGCCACGGGAGGGCCGAAGACGACGTTCCAGTCGGAGCGGCAGAAGGAACCGCCTCCGAAGAGGGCGAGGCGAAGCCGGTTGACGCGTGGCGTGAACTTCCAACTGCAGGCGAGCTTTTCGACCTCACGCTTGATGGAGTCGACGGGCTCGAAGAACGTCTCGATCTGGCGGAGCGCGCCGTTCGGATAGACGATGGAGAGCTTCTCCTTGACGCCGTCCACGATGTCGTTGATGTCCCGGAGCGTCTGGTCGATCCGCTGAAGCCACAGGATGATCTGGCCGAGCTGGGCCCAGTTGCTGGGATCGGCCGACGCTCCCGAGGATGAAAAGAGGAAAACAGCCACAACAAGTCCGGCGAGCCAGCGTCGTCGCATGGGGCACCTCCGACTCGCTCGGGAGTGCAAGGGCGCGGCCAAGCCGCGCCTGCTGCAAGTGCTTGCCTGCGCGACCGGACGCCGCGGGCTTCCTTATCAGGACGGAGAACCCGGCCTTGCGTCTCTCAATCCTGAGAGACCGCGCTGGAATGCGCGGCCCACGCGGCTCCCGGCGGCGCGCAGGCCGATGATCGTCAGGCCCGCGAACCACAACGCCAGCGCGAGCCGAACGCTCGCCCCACCAAGAAGGGCAACGGCACCCCCAAAGACGGCCAGGCCCACGACCCCTTCGGCAATCCGCACGCGAAGCAGTGCGCCAAGAGCCAGGAGAAGAGCCGCGATCCCGGCGGCCGCCTGCCCAGCCGCAACTCGCGCCAGGATGACCACACTCAGAGGCACGAGGAGGCGCGTCAGCAGCGAGCCTCGGACACCTGTCCACGCGGTGCCCCCGACGACGACTAGGGCGACGCACAGGAGCGCAAGCAGGGCGGCGGGGCTCTCCGAGAGGACGAGCACGGCGAGGCCGAGAGCCGCGCCTCCGACCTTCAAGGAGCGGAGCGACCAGCGCAGTACCGTCGCGGGGCTAACCCTCGGCAGCAAGCACTCGCACCTGGTCGAGCAACGACAGGTCGGGCCGCTCCTCGGCGAGCTGGATGAACCTCTCCCGGTCCTTGGGGTTCGTGGTGAAGACCCACTTGCTGAACGGATCCGCCGGCACGCGGACGACGTTGCAACGGTCGCCCTGGATCAACAGGAACTCGTGGTAGCGAGGCGTCCTCGTGAGCCGCCGTACCTGTTCGACCTGGCGATCCGTAAGCCTCAGGTGGGTCCGCAGACCTTCGACGGATTCGCCTCCGGGCTGGCCGATGAGCTTCGTGCTGCTGTTCCCCACGATAGCGGCGCCGTAGGGAGAACGGACGAAGTCCTCGATCACCTGGGACAGGCCGATGACGCTCATGCCTTCCTTCCGCCCCATCCGGACCGAGCTCGAGAGGAACGGTCCGGCGAGAGAGGCGACACCACCACCGGTCCCCGCTTCGAGGAGGGCCCAGCTCTCGTCGATCACGAGGAAGGTGCGATGCCGGCGCCGGCTCATTCGAGCAGCGAAGCGGCGGATCTCGTAGACGCAGAGCCGCAGGGCGAGCGCCGCGAAGTCCCGGTGCTCCGTCAAGTGGAGGAAGTCGTAACAGACGGCGTAGACGCTCTCGGTCGGGTTCGCGTCCGGCCGGACCTGGAAGAGCTTCGCGAACTTTCCCTCGGTGAACGGGAAGAGCGCCGTCAGGAACGCCTTGCCTTCGGGCACCGTTTCGAGGGCCTGGGCGAAGCCTCTGAAGTCCCGGTCGAGGCCGTCTCTGTAGAGCTTGTACAGGGCCGCTTCGATCGCGGCCTTTTTGCGCTCGAACCGCTCGGGGTCCGCTTCCGAAACGTGGAGCAGGTCCAAGAGCAGCCACTCGAGCCGGCTAACGTGTTCGTCGAGCGCTTCGTCGTCCTCGTGCCACAGGAACGGCTGGACACCGGGAGGGTGCTCGAAGTCGTAGGCGACGTAGCGGCCGTCCGGCCGCAGCTCGATGTAGCGCCGATACGAGGCGCCGTTGTCGAGGATGAACGTGAAGGGAGGCCTGTCGCCTCCCGCCGCGGCGGCAACCTCGTACGCCGAGAGCAGGTACGACACCGCGAAGGACTTCCCCGCCCCGGACGTCCCGGTCACGAGGATGTTCGCGTTGGGCTGAGATCCCGTGTCGAAGGGGTCGTAGAGGACGAGCCCGTTGTGCGGCGTCAGGAACGGGATCTTGCCCTCGCCCGACTGGAAACCCCAGACCGGCAGCATGTCCACCATCACCGGCGTGAGCGTCTTCCTCCGGCGCTCGATGCGCGGCGGCGCGCCGGGCAGCAGCGAGAGGTACGCGTCCAGCAGCAGGTACGTCTCGCGGTAGCCGCGGAGGCCATGAGCGCGAGAGAGGACGCCGAGCGTCTCCTGAACGGCCTCCTCGAGCCCGCCGGAACTCCCCTCGTACAGGACCAGCTGCAGGGTCGTGCCGAAGACACGCTGGGTGCTGGAGATGATGCGCTCCATCGCGGCGTCGGTCTGCTTCTCGACCGCGTTCGCCTGCGGGTCGGTCCGGTCGGTCTTGACGAGGAAGTTCTCGAGCTTGAGGCCCGCCGCGAGCGTCGCCTTGGCCCTGAGTGCGGCCAACTCGGCGCCGGCGCGCGGGATGTCGACGCGGTAGTGGAGGACGTACCGTTCCCGGTTGAGCGCCAGGAGCGGAACGAGGATCCCGGGCTCCGTGCGGTCGGGCAGCTCCTTGAGCGAGATGACGCCCACGTACCGATCGCCGAGGCGGAGGTGGTCGCGGCGGACGAGCAGGTCGTCGTTGAGGAGGCTCCACACCGGCGACGTGTCTCCCGCGTAGGGGAACTCCTCGACGATGGACCGCGGCAGGCTGTCGCGCTCGAAGCGCGCCCGCTCCGACAGGGTATCCAGCTCCACGGCTGCGCTGGCGGTCGGATTCAGCAGCTCGTAGACCAGGCGCACGACCTCGGACGTGCGGCAGCGCTCGAAGCCCAGCCCCATCTGCGAGAGTCCCACTTCGACCCGCCGCGCGAACCGCGAGGCCTCCTCGACCAGGGCTTCGTACGTCGTCTCCCACCGCCCGTTGGGGCGAAGCACGGATCCCCTGCCGGTCCACCTCTTGAAATGACCCGCCAGCCCCTGCAGCGCCCCGTCCCAGGGCGAGGACTTCGGAACGAGCGGCCGGAACGTCGCGCAGAGGAAATGGCGTCGATCCTGGACGAGGTTGGCCGCGGCGCCGCCGTCCTCGAGCCGGGTGAGCTCGCCGAGCCGGGCCCGCCGGAACTCCTCGAACAGCCGCTCCTTCGGTCCGTCGCCCGTGATTGGCCGCAGAGCCTCTTCGAGTCGCCGCACGCCGCGCCGCTGGTCGACGAAGACGAAGAACTGGTAGGACGTTCCTTCTGGCAGGCCGGCCCAGCAGTTCTCGGCGAGCAGCGCCGCCGAGTCGAAGTCCGCCCCGTCGAGCCCGGGTTCGTGGAACGCCTCGATGCGGTAGACGAGGGTGAGGTGGCCGCTGCGGCTCCACACGAGGTCATCGTGGACGTCCACCACGCTGATCTCTGGAGCGAGGCTTCGTTCGACTACCGCTGCCACGGCCCACCCTCGACGAGAGCCTCGAGCGGATGGCCCTCGTAACTTTCGGCACGCGCGCCGCTGTAGAGCACGCGCCACCGCCGGGACGCGTAGTAGCGGATCGCCGACGGGACGAGGTGCTCGTCGTCATGGCGCTCGGTGTAGGCGAGGACGGCGCCCAGAAGAACGGCACCGGCGATCTGCGCGAGGAAGCTCCACGGGCCAAAGAGGAGCGAGCAGAGGCCGAACAGCAGCTCGCTCGCCACGAGGCCGGCGTAGAAGAGGAGGACGAGCCCGCACGACTTCACCGTGAGAACGGAGAAGACCTTGAGCGGGTCGTCGAGGTTGCGGAAGCACTCGCTGTGTCGGCGCGTCATCGGAGGCCTGCAGGGCCCGTCAGCGCAGCAGACCGGAGACGCGGTCGTAGATGGCGAGGCCGGCGCCGGCCAGGACGAGGAAGACGGCGCCGAACAGGAAGTTCCTGGTGTGGCGCCCCGACTCGTGCGAGCCCATCATGATCGCCCCGCCGGCAATGAGCGCGCCGATCAGCATGAGGGCCGCTGCCCAGGTCCGCGCGCTGGAGTTCAACGTGTTGGTCAGGCCCGCAAACGGGTCCTGCGCGAAGGCGGGTACGCTCCACAAGAGCAGCGCGCCCGCCAAGAGCCCGACGACAAGTGCGACGGTCCTCCGCGTCTCCATGGCGGTCCTTCCTTTCGCTCGCTTCCCCGGCCTCTCCTTGCAAGGCGCGGGCTGACTTCGGCCCAGTGCCGGCGTGAGCCAAGTGCCTGTGCGATAAAGGGTGGGCCGACCGGGTGGTCTCTCAGCCCTGAGAAGGACCGGCTCGCCTTCTCAGATCTGAAAGAAGGCGCCGTAGGCGGAGAGGTCGCGCGGAGGGGACCGGTCTCGGGTGACTGGCCGTAAGTGGCGGACGCGTTTGGGCGCGTTCGCCCGCGTTCGTCCGGACGCCGATGTGAGCACTGTCACAGGCGTTCGGAACGACTCGTGCTTTGGTTTGAGGTTCCCGCGCTGGCTCCGGCGTGGAGACCAATAGAACGATGCCGCCCAGGGAGCGGGTGTCCCCGCCGTCCGCCGCGCCGAACGAGACTCCGACGCCTGGCCAGCGCTCGCTCGTCTTCGAGACAGACCAGCGCGGCCGCGACGAGACAGCGCTGCTCCACGCGCTCAACAGGGCGTTCACGGTCCTGCTCAGGAGCGGTGGCCAGGAGTCCGCGCTCCAAGAGAGCTTCGTCCACGCGATGACAGGACTGGGCGCCGAGAAGGGCGTCCTGATCCAGGTCCGGGGGCAACATCCCCTGGACGTCGAGGTCCTGTACGCCACGGGTCTCAATCCTGAGAACGAGGCGGCCTTCCGCGATCTCAGGTCCTCGCCGGGGATCAGCCCGACCCTGATTCGGAAGGCGATCGAGGACGGCGAGGCGCGCCTGATCGAGAACTCGAGCGTCGTCGGACTCGACGCCACGCCGTCCCTGCGCGGTCGGCCGTACAGCGTGCTGTGCGTCCCGATCGCCGACTCGCTCACCGGGGACGTCGTGGCCGTCCTCTACTTCCAAAACGAGGCGAGGAGGCCGTTCGGGGCCGAGGACCTCGAATGGCTGACGGCCTACGCCGCAGCCCTGGGCCAGGCATTGACGTTACACGTCTCCGGACAACGGCGAATCCAGGAACTCGAGGCTGAGTGGAGGCACGTCCAAGACGCGGGCGGGCCCGAGATCGTCGGGGAGAGCGAGGCGACGCGGGAGCTGGGAGAGACGCTGAACCGGCTCCTGCCGAGCACGGTTCGGCCGGACGCGCCCGCGGTCCTGGTGACCGGCGAGTCTGGAACCGGCAAGGAGCTGGTGGCCCGATACCTTCACCACTACTCCCCGAAGCGCAGCCACGGCCCCTTCCGCGACTTCAACTGCGCGGGTATGCGTGGAGACCTGGCCGAATCGAAGCTCTTCGGACACGTCAAGGGCGCCTTCACCGGCGCGATCAACGACGCCGAGGGTCTCTTTCGTGCGGCGAACAACGGCACGCTCCTCCTCGATGAGGTGGCCGAGCTGCCGCTCGAGGGCCAAGCGCTGCTGCTCCGCGTGCTCGAGACCCGGCACGTCCAGGCGGTGGGCGCGACCAAGAGCGTCCCGGTCGACGTCCAGATCATCCTGGCCACGAACAGGAACCTCAAGGATGAGGTGGCGCACGGCAGGTTCCGGGAGGACCTCTACTACCGCGTCAACGGACTCGGCGTCGAGTTGGTGCCGCTGCGCGATCCGCGGCGGCTCGCGGATATCCGGCTGCTTCTGACCTACTACCTGGCCAAGCACGAGCGCGCGCTCAAGAAGAAGACCTTCGGGCTGAAGCGGGACGCGCTCAGGGCGCTACTTCAGTTCTCGTGGCCGGGGAACGTCCGGCAGCTCAGCCACGTGTGCTCGTGCCTCGTGACGCACGCCCCGGCCGGGGCATGGATCGGCGTGGAGGATATTCGGCGCCACTGTCCGGACGTCCTCTCGGGACCGCGGAACCCGAACCCGGAGGCATACCTCGAAAGCGAGGACGCCACCTACGCCGAGGCGATCCGGGCTTTCCGGAAGAGGCTGATCCTCGACCGCCTTCGCCGCCACGGCGACAGCGCGGTCGAGGCTGCGGCGAGCCTGAAGATCTCGGGACCCACTTTCTACAGGTACTGGCAGGACGCGAAGCGGTTCCCCTGACGTGTTCGTGGGGTCGTGGAAGAACTGACCGGCCTCGAAGCCACCCCAGCCCGCGGCGACGACGCGCTGCGGAAGCTCTGCTACTGCGACGCCGTCTTCCGGCAGCGGTACGACGGTTGGCGCGTGTTGGGGCGCGGCTCGTGGGCCACCGTCGTCCAGACGCGATCGAAAGACCTCGGGCACGACCTCGCGCTGAAGGTGTTCGTGAACCTCGACCCCGAGCTGCTGCATCGGGTGCGCGAGGAAGTGCGTGCGGTCCAGGTTCTCGCCACCCCCTACCTCGTGCACACCTACAGCCTGTTCGACAGCGGAAGCATCGCCTGGTTCGAGATGGAGCTGGTCGAAGGCCCGAACCTCCGCCAGGAGCTCGACCGTCTTGCCTCGGCGGGCTCAAGGCTGCCGCTCATTGGGTCGTACGAGATCGCGCTCGCGGTGAGTCGATGTCTCTGGCACGCCCACCGACGCGGCGTCCTGCACAGGGACATCAAGCCCGCGAACGTGCTGCTGCCGTCCTCCGGCCAGCCGGCCGCAAAGCTGAGCGACTTCGGGATTGCCCGTCTCGCCGACGTCGCCTCGACGACGCCACGGGACGTCGTGATGGGCACCCCGCGGTTCGCTTCTCCCGAGGCACTCGCCGGCCAGTCCGTCGGGCCCCCGCACGACGTTTACGGCCTCGGAGTCACGCTCTACACGCTGTTCACCGGCGGTCGAGCCCCCTACCCAACGACGGGCAGCCAGTCGCTGGCGGAGCTGCGACGCCTGCAGGCGAGCGTTCGCCCTCCGCCGCTTCGGTCGCTCGTGCCCAGCCTCGATCGAGACGTCGACACCGTCGTCATGCAGGCCCTGGCTGTCGACGCCGCTCAGCGGCCGACTGCCGGCGGCGTGGTTCGGGCGCTCGAGCGAGCTCAAGCGCGGGCGGCGGCGGCAGCGCTACGCAGGGGCGAGCGTTCCGACGTCTCCGTCAGCGGTTGGCGAATTGCCGCAGCGGGTCTTGGAGTCGCCGCGCTGGGCCTCTGGGCTCGGCTCCACCGGCGTGGAGGCGATCACGTACCTGGCGACAACTGACGCGTGGGTTCGCGAGGAGGAAGCATGGTGAGGTCGCACGTCATCGCAATCGGCGGAGCTTTGCTCGCTCTCGCCCCGGGTTGTCGATTCCTTGGCTCGGGACCCAGCGACAAGGAGGTCGTCACGGCGGTCGAGAAGGTGCCGCCGGCTCCCCCGACGGCGGGCCCGACCTACCTGTCGGAGATTACTTCGGTCAGCATCGAGGAGCGTGGACGCTTCAACGGCGACGGCAAGTATTGGCCCGCGCGCGTCCGCGTGAAGGGCGGCGTGAAGTCGAGGCTGACGGGCTTCCTCCAGTTGGCGTTGGCGGACGCCGCCGCGAAGCAGAAGTCACAGCCGATGGAGTTCGTCGAGGAGGCCCGCCTCTCGAAGGACGACTTCGGCAAGTGGCGCGTGTCCTACAACTACGACGCGCGCGGGCCTGCGTGGCGTTTGGACCAGCCCGAGGCGGCGCGCACGACGAGGTGAGTGCCGGAGGGCCTCGCCCGGCAGGCGGCCGGGCGACCCTTCCCATTCTCGTCCAGGCCGCGAAACTAGCGGACCTCTCCTGCCCACCCCGAGGAGTATCCTCGGTGACGACTGAGGGGAGGCTTGATGGCCCGACGAATCCAATTCACGGTGCGGCGCACGCTGACCATAAGGACCAGGGTGCAAGTTCGACGCGTGGTGCACACCCAGGCGCACTTCACTCAGACGGGGCACCGATCGATCGCGACTACGGCTCGCGTGCTCCCTTCCGGCGGCATAAGCCAACACCTCGCGGACGAGGGCTTCGGACCGATCGAGGATCCGGGTCGCGAGTTCGATCTATTCCTCAGTCATGCGAGCGAAGACAAGGACTTCACGAGACCACTGGCCGATGCGTTAAGCCAGCGAGGAGTGCGCGTCTGGTTCGATGAGACCACGATTCGGATCGGTGACAGCCTTCGCGAATCCATCGACCGCGGTCTCACTCGTAGTCGCTTCGGCGTGGTCGTGTTTTCCCACTCGTTCTTCGCAAAGAAGTGGACCAACTACGAACTCAACGGCCTCGTGACTCGTGAGGTGCAGGGCCGCAAGGTGATCCTGCCCGTGTGGTATCCGGGCCTCAGCTTTGATGACGTGGCGGCTTATAGCCCGTCTCTCGCTGACAAGAAGGCGCTGATGGCCGCCTCCCTTTCTATCGAGCAGATCGCTGATGAGCTGACGGCTCTCGTGCTCGGATCAGCGTAACGAGGACCCATCTTCAGAAGACCTTGGGGCGTTCTGGGGCAACCTCCACGCGCTACCGCGCACGGATGCTCCAAGGCGCCGATTGGCTCGAGCTTCCGTCTTCTCGGTCGCGCCTACGCGGCCCACGGGGAGGACTCAGCCGAGTTCCTGCGAGCGGCCAACCCGCTCGACGAACACTGGCGCGACGCGAGCCAGGGCGTTCAGCAACCGGGGTAATTCGATGTGAGGCCGGCTGGTTGCTTTCGACTGCTCAACGAGCACGTTTGCGACCAGGCGAGGATCGAGCGTCCACTGCTGCACCAAGAACTGGTCGGCCGTTTGGACGGCGATCTCGAACCGCGGCGCTACGTGCGGCGGAAAGTCCTTCACGTTGTCGGTCACGATGACGTCGGCCTCGGCGAACAGCGCGGCGGCCAATACATGAGCGTCCTCGCCCATCTCCGGCATGGTCGGGATCAAGTCCTCGAAGCCGGTGACGCAGGCGTCCGGAAAGGCTTCGTTCATCGCGGCCATGCGCTTGCGTAATCGTTCCGGGTCCAGGTCAGGTCGCCGCCGTCGGATGCTCTCGATCGTCTCCTCCAGGATCTTCGCACTCCAGAGCGGTCGGAAGGCGTCGTGTTCGGCCAAGCGAAGCAGGAGATCACAAAGGATCTGGGGATGAAGGACGTTGGCGTCCAGGAGAGCGCTATAAGCCAAGGATCACTCTTCGTAGATCCCCAGCTCCTGGGCTTCGGTCGCCAGCCGATCGATCACGGCGCGCCGCGACGCATCGCGCTTCCCTCGGTACGCCAAGAGGTCCTTCAAGCGGATTCGCCGATGGGTGCCGACCTTATGGAATGGGATCTCTCCCTTGTCGAGCAGTCCGATGACGAACGGTCGTGACACATTGAGCAGGTCAGCGGCCTGCTGGGTCGTGACGTCGGCCGTGACGGGGACGATGGACACTCCGTTCCCCTCCGCCAGTTGACGGGCGGCCGCCACGAGCACCTGGCGGAGAGAGGACGGGATGGGCACGCCGTCCTTGCTGGGGCCGACCAGCTTGGCCCCTCGCCCTCGCTTCGATTCGAGATACGCTTCGATCGAGGCGATGGAAGGTCGTTCCTCCTCCGGGGCCACGATCGGATCCTTGTCGCTGGTAGTGATCGCCATACCCACCTCGAGGACAAGGTAGCACGTATCCGCATCTATCGCAATAAGCGCAATAAACGCAATTCGGGGTTGGCGCCGGCGGCACTCAGGAAGTCCTCATCGGCTTGGGATCATCAGTCGGCACCCCGCTGGCCTCGACCGAAGAAGTCGGCCGGCCAGGCTGACCGCCCGCGTCAGGCGGCTCCTCGTCCTCGCTCCCGTTGGAAAAGGTCGCGCTCACGACGACGGCCGCGCCGCGCTTTGGTGCGGTGAATCCCAGGTGGCAGTATCGTAGCCGCCCCGACACTGCCAGCGCCCAGACGTGGTCGAAGGCCCGCATCGGAACCCACACAACGGCACGGACCGACGGTCGAACCTGGATGATGGCGCCGATCGTGAGCGGGTCCGTCCATTGCGGATCTTCCGTGTCCTGGACGTGCAGGCTCACGGTGAACGCCTGCACATCTCGGACCGGCTCGTCGCCGGTCCCTCGAAGCATGAGCGTTGAGCCGCAGTTCAAGCGGTGTGGCAAGCCCCGCGGCTTGCCGCGGGACAGGAACACGCTCGACTCCACCGACTGGACTCGGATCATTCGCCCGAGGGTCTCTTCACGACGGCGGCGCGGTCGGCGGCTCGGCATCTTGCTCCCTCCCCGGACAAGGCCACCGATAGCGAGCTGCGGCACATGGGCGATTCAGGTCGCGAGTGGTCGCCTAGAGCAACACCAACGACCTCCGGCCCCCGCCTTTCCCACACTGCCCGCACCTCGTCCTGTGCGCGGCCTGGGCGTGCGCGTGGTGGCCGCACTCGAGCAGCACCCAGGTCGCCGATGGCCCGACCCACTTCACGATCTTGCGAAATGGGCCTTCGGTCGCGGCACGCATCGGCTTCGAGGTCGGCATCGTGAGCGCGCGAAGGAGACGCCCGTCCTTGAGGATTCTGACGGTCCCCTTCGCGAGGCGTTCTGCCTCCGTCTCGTACTTGTTCCAGGCCGCCCGCCAGTCTTCCCCGCCGTAGAGCACGCGCCACGGGCCGTCGGTCTTCCGCTGGACGCTGAAGGACACGGTCTGGAGCGTATTCTCGACGCTTTCAGCCTCCTGGCGGTTCAGCGTCCGGCGCGCTGCCGACGTGCCGGCACCACGGCGAGGTGGCCACGCGCACGGCGGGCCGCGTTCTTCGCCGGCAGCTTCGACTGCAGGAGCGCCGCCAAGTGGCGCCCCCAGGAATCCAAGGCCTGCCGCTTCTCGTCGAGGAAGGCGTAGCGGCTATAGATCGGCGTCACGGCGGACTCGCCCGGCAGCGTGTGGTCGAGGACCTTCGAGATGATGGTCGCCGGCGTGCCCAGCTCTGCGAGGCCGGTCGCCACGGTGCGTCTGACGTCGCGCATCATGAAGTCCTTGATGCCCGTGCGTTCGCGTATCCGCTGGATGGACTTCTGCGGGCTGAAGAGGTTTCGCTCGCTGTCCAAGGAGGCCCGCCGCGGGCTGCCCCCGGGGAAGACGAAGTCGGAGTGCGCGGCGAACGGCTTGAGCAGCTCGAGGACGGCGACCGCCTGCGGCGACAAGGGAACGGCGAAGGGCCTTCCCGTACCTTCTGGGTTGCCCCTCGCGCGCTTGGTGATGGGGACCTCCCACACCTTCCGATCGAACTTCATGTCCGCCCAGCGGGCCGCCAGTGCCGTGCCCGGCCGGACGCCGGTGTAGAAGAGCAGCTCCCACAGCGCTGCGATGATCGGCCGCTCGTGCCGGAGAGCCGCGAAGACTTGCGCGATCTCGTCCGGGGTCAGAACCCGGTCCCGCGGCGTCTCGATGGCCGGCTTGTGGATGCCGACGAACGGGGTCGACCCCACCAGGTCGCGGCCGAGAGCCCAGGTGTAGACGCGTCGCATGATCGAGAAGGCTCGGTTCGCGACGACGGGCTTGTCCTCGCCGAGGCGTTCGGCCCACTCCCGAATGTCGCGGCGCGTGATCTCGCCGGGCTGGCGTTTCCCGAAGACCGGAGTGATCTCGGCCTTGATGAGGCGTGCATAGTGCGGCAGAGTCGACGACGCCCTCAGCCTCCTGCCGCCGTCCGGAGCCCCGAGGTACTGGTTGCACAGCCCCTCGAGCGTCAGGCTTCCGTCGCCGTTCGAGGAATCAGCGCGCGTCTCGACGGAATGGGGGTCTCCGCCGTGCTGGACATCTCTCCAGGCCGTCCTCGCCGCCTCCCGGCCTTCCTTCAGACTCAGGGGCGGATGCGTGCCGAGGTTGATCCTCAACTTCTTCCGCTGGCCCTGCCGGCGATAGAGGAACGTGAACGTCTTGCGCCCGTCGTGCGTGACGCGCACGGCGAAGCCCGGCAGGGTCTCGTCGAAGTACTCGATCCTCTCGCCGGCACGAGCTGGAGCCTTCAAGTTCTCGAGCATCTTCGCGGTGAGGTTCACCGTAGGCATCGTCTGCCTCCCTCGGCCCCTCTTCAGAACAAGAGATCAACAGAACCGGAGATCCCCGTGGGTACCCCGGACGGGCCTCGGACAACACTATATCCCATCGGGGTACCCAGGGGGTACCCAAATGCACGGTGTAAGCCCCCGAACACCCCCGAACGTCCACGAACAAGGGGCTCTCGACTCTGACCAGTATTTACGCGGTTATGCTGAGGCTTGTCTTGGAGTTAGCGAACGCCAGCGAACGTCCTCGAACGCCACCGGATCAATAGAATAAGTGTCTCTTAATCTCTGGGTTCGGGGTTCGAGTCCCTGGCGGGTCACCAACTTCCAAACATCGGCGGAGCGCGGGGTCCCAGCGGGGTCCCACTGAGATGGAGAATCGGCGAGGGCACCTGGAGTGCATCCAGGGCATCAGCAACCGACTTTAGAGTAACTCGTTCCTGCTGAAGGGTTGGAGCGTCACCCTCGTCTCGGCGCTCTTCG
>Ga0214472_10005209_pt1 | contig 13675 bp, 10 predicted proteins | sample RVTome_6_FD_207662 | JGI IMG/M metagenome (GOLD analysis project Ga0214472, IMG submission 207662) | Soil microbial communities from uranium-contaminated site in the Upper Colorado River Basin, Wyoming, United States - RVT140D175 | ecosystem: Environmental > Terrestrial > Soil > Contaminated >... | reverse complement strand
ATTATCAAGATGAGAAGTGCGGAAAGTAAGAAGCTATGGTGTAAAGTGACGACCTAAAGATCGGCCCCCCGTGGCCCCCCGCCCCGCTGAATCTTTAGGCGAATCCGGGTCCGTGGGAATCCAGGCTAGGCTACGATGATGTTTGGCCTTTGGCCAACCTTGTTTCGACGAAACGCTCCAATTGCTACATATTCATTTCGTTAATACCTCGGAAGTGCTGACTGCGAATGCCGAGTGTTGATTTGATTGGCTTTCGGCTTTGGTTGTTGAGACTATGGGCGAAGTTACAAAACGGTCATCTGACTGCCTCTACCTCTCCCGGCGGCGGTTGTCGAAATGGATCTGTTCGACGCCGGGCGGTTTGCGGCGGGCGTCGGCAATCCGCCGGGCGAGCATACTGGAGAGTTCCTTGATCGTCTCGGCGTATTGGGCCCGGCCGGCTAGGTTTTTCATTTCCTCCGGGTCGGTGCCGTGATCGTACAGTTCGGCGCCGTCGCGGCCGCGCTGGCCCCACTCGGTGTAACGGTAGCGGGGCGTGCGGATGCTGTAGCCGCTGGCATATTGCGTCAGCGCGGCGTCGCGCGGCGCGGCCGAAGGGTCGTTCAACGCCGGGGCGAGGCTGACGCCGGAGATGTAATCCGGCGGGTCCAAACCGCATAGTTCCGCCAGCGTCGGATAGAAATCGACCATTTCGGCCGGCGCCGTCGTCGTTTTGCCAATCGCCCCCACGCCCGGCCCGGCGATCACCAATGGCACCCGCGCGGCGTTTTCAAACAGCGTCGTCTTTTGATAATACCCGTGCTCGCCCATGTGGTAGCCGTGGTCCGACGTGAACAGGACGATTGTGTTTTCCTCTAACCCTGTCTTTTCCAATGCATCGAGGATGCGTCCCAACTGCGAGTCGGCGAAGGTGATCGACGCGTAATAGGCCTGAATCGCCTGTCGCGCCAGGTCGTCGGCCAAATTGACTTGATCTTTCTTTTGCAACAGCGACCGCCGGGCTGGTTCCGGCAGCGTGTCGAGATAACCAGGCGGCACTTCCGGTACGACGATGCTTTCGGGCGGATACATGTCGAAATACTTCTTCGGCGCCACGTATGGCGTGTGCGGACGGTACAGCCCGACGGCCAGGAAGAACGGCCGCTTGCTTTCTGCATACTGCTTGAGCAATTCGACCGCTTGCGTTGCGGCGATGCCGTCCGTCTGCTCCAGGTCGTCCCCCTCGGCGGCCAGCCAACTGAGCGTGCCGCCGAAGCTGCCGGGCACCAGGCTGAAGATCAACCGTTCATCGTCCTTGTCTCGGCCGCGGGGATTGACGGTGTAGTCCCACGAGTAGGGATCGTCGTGGCCGCCGCTGCCGATGTTGCCCGGCACGCCATAATGATAAATCTTGCCGATCCGCGTGGCGAAGTAGCCGGCTCCACGGAACATCTGCGACATCGTCCGCACGTTTGGCACGTGTTCTCGCAGGTAGACGGCGTTGCGATGGATCAACGTCTGATCGGGATACAGCCCGGCCATGAACGACGCCCGGCTCGGTCCGCACAACGGGTATTGGCAATAGGCATTTTCAAACCGCACCCCGCGCTCGGCCAGTCGATCGATGTTGGGCGACTTCACTGTCCGATGGCCATAGCAACCCAGATCGCAGTTCAAGTCGTCGCAGATGAGAAACAGGACGTTGGGCCGTTGCGCGGCTTCCTGTCCAATCGTCGTTTGGTGAAAACCAACTGTCAGAAGGGCGAACATCAAAATGAGTAGGATACGCATGACAAGCTCCTCCCGAGAAGCACTCGTGCAATCGAAATTCACGACGCGCGACGAGCGCGCGATGAGTTAGACGCCTTACTATACTCTCTCCGGCGTCGGGTCGCACGCGACATTGCCCTTGTTTGCCAGAATGCCGTCGCTTGTCGTCCGGCTTTCACACGGCGCTGTAGGCGGTTATCATGACGCACGGTTGGTACGGTTTGGGATGACCGCCGGCACGTCATTCTCGGAGGGACGGAGGACCCAGCGCGGCCGCGGACCGCAACCAAGACCGTTTAAGCGTCGCTTGCGACTCTTTGTCGCCACAGCCGATTTGAGGGCCGGCGACGACGCGTCCAATAGATCACCATGAAGTGCATGAAGGGCATGAAGGAAGGAATTGATAGAATAGCGGACGTAATCCATGCCGAAACGATTCGTTTATCATGGAGCAATGAACAACGAAATAAAGGTCCCAGCGCGCCGTCGTCACCATGAAAGGGCCTCCCTTCATGCTCTTCATGCCATTCATGGTTTATCCGCGTCAACGTTTATTCGACAGCGCCGGATTGTCTGAATCGTTTTTGCGGCAAGCCCGCTACGGCCGATTGGTGGTCGGCGTTGCGCGATTCATGCGTTGCACAACCTTAAGCGCATTCAGCGGACGCGCACGCCGTTGGCGTCGCGGCTAAACGACTTTTGCCGTTAAATCGATCTCAAGTGGCGCTGTCCGACTAATCAGCCGCCGCCAGCAGTTCTGCAAGGTGCGCTTCGACGCACCCGGCCAGCACGCCGGGGTTGTAGCCGCCTTCCAGCGCGCTGACGATGCGGCCTTCGGCATACTGATCGGCCACTTCCAGCACGTTGCGCGAGAGCGGGATGAAGTCTTCGATCTCCAGTCCCAGCGAACCGACCGGGTCGTCCCGGTGGCTGTCGAAGCCGGCACTGACGATCACCAACTCGGGCTTCGTTCGCGCCGCGAACCGATCCAGTTCGTCGCCGAAGAGTTTCAGGTATTCCGCGCGCGGCGTGCCAAACTCAACGGGCAAGTTCTCGATGGTTCCCAATCCGTTGCCGGCGCCGGTCTCGTCCGTCCAACCGGTGCCCGGATAAAACGGCCAGCGATGGATGGAAAAGAAGGCCACTTGCGGGTCTTCCCAAAAGGCCGCTTGCGTGCCGTTGCCGTGGTGCACGTCCCAATCGACAATCAACACGCGATGGAGTCCCAATTGCCGCGTGGCCACCCGGGCCGCCACCGCCACGTTGTTGAACAAGCAGAAACCCATCGCGTCGCGCTCAAGCGCATGATGCCCCGGCGGTCGGACCAGACAGAGCGCCCGTTTGTCGGGACCCGCGACGACTTGCCGGACCGCGTCGCAAACCGCCCCGGCGGCGCACGCGGCCGCGTCGTAAGAACGCGGGCTGAGGACCGTATCGGCCTCGATCCGGCCGCCGCCCTGACGCGCGAACTCGGCGACCGAGGCGATGTAGTCGGTTCCGTGAACCGCCGCCAAATCCTCGAGCGTCGCCTGTGGGCATTCGACCACCTGGCACTTCTGCTCCAACCCCGTACGGCGCAAGTGGGCCGTAACCTGCCTCAACCGCTGCGCCCGCTCCGGATGCGTGCCGGTGTCGTGTTCCAGAAAGATGGGGTCGGTATACAGCAGCGTCATCGCGCAAACCGCTACGCTGAAAGTGGTTGAGGATAGGGTTTTGAAGACCGCCGCAGGTGCCAACCAAAGCGTCCGCCGGCCGCCGCCGGCAGAGCGAAACAGCTTGACATTGCCGACCGTACGCTCTTACCATAAGGGATGGATTCGGGATAGTCCCAACACTTCACGGCGCAAGGTCTTGCGTCGCCGGAACAGACGCCCCGCAGGCGACGTCACCAGCCCGCCTGCGGAACAACTGTCAGGGAGAGGGTCGAATACCATGTGCACTCAAGATATCCAGGTCTTTCCAAAGCCTCGCGCCGGTCTGGCTTCGCGAATTCCGCACGCCGGATTCGCGGTTCTCTTTTTTCTGTGGACTGCAGCGCCGACCTCGGCCCAAAACCCAGCCGGCAAGACGTACGACTCGTTCAAAGTCGAAGTCAGTCGGGCCGAAGAGGTGGCATTCAATCAGATGCTCAATTCCGGCGCGGTGCGAGACGAGGCGGTTTTCAGGAAGGGAATCCAGAAACGAATTCTCGATTTAAGTTTGCCGGAGAATAAAACGAGGATGGCCGACCTGCGGCGCGCCATCAAAAATCAGCTTCAAAGAGCAGGTCAAAAAGGCGGACAAGAGGCGCACGCGAAAGCCAACGAACTGCTGCTGCTATACTTGCCTAAGATCGCGGCAGAAGATCGTTGGCATCCCGGCGCGCGCTACAACTGGGCGCTGCTGCTGGGGCAGTTGGACACGCAGGAACCCGATTTGCGCGGACTGGGGGCGCAGCCGATGGCGGCCGCTCTGCAGCCCCTGCTGGTCCTGCTGGCCGACACAAAACAAATTGATGCCGTTCACGTCGCCACGATGGTGGGCATTCTGCGACACGCAGAAACCGGATTGGCGACGCCCCAGAGCGACACGGTCGCCGCGGCGATGATCGACTACTTGGCGCGGCTGGAACAACAAACTCAGGAGTCTCCCGGCCTCCGCGCCGCGAGGGGCCAGGCTTGGCTCGAGATGCGGGCGATCAACGTGTTGGGCGCGCTGGGCGTGACCAACGACAACGTGCTGACCGCGCTCGGTCAGCGCATGGCGGACGCCAGCCGTCCGCTCTGGTTGCGCTGTTCCACGGCCCGGGCGTTGGGGAATCTCGACGTCAGTGGAAACGTGCAGGTCGATGCCCAGCAGTCGCAGCAACTGGCCGAAGGATTGTCAAACTTGGTTGTCACGGTCTCGCAGCAAAACGCCGATCGCCGCAGCCTGCGATGGTCGCTGGAATGCGTCAAGGACGGTCTGACCGGCGGCGCCGCGACCAAGATCGCCGCGCCCCACGACGAATCCAGCAAACGTTGGGCTGGCGGTATCCAGAACCTGCTGGTGTTGTTTGAAGATAAGACACTCAGCACCGATGAACTGCTGGCCGCGCGCTTGAAGCAAGAAGTCGAAGACATCCGCAAGGGCCAGGCAGTGAAACCTGCCGCGCTGACGGACGCGCAAACCGACACCACCGCGGAGAACTCCGACCCGCCGCCCGCGGCGGCTTCGCCGACGCAAGAAAACCCACTCAATCCGTTCCAATAAAACCAGCGAGCGGCACTCGTCGGCGGATTGCTCGGTTGGCGATCTCACACCAGTACTGCGGCAAAAAGGATTTTGCCCCTTGCCAACATCAAGGAAGAACCTGGCCAATGGCCGTCCGTGCCGACGCATCACGATCTGGCCGGCGGCTTGGGCGACGGCGGCGCTGATCGCGTACTCGGTCGGCTGCCATTCGCCGTGGACGCACGCGCCCGGTGCGCGTCTGGCCAATCTGCCTCAGGAAACCTGGGCGCGGATCGCAGCGCGGCGAACGGAGTTTCCCGCGGAACTGGCCGATCCTCAGTGGATTGCGGCCGTCGACTCGTCATTGCCCAATGGTGAATTGCCTCCATATCGGTGGCGGCACGTTGGGTTGGAAACGCTCACCGCTCGGGCGACGCAGGATCGACCCGATCTGCACGTGGCTCTCTTTGCCCATGATCCGGTGGTGGCCGCCAACGCCGCCATCGCGCTGGCTCGCGACGGAGATGAACAGGCGGCCGCGCGGCTGGTCGAGATTGCGACCGACGAATCGTTAGACGTCGAGCAGAGATTCGCCGCTTGCGAAACGTTGGGATCCACGGATTATCCTTGGGTCGCCGCAGACCTTGATGTGCTGTTGGAAGAACACACCCGCCGCAGTCAACGCGACGACGTCGGCTACAACCCGGAGTTCCACGCCGAACTGTTACGGGCCGCGGCGCCGCACGCCGGGAAAATCGACAGACGCTGGTTTCTGGCGGCGTTGGCCGGCCGCCATGTGAACGTGCGTCGGGCGGCCGTCGAATCTTGTCCCGCCGACGGCAACTCCCAGCAGCTTGCAACGTTGACGCAGTTGCTGCATGACGACCCCGATCCGCGCGTCCGGGGCGCCGCGGTGCGGGCCGCGGCGCGCAGTGGCGCGGCGCTGGAAACCATCGAGGCGGCGCTGACCGACTTCGACTGGGACGTCCGCGTAGCCGCCATCGGCGCGCTCGGTGAAATCGGCTCACCGGCCGCGATCGCGCGACTCGAGGCGCTGTTGGAAACCGCGCCCGACCAAGCCCGCGGGCACGTCGCCCGGGCATTGGCGGCCGGCGGCGCGCTAGAGACGGTGCTGGCTTTATCAACCGACTCGTCGTGGCAAGTCCGCCTGGCAGTGGCCGAAGCGCTGGCTCATCCGACCATCGCTTCGCGACCGCACCGTCAGGCCGTGAACGTGGTGACGCGGTTGTTGACGGACCGCAGCGCTCAGGTTCAATGGGCCACGGTCGAGGCCTTGTCCCGGTGGCCGCTTGAGGCCGCGGGGCCGCTGTTGCTGCTGGCCATCGATCAGTCGGGCTACCGGGTCCGCAAAGCGGCGGCCGACCAACTGGCCGCCCTCTGGGAGCCGGCGGGACGGTTCCCCGGCGAACGCTTCCCCACGGAAGCCTCCGCGCAGCGTCGCGGCGAAGCCCAATCGAGATTGCGAGATCAATGGGCGGCCGAATTCGGCATCTTGGACCACCAAGCGCTAGCCGGCGCTGCGGAAAAAAATAAGGGCGCCTCCAACATTAGCGAGGAGCGCATCCTCCGGGTCATCGAATTGATCGAAGCCGTCGGAACTGCTGCCACGGCCACGGCCCGTAGTCAATCGTTGGAGGAGTTGGCGCGATCGGGCGACGACCTGCCTGAAGCGCTCGACCAGGCGCGCCGCAGGGGCGCGAACGTGCCCGAGGCGGTCTACCGTGAAGTCTTGGCCCGCGACGATCCGGTGTTTGCAGCCATCGATGCGTTGACCGACCGCGACCCAGCGCGCCGCCGCACGGCGGCCGGACGATTGGCCGAGTTGGGCGACGGGCAACCCTGGCCACGACTGGCGCTGGTGCGGCTGGTCGACGTGGTGTTGGCCGAATCAGACTCGGTGGTGTGGCGCGGCGTGCTCGCGGCAATCGCCGGTCAAGGCGGACCAGAGTCGAATCTGATCGCCTACGCGGCCATAGGCCACGGCGCGGCGGACGTGCGTCGCCGCGCTTGCGAGCACTTGGCGGCGTGGCCCGACCCGCGGCATGAAGCGGTGCTATTACCGGCGCTCGGCGATGACCAGTCCGAGGTCGTCATCGCCGCGGCCGCCGCACTGGCCAGGCAAGGGGCCTCATCCGAACCGCGGGCACTAGAGAAACTCCTGGCGTCGCGCGATCCCGGCGTGCGGCTGGAAGCTGCCCGAGCGCTGGCCAGGCACGGGCAGGAAAGCGGACGCGCGGCCCTGTTGCGGATGGCGCAGGACGCGGACCCGGCGGTCAGGCTGCGGGTGGCGGAAATCGCCGGCGAGCTGGGCGAACCGTCGCTGTTGCACGCGCTGATCGCCATGCTGGACGACCGGCAAGGAGTCCGCCTGGCCGCGCTGACAGCGCTGCCGAGGGTGGCAGGCGCCGACCCAACCGAGCAAGCCGGAGATTCTCCCAGCACGCTGCAGCGCGTCGCCCGGTGGAAGGCGTGGTATCAAGCTACCAAGCCATCCGGCGAAACGCTCCAGTAGCCGCGGCCGGCATTTCGCCGCTTTGAAGCTCGCGCCTGGCAGGCAGCCATCGGCCGGGCGGTGTCATGCGCGCTATGCTAGATGGAAGCGCAGCGTTTTGCAGTCGTCGAAGACTTGACCACCGACCGCCGTTTTCCCGAACTTCGTTGCAAACTCCGGACCATGCGTGCCATCGTCACCGTCTCGGCCGTCGTCGGTGTGGCGTTGGCCAACCGCCGAACGCTTGGGCGAGCCCGATGTGCGGGCAGACGCCGGAACCAATCGTCGCTGTTTTGCTCGTCACGGATTCTCGTTAAGCTGATGTGATAGATTATTGTCGATGTGTTGATTTGGTTCCGGCTCGTGCCTCAGCAGAGCGCCATGCGTGAGTGTTTGATTCCGTTGCTCGTCGTTTTCAGTTGGGCCGTCGGCCAGCCCTCAGTCGCCGAACCAATTACTTTCGCACTGTTGGGCGACTACGGTTCCGGCACCGAGAACGAAGCACATGTGGCCGAGATGGTCAAGAGTTGGGACCCCGACTTGATTCTCACGACCGGCGACAACAATTACGGTCCACTGGCCGTCGGTCATCCGGCTTGGGAGGAGAGGATCGGCCAGTTCTATGGCGACTTCATCAAGCGGCGTTCCGACGACAAATACCCTTTGCAGACCAGCGCCGTGCAGCGTTTTTTTCCCTCTGTGGGGAACCACGACACGTTTCCCGCCAGTGGCGTCAAAAGCGGATACGTCGACTATTTTCATGCCGACCCCGTCGGTGGCCGCTTGCCTGAGGGCGTCCACTCTGAGACGGAGAGCTACTACGATTTCCAATGGGGGCCGGTCCATTTCTTCGCCATCGACAGCGACCGAGCGCGGGGCGATGTGCAATCGTGGTCGGACCAACGCACATGGCTGGAAGCCGGCCTGACCGCGTCGCATGCCACCTGGAAGTTTGTGTACTTCCATCACGCGCCGTTTACATCCGGCCTACACGGCAACGATCTGGCGCTGCAATGGCCGTTCCATCAGTGGGGCGCGCATGCAGTGTTCGCCGGGCACGAACATGAATACGAACGGCTCCTCGAGCAGGGGCTTCCTTACTTCGTTTCCGGGCTCGGCGGCTTTTCGTTCCGAGTGTTCCGCACCCCGATTCCCGGCAGCGTGTCGCGCTACACGGGGGACTTCGGAGCCATGCGCGTCGTGATCGACGGCGACGCCGTCACCGCAGAGTTTCTATCGCTCGACGACGGCGCGGACGGCGCCAACGGCGGGAGACTGATCGATACGTTCACCATGCATCGCGGCGATTTGCCGCCGCCGCCACCGCTGCCGCTCGTCGGCGACACGAACGGAGACGGGGCGGTCGACGTCACGGACTTGAATGCCCTTCGAAACAACTTCGGCGCCGTCGAACCGGTGGGCGGCGGAGTCGCCGGCGACAGTTATCCATTCGACGGTGTAGTCGATATCAACGACCTCAATAGCGTGCGCAACCACTTCGGCGCCATGCAGCCGGGCAGGCTCGCGGGTGACACGAATTTTGACGCGCTGGTCGATATCCAAGACTTGAACAACGTTCGCAATTCGTTCGGTCGCTTCGGCGCCGGCGACACCAACGATGACGGCATTGTGGACATCGACGACTTGAACGCGGTGCGCAACAACTTCGGGGCGAGGGTGACTCCCGTACCCGAACCAGCGACAGCCGTATCCGTCCTCCTCGGCGCCACGGCCTTGATCGCAACTCGCCGACGCCGAGTGGTCCGCCCGCGCTAGACCGACTTCAAAGAACGCCGTCTTGGAGGCGGACGGGATGCTTCAGCGTGCTAAAGCGGGTGGTGGTCGAAGACCGCCTGCGCGCGGCTGGCTGAGCCGCGGCGCGCTACCGCCAAATCAAGGCGTAGACGCCGAACAGCAGTACAAATGAGGAGCAACCGAGACAGGTGCCGGCGATGGTTTGGGCGGGCGTGTGGCGGCCCAAATAAATGCGTCCCCAGGCGACCAAAGGAATGAGCAGGAAGAGGACGATCGCACTGCCGCCCAGCACCAAGACGGCGAACGTGACGAGTCCCGATACGGTCGCCGTATGGATACTAATCTGCCAGGTAAGCGTGATCAGAAACAGAACCAGGGTCTGGAACAACAGGGCCAAGATGGGCGCCAGAAAAGAGGACGGAGCGCCCATATAGACCAGCGTGCCAAGGGCGGCCAATCCAGAGGCGAGGCTGACCAGGAACACTCCCCGGCGGTCTTGGCGGTGGGGCAAATGGAAGTCGGCGACCCGCCCCGACTTAACCAGCCACACCACGTAGCAGGCGGCCGGGAGCACCGCCATCGAAAAATAAACCAGCGCGAACCAATGTACTCCGGCGACACCACTCGCCCAGCAGGCAAGCGCCAAGCCAGGCGCGGCCAACACGGGTGGGCTGAAGACATCGGAAACGGTGCGCGCGATCATTGTGTAGGGACGCGCTATCTCTACCTCTTGTGCCGTATTCAACTCGGCCTCCGTACCCGTCAATAGGGCCGTCGGTGGGAATCGGGCCGTGGCAGGGCGAGGGATGCCTCATCTCGGTCAGGTCAGTCGCGGCTCCACGGCAGCGGGCGACCGGGGACACCCAACCGGCCGTATAGCGTCGCATTTTGGCTGGTAGTTTGTCAAGTAGCGTGTGGGCCACGTGGGCCAAATTTCCGCCTGCAACTTGCGTAAGGATCGCCTGCGAGTATCAGTAGTTCCCAATCCACCATCGCCTGTGGACCAGGCGTTCTTTTGGGGGGAACGCTAATATCCACTAATGTTCACTAATCCGATTAGCGTCGATTAGCGAAGATTAGTGTTCCCGCCAAATCTGGAACTACTGGGAATTGAATTGCCTCCCACTCGGCGGGTTCGGGCCGCTTCGGCTACCACCAGCCGCGGTGATCAAGATAGCAGCTATCACTGGTGCGACAGTGCCGGTAGCGGCGAATTACGTCGGACACCAGGTTGCGGAGCCGGTCGGCTCCGCGGAGGTAGTCGGCGGGTTGCATCTCCGATCCGCCGGGTTCGGAGGTCAACTGGGCGCAAGTCCGCGAAGGGCTGAATTCGACGGTAATCTTCCTGGGCAGCACCAGCGGCGGGTGCAGCGGAAAATGCAACGGCATCCCTCGCGCCTTCCAGCCCAACAGCGTGGGAGCCGCCTCTTCGGCGCCGATAATCGCCGTGGGCACGATGACCGCCTGGCCCAGTTCCGCGTAACGCAAAGCGTGCGGCGCAAAACGGAAGAGCGTATAGCGCCGCCAGAACGAATGGTACGACTGTTCAGGGTACACGCAAATCGTCTCCCCTTGCCGTAGCGCCTGTACGACGGCGTCCTGCTCGTCGATCTGCTCCATGTCCAAAACTTGAAACAGCGCGCCGACGCGGCTCAGCATGGCGACGAGGACGCGACTTTTCGCATCCCAATGCTGAGCGACAAAACGAATTTCTCGTTGCGGCAAAGCCGCCGCCAGGCAAAGCGCGTCCCACCACAGGCTGCCTGGATGATTGCAAGCCAAAATCACCGGTTGCCCCGCGTCCGGCAAGTGCTCGCGGCCAATCACTTGCAGTCGCGAGTAGCCCCGGACGATAGGCCCCAGCCACCTAGCGAGCCGCGGATAGTAATCGGCCATGACCATTCCATCGGGAGTGTACCCGCCGTCGCGCAAGCGGATAAAGGCGACGTGCCGCCTGCGTCTGGCTGTTCTACGGGGCTGGCAACGTTTTTACAATTGCCAAGCGTGGAGATGTCGGAATTCGTCATAGGAGTCCGCATTCGCGGGCGGCGACACCATGTAGATGGCAATCGGCAAAAATCGGATTGCGCGGATGATGGGCGACATGGATTACGTCGTGTGAGCGGCCAATTCATCCAGCGAAAGGTTCAGCGTTCGCGCGAGACGTGCGGCGACTGATAAAACAGGCTCGCTTTGATCCTGCTCGATTCGTGCAAGGTCCTCCGGTGAAATCCCGATTTCGCCGGCAACTTCAACTTGCGATCGTCCTAGCGCCTCGCGGGCGGCACGCACTTGTTGTCCTAAAGTCGCGCCGCCTGAAGCGCCAGATTCTGATGCTTCGCGTTTGGTCAACTGCTCTCGGATGCGCGCGTTGATTTCAGATTTCTCTTGTTCAATTTTGCGCCGGATCGCGTTGTATTTTTCCGCTTCCTCCGGCGTCAAGTGACGATCGCGGATGATTCGTTTCATGCTCTGTTCCTTACGTCAACGCAAGCGGCCTTTATTTGTCAGAATTCAACTTCATATGCCGTGATCGGGTAAACCGTGTCTTCATCGATTTTCTCGTAAACGACCGCGATCAACCGGCCAGTGCTTGGCGTACCGAAGACGATGGGGCGACCGGATGAGCGACTCCACTCTTCGTATTCGGGGTTTTCGAGGACTTCTTCCACTTCCGACACCGCGATTCCGTGTTCAGCAATGTGTTGTACGTTGCCTTCCGGATCGTCGTCTAGGTCCCAAAGAACTTTCGCGAATCCCATCGACGATCCTTCGCTTACCCAATGTTAAGCATAGTCTTGTCGCATGCGAGCATCAATCGTGCCACGAAGTCACCGATCCTCGTCGAGTCAATTTCATTCACTGAGACGAACATAAACCGCGAGCACTTCACTCCGTTCTCTCAATCGCCTCCACCACCAACTCGCGCAGATTCTTCAACTCCACCAGCGGCGCGGCCACACGCGGGTGGGCGAACAGCCGGACGCGTTTGACGTAGTCGTCGAATTGTTCGGTGGCCAGCGCGCGGATGACGGGAGAGACTTCGCCCAGCGCGCGGTACTCGCGGCGCTTGGGAAAGTAGACCTCGATGTCGAACTCGACTTCGCGCTCCACCGGCGGGGCGTCCAGCAGGATTTCGTGCGGGGCGACGACGCGGGCCAGGGCGGTGCTGAACAGCGAAGCGAGTTGCTCGGCACAGGCGGCCAGCCAGGGAAAGGGGCGGCGGGCCAAACGGTCGTAGAGGTGTCCCGCTTCAAAGATGCTGTACTGGTCGAGCCGCTTGTACAATCGCCGCACGGGGCCGAACAGGCCGTCCAGCAGTTCGCCGGCCGGTCCGTCGCGGGCCGCCAGTCGCAGCGCCGTGATGAACTCGTGCTCGGTCAACCGGAACAAATAGTCGAGATCGAGTTCCCCCTGCAACATAAAAAACGACCGCCCGAACATGGCGGTCGCCGCGCGGACCGCGTGGTGCCAGTAGACTTCGCTGAACATCACGTAGCGGGCAAACACCATCATCTCGGCCGCCGTGCGGCCCTTCTCGGTGATCGCCAGACCGCTGGCGCGCTCGTTGAGGCACAAACTGCCGATCAGCCGCGACTGGTCGAAGTGCCGGCCGTAGGGCACGCCGGCGTGCAGGCTGTCGCGGGCCAGGTAGTCCAGCTTGTCGATGTCGATCGGCCCGGAGAGCATGCTGGTGAGGATCCGCGATTTAGCGTCTCGCGGCTTTTCGCTGAGCAGGGCCACCACGTCTCGCGGATTGATGCCCCAGTCGTCGCGCAGCGCGTCGGCGATTTCGCCTTCCAGGATGAAGCTGTTGGCGAACAACTCATGTTGCGGCACGCTCATCAGGTGGATGTCTTCAATCGCGTGGCAAAACGGCCAATGCCCCAGGTCGTGCAGCAGCGCCGCGACCAGAAACACCTCCGCGTCGGCCGGAGCGACGGCGGCCGTGAACCGCTCGTCGTACGACAACTGCTTCAAGTACAACAGCGCCAGCCGATAGACGCCCAGCGCGTGCTCAAACCGCGAGTGATGCGCCGCCGGATAGACCAGCGACACCAGCCCCAATTGACTGATCCGCGCCAGCCGGCGGAAGTCGGCCGTGTCGATAATCTGCCGCACCCGATCCGTCACCGGCACGTCCAACTCCGGCGGGATCCGCACCATCGCCCGCCGCGCGTCCAGCCCCGCGACTTCGGGTATGTCGTGGATAGTGGACATGGTTTGAAGCGGGTGGTTAGTAAGGAGCGAGCCTACAGGCTTTTTCTATCGTTTCAGCGACGATACTGCTAGATGGCCAGGCTTCAGGCAGCGTCACAAAGCCGCGAATGCAATCACGTAACTTACTTTCCGCACTTCTCATCTTGATAATCTCTGAATTTCCTCACGGCCGAACTGTGTGAAGGCGCGGACGCGGGGCCGGTGATCGGAGTGCGTGCGGCGGCCGGTGGCCCACGCGGGCGCCGG
>Ga0214472_10005208_pt1 | contig 13677 bp, 11 predicted proteins | sample RVTome_6_FD_207662 | JGI IMG/M metagenome (GOLD analysis project Ga0214472, IMG submission 207662) | Soil microbial communities from uranium-contaminated site in the Upper Colorado River Basin, Wyoming, United States - RVT140D175 | ecosystem: Environmental > Terrestrial > Soil > Contaminated >... | reverse complement strand
ATAACCTGACACCAAATGAGGTTTACTATCCGGAACAGGGTATTTCCCAAGCTGCCTGAGCTTGATTAATCCACCATGTCAGAGCTTAATTTAATCTCGGGTTGTCCAGTTAAAGGGGACCACTTCACTTAAACCAGCAAATATTTATCTGATCAACCGTGAAGGACGTCGGAAAGTTGTGAGCCGGGCCAGTGATGGTAACGGATTCGTTATCGAACCTGAAGGACAATACAATTTTGTCAAGGTCCTCGATTTCGGGATTGCCCGTTTCATTGACGATAATTTCGATCCTGAACAACCAGGCAGAATTGGCAGTGTTTTAGGTACACCTCACTATTTGTCACCGGAACAAATACGGGGGCTACCGGTCGATGCACGCAGCGAAGTCTATTCGCTTGGTATCCTGTTCTACAAAATGCTGTTCGGGGAAGTTCCCTTTGACTCGAGCTCGGTCGAAGGAATTTTTATCAGCCATATGTCCGGAAAGTTACCGCTGCTTCGGGGGCGAGATGCGGCAGTGGAAATCGACGAGGAAACCAACCGTACGATATTGTGTTGCTTGGATAAGGATCCAGATAAGCGTTTCCAATCAATGGACGCATTTAGCGAAGCATTGCAGAATTGTTATACTGATCGCGCTTTTATGCGCGACGCATGGCGGCTACCCGGTGCGATAGAATCCGGGATAGTGCCTCAGACTAGGCGCATGACAGGTAACTGGTTAATTAAGTTACGCAAATCGCGCCTGAGTCAAAAGCTGATGGAATTATTCAGCGTATTACACCGGCCAAGCTGATAAAAATAAACGATTACTTTATGAAAATTCGTGTAACTACCCTGTTTTAGGTAAATTTATAATACCACATTCAAGGGACATACAAATACATAGACTTTGTCTATATTATTTATATGACCAGCCCGAATCAAAAATCAGATTTTGACAATTATCCACGTCCCAATATTGCAATATATATAGAGAGGATAATATTTTTTATTATCAGTTGGTCGTTCTCCATGATTATATTATCTGAGACCTTGAGCAGTGGAAGTGCAGTATTTTTTAGTACATTTATTTCTTCAGTTGTAATTATAGTTCTCCTTATTGGCCGGTGGGAATAAGTTTAGTCATATTTCGTTATCTGCTTAATTATCTCGGGAATATGACGAATGGAGACCGGGCTAACCGTAATTGAGCCCAGGCAAATCGGATTTTAGTTAGACACATGCATCGTTGGCGATTTATCTGTCTTGTTATGAACCTGCATAAAATTATAACTTCTACTTCATGGGAAATATCATCGAAACTTTTTTCTTATAGTTCCTGTATTCATCGCCAAAATATTGAATCAAATCATGTTCCTCAAATTGTAGCGCAACCAGAATATACAATGTGGTTACTACCGAGAATAACAGATGACCTGTTGTCATATGTGGCGTTGCCCAGAATGCAATTATAAACCCTGTCATAATAGGGTGACGAACATACCGGTAGAGCCATGGTGTTTTGAAACCAAGATTAACGTATTCTCTTTCTTTGAATTTAAGATATACCTGGCGTAATCCGAACAGATCAAAATGATTAATCATAAATGTTGATAGCAACACGATGAGCCACCCGGCCCAGAAAAGTATATTTAAAATTATTTTTCCAACAGAACTTTCAACACTCCATATAACTGTGGAAATTGGCTGCCAAAGCCAAAAAAGAAGGATCAGCGCGAGACTGGATAATAATACATAAGTACTTCTCTCTATTGCAGCTGGTATAAATCTAGTCCACCAGCGTTTAAATGCTGGTCTTGCCATAATGCTATGCTGAAGTGCAAAAATACTCAGCAAAATTAGATTTATTATTATTGCATATAGGATTGTTGTTTCTTCGAGACCACTATCAATGGATTTAGGCACGATAAGATTGCCTACAAAACCAATCGAATACAAAAAGGTAACAAAAAATATTATGTAAGAAATCATTCCATATATTAATGTTATCAATTTAGCCATTGTTGATCCCCCGGGTTACAATTTCTTATCAACTGTGAATTGACAGGCTCATAAAGTTAACTAAGTATAGACCATAAAAATTCATCAAATTTAAGTTTTACAAATCCTGTCTAAAACCCTGTTAAAATGCTGGGATTATTGGCTCAGGGCAAATTGGGCTATTTACTATTGTTTTAAATTGTTAAAAAGCATATAAAATGTCCTGCTAAATATTTGAATATATATATATTCTTCAGGGGAGGGTATAGGGGTAAAAATCAAGGGGTACTTTACATTGCTATTGATCTCATTCAATTATTCATCCGCTGTCACAGCAGAGCCGGTGTTCAATGGCGCACCGTTCAACGGTTTTTATGCTGGTGTACAGGGAGGCTATGGCCATGCCGATGATGAAGTCTCTGATAATGCCGGTCCCGGCCTGACTCTGGACCTTGGCAGCAGCGGCGGTACCTATGGTTTTTCGGTGGCTGGGGCACCACCCTGCCTTCAGTGAACCCCAACTTATACGTGGGTATCGAGGGTCAATACAATGTCGTTGACCGGGATGGCGAATTAACCGTCAGTGTTATTCCGCTCTCCCTGGAATGGTAAACCGACGATATGTGGAATATCGGTGGCCGTCTCGGCTACCTGTTGAGTGAAAACACGTTGGCTTTTGTCCGCGTGGCCTACGCCAGCCTTGATGCAGACATTTCGGGATCCGGCCTGCTAGCGGGTATCCCGGCCAAAGTAGACAATCTTGACGGAGTGCAGTTCGGGTTGGGTGTCGAACACCATATTGGCCACAACTTCACCTTGCGCGGCGAATATGTTTACAGCGATTACGGCAGCGCAGATATCAGTATCACCGGCACCGGGAATGTGGCCGAAGTCGATGTGACTTCCGGCGAGGGTCGCGTTGAGTTATCTTACAGTTTTTAATAATAGTAATAACACCTGGCTATGATTGTGGGGCTTTATAGCCCCGCTTTTTTTCCTGTCCTTACCAGGCCAATCATGTAATTTTGTTATTATATAAATTATTGCCTTAATTCATAACTGGCTGACTGATTAATAACTGATGTCGAACGTTTCAACGTTCCCGGTACCGGCCTGGTTACTTTGCGGCTCGCCGATAAAATTGCCCATAACATAATCTGCTCCAAGGCTGATAGCCTCAGTCAACATGGTTGAATCTTCAATGCCATCAATAATGATACGGGCACCACGGCTTTTCAGGTTTTTCAGGTTTTTCAGGAAATTTATGTCAACGTTATAACCCGGGGTACAGAGAATTTTTTTAATCAGCGGGTATCTGATTGCAAGCAGGTTAAAATCCAGTAGTCCGGCCAGGCTGGCAAGTTCTTCAAATGTATCTATACTGCCCAGACCAATTGCAAAACCATGTGAATTTTTCAGTACCCTGATGAGCGCCAATGCCCTTTTTTTATGTGCCACCAGCATACCCGCCGGGATTTCCAGTGCTATGAATTTTCCGGGTTTTATATTTTCAACACCGATCAGCAATTCTTTCAACCAGGTAAACAATGTTATATCTTTCAACCAGGCTTCACTGATTACCAGCATATACATTTTCCCTGACCGGAAATCCTCACTTCTGGCCACCCGGCCAATAATCTCACGCAACATCCAGTGATCAATATCCTGTTGCAGGGATAGCATCACATTTTGCCTGTTAAATTCCCCGGCAGGTTTAATTGTGCCGGCCAGATCAACTATTTGAAAATCAACCTTGAATATTGTTGAAATGTCCCCGGGTTGTGGTGAAAACATGGCGACCACGGGCTGGAAGGCTTGCATAATCCTGTTGTCATTAAAGGCCTTTTTCAGGGCCAACGAAAACTCATCAAGTCCTGCGTCCGTGTCAACTTCCCGGTTTGACACTTCAGCTTCCTCTGCTGTCCTCCATGTAACTGAATCCGTATTTTCGGTTTTGGTACTCTCTGAAAAAGTTTCTGCTTCCAGAGGGAATGACCTTATATCAGTAACAGTCTGCTCATCCTGTTGTCTTGATGATTTCTCCTGCTCATCATGCTGTCTTTCTATTTCTGATTTCTGCAGCCTTTCCTCCTCCTTGCGTTGCTGCTCCAGTTCAGCCTGGCGCAAACGTGATTCTTCCTCCTTCCGTTTTTGTTCTTCTTCCTGCCGGCGTTGTTCCTCCTGACGTTGTCTCTCCAGTTCAGCCCAGCGATTTTGTTCTAACTCCGCCGCGCGTTTTTGTTCTGCAATCTGTCGCTGTCGTTCTTTTCCCTCGGCAATACGTCGCTCATTTTCTGCTTTCTGACGTTGCTGCTCTTTTATCAGGTCCTTTTGTCTCTTGTCTTGTTCTCGCTGTTGTCGCTCCAACTCGGTCTGGCGTAATTGTTCCGCTACTGCTTTGCGATTTTTCTCTTTTTCCTGACGTATTCTTTCTTCTTCGGCCTTATTCCGTTGCTCTTCCTCCCGATTTTTTTCCTCAACCAGAAGACGCTGCCGCTCTGTTTCCTCTGCTTGACGCCGTTGCTCTTCTTCCTGATGCAATCGTTCCTCCTCCAGACTGCTTTCCCTTTCCAACTCAGCCAGCCGCTGGCGCGCCTCATCTTCCGCTTGACGCCTCAGTTCATCTGCATGGCGTAGTCTGTCTACTTCCTCCTTTCGTTGCCGTTCCAGCTCAGCCTGGTGCAATCTCTCTTCTTCTGCTTTTCGTCTTTGTTCTTCTTCCTGCTGGAGTTTAATTGTTGATTTCAGGATTTCAGTCAGTGTGTAAATATGCCATGAATTTTCGTTTGTCTGTCTTGCGATATCCCGTGCCTGGCCGGCCAGTTCAATCAAGGATGAAATGGATTTGCCTTCACAATCAAGTATAAGGATACCGATGCTTGCCACACTGGTGACGACATTGTCACCTGATGAATAATTGTTTCCGGAAAGATACTCACATAAGTCCCGCATGCGATTACCCAGTAATTCCATAGATTCAGGGGAATCAATAAGTACACCTATGGAAGAATCACCAAGCCGCGTGATACAAGGATTACTGTCTGTACTACTGAATTTTTCAAAACACAGGCGGGCAACATGACGGAGCAGGTTGTCAACCACAATTAATCCGAATTTTATTGCCAGGTCATCAAGATTATCGATACCAATCAGTAAAAGAACCCGCTCCTTGTTATTAATCGCGACATCTTTCGGGTGTTCCAGTTGTTTGTAGAAAAGTGTCTTGTCAAAAGCTTTATTGACTCGCTCCTGCTCTTTTTGCTTTATTAATTTTTCCTGGTGTTTCCGGTAGGCATCATTGACAGATTTCAGCAATTCTTCCTTGGTCAGTTTTTCCTTGCGCAGATACTCATAAACGCCAAAATCCAGGGCGCGCATTGCAACTTCTTCGTCACCGGCGCCCGTCAGCATGATGGTTGCAGGAAAGCCCGGCTTCTTGCGGTTTTTCTGCAGGATATCAAGACCGGTTGTCCCATAAATGCACAGGTAATAATCCAGGACCATGACATCATACCCGGACCAGTCAAAATCCTCCCCGGGGGCACCATTTGCCACCGGGTCATACTCAACTAGTTCAGTATCCGGCAGGCTTTTAGCAAGGTATGCCTTGACCAGATTCCGGTAATCCCTGTCATCATCAAAAATCAGGACTTTCTTTATTTCATTCCCGGTTGTCATAAGTGTTCAGGGTTCAATTATTTACCATTAATAATACTTTAATTACACTGATGAATGTTTTGGACTTGCAAACAGAAGTAACTGTTATATGAGAGTATAGCCCCGACAATCATATTATAGTTGTGGTCAGGACATACTTTCTGACAGCATGTGCTTAATGCACGCGGGTCAACATTTTCCTGGAGTAGGCTACACGATCTAACACAGACCCTAACCGCATAGCGTTGGCCTGTATGAATTCAAGCCGGTGCAGAAGTCCCATGTGATTGGCAATTTGAATGTTCAAACCGGGGCGGGCATTCATTTCCAGGACAAGCGGGCCTTTAACACGATCCAGCACGATATCCACACCCAGATATCCCAGACCGGTCAACTCATAACACTTTGCCGCGATCATCAGTAACTCCTCCCATCTGGGTATCTCCAGACCCGTCACGGGATTTCTTGTATCAGGATGCTCGGTAACTACATCATTTTTCAAAACTGCATTCAGTGTTCTGCCGGTTCCAATGTCAATACCAACTCCAATTGCACCTTTATGCAGGTTAGCCTTGCCGCTGGACATGTGGGTAGGCAGCCGAAGCATGGCCATCACCGGGAAACCCATAAATATAATAATCCTGATGTCAGGGACGCCCTGATAACTGATAGCATCAAATACCAGATCAAATTTTACACGGTATTCAATAATAGCTTTGTCTTCATGGCCACCCAGGCTGAATAGCCCATTCAGAATATTTGAAACATGATGTTGTAATTGTGCTTCGGTCACAAGTTGGCCGTTTGATTTTCTGTAAAGGCCTTTTACCTTGCCGACTATGATTTCTATTCCTTCGCCGCCAGTTCCCTGGGCAGGCTTTAATACAAAGTCAGAATACTTTTTCAGGAATTCCGGCAACTCGCGTATCTGGTGTTCGATTTCGATCACACCATATAATTCGGGGACAGCGATACCCGCATCGATTGCCAACTGCTTTGTGCGTAGTTTGTCGTCTACCAGCGGGTAAAATCTACGTTGATTATATACAAGCGTGTAATCACTATTGCGCTTGTTAATGCCCATGATACCGGCACTGGATAATTTTTTTGCCAGACCAAACATGGTTATTTACTGACCAACGCCTTGAACCTGTGTAACTCAAGCAGACGGTAACCTGAATAACGCCCGAGCAACATGGTCAATGATAGCAGTATAAGCAACAGTTCCGGGAATACTGAGACCAGATGCTCCACGTGACCAAGGCTCATGATCAGAAAGGCAATAGCGGCGGTAGCCAGACTGCCTATACCCTGATTGATGGCTTCGGATGGTCCTCTTTCCTCCCAGACTATGGACATGCGCTCTATCGTCATGGTGATAATTACCATTGGAAACAGCGCCACAGACAGACCGCTCTCAATACCCAGATTATGGCTCAGGATACTCATCAACAACATCAGTAAAATGACAATAATCAATACAGATGCCAGGCGTGGCACCAGCAGAAGTTTCAGTTTCTCAAGATAAAACCGGATGGCAAGGCCAACCGAGATCAGAATAGTAAACAGGATCAGGCCTGATATTAATTGTGTTTCTCGAAATGACAACGCAATCAATATTGGCATGAATGTACCAAAGGTCTTGATGCCGATAATATTCCTTAACAGAACCAGGAAGAACACACCAACAGGAACTGTCAGCAAGATACTGTAAACCCGCTGTGTATCCAACGGTAAATTCGAAAGTGAATGCCTCCAGAATGTCGGGTGTATACTTTTTTCCCTGGTACTGGCAGCAGTAATACTTTCCAGGTCGGACTGTTGTATATTGATAGCTACGTTCAGGTTCTCACCACCTGTAAGGTTGACCATCCTGTCTATACCTTTCCATAACACCAGATAGTCACTGAGTTTCCCGGTTTGTCTTGTAACCGGGTCTACGCCCACCCATTTTTCATCCACATGTACTTCAAGCCATGAAGTCGGACTGGATTTACCGTATTGTTCAGTTACAAGCAGACCATGCACCAGCCGCGCCGGGATTTCATCGAGCGATAGTATCCTGATGATTGTTTCAATCTTTCTTTGCTGTGACGGGTTCTCCCCGAGGAGCAGGGAAAGATTATCATTATTTGCAGGACTCTCAATAATATCAATTAACTGCATCACCAGGGTCATTTTGTCTGCAGATTTTTGTTTTGCCTCAAGTAATATGGCAGTGGCCGCTTCCATATCTGCTCCTTCGTATTCCGGGGGGAGCAGCTTGACGTTTTTGCTGGTGGCGGGCGCCTCACCCGTAACCATCTTTTCTATCGTGGCACGATAATATAGTGTCTGTTGTCCTTTCGCGCTACGTATAGACCAGGACACCTGCCGGTTTCCGTCAACAGTACTGATGGATATTCCGTATCCTTTTGAAATGAAATTTTCATTAATGATGGTAAAATCGGCTGAAGTTCTTGGCACATAAAGCAATGCCTTCACGGGCCGCCCGATAGCATTAAAATTGATCTTGACTTCAACTTCCCACACATCGGTCTTCTGTCCTGGCAAGAGAGGGAACCCAAGATAAACAACTTTATATAAAAACAAGCACAGCCCGACAAAGAATAATATTGTACAGAGTATATATAAATGCCTGTTATTCATCTTCAGCGCCTGGCATGGAACATCTGGGTGATACAGTAAATTGGCCGACTGGGTCGATAATAAAATCACCCTTAAGAAAATTTCTTCCAATCAGCATTTTATAAATAAACCCTTTCCTGTCTACCAGGCTGACCTGTGTTTCCTTGTATATCTTACCGAGACAGACACCGAGCATCACTGCGTATCGGCGCTGCTTCTTTCCGAAATGCCTTTTTACGGTGACTTCCTTAACCAGCGGCAATTCAATAGTTGTACTGATTTTGTCCTTGTTAACAATATCAAACCGGACCCAGGTCTCGCCTTCCTTTTCAAATTCAACAATATTTATTGCATTGATGGAAGAATTATATGCACCCGTGTCAATTTTCGCCTTGAACTGGAGTTCGCCCGGGAAAATTCTGACGTTTTCAATCCAACCAATACGTTTTAACTCCTTCGCAACTGACTGACATGGAGCAAACAGGAGAAATGATATATAAAAATAATAATCTAGCCGTTTCATAGATAAACCAGGGAATAACTTTTCAGGCATAACCAGTTGCAATTAATATGAAATAATACGAACAATGATTGACTGGAAATTATGCTATTTTATTTATGCTTTTATTAATAAGGAGACAGGGTTTATTTCCCCAATAACTGCCTGATACGTACCGCGGCCGGGGGACCCAACTCTTTGGTTACTTTTTCGATAATGTAAGACGACTTAAAACCTTTATCCTTAATTTCCTTGACAAGTTCCTTGATTTTCTCGTCCGGGGCTTTCTTCTGTAATCCAACTATAAGCGCATCAATTATCGTTTCAGACCACAACGTTTTTGTAATGGTCTTATCCTGCTCATTATTCTGCATCTATCTTCCTTTTATCTTACAATCTGTAATTAATAAAAAATTCAGCGGCCAGGTTAACAATACCGTGCAAATCCTCAATTTCTTCCACCATATATCTCTATTCTTTGGGTAATATCAAAAGTAAGCCGAAACGGAAACAGCCACACCGGCAAGCTGCCTTCAACCCGGATTAACGAACGGTATGCGTAGCTGTATAAATAACCGGCCATGCCTGCATGAACATCAATATGGGCATGCCTGCCCATTTACAGTAGGCCAAATATAACATGAAACACCTATCATATTGTATTTCAAGCATTTGACGCGGCGCAACATTAAACGTATAAATAAATACCATGAACGGCAAAAATACCAAGATCATCAATCTTGCCCTTCAGGGCGGTGGCTCACATGGCGCCTTCACCTGGGGTGTCCTGGAACGCTTTCTTGAAGATGAACGGATTGAATTTGAAGGGATCAGCGGTACCAGTTCAGGGGCAATCAATGCGGCAGCTTTTGCCTATGGTCTTGCCACCAATGGCCGTGTGGGCGCGAGAGAAACTCTCAGAAAATTGTGGGAGCGCGTGGCCAATGAATTTTCTGAAATATTATCCGGGCCATTTTATATGTCCATGCTGAATCTTTTTAATGATGCGGAACACCCGGCGCTTGACGCCTACCTCACATTGACCAAATCATTTTCGCCTTTTCAGCTTAATCCCATGGACATGAATCCATTACGTGATTTGGTCGCAGAGTCGATAGACTTCAGCTACCTGAAAAAAGATTGTCCCGTCAAACTCTTTATCGCGGCCACGCATGTACGCACAGGCAAACTGAAAATATTTGAAAACAAGGATTTATCAATAGATAGCCTGATGGCGTCGGCCTGTCTGCCCTCCATACATCGTGCTGTAGAAATAGATGGTGAGTCATACTGGGACGGTGGCTTTGCCGGTAATCCGCCCGTGTTTCCACTCATATTCAACTGCAAAAAAAATGATATTGTTATCGTGTTGATCCAGCCTCTTGAGATTGACAAAATGCCGGTCACTGCAGATGAAATTCAGCAACGCACTTCCGAGCTGAGTTTTAATACAGCTTTTCTCAGGGAAATGCGGGCCATTGCATTTTCAAAAAAGATGATCGATAAAGACTGGATGCCATCAGGCAAACTGGAAAACCGTATGGATCAAATCAACATCCATATAATCCAGGACCAGGCGCTGTCCTCACAATATAATTCCCGCAGCAGGTACAATACCCTGCCGTCATTCATTAACCTGTTTCACAAAGAAGGTTACGCAGCCGCAGATGTATGGCTTGAAGAGAATTTCAACAAGCTCGGGGAAAAATCATCTGTTGATCTGACTGACATGTTTTGCTGAAGTCCCCGGGTTTAACGTAATATCCTGATCGCAGAGGATTTAAAACTGACCCAGACCGGGGACCCGATAGTTACAGCCAAATCATCCAGAGCTGAACGGGTAATAATGACCTGGAAAACCTCGCCGGTTTGTACAGTGACTTCAATATGATCATTGCGTGCATGTAACGCAATAACCTCACCCCTGAACCTGTTGCGCATGCTGGAATCAAGCTCAGTCCTGGACAATACAATCTGGGTTGGTTCGATAGCAACAATATCAACATCATCGGGAGCCTCTGATATTTTGATATCGATATTGCCGGTATGGAAAATGCCCAGTGCTCTCGAATATTTTCCGTGTAACAGGTTTACATGCAATTCTTCAGTCAGCTTGCCATGGTGTATGCAACAGACACGATCTGCAATCACCTGCGCCCGCAAGTGATCATGACTGCTGAATATGATAGTTTGTGTCCTGTTCTCATGTATCGACACAAGCAACTTTTCAAGCTCACCTGAAAATGACTTGTCCAGGTAAGTAAAGGGCTCATCAAAAATAAGCACCTCGGGCTCCAGCACCAGTGCCCTGGCCAGCGCAACTTTTTGTATCTCGCCACCGGACAACTCATGGGCCCTTTTATTTGCAAGCATGCCCAGGTTCAATTGTTCAATGATATTTTGTGCGCGTGCATGCCGCAGCTCCCGGTTAACCTTGCGCAATTTCAGACCCAGTTCAATATTTTCGATAACCGTTGTATTGAACAGATAGGGATGTTGCTGAAGATAACCAACACGGCGCCTGAAACCGGACTGTGTATTGGGCCGCACTGATTCCCCGAAAAACCGGACTTCCCCCGCCGCTGGCGCAGATAAAAATGACAGGAGATTTAATAGTGTACTTTTCCCCGAGCCGTTAGGCCCAACCAGCGCCAGTGTTTCTCCAGCAATGATCTGGTAATGATCAATATCCACGACATCCTTATCGTGGTATTTAAAGCTGAGGTGATCTATTTCGTAGGCTGTAGTGGTCATTTATTCAGTTTTTGAAATTTTTCCAGAAATACATTTACAGCAAATGCGGCCAGTAACAGCAAAACACCCAGGGCCAGGGCAAATTCAAACTCACCCTTGCTGGTTTCCAGGGCAATCGCTGTGGTCATGGTGCGTGTGTAACCTTCAATATTTCCACCCAGCATCATTGCTACACCGACTTCGCCGATGGCCCGGCCAAATGCCGCCACAATTGCAGCCAGCACGGCAAAGCGGACTTCATTGATAAAGATCAGGTTTTGCTGAAACCGGTCAGCACCCAGTGCGATACTGGTTAAACGGATCCGTGGGTCGGCTGTATTTGCAGCGGAAATCACCATATTCAAAACAATCGGAATGATAAGAATACTTTGGCCCATCACGATGGCCGCCTGGGTATACAATAATCCCCATTCACCCAGCGGCCCCTGTCGGCTTAACAGGCCAAATACCAACAAACCCACGACCACTGTGGGCAATGCCATGAGAGTATTCAATATATTTTGTAATATGACCTTACCGCGAAATTTACTGGAGGCAATCAGCAACCCCAGCGGCACACTCAGGACAGAAGCAATCATGACTGACAGCAATGAAATTTTGAGTGAAATCCAGACAACAAAAAACAACTCATAATCCAGCTTTAGGATGAGCTGTATTGCATCAGTAAAAGACTGGGCAAAGTAATTCATGATTAATTGATTAGATATCCCCGTATGGACTTATATAAAACAAACTGGCGGCCTATGATATATCGTTGTATGACTTGATTCGACAGTATGCAGTGCTTGCTACAGTCGGGTGTGAGAATTTATATTTCAAAACCACGCCGTTTCATGAAAATAACCCCTGCCGGTGCTAAGCTCTTCACAGGACTAACTGCTATACTCAAAAACCTTTCCGGCCCCTGTATAATTAATTGATGGCGGAATTGACGGCTAAAACAGGGTTATTTAGCCAACTCACTGATATTACAGGTTTTATTTCGTATTTTTATGATACGTAAGCTTTACATAAAGACACTGGGCTGCCAGATGAATGAATATGATTCAGCCAAGATGCTGGACGTCCTGTCCGCCTCGCATGGCATGTGCGCAACCGATGATCCGGTACAGGCCGACATGATACTGCTGAATACCTGCTCTATTCGCGAGAAAGCCCAGGAAAAGGTATTTTCACAATTAGGCCGCTGGAAACAGCTCAAGAAAGATAATCCGGATCTTGTGATCGGTGTGGGTGGTTGTGTGGCGAGCCAGGAAGGTGGTGCTATTAGTCAACGTGCACCCTATGTCGATATTGTCTTCGGCCCGCAGACCCTGCACAGACTGCCCGAACTGTATGATAAAGTCCTGAAACTGCGTAAACCTGTCGTGGATATTTCATTTCCCGAAATTGAAAAATTTGATCGCCTGCCAGAACCACGGGCCGAAGGGCCGACCGCATTTGTCTCGGTAATGGAAGGTTGCAGCAAGTATTGTACTTTCTGTGTTGTGCCCTATACGCGTGGTGAAGAGATCAGCCGGCCCTTTGATGACGTAATAACAGAAATTGTTTTACTGGCTGGGCAGGGTGTCAGGGAAGTTACCTTGCTGGGCCAGAATGTAAATGCTTACCGTGGACAGATGCATACCGGTGAAACAGCGGACCTGGCATTACTTATTGAATACGTCGCCGCCATTAAAGGGATTGATCGCATACGTTATACAACTTCCCATCCGGTAGAATTTTCTGACCGTTTAATTGAAGTCTATGGCAATGTTCCACAACTGGTGAACCATCTGCATTTACCGGTACAGAGTGGTTCAAACCGCGTACTGACACTGATGAAACGCGGGCATACCATACAGGAATATAAATCCAGGATCCGCAAACTGCGCAAGATCAGACCGGACATCAGCATCTCATCTGACTTCATTGTGGGTTTCCCCGGTGAAACAGATCAGGATTTTGAAGATACCATGAACCTGATTGCAGACGTTGGCTTCGACCAGTCTTTCAGTTTTATCTACAGCAAACGACCCGGTACACCGGCAGCAAATTTTGCCGATGAAGTACCGATGGAAGTCAAGAAGGAACGTTTGAATTTATTGCAGGCACGTATCTATCAATCTGCCATGGAGGTCAGCCGCAAGATGATAGGTACTGTACTATCAGTCCTG
>Ga0214472_10005207_pt1 | contig 13677 bp, 20 predicted proteins | sample RVTome_6_FD_207662 | JGI IMG/M metagenome (GOLD analysis project Ga0214472, IMG submission 207662) | Soil microbial communities from uranium-contaminated site in the Upper Colorado River Basin, Wyoming, United States - RVT140D175 | ecosystem: Environmental > Terrestrial > Soil > Contaminated >... | reverse complement strand
GTTCTCGGTAGCCGTCTAGCGTCGGCAGCCGAGGCCGCCGTTAACAACGTTAAAGCTCGTGCTTTTGCGGCTTGTTACGAATTCGCACCCCACAGGCTGATTCACCAATTTATTATGTAATAAGTTACCCAGGGGCAAGCGGCCAATAAAGCGGCCATTTATCCGGCTATATTTCCTCTTTTTATATAAATAACTGTATGATAGTTTTAATTATATCCACGATATGGAAACGGACAGAATAGTGGCCAAATTAGGGGCCAAACCTAGCCAGCCGAAGGACCGGGGCGAGAGCCTCGGCCTGATGGAGCCCCTCGTCCTTTCGGAGGGCTCAAGGCACCGCCCCACCCTGAGCGATCTTGCGATCGAACTAGCCACGACCTCGGCCGGTTTTCGGCGAAGTCTGCCGGACGGGGTTGTCACGGCACTGGCTGAACTGGTCCGCTCGATGAACTGCTATTACAGCAATCTTATCGAGGGGCATGATACGCACCCCATCGATATTGAGCGCGCGCTAAAGAAAGACTACAGCGCCGATCCCGACAAACGCAATTTGCAGCTTGAGGCGGAAGCCCATATCGCCGTCCAGAAGTGGATCGACGGCGGCGGACTGAAAGAACGCCCGACATCACACAGCGCTATCCTTGAAATCCACAGGCGTTTCTGCGAACTGTTGCCGGAAGAGTTGCTGTGGGTGGAACACCCCACGACCAAAGAGAAACTACCGGTCATACCCGGTGAACTGCGAGTCCATGACGTGCAGGTCGGCAGACACGTCCCGGTCAACCCTGGCGCCCTGCCGCGCTTTCTCGCACGATTCGAGGAAGTCTACGGGAAACTTGGCAGATCAGAAACGATCCTTGCGGCCGCCGCTGCCCATCACCGGCTGGCGTGGATACACCCATTCCTGGACGGTAACGGCCGCGTCATAAGATTGATGTCCTATGCCACGATGCTCGAGCAGCTCGATACCGGGGGAATCTGGTCCATTGCCCGCGGCCTTGCCCGCACGGTCGAAGACTACAAAACGCGCCTCTCCAATTGCGATCTGCCCCGCCGCAACGATCTCGACGGCAGAGGTTCGCTCAGTGAAGAAGCGCTGGCGGATTTCACGAGATATTTTCTCGAAAGCTGTCTTGGTCAGGTGCGATTCATGGAGGAGCTCGTACAACCGGACAAGCTGCGCGCGCGCATAAAACTATGGGTCGATGAAGAGGTTGCGACGGATGCGCTGCCCGACAAGGCGGGGGCCGTCCTTGACGCGATTCTCTATCGCGGCGAGCTGCCGCGCAGCGAAGTTTCCGAGCTACTCGGTACGAGCACGCGCACGGGCCGCCGCATCGTCCACGCCCTGACCGAACACGGTGTCGTAACATCTGAAACAACGAAGTCGCCCCTGCACATCGCCTTTCCCGCCAAGCTTGCCTCGCGATGGATGCCGGGACTATTTCCGGAGAAAGCTGGATAGCTGAGGCGTTGGGTCCGAATTCCCGTCACGAGCCTCTTCATAAACGATTGCCGCCCGCAGTCACGGTAATGGCGGTCGATTCCTTTTCAGACAAAGGTCAACCAGTTCGTCGATCTTCGCGACGCCGACGCACATGACGCTGTCCGCCCCGCCCCAGTAAATTTTCACGGTACCGTCGTCCTCGGCGACAGCACCACAGGTGAACACTACATTGTGCACGTACCCGGTAAGCTCCCACGGATCTTCCGGCGACAGAATCCAATCGTCAGCAACGCCGAGCACTCTGACGGGATTTTCGAGGTCGTGAAGCGCCACTCCCAGCCGGTACACGGCGCCGCCCATCGTCGGAAACACGCCGTGGTAAATGTTCAACCATCCCTTCTCGGTTCTAATGGGTGTTGCGCCCGGACCTATCTTCATTGCGTCCCAATGATAGGGAACCGGCTGGATCAGCGGCACCGAGTCTCCCCAGTGGATTAGATCCGGAGACCAGGACAGCCAGATGGACCAGGGATTGATTTCGGAGTGCGGGCGGTCCAGTCGCGCATAACGGCCGTTGAAAGTCTCCGGGAAAATCACAGTATTTCGCATGTCCGCCTGACTGATCAGCGACACTCGCTCAACCGTCTCAAAATCCCGCGTCTTTGCGAGCCCGATGCGCACCCCGAACCTGGAATAGGCGCTGTAAGTAATATAGTGCTCACCGGCAATCGTACAAATTCGCGGATCCTCAACGCCGAATTCCTCGTGCACCGCGAAACCGGTTTCGCCGGCCGGCACCATGAATGGTTCGGGATCTGACTGGAATTCGTAACCGTCGTCGCTGCGCGCGATTCCAATAATCGATCGTCCGTTGCGCAGATGCGAGCGGAACAGCAGGATGTACTGGCCGTTAAGCTTGCATGCCGCCGCATTGTGAACTGTCTCCACGGCGTAAGGGATGTCGTGCCTGGTGAGAATCGGATTGCCCTCATAGCGCGTCACCAATGGTTTATTGATCATCGTGTGCTTCCCCGTTCAGGATCTTCCGGTATACACGAACATAGTCGCGTGCCATACGCGTACTGGAAAAGCACTTTTCGACATCGGAGCGGCAGTTCGATCTGTCTATCGTCCTTATGGCAGCCACCGCGTTTATTGCGCCATCAATGTCGCCGACGATAAAGCCGGTTTCGCCGTCGCGGATAATTTCCGGTATTGAACCGCGATCGAATGCAATGACGGGTGTCCCACATGCCATGGACTCAATCAGGCTCAGTCCAAATGGCTCGTCGAAACTGATCAGGTGCAACAGCGCGAGCGCATGCCCCAGCACGTCCGCCCGTCGGTCGGAGCCCACGGAACCCAGGTATTCCACCGTGGTGCCGTCAATATAAGGCTCCACCTGGGTTGCGAAATAGTCATGATCCTGAATAATTCCGGCAATCAGGAGCTTGATTCCCGTGCGCTGTGCGACTTCGATTGCCTCACGTACGCCTTTCTCCGGATGGATTCGACCAAAAAACAGCAGGTACTGGTTGTCGGCACCGCAAAAAGGGAATTGCGCAACATCGATTCCGTGATGGATGGTCGCAATGTAATCGAGTTCCGGCGACTTGTCTGAGTCAGTGATGGCCACGTAGTGGCTGCTGGCATTGTATTTTTTGTACACCGGCAGGATTTCCGGCGAAGAAAAACCGTGTATCGTCGTCAGCACCGGGGTATCAACCAGTCCGGAATACGTTAGCGGCAGAAAGTCGAAGTTATTGTGAATGAGATCGAATTCGGCGGCACGCTCGAAAGCCCCGGCAATATGCAGGCATTCTGCGACTTTCGGATCGATCGATCGGTCCTCCGAATACGGGCGTGCACACACGGCGACCAGCTTGCCGCTGGTTCGCGAATCGCCGGTGGCGAAAAGAGTCACATCCACGCCCATACGGATCAGCTCTTCGCTCAGAAGGCTGACCATGGTTTCCCACGGTCCGTAATGGACAGGAGGAGTGCGCCACGAAATGGGGCTGAGGATGGCGATACGCATGAACAGGCTCGATCAGACGGTTCTAAAAAGCGGGAACTTGTCGCAAGCTTCCAAAGGTCTGCACCGCTATACTCCGCGGCTCTGAACCCTGGTCGACGAACCAGGGGCATTGTTAGCCAGATTACCGCGGGGCGCAATCAATCGTGAGAATCAAGGAACAACGCAGGCAAGTGGTCCGGCGGCGCCCGACATTGCTGAATGCCGAGAGTTCACGCGTTATCACGAGGCCGCACATTCCAGCAGACGGCGCCCGCATCCGGGTTCTGATCGATCGGGTTTCGGCGCTTGCCGACGATGACGTGCGGAATTTGCTGGACGCTGTCATTCAGGACTTCGCCGGGCGCCATCGGAAGTTCCGGGAAACCCTGCAGAGGAACTTCAGGCGAATTGAGGCGCACGTGCCGCCAGGAGTTTCCTTTTCGACGGAGCGGCAACTTTTGCTCGGCGCCTACTTTACTGCGGAGTACTCTGTGGAGTCAGCCGCATTGTTCAACCCGGGCATCGTGGCCCATCCTGACCAGAAAGGTTTGGACAAGGGTTCGAAGCGATTCGTCATGAGCTTCAGAGCGACTGGTGAAGGCCATGTATCGTCAATAGAATTTCGAAGCGGCACCGTTGACGCAAACCACGACATCTACTTCGACCCTGTAAGCCAGTACGTAGCCACACCCGAGATACACACCTATTTGGCCCACACCCGCGTTGATTTTCGGCGAAAGCTCGAAGAGATGGGAGTACGGGACCGCGTCGCGAATCACCTCCTGGAACAATTGCCGGAGGCTTTTACATACGATGAGCTGGCAATACAGCTCAAGAATCTACGTTCGACGAAATTTCGACGGAAAGACAAAGACCACGTGATCGATTCGGCGTTGTGGCTTGCAAGGTCCAATTACGAAGTGAGATTCGGCGCGGATAAACCGATTTCCGAGAGAGTGATTTTCCCGGTGACCGCAAATGAGAGCCGAGGTATCGAGGATGCTCGATTTGTGCGTTTCGTCGACGACAGGAAAGCCACTTACTACGCAACCTACACCGCATACAATGGCTTCGACATACTGCCGCAGATTCTCGAGACCACCGACTTCGTGACATTCCGGATTCATACGCTCAGCGGCAAAGCGGTCCACAACAAGGGGATGGCGCTATTTCCGAGAAAGGTCAACGGTCACTACGTGATGTTGTCACGTCAGGATGGCGTCAACAACTACATTATGTTCTCGGACAACCTTCGTTTCTGGAATGAGGCCAAGCTCTTGCAGGAGCCGGTCCACCCGCTGGAGTTCGTGCAGGTCGGCAACTGCGGATCACCGGTGGAGACGTCTGAAGGGTGGCTGGCTCTGTTCCACGGTGTCGGGCCGATGCGCCGATATAGCATCTGGGCCGAGCTTCTGGACCTTGACGATCCGTCTCAAGTCATCGGTCGGCTGGATGAGCCGATACTGGCGCCGGATGAGCACGAGCGGGATGGTTACGTGCCGAACGTGGTCTATACCTGCGGCACGATGATTCATGGGGATACGTTGATGATTCCGTATGGCATTGCTGACCAGAGATGCAGACTGGCCACGGCTTCCATATCGGCGCTGCTCTCGCAGCTCAAAGCAAGTTGAGGTGCGCTAAGGCTGTGTCAGAATGACCCGGGCGGCGCCTTTTGGAATCGACCACGTGATGAACATCCGTTGTCAATCCTCGCCGACCATGCATGGCCAGCAGCGAGTGCAGGTAAGACAATGTCGATTCCGCGCCCTGATTCTCATTGACACCATCCGCGGTGAGCCTGTTGGGTGCGAATTCCCGCTGCGTAGCACAATCGCTCTAGAAATCCGAGGCTTGAGATCCCGGACTAGCGCAGTACGCTGTCACGCATGCGCGACGTCACGAGCCTCTTCATCCATCTGATTTGGGCCCTGTTGCGGCTGCTCAGTCCGGGCGGTGCGCGGTCGGTTCTCGCAGAGACGCTGCTCGTCAAGCACCAGCTGCTGATTCTCAATCGGTCTAGACAACGCGCCCCGAACCTGCGGCCGTCAGACCGAATCATCGCGGGCCTTCTCGCCGCAGTGATCCGCCCTGCCCGGCTGGCACGAGCCGCCGTCGTGCTCAAGCCCTCGACGATCATGAGCTTTCGTCGAGTGTTGGTCAGACGGAAGTACCGTCTTCTGTTCACGCCGAAGCGCCGTCGGAAGCCCGGACCCAAGGGCCCTTCGCGAGAACTGATCGCCGCCATCTGTGAGATGAAAAGCAGAAATCCAACGTTTGGATACCAGCGAATCGCGCAACAGCTGTCTCTCGTACTCGATCTGGAGATCGACAAGGATGTCGTTCGGCGCGTCCTAGCCAAGCATTATCGTCCGGATCCCAGCGCTCGGGGCCCGTCTTGGCTGACCTTCCTGGGACACGCCAAGGAAAGCCTCTGGTCTCTCGATTTCTTTCGGTGCGAGTCACTGACGCTGAGAACCCACTGGGTCATGGTGGTGATGGACCAGTGCACACGGCGGATCGTCGGCTTTGCCATCCATGCCGGGGTGCTGGACGGCCCTACCGTCTGTCGCATGTTCGGCACCGTCGTGTCCCAAGCTCGCGCCGTCCCGAATTCGCTCAGCTCTGACCACGATCCGCTCTTTGAATTTCATCGCTGGAAAGCAAACCTCCGAGTTCTCGAAGTCAAAGAGATCAAGACAGTGCCCGATGTTCCGCTGTCGCATCCATTCGTGGAACGCCTGATCGGGACCATTCGTCGTGAATTCATGGACCACGTGCCATTCTGGACGAGTCGAGACCTCGAGCGGAAGCTCTATGCCTATAGAGACTATTACAACCATGCTCGGTGTCATCGAGCGCTTGATGGCAAAACGCCGATCCCTTCCCGGCGATCGAAAGGATCGCCTGACTCAATCAAGTGGAAGAACTATTGCCGTGGGCTGTACGAGCTGCCGATCGCGGCGTAATTGGGAACCGGCCTCTTGGTAGACACTTTCCATCGTGAAGACCAAGAGGGGCGATCCTCGGTTGTGTGTCCCGAATATTCAGCGTCGGCAGCCGAGGCCGCCGTCAACAACGTTAAAGCTCGTACTTTTTGCGGTTTGTTGCGAATTCGCACCCCACTGGCTGCCGAATCCGTTACTGCCGTTCATTTGGTTTCGAGTCGCACTGCCCGGGATGCATCCGGAGCTGACCGTTGAACATTTTGAGGAGATCAACGTCCCCTGTCGCCGGCGGCAGCGCTCCTTATCCTCCTGACGATGCTCTCCATGTCCGGCACGCGGCCCGGCCCCGCATAGACTCGGCATCCGACACCGTCACCTTGGGGATGTCCGGTGACGTCTTCGCCGTTGACGAGGATCGTGGGCGACCCCCAAGCCCTCAATTCCTCCGGCGTGGCGGGATCGAGGATATCGATCGTCTGGTAACGGCTCATGCCGCAATCGGCAAGAGCGCGTTCCAGCACGTCCCTCGCATTGTCCGCTAAGGGACAACCGTCGAACGAGAGTAACTGCACCAAGACTCCGGTCATTGGCGTTTCAGTGTAGCGGGATAGCCGGCGCCCGTTGAAGCCGCCGCGAGCGCGTGCCAATCCGTCACCGTGTCGTCGAAAGTGACTGCCGCGGTCTTACTCTCAAAGTCGACATCCACGCTCACAACGCCTTCGACCTTCTCGATCGCCTTGCCGACTGTCACCGGACACAAGGCGCAGTACATCTTCTCGACGGCCAAGGTAACCGTTCTCTCGCCGGCGAACGCCGTTCCAGGCAGCCCGATCAGCAAGACCGTTGCCATCAATAAATTTTTCACTTGGGGGACCTCCTCAAACAAATAACGGTGTCAGGACGTTTGCCGCAACAGCGGCCGCAATCAGAACCGTTCCCGCCCATAACGCGATCTTAACGACCCGATCCGCAGTCGGGGTTGCACAATAACCGCCGGCCGAACACGCAGCGGTGCGCCTGAAGTAAACGGCCCAGAATCCGGCACCGAGAAAACCGACGGAGACGGTAAGAAACAACCACTGGTACGGAGCAAGCGCCGTCAGATTGCCTATCCAGGCGCCGCTGACGCCCAACGTCACGAAGACCAGCGGCGCAATGCAACACGTGGATGCGAGAACGGCGCCGATGAGCCCGCCCGTGGCAAGCAGGCCGCGCTTTTCAGCCACATTCGTCGCAACGCTCATTACGTGACTCCAGATCTCGGATCGGGCTATGATAAAAGCTGTAGTGACTACAGATACAAGTGTTTTCTAACGATTGTGGGCACGCATATCGGCATCGGGACGCTCGCAAGGCGAACGGGCGTCAAGATCGAGACCATCCGCTATTACGAGCATGAGGGTCTGCTCCCCAGTCCGCCGCGAACGCCCGGCGGCCACCGCGCCTACGGCGAGGATCACGTCAAACGCCTCATGTTCATTCGGCGTTCGCGGCAGCTCGGTTTCTCCATGCAAGAGATCCGCACGCTGCTCGAGCTCGTCGACGGCGGCGGATATACATGCGGTGAAGTAAAGGCGTTGACGCTGGAGCACGCCGAGGCGATCCGCGAGAAAATCGCGGACTTGCAGCGTATGGAGGCCACGCTGACGCGCATCGCCGCCCGATGCGAAGGCGGCGACGTGCCGGACTGTCCGGTCATCGATGCGTTGCTGCGGCCGGCAGACGGTCTGGGTTAAACGCACAAAAAGAGCTTGACCTGGAGTTGACTCCAGGGCGTAGGCTGCGAAGCCATGAACTCGACCGCAAAGATCGACACTGCGGTCAGCTCGCTGACCCTTACCGCCACGGCCAGCACCCTCGTGTGCTGCGCTATTCCCATAGGGCTCGTCGCCATCGGCATGGGCGCTACCGTGGCTGCGGCGACGAGCGCCTTCCCGGTTTTGATCGCTTTGAGTCAGCAGAAAGCCTATCTGTTCGCAGGGTCCGGGCTCCTGCTCGGCGTGTCGGCGTGCCTACAGTACCGGCCCGGCCGCGCGTGTCCCGTCGACCCCGTCCTAGCGGAGCGCTGCCGGCGAGCGCGGTCATGGAACCGTAGGGTATTGATCGGATCAACCCTCATATGGAGCGTGGGTTTCTTTTCCGCCTATCTCGCTTTGCCACTGCGGCTCGCGCTAGGCGGGTGAGAGGACACCGTGATGAGACAACTGCTTGGGATTGCGTTGTTGCTGCTTTCGTGCCCGTTCGCGGCGTTCCCCGAGGAGAGCACGGTCCTCGAGATCGACGTTCGCGGGATGGTCTGTGCGTTCTGCGTCGAAGGCTTGCGCAGCAATTTATTGGAGTTGCCCGGTGTCAAAGACGTTCGAGTAAGCCTGAAGCGGAGCCTCGCGAGAATCGAGATCGGCGAGGGACGCGCGCTCGACTTGGACGAGCTCAAGCAAACGATCATCGATGCGGGCTTCACTCCGGGCGATGTCCGGGAAGGCCCATAAGCCGGGCATCCGGTTCCGCCTGGCCTGTTTGGTCATTTGCGCGGCGCTCAGCCGGACGGGCTGGTCGATGGGACTGCGCTCGTTTGTCGCCTTACCCGTCGAGAAAGGCGGCAAAGTGCTCAGGCTTCAGCTCGAGCGCACCCCCGACGCGCATCGAGAGACGGCCACCGTGAGCATGGCCTGGGGCTTGAGCGGCACGCAAACGCTGCTCTTCGGCGTGCCGTATCGCCCCCCCCGGGCGGCGACGCTCGGTGGGGTGACGTCTCAGCGCTCTATCGCTACGTCGTCCGGCAGGTCGACGGGCCTCGTCGCACGAGCCGGCTGGCGGTGCTCGGCGGCGCGGTGGTCGCGACCGACGGTGAGCACGATACGGCCCTTCAGGCCGGCGCCGTCGCGACTTTCCATCGCGGACGCTATTCCTGGGATCTTGATATTCTCTATCAGGCCGGCCGAGGAAGCCGTCCGGATGGCGCGCGCTATGACATATCCTGGCAGTATCGAGTCACGCCCGCCGAATATCCCGACTGGGGGCTCGCCTCCGAATGGGATGTCGTGCTGGAGCTGAACGGTCGCTACGTCGAGGAACGATCCACGATCCATCAGGCGACGGCCGGCCTGCAGTGGGTTCACCGCCGCTGGGTGCTCGAGGGAGGGATCACCAAGGACCTGAGCGGTCCACGAGACACGACGGCGCTGCTGAGTATCAGGTGGCATTATTGAGGGTCGGATGGCGGTCAAGGTCGAGCTGTTCACGTCTGATTTTTGCCCGCGCTGCGCCCACGCGAAAACGGCGCTCAAGCAGGCGATTGCCGAGCTCGGCCCGGAACGATTCGAGCTTTCCATGCTGGACGTCGTGCCGGAGATAGATCGCGCCGTCGCATTGGGGATATTGGCCACGCCGGCCCTCGCGATCGACGGGAAGCTCGTCTGCTCCGGCAGCCCGACGGCTCGGAAGCTCAAAGTCATCTTGCAAAGCCGTCTGGCGGAATCCACGGCCGGGAAATCGCATGCCGCGGTATCGAATCAGTGAGGCGGCGAAAACCGTCGAGATGACGGCCGATACCTTGCGTTACTACGAGCGGCGCGGATTGCTTCCCCCGGTCGCGCGACGTTGGCGGCGTGAGAATCTACGAAGATAAAGACATCTCGCGGCTGAGGTTCATACGCCGGGCACAGAGAATGAACTTCACGCTCGACGAGATCGGTCACCTGCTACAGATGCGCGAAGACCCGCAACACGTTCGCAACGACGTCAGGGAGCTTACGCAGAGAAAACTGCTAGAGATAGAGCACAATCTTGAAGACTTGACCGTGCTGCGCAACGAGCTTCAGTTGCTGGTCAATTTATGCAGGGCCGCGGAAGACGGCTGTCCGATCCTCGAGAAGATCGAGGAAAGGTAGTCGGCGCCGTGCCGCTCGACCTTCGGCAGTCGTCGGCTTGCTCCCAATTCAGTCGCGCTCGACGGGCTCGTCCTGCGTCCAGGCGGACAGCCGAAGGATACGGCCATGTTGACCGGCGGCACGCAGATAACGATCGTCGGCTGTCAAGAGAATTGCGTCCGGCAGCTCCAGTGCGAGCGCGTGATACAGCGTGTCGAAAAGATGTTGCTCCAAGTCAACCGCCAATCTACAAGCACGGCCGAGAACACCGGGGCTATCGTCGACCGCGAGCTCCAGACCTTGCAGCATGAGAAGGTCATCCGCTACTGTTTCCGGGCTCAGGCGCGCGAGCACAGCGCCGACTTCCACGAGCCAGTGCACGGGTTGAACGACCGGTTCCCTCCCCTCCACAATCCATCGCATCAAGCGAGTGGCCCGCTCCGTGTCCTCTTCCCGTTCAGGGTCGTTCAGCAGCCACTTGACGACGATGCTGGCATCGACAACCAGCGTCATGAACGCGCTGCTGTGCGCACCGCGCGAATCTCGCGGTTGCTTGCTGCCGGTCGTCGATCCCGCCGCTCCGTCAGCATGCGGAACAACTCCGCGCGTCGTTTATCACGGTGGGCTTCCGCAACCGCCTGGCGCATTAGTTCCGCGATCACCGCACTTTTGTTCCGGTTCTTGAACGTTTGGTCGAATGCTTTCTTAACGTCGTCCGGCACGCTGAAATTCACCGTTGCCATGGTTGTCCCTGGTTGTTGAACTTTTCAACAATCATACCCTAGCCGTGAGCTTGAAGCTATCAAGGCGGAGGACGAAAAATAGGTCTCTGGTGTCCTGCCCCGCGAGGCGCAGTGCGCCCCTCGATTACCAAGTAGGCTGTGACCTCGGCGAGGGACGCCAGGAGCCAGGGATCCTGACGATTATCTCGCCAGCGCGTCATCTGCCTCGAACTCGATCATCGGATAGGTCACGAACCCGAGCGCTTCGAACAGCGGCTGACCGATTTTGGTGGGCAGTGCAGGGGTCGAACCTGCGACCATCGGATTAAAAGTCCGGGTCGCGATTCTATTTAGCGTGCTGATCTATATAGGCTTTCACACCCTTGAAACTTGATCAACTTTCGAGAGATCCGGGGAGTTAAGCCATTGTTCCAGCGAGATACGGCCGGTTAGTTGATCACTCTCGGGCCCGTTCGAGAGAAGATATGACAAATCTGTGCACTGACGAGGGAATGCGATTGTTGCGTCGCCCTTTCGACTACCTCGTTCGTACAATCGGGGTGCGCACACTGGTTATAGCTGAGGGCAAAAAGAAGCTTTATGGTGCTCTCGGGGTATCTGCGCTGTAATTTCTTCGCACGAGCCGGCGTTGTTGGTTGGCTCGCCTTCCTTGATCTTTTCTGATCGCCCTTCCCAGACTTCTTCACTTTTGCTGACGCTGAACGACCGTTCTTGACTGAATCGTGCCTCTTCCCTTTCCGCGTCTTCGCATTTTTCGCCTTTCCACGTGCCATGGCTCTAGACCTTCAACGCGCTCGCACCGCTCGACGTTCGTCCGCGTCTGCGCTGATACATGGCGTTACACCCTCAGTGCCATTGTGAGTAACTCTTCATTGCTCTCAATTTTCGATCCGACGCGCGCCCACTCCACTTGTAGAACGTTATGGAACATAATCAACTCACAAGATCAACCGCACCGCATCTCGTTCGCCGTGCTCGAACGCTCGGGTAAAGGGTTCAAGCTCGGCAACTGTCATCCCGATCTCCCGACCCCGCTCGCGCCATCTGGATACTGCGCCCTCGACCTTGCCAAGAATCTCCTTCGCGCGCTTTGGGGAAATCCGAAAATACGGCGCAACCGCCATAAGGCCCTTGATTGTGGCATCTGGCCCCACGTCCTCAGAAATCCACAACGACAATTCGCGGGCACGATCTGGAAACGGGTTGATGTCGAAGGCCGGGGCAAGCCTCCAGAGGTCTCCACGCTCGTGAAGGAAGCCATGATTGAGCAGATGGTCATCGACGTTGGTTATGAGGATAGAGAACGCGATGCGCCTCCACAGCTCCTCGATGTCCGCCTGAGCGTCCGCTCCACGGACGCGGATGGCATCGACGATTTCCGTGTAGCTGTGTTCCTCTGGAGTTCGCCGCTCGACCGCGATCATCGTCGCGGCAGAGATATACATCAGCCTCTGTCCATCACCGAGCCGGTCAAAGCGCCGTATCAGTGCGACCGGCACGCCCTCGCTATCGACCACACGCGCCTCCGCCGCGTTGATTCCGGCGTCTTCTGCCAACCGGAGAGCGAGCACTTCGCCCTTCGTCACGGCACGCTGATCGTCAATGCTCGGAAGCTTTCCGATGGAAAGGCGACCGTCATCGTCGATGACGGTACATTTAGGGCGCAGGCCGCCCAGCGACGTGCCCCGTCCACGCAAATAGGCGAGATCGGCGGCGGTCTCTGTGTTGTTTTCGACGGCGCGGGAGGCGGACATGAGCGTGGCAAGTTCGATCAGAGGTGGTGCGGTACGCCGTCCTTCTTCTGCCTGGCGCTGGAAGACTCCGTCTTCGTCAGCGAAGCGCAGCGCGCCGACGCGGCTCGCGTCGTCGACGGCAAGAAGGAAGTCCATGGCGTTCAGAACCTCCGCTTGACGCTCCTGCTGTTGCTGCTGCCGTTTGACGTGGTCGCGCAAGATCACGCGCTTTCCCCAGCCGTCCGGTTCCGTATCCGCGATTGCGTCATGGAACACCGAGCCGCTATCTACGCGTTTGTGGAACTGTGGCCCTGCGAGAAGAGGAAGAGATGACCCGAATGGATAGCGACCGGCGTCGCCGAGCCACTCGGCCGTATATTCAAAGGCAGCGCTTTCGCGTCTGCGCTGCAAGTCGTAGTGGAGCGTTCCGACCTGTGGCCCGTCTCCCAGAAAAACGCCGACCATTCGTTTCATGGCATCTTACGTTTCTTCTTCAGACGGACGCGCTTGGGCAAGCGCTCTTCGTCGAGCATCAGACCGGTATCGTCACGGCTTGGATCGATCACGTCCTTAAACGCGTCACCGAAACCCAGAACAAAAAGCACCATCGCATAGATGCCGAGCATGACAGTGGGGTCACCCTTCTCGACACGCAGATAGGTGCTCTTGGAGACGCCCGCCCGTTCGGCAACCATAGCGGCCGTGAGACCGCGTTTGCGGCGTGCGGTGGCGAGATCCACGCCCAACTGCTTGAGGGAGCGCTTGACCGCCGGGGGCAAGACATCTAGAACTGCGGAACGCATAAAGACCTCATATATAAATCCATAACATGCTTTATGAATTCATATATAGCACCTTATTTAAGACGTGTACAGAAAAATCAGCAACTGGGAATTGGTGCTATCCAAATGGTTAACGCC
>Ga0214472_10005206_pt1 | contig 13681 bp, 16 predicted proteins | sample RVTome_6_FD_207662 | JGI IMG/M metagenome (GOLD analysis project Ga0214472, IMG submission 207662) | Soil microbial communities from uranium-contaminated site in the Upper Colorado River Basin, Wyoming, United States - RVT140D175 | ecosystem: Environmental > Terrestrial > Soil > Contaminated >... | reverse complement strand
ATTCGGGCGGGCCCAGGGCCGGCGCCGACTCATCTCTTACCGTATCGCACAGGATACCCGCGGTCGAGGCCGCGGGGTACAACTCCCGTGGAAACCCGGATATAGTAATGACACTTGACGACAACGCGCTCGTATACCTGCGCGGCAAGGACGGCGGGTACAGGAAAACGCCGGACGTATCGTTCAGGCCGGGCCTTTACAGACGTCCTGGCAAAGGCCCGCTCGAGGGCGCATGGGTCGAGCCTGCGGATTTGGACGGGGACGGCAGGCTTGACTTTACGGTGATAAAAAAAGAGGGCGGCATGGCCCACTCGAAGAGCCTCATCTTTGTCTATATGAGGAGGCCTGACGGCTCGCTTCCGGCCAAACCCGGCGCCACGATAATAACCGAGGGCGTGGTTGGGCCGAGGTTCATGGACATAGACGGGGACGGCAGGCTGGACCTGCTCCTGCCCTCGGTGAAGGTCGGAATAAGCAACGTGGTGAACATCCTGACCTCGGGCCAGGTAAACGTGGACGTGGACATATACATACAGGGGAAGGACGGCGGCTTCCTGGACAGGCCCACCAGGAGCAAGGTGATAGGGTTCAAGCTCGACCTGACAAACCTGACAAGGGCGGCGCCCGTCATGGAGACGGGAAAGTTCACCAGGGATAAGGGGTCCGGCCTTGTTGTGGTGTCCAGGGACGGCCTCGTGTCGATATACCTGCCGGACAGGTACAGCCTGATATCCGACAGGCCGGGCCTCGATATAAAGGTAGAAAGCCCTACCGAGATGGATGTATCGGACATGAACGGCGACGGGATAGACGACATAGTCATGACGTACAGGAAGTCGGACAAGTCAGCGGGCACGGCGAACGTATTTTTGTCCAGATAAAACAGACAGGCAAGGCCGCCAAGCGGCGGCCTTGTTTAATAGAAGGAGCCGAGGCCTAAGCGGTCCCGCTCCCCATCCACCTCTTGATTATCCTCGACTCGAACTCCTCCGCGAACTTCATCGCCTGCTCGCGGCTGACCTGCTTGATCGCGTCTATCTCATCCGGGCTCAACACTATGCCCGCCTTGCCGGCGGCTGCCTCGGGGTCCATCAGCAGGTCGCGCAGGAATTCCGGCTCTATTATTGCCTTGCCTATCAGCCTCTCTATCTCTTCTCTCGGCACGTTGTCCTCCGCAAACGGTGTTTGTTGTATAATACTCCATCGCTAATTTAGCAGTCTCGCATGGCCTATGTCAAGCAGAAGCTGGGAGGAACATCACCGTGACCTTGGTGCCGGCCCCTTCCCTGCTCTCGATGGATATGTCCCCCAGGTGCGACTCGACTATCCATTTGCAGATGCACAGCCCGAGCCCGGAGCCGCCGGACTCCCTCGCCCGCGCCTTGTCCACCCTGTAGAACCTGTCGAATATCCTTTCGAGCTCGTTCTCTGGGATACCTATCCCGGTGTCCGTCACGTCCACCCGGTATATCCCGGCGATCGCCCTCAGGTCCACCTTGACGCTTCCGCCCTCCGGCGTGTACCTGAGCGCGTTCTCGACCAGGTTCACGAACAGTTGTGTCAGCCTGTCAGGGTCGCCTGTAACGAGCGCCTCGCCCGAGCAGCCGCTGTCGTATTCGAGCTCTATCCCCTTCTTGATGGCCATCGGCGTAAGGCGGGCGCATACGGTGGAAAGCACGTCGCACAGCTTGGCCGGCGCCATGTTCATGACGAGTTCGGACGAGTCGGAGCGCGCAAGGAACATCAGGTCCTTGACCAGGAACTCCATCCTGTCGATCTCTTCGAGGTTGCTGTCCAGGATGGCCCGGTACTCATCCGGGGTGCGCTCCCTCCTTAAGGCTATCTCTATGTCGCCCTTCATAATCGTAAGCGGCGAGCGCATCTCGTGCGACGCGTCGGCGAGGAACCTCTTCTGGGAGAGTACCGCGTCGTCCATCTTCTGCTTCAGCGCGCGCATGACCTCCTGCACAGCCCTGACCTCGTCGGGAGAGTCCTCCCATGATATCGCGTCCTCCCAGCTTACCTCGCCTTTCTCGGCCTTTGCCCCGACCTCCGCCAGCTTTTTGAACTCCCATATCTCGTACGCCCCGACCAGGTATCCTGTCAGGGCGGCGGACAGGATGCTCATCAGGACGGACAGCAGCGCGGCCAGCACAAAGTTGTACGGAGACAATGCCTCGTAAACCGCGAGCGCGGGCAACAGTATGAATACTCCGGCTATGCCGGACTTGAACGCGGCCCTTCCCTTGATCGACCTCTGCTTCATTCCTTTATCATGTACCCGACGCCGCGCACGGTCTGGATGAGCTTCTTGCCGAAACCCTTGTCCACCTTGTTCCTGAGGAAGTTGATGTACACGTCCACGACGTTAGTCGACCGGTCGAAGTTGATGTCCCAGACATGCTCGGAGAGCGTCGTCCTGGACAACGGACGGCCCGGGTTCCTCATCATGTACTCGAGGAGCGAATACTCCTTGGCGGTCAGGAACAGCTCGACGTCGCCCCTCTTCACCTTGCGGGTGGCCGGGTCGAGCGCGAGGTCCGCTATCTTCAGCATGGTTATCTCCGCCCTGCCGCGCCTGAGCAGCGAACGGAGCCTCGCGAGCAGTTCCTCGAACGCGAACGGCTTTGTCAGGTAGTCGTCCGCGCCCGCGTCCAGCCCGACTATCTTGTCGTCCAGCGTGTCCCGCGCCGTCAGCATCAGCACCGGGACGTTGACCTTCTTCGACCTGATCTCCTTGATGACCTCGATGCCGGTCTTTTTGGGGAGCATGAGGTCCAGTATGACCGCGTCGTACACGTTCATCGTGATCATATCCGATCCCTGTTCTCCGTCCATGGCGACGTCCACCGCGTACGACTCCTCTTCCAGACCCCTCTTGATGAACCCGGCCACTTTGGCCTCGTCCTCAACCACAAGTATTCTCATGTCAGACTCCTAGTAAGCGACCTTCCCATTAGCCCCAAGGTCTTCCGGAAATCTCTCGGCCATGTAGCCCACAACAAACTTGCTCGCCTCCTCGGCGGTCGCGAAATTCATCACCTTCTCGGTCAGCCGTACAGCCTCCCTGAGCTCGGTCTGACGGACGATCTTCTTCATCCTCGGTATGGACATCGGGTTCATCGACAGCTCCTCGAACCCGAGCCCCATGAGTATCAGGGTGTACAGCGGTTCGCCCGCCATCTCGCCGCACATTGCGACGCGCTTCCCCTGCTTCTTGCCGGCCTCCACGACCATCTTCAGAAGCCTCAGGACCGCCGGGTGCAGCGGTTCATACAGATACGCCACATGCTCGTTCATCCGGTCTATGGCGAGCGAGTACTGTATAAGGTCGTTTGTGCCCACGCTGAAGAAGTCCACCTCCCTCGCGAGGAGGTCCGCCGTAATTACCGCGGACGGTATCTCCACCATGGCGCCTATTGCTATGTCCTCGTTGAAGGGGACCTTCTGCGCCCTCATCTCGTCCATGACGTCGTAGACCAGCTGCTTCGCGAGCCTGACCTCCGCTACGCCGGATATCATCGGGAACATCAGCTTGATGTTGCCGAACGCGCTCGCCCTCAGGATGCCCCTGACCTGGGTCTTGAACATCTCCTGGCTCATGAGCGAGAACCTTATCGCGCGAAGCCCCAGGGCGGGGTTGACCTCGTCTTTTATCGGCATCGGTATGGGTATCTTGTCTCCGCCCAGGTCGAAGGTCCTGATCACGACCGGGTACGGGTCCATCTTCTCGGCGATCTCCTTGCACGCGAGGAAGTGCTCTTCCTCGGAGGGCAGCGCGTTCCGGTTCAGGAAGAGGTACTCCGTCCGGTACAGCCCTATCCCCTTTGCGCCGTGCCTGATTATCGAGCCCACCTCTTCCGGCTGGTCTATGTTGCCGGCCATCTGGACCTCGAAGCCGTCCAGCGTTACAGCGGGAAGGCTGGCTACCTTGACGAGCTCCCTCTCGAAGTACTTGTACCTGCGCTGCTTTTCGAGGTATTCCAGGAACGTATTCTGGTCCGGGTTTATTACCACCACGCCCTGGGCGCCGTCCACGATGATGGGCGCGCCGTTTTCCACCATCCCCGTCACGCGTTCGAGCCCGACGACGGCCGGTATCTCGAAGGAGCGCGCGATTATCGCGGTGTGGGAAGTGGAGCTGCCTATCTCCGTCACGAACGCGACGACCCGTTCCTTCTTCATCTGGTATGTGTCGGCGGGGGTCAGGTCGTGCGCTATCACGACGGCGTCCTCGGGGATGTCCTCCATGGACTCGATCAGCTTGCCCGCGAGGTTCCTTAGTATCCTGTCGCCGACGTGCTCAACGTCCGTCTTCCGTTCGCGCAGGTACTCGTCGCCCATGGAGTCGAATATGACGCCGAAACGGTTCAGCACCTCGCGGAGCGCGAACTCCGCGTTCACCATCTGTCCCTTGATGATGTCGACCGTGCCGTTCACGAGCATCTTGTCGTCCAGTATCATCAGGTGGCTGTCCAGGATATAGCCGTGCTCCTCGCCGATGTCCATGCTGAGCTGGCGGCGGATGTCCGAGAGCTGGTCCTTGGAAGTCGCCACCGCGCGCTTGAACCGCGAGATCTCCCGCTTCACGTCGTCTTCGGTCAGGCTGGTCCTGTGCACGTGGACGCGGTCCCTGTCGATGACGTAGGCCTTGCCTATCACCACGCCCAGGGAGACGCCTATGCCGAACAGTTTTTCCATCAGCGGGTCAGACCCCTTCGTTGAACTTGTCAGCGATAAGCTTCTCTATGCCGGCCAGGGCCTCGCCCTCGTCGGAGCCGTCGGCCCTGACTATAACGTGCGCGCCCTTTGCCGCGGCCAGCATCATAAGCCCCATGATGCTCTTCCCGTTGACCTCTACGCCGTCCTTCTCGATCGTGACCTCGGAGCTGAACTTGCTGGAGGTCTGGACCAGCAGCGCAGCGGCCCGCGCGTGCAGCCCGAGCTTGTTCATTATCTTTACAGTGCTCTCGACCAAATCGTCCACCTTTCGAATGCCGTCCGGTTTATTTTTTCACCTTCTGGTGGAGCATCTCGCTTGCCACTATTATGCTTTTGAGCCCGCCTTCCTGCACGAGCGGGACCAGGTCGGAAAGCGGCTTTTCCTTCCTGTGGTTGGCGTACTTGATTATCATCGGGAGGTTTACGCCGGTCAGCACCTCGATGTTGTCCTCGTCCAGGAAGGCGAGCGAGAGGTTTGACGGCGTCCCGCCGAACATGTCCGTGAGGACGAGCACGCCGTTTTTCCCGTGGACCTTCTTTATTGCGGCGGCGATTTCGTCCCTCGCACGGTCAACGTCCTCAAGCGCGTTGACGGAGACGGACTCCGCCCCATCCAGCTTCCCGACTATCAACTCCGCAACCTTGATCAGTTCCGAACCGAGGTTGCCGTGACTGACGACCACAAGACCGACCATCAAAATCTCCTTTCAAGACACTTCATTTATCCTTGTCCCTGTGCCTTATAAGTATATCCAGCCCCTTGGCCTGGAACTTCTTTTTCAGCATCTCGGCCACCGCCACCGAACGATGCCTCCCGCCGGTGCACCCGACCGCGATCGTGAGGTAAGTCTTCCCCTCCCTGACGTACAGCGGCAGGAGGAAGTCGAAAAGACCAGACAGCTTTTTTATGAAAAGCGCGGTCTCTTCCTTGCCCTTCACGAAGTCCTGGACCGGCTTGTCCAGCCCGGTCAGCTCTTTCAGCTCCGGCACAAAGTTCGGGTTAGGCAAAAACCGCACGTCGAAGACCAGGTCGGCGTCGTAGGGCACGCCGTGCTTGAACCCGAACGACATGACCGAGAGCGTCAGCCCTTCGTCTCCGGACCGCGGCTGGTAACGCCTCGCCAGCTCCTCCCTGAGCTGGTGCACCGTGAAGCCGGAGGTGTCCAGTATGCGGTCCGCGCCTTCGCGTATGCCCAGCATTAGCTGCCGCTCCTCGCGGATGGCCTCTATGAGCGGCCTCGCCCCCGCGAGCGGGTGCGGCCTCCTGGTCTCGGAGAACCTCCTGACGAGCACCTCGTCCGACGCCTCAAGGAAAAGGACTTCCACCCTGTAGCCTATCTTCTCGAGCTCCGCCCGGAGCATGCCAAGGTCCCCGCCGAGGTCGCGCTCCCTGATGTCCATGCCGAGCGCCACCCCCCTGTAACCCTTGCCCGACTGTGAGCAGAGCTCTACGAACTTGGGCACGATGGACGTCGGGAGGTTGTCCACGCAGTAAAAGCCCATGTCCTCGAAGTACTTTATCGCGTTGCTCTTGCCGGAGCCCGAAAGTCCGGATAGTATTATTATCCTGAACTTGTTCAACGGGCCCGCCTCCCCTTGCCCCCGGCAGCCAGACGCCTTGTTAGGGTGGTGTCCAGCGAGCGGGCTGCGTTGGCGCCCTGTGCCTTCAGCGCATGGTTCCTCGCGGCCACCTCGACTATTATCGCTATGTTCCTGCCCGGCGTGACCGGCATCCTCATGAACGGGAGCGCCTTCCCGGCTATCTCGTAGGTTTCTCCGTCTATGCCCAGCCTGTCGTAGGGCTTGTGCTCTTCCCACCTGACGAGTTCCACGACCAGGTCGAGCGTCTTCCTCGACTTTATCGCCGATATGCCGAACATGTCCCTGACGTTAACAATACCCAGCCCCCTGATCTCCATGTGGTAGCGGATTATCTCGGAGCTGCTCCCCACCAGCCGCCCGTCGTTCAGCCTCCTTATGGAGACTACGTCGTCGGCGACAAACCTGTGCCCGCGGACGACAAGCTCCAGCGCGCACTCGCTCTTCCCTATCCCCGACGGCCCGAGTATGAGCACGCCCACGCCCATGACGTCCACGAGAACGCCGTGCAGGTGCACCTCCCTGGCCTGGAGCTCGTCGAGCGCCTTCAGGAGCTCCCTGATGCAGTGTATGGTCTCAAGGTGCGATATGAGGAGCGGCACCCCGAGCCTGTCCGCCGCTTCGGCCATCTCCACGAACGGCTCGTTACCGCTCGTGACCAGGTACGCCGCCGCCCTCTTCTCGAAGACGGCGTTAATCACCTCTCTCCTTTTCTTTTTGGAGAGCATCCTCAGGTAGTCCATCTCGGACCGGCCGAGCACCTGGATCTTCCTTGGGTCTATGTTGCCGGAGACGCCTGTAAGGGCAAGCCCTACCTTCTGGATCTCGGGCAAAAGCGACCTGCCCCTTGTCCCGGAGCCGCCGGCGACTACCTTAAGCCCGATCTCGTCCGGGCACGCCTTTACGAGGCCGGCGACTTTAATCCTGTTCATCGCGCCACCGTCAGCCTTCCTCCCCCTGCACGAGCACACGCCGCAGGTCCTTGGCGTCGGCGGCCTTCATCAGCGATTCGCGGACCTCCCTGTTTTTCATCAGGCGCGATATCCTGGCGAGGGCCTTCAGATGGTCTCCCGGTGCGTCTTCCGGGGCTACCAGCATGAAGAACAGGTGCGCGGGCTCCCCGTCCAGCGAGTCGAAATCCACGCCCGCCCTGGAACGGCCGAACGCCAGCACCATCTCCTTTAAGCCCTTGAGCTTCCCGTGCGGGATGGCTACACCGTCACCTATCCCGGTACTCCCCAGGGACTCCCTTGCGACAAGCACCTGGGTCAGCCCTTCCTTGTCCGGGACCTTCCCGCTGTCGTAAAGGAGCCTTGCGAACTCCCTCAGCACCTCGAGCTTGGAGCCGCCGGCGAGGTCTTCTATCACGAGGCCATCAACTATCAGATCGGATATTTTCATCGGAACTCCTGCCGCGTCCCGCGGCGGGCAGACTGGTTATCCCGCTACAGGCTCTATCAGACCGACGTTGCCGTCGTTGCGCCTGTATATCACGTTCAGGTCGCCCGTGCTGATGTTCGAGAACACGTAGAACTCCTTGTCCAGAAGCTCCATCTGCATGACCGCCTCTTCGGCGCTCATAGGCTTCATGTTGAAACGCTTTGTCTTGATGATCTCCGGTATACTCTCGACGGGCCCCTCTTCCGCAATGGCGCCCAGCGCCTTCTCCTCGCCGCGGCCCTTCTTGTCCTTGAGCCTCTCCTTGTACTTCCTGACCCTGCGGCTGACCTTGTCCATGACCTTGTCGATGGACGAGTACATCTCGTCGGTCTCGTCCTGGGCCTGGATCAGTATTCCGTTGACCTTTATCTGGACCTCGGCCCTGCGGCGGTACTTCTCCACGCCGAGCGTAACGGAAGCCTCCGCCCCGCCTGGGAGGTATTTTTCGAGTTTCCTGACCTTGTCCTCGGCATATGACTTCAGGGCATCCGTAACTTCCATATGTCTGCCGATAACCGTGATATTCATGTACTTCCTCCTTGGATGATGCCTGGTAGCGTCAGTAAGGCTTCTTGCGCAGGCCGGCAGGCGGGATCTTCATCTCGCACCTGTACTTTGCGACGGTACGCCTTGCTATGTGTATGTTTTTTTTCATGAGCATGTCGACTATGGCGCGGTCGTTCATCGGCCTTGCCGGGTCCTCCTCCCGTATCGCCTTCTCTATGAGTTTTCTGACCGTAAGCGTCGATGTCTCTTCCCCGTTGTCGCCGGAAACGCATCCGGCGAAAAAGTATTTAAGCTCGAATATCCCCTGCGGCGTATGCATGTACTTGTTGGTGGTGACGCGGCTTATCGTGGACTCGTGCATTTCGATGTCTTCGGCGACGTCCCTCAGTATCATCGGTTTTATAAACCCGGCGCCCTTGTCCAGAAACTCCCTCTGCCTCTTTACTATGCTCTCCGTGACCCGGTACACGGTGCGGTTCCGCTGCTCGATGCTCTTCAGCAGCCACCTCGCGGAGCGTATCTTCGACTCTATGTACTCCCTGGTCGACTCGTCTCCAACGCCGCGCATCAGCTTCTTGTACAGCGGGCTGACCTTCAGCCTCGGTATGCCCTCGTCGTTCAGGAGTATCACGTAGTCGCCGCCCTTCTTGACGACATACACGTCCGGCACTATGTACTGCACCTCGGACGTGACGAAAGGCCTTCCCGGCTTGGGCTCCAGGGACTCTATCGCGTTCGCGGCCGCCACCACGTCCGCCACCTGGGCCTTCAGGCTCCTCGCTATCGCATGGTAGCGCTTCTTCTCCAGGTCGTCCATGTAACCGGATATCATCTTCTCGACGACCGTGCCGCCGAAACCAAGCTGGCGTGCCTGTATAAGCAGGCATTCCTGCAGCGTCCTCGCCCCGACGCCCGGCGGGTCCAGGTCCTGGACCGCCCTCAGCGCCTTCTCGACCACGCCCGTTTTGACACCGGAGGACCTGGCGAGGTCCTCGACCGAGACGTCCCTCAGGTACCCGTCGTCGTCTATGTTCCCTATTATCATCTCGCCTATCCGCTTTTCGAGGCTGGTGACCTGCGTCAGCCGGAGCTGCCAGCGGAGGTGCTCGGCAAGGGTTGTGGAGTGGGAGAGCGTGTGCTCGTAACTCGGGACTTCTTCCGGGTCGTAAAATTCGCCTGGTTCGTTCGGGGTGTCGTTGTCGATGTAGCTGTCCCACTTAAGGTCGAATACATCGACCTGCGGCGGCGCCTCGGCGGGCTCCTCGGAGGCGGAGACGCTGTCCCGCGGCAGGGTAGGGTCGTCCTGCTGGTCGTCGTCGGTCAAGACCTCTTCCAGGACAGGGTTTTCCAGCATCTCCATCTGGATCTCCTGGGTCATCTCGAGCCTGGAGAGCTGGAGAAGCCTTATCGCCTGCTGTAGCTGGGGTGTCATCACCAGCTTCTGCGCAAGCTTTAATTCCAGACGCATTTCAAGAGCCATAAGCTACCCCGTAACCCTAAAGCCTGAAATTCTCTCCCAGGTATATCTGCCTGGCCTTCATGCTCTCGGATATCTCCCTTGGAGTCCCTGACTCCAGGATGGCCCCTTCGTTTATTATGTACGCCCTGTCCGTTATCTCAAGCGTCTCCCGTACGTTGTGGTCGGTGATGAGTATCCCTATCCCCTTGTCCCTGAGCCTTGATATAATCTTCTGGATGTCCATCACCGCTATGGGGTCTATGCCCGCGAACGGCTCGTCCAGGAGGATGAACGACGGGTCCATAACAAGCGCCCGCGCTATCTCCACCCGCCGCCTCTCTCCCCCCGAAAGGGTGTACGCCATGCTCTTCGCTATGGATGTTATGCCCAAGTCCTCCAAAAGCTCCGCCTGGCGTTCCTGCCTCTCCGAGCGGCTCAGGTCCAGGGTCTCCAGCACCGCCATTATGTTGTCCTCGACGGTGAGCTTCCTGAATATCGAGGGCTCCTGCGGCAGGTAGCCCACGCCCATCCGTGCCCTTTTGTAGATGGGCTCCTCGGTCAGTTCCACGTGGTCCAGGAATATCCGGCCCTTGTCCGGCCTTACGAGCCCCACCACCATGTAGAATATGGTGGTCTTGCCGGCGCCGTTCGGGCCGAGCAGGCCGACCACCTCTCCTACGTCCACCTTGATGCTGACCCTCTTGACGACCCGCCGTCCGCCGTAGGTCTTCTTCATCCCCTTGGCATAGAGCGTCTTCATGGCTTTTGGGCCGCCCCTGGGTAGACTTTCGGGTAGAGCACCGTCCTTGCATCTTCCACGGAGATGGTGTCCTCTGGTATGTTTAACGTGATGCTCGTCCCGGACAGGACGTTTGCGCCCTGCCATACCCTCGGGTCACCGGTCATCACTATCCTCTCCCTGTCAGCGTAATATACCGCCTTGCCGGACGTCGCCGTCTTGTCGTCCATTACTATCTTCACCCCGCCCCTGGCCTCTATGGTGTCTATGCCGCCGGCGCCCGAAAACAGCGGGTCAGTGTCCTGGGCCTCTCCCTTGCCGCCTTCCGCCAGATGGATGACCACCTCGTCCGCGTAGAGCGTCATCGCGCCACGCTTGACAACCACGTCTTTTTTGTAAATAACGAGCCTCTTCTGGTTGTCCGCGGTCAGGGTCCTCGCGGTCACGACGACCGGCGCGGGCTCACCGGCGGCCGGCTTCCGCGCCGCCAGCGCATCGGCGGGGCCGGACAAGCCAAGCCACAAGGCAAAAGCGAGCGCTGGATAAAACAGCATGGCCTCGCCTGAACGCAGGTCAGCGGGACGTCCTGAACACAGTCTTGACCCCATCTATTATCCTTACCTCCTGCATATCCGCCCTGGCCACCATGCCCTTGCCCTCGAGGGACATGTTCCTGCCGTCTATGGTTACCCGGTTATCGGTGGAGAGCTCCCTTGTATTGTCGTCCCACCGCAAATCCCTGAAGCTCATCTCGTACCCGCGGTTCGAGGTTATCGCAATGTCCTTGTCGCCGCCTTTAAGCTCCATCGCCTTCGATACCGTGTCGAACGTGCCGTCCTGGGCCTTCAGCGTAAGCACCGTGCCATCCTTGGCGTTGATCACGGCCTCGAGGTCGTGCAGCCTCGCGACCCCGGTCTCCTTGCTGACCTCCGCCTTGACCGCGGTCAGGCTCCACTCGGCCCCATCCATTTCGGAACTCGAAAAGTCGAACCCGTCTATCACCACCTCGGCCTGCTCCACGTCCACCGCCTTGACCGGCGGGGGCACGGACTTTCTGCCCGGGTTTTCAACGAGGAAGGCCCCGCTGGCCACGACGAGCGCCAGTACCGAAAGGCCAAGAAATAGTTTGAACCTTCTGGCGCTTACCATCTCACCGCCGGCAACCCTGGCAAAACAATCAAATAAACCAACGCCTTATAACCTGCTTAAGGTGTTTGTGGCGGCCACTTCCGCAGGGCTTTCTCCCCCGCATGCAAATGTTGGGCCAAACCACCAATTATTAAAAAAATATATCACACCGGGGGTGCAAAGTAAAGCCCAAAACGCCCCGGTCAACCGGCCCACTGTTCCATGTAATATAGCAGGTTCCCCTCCCTCAGCCCGTAGTCGCAGACCACCACCGAGTCCGCCTCCACCCTGTACATTATGGCGAGCAGCAGTGCGGTCCCGGACACTATTATGTCCTCCCTCCCGGGCTCGAGACCGGCCAGAAGCCGCCTCTGGTCGCTGGTCATCCCGCAGAACCTCGAAAGGAGCCTTGCCACCGTATCCCTGGCCATGGTATGGCCGGTAATCCTTGCGGGGTCGTACTCGTCCATGCGCATGTCCACGGCGGCAAGGCTGGTAATAGTGCCGGCTGTCCCTATGAGAAGCCCGCGCCCGGACGGCAGGAACCCGTCCAGTTTGCCGAGCGTCGCATAGCTGTGCGCCTCCAGCGCGGCCAGGTCCGCATCCGACGGCGGGTCTCCCACGACGAACCTCTCGTACAGGCTTACCGCGCCGAGCGGCAGACTGACGGCCCGGTAGTCGTCCCAGTCGGAGGTGGCCACCAACTCGGTGCTGCCGCCGCCTATGTCCACGACCAGCTTGTCCCCCGCGCCGGCTATATGGCCGATACCCGCCCTGACGCCCATCAGCGTCCTTTTCGCCTCTTCCTCGCCGGATATTATCTCTATCTCCAGTCCGGTCTCCCGCCTGACCTCGTCCACGAACCCGGCCGCGTCGGACGCCTTCCTGAGCGCCTCCGTCCCGATGGCGGTCACTGCCTTTACCCGGTGCTGCTTAAGTCTCCCAGAATAATCCTTGAGCGTACCGAGTGTCCGCTCCCGCGCCCGCGGGTCAAGCGTCCCGTTTTCCGACAGGCCTTCGCCAAGCCGGGTATTGGCGCGAAGGTTCAGCAACTCCCTGACTATGCGTCCGCCCGACACTTCCGCGGCCAGGAGCCTCACGGTATTGCTGCCTACGTCTATGGATGCGGCAAGCGGCATCTACCTCACCCCCAGTATTTTGTGGGCCTGCGGAATCACGCGCACGTCACCCAGGAAACCTCGCGCCTCCTTGTAATATTTTAACAGTTTTTCCCCCTGACCGGCGGGCGCGCCTCCGTTTTGTGACATGGGCTGTATGACGAACACGGAATCAGGCGCGTGCTCCGCCACCAGCCGGGCGGCGCGGCCTACCTCGTCCGGGGCGGTGGCGGGCGATACCACCGCCTTCACGATAAGCTCCATGCCAGCCGCGGCATCGAGGAACGCCGCGTGCTCGTCCCAGAGCGGGCCGAGCCCGGACGCGGAAGGGAGCTTTATGTCCATGCTTACGATATCTACAAGCTCCCTGACGGGGACAAACCTGCCGGCATGGACGCCGTTAGTCTCGAGGAGCACCCTGAAGCGGCCTCGGAATGCGTCAAGGAGCGAGTGAAGGAACCCGGGCTGTTCCAGGGGTTCGCCGCCAGTGATGGAGACGCAGGAATTGAAACCGGCATATGGCTCCTGGGAAACTACCGCGTTATAGACGGTCTCGACGTCCAGCGGGTTCGGCAGGAACAGCCCTCCCAGGCCCGGCCCCCTCTCTATGCATGCGGTGTCCTCGGCCATGCCTTGTCCACCCGTGGTGTCGCAATAAGCGCAGCCTAGACCGCACCCGGAGAAACGTACGAAGATATGCCTCTCCCCGATATGCGGGCCCTCGCCCTGGAATGAGCCGAATACCTCCGTAATGTAACCCGCGGTTATATTGTTCTCCATACCCCTCACCAGGTTATACGCCTTTGGGAACCTCCGTGTCCGGACAGGCCAACTATATATTAACGCACACCCGATGTCAACCAAACGGGAGCGGCCTGCAAAGAAGCCAAATTAACCCATTATAACTTGACTTTGCACGTGATTTTAACTATAGTGGGTCAGCGATAATATACCATAATATATTATTCT
>Ga0214472_10005205_pt1 | contig 13681 bp, 12 predicted proteins | sample RVTome_6_FD_207662 | JGI IMG/M metagenome (GOLD analysis project Ga0214472, IMG submission 207662) | Soil microbial communities from uranium-contaminated site in the Upper Colorado River Basin, Wyoming, United States - RVT140D175 | ecosystem: Environmental > Terrestrial > Soil > Contaminated >... | reverse complement strand
GTTATCGCATCCTTCAGCGGCCGGTTGCGATCTTACAGGCTGGAAGGTAATAATCGGAGGATCCGCCCTTTCAAAGGGATTGTGTAAGCAGGCTCTGGGGCATGGAATTAACGTATTTACCGGTTATGGCATGTCGGAAACTTGTCCGATTCTTACTCTGGCAAACCTCAAACCGCATATGTTGAAATGGCCGGAAGATGATCAGATAAAAATTCGTTGTCGTACAGGGCTGCCTATTAACAATGTTGAGTTAAAATTGTTTGATCCCGATGGAAATGCGGTTCCCCACGACGGAAAATCGACAGGAGAAGTGGTTGTCCGGTCCCCATGGTTGACCCAGGGATATTTCAAGGACGAAGAAAAGAGTAAGGAGCTTTGGGCAGGGGGGTGGCTGCACACCGGTGACATAGGCTATATTGATGAAGAAGGTTATCTGCAGATAACAGATCGCCTGAAAGATGTGATAAAGACAGGTGGGGAATGGATATCCTCACTTGAATTGGAGGATATCATCAGCCAGCATCCGGGGGTAAGTGAGGTGGCAGTAATCGGTATAAAAGATTTTAAATGGGGGGAACGACCAATGGCATTGGTGGTTCCAAAACAGAACTCCGAAAAAACTCTTACCGAGGAAGATGTTAAGGCAGCAATCCAGGTCAGCATTGATAATGGTAATCTACCCAAATATGCAATGCCGGAAACGGTTGTCTTAGTTGAAAAAATTGCAAAAACAAGTGTCGGAAAGATAAACAAGAAGCAAATGCGCCAGGATTTTGCTGCTAAATAGTATAGTTAAGAAGCATAGGAGAAGGGTGGTTGCCAGCTAGATTGAGTTAGCTAAAAGCTCCTTTTAGAATACCTTCATTTTCGGAACTGCTAATAGAAAAGGGGTTAAGAGCTTGCATTGCTCTTAACCCCTTAATTATCTCTAAATGGTCGGGATGAGAAGATTCGAACTTCCGACCCCTTGTCCCCCAGACAAGTGCGCTAACCAGACTGCGCTACATCCCGACTTGTGCAGTGTATCTACCATTTGTTGGAAATGCTGTCAACAATATGAAAAAATTTACTGCCCTTTTTTGGCAAGCAGGTGCTGCAATTCTTTTAATTCTTGTTTTATGACTTGTAGCGTATTTGAAACTTTAGCTATTACAGGCTTTACTTCAGCTTCTGCCAGAGCTGGATTGTGACCACTCCCCATTATTTTTTTGGCACCGGCTATAGTATATCCCCGTTCATGCAGGAGAGTCTTAATGTTGAGAATCAATTCAACATCCTCTCTTCTGTAAAGACGTTGTTTGGAATTGGCCCTTTTAGGGTTGATTCCCGGAAATTCCAACTCCCAGTAGCGCAAAACATGAGTAGGCACATCGGCCATTTTTGCGACTTCACCAATCTTAAAATAGAGCTTATCTGGTATTATTGTTTTCATTATGCCAGCCTCATCTCTACATAAGGGATTAGCCCGGATTTCTCACCAGTCGAGGTTGCCGTGTATCCGAGAAGTGAAGCAATGAACTATAGTTGCCTATGTTCATTGCTTCAGCAACGAAAGAGACGCGGCGGGATCGGATGGCCTTCGGTGAACATTGTGAAAATTTCAGTTTAAGAAAAGTGGTACGTAGCATATTGAAATTTCGACAATTTAATGAATTTTACACAATGTTCATGAGAAATCCAGGTTAGAGAAAATTACTAGCCGTTAACCTGTTCTCTAAGTTTTTTGCTTGGCCTGAAACTTATGGCCTGCCGTTTTTTGATGGTAATAGTCTCGCCTGTTCGTGGATTCCGGCCTTTTCTGGGGGATTTATCCCTTACGGTAAAGGTGCCGAAATGTACGAGTTTTATGGATTCACCAGACATCATCGAACCCTTCATATTATCGAGAAAGCTGTCGACAATAAGAGCACAGTTACTCTGAGAAAATCCAAGCTGATTTGCTAAAGTTTCGGTAAGTTCTTTTCTCGTTAGATTATTTATGTTGCTATCAAGCATTGCGGAAACTCCCTCCAAATTGATCTGTAAGCAAACGTACTATTTTTGAGTGGGACTTTTCCACATTTTTTTCCGTAAGCGTTTTAGTTTGCGATCTATAGGTAATAGTCAAGGCTACACTTTTATACCCTTCAGGTATTTTAGCGCCCTGAAACACATCAAAAATTTCACTGCGTTCGATGAGTTTATCGCCACTGTTTCTAACTTTGGCGAGCAACTCGCCTGCTGATACATTTTCAGCAACGACCAAAGCTATATCTCTTTTCACCGATGGGTAAACAGGTAAAGAAGAAAAATTCTTGTTCAGGGCATCCTGTTCACAGATTGTATCATAAACAAGATCAAAAAAGTATACATCATGTTTGATGGAGAAACGACGCAGCACTTCTGGCTTAATTTTGCCAAGTGACCCTAGTTTAATAGCACCGGACAAGATATCTAGTGAATAACCATTTTCAGCAAAAGGTTCCCCATGTCCTTGTTCCGGCACACTAAAACGCAAGGCTTCTGCTTCGCCAATGCTTCCTAGCTCCATCTCCCTGATTATGAACTCCACACTTCCTTTTGCATCAAAGATGTCAATAGGTTCAGGTTTATAATGTAACGATGAGCTTTCCCCATATCTATTACCGGACAGCACTCCCGACAGCAGTGTTTTCTCGTTTGGTTGAACATCATTTCCGGCAGGCGTAAAAACCTTGCCTATTTCAAACATCTTAACTGCCGTTTTTTGATGATTAATATTTCTTCTGACGTTTTCAAGAAGACCAGGGAGCAGCATCGTCCGCATGACAGACTGCTCTTCGCTCAGCGGATTAAGAAGACGTACTGATTCGTATCGATCATCTTCAAATGCAATATTCATCATTTCCGCATGCTTTTCGGAACTGAAACTATAGTTAATCGCCTCGCTGAACCCGATCGATGTAAGGCGTTCGGCAATTTTCAACCGCCTGAGACGATTACGATCCTGTTCGGGATAACTGAGCTCAACTTTTGGTAATGTGGCAGGAATATTATTGTATCCATACAATCGGGCGACTTCTTCAACTAAATCGGCTTCTCTTGTTATATCGACCCGAAAGGAAGGAGCAGTAATAGTCAAAAGGTCATTATCTTCGCGGTGACAAGATATTCCTATCGATTTCAGAAGATCTGAGATGTCTTCAGTTGAGAGACTTATACCAAGAAGTGCACTGGTCCTGGAAGCGCTTAATCCTATAACAAGAGGTATGGTCTTGCCGGGATAGCAATCGATTCCTCCCTCGGGAGCTTGACCACCTGCCAGTTCACACATCAACTGGACGGCACGGTTCAAGGCATTAACCGTACCTTCAGGATCGACACCACGTTCAAAGCGATATGATGCATCCGTTGCCATTTTCAATTTTCTGGCCGTCTTGCGGATGGAAACAGAATTGAAGCAGGCACTTTCAAGCAGGATATTGGTGGTTGTGTCGGTAACTTCAGAATTCAAACCGCCCATAACACCGGCAACCGCAATGGGCTTCTCACAATCACAGATCATCAGCATTTCGGGATCAAGCTGGCGTCCTGCATCATCGAGGGTGGCAAATGTCATTTCATCAGGCTTTGGTGTACGGACAACTATTTTTTGACCGGCAAGAGTGTCAAAATCAAATGCATGCAAAGGTTGACCATATTCGAGCATGACAAAGTTCGTTATATCAACGATGTTGTTGATCGGCCGAAGTCCGACATTGAGGAGACATTTTCTTAACCACCAGGGAGAGGGCCCTATCTTTACATCTTTGATCAGCCGTGCGCTATAGCGCGGACAGAGGTCGCTTGCCTCGATTTCTACTGCAAAGTCGCTGCTTGGATTATCGATGACTGCCGCCTGAACAGGCAAAGTAAGCGGTTTTCTTACTATTCCGGCGATTTCCCTGGCAATGCCGATCACCGAGGCACAGTCAGGCCGGTTTGGGGTAAGATCAACTTCGACAAAAATATCATCCAAAGCCATTGTTTTGATAAAAGACTGCCCAGACTCGGTTCCCTCAGGGAGTTCCATGATCCCGTCATGCTCGTTACTAAGGCCTAGCTCCCTTTCCGAACAGATCATACCGAAGGATTCAACACCTCGAATTTTTGATTTACTAATTTTGAAATTTCCAGGGAGAACGGTACCAGGCAAGGCAACAACAACAGCCAAGCCCTGTCGCACATTTGGTGCACCGCAGACAATTTGCTGAAGATCATTGCCAATCTGCACCTGGCAGATAGTCAATTTATCAGCATCCGGATGTTTTTCGGCGGAAATCACCAATCCCGTCTTTAAGGTTGCCAGTTCTTGATACAATGGCGCTATTGCATCGACTTCAAGGCCCAGCATGGTAAGATGTCCGGCAAGTTCATCTGGAGATAAGCTCTTGACATCTATATAGTTTTGCAACCAGTTAAGAGTAAACTTCATGGCAATATTCTACTTTTTGTAGTGAAACTGATTAACCCTCTGATACAAGGATTCTTTCCAGTCTAAAACTGTGATAGAAAACGTTGATCGTTTTCATAAAAAAGTCGTATGTCATCAATGCCGTATTTGAGCATGGCAATCCTTTCGATGCCAAGGCCAAAAGCAAAACCGCTGTAGACTGCAGGATCATAACCGACCATTTTAAATACTTCAGGATCGATCATGCCTGAACCGAGTATTTCAAGCCAGCCTGTCTTTTTACAAACTCTACATCCGGCACCATCGCACATGACGCAGGCAATATCCACCTCGGCGCTGGGTTCCGTGAAAGGAAAAAAGGAGGGACGGAATCGAAGAGGTAAATCCTTCTTAAACATCTTTTGCGTGAAGACGGTTAAAACACCTTTAAGATCGGCAAAGGAAATATTCTTGTCGACGAGAAATCCTTCAACCTGATGGAACATAGGAGTATGGGTAATATCTGAATCACAGCGATATACTTTTCCTGGAGCGATGACACGAAGGGGAGGTTGCTGCACTTCCATGATCCTAGCCTGCATTGGTGAAGTATGGGTACGCAGGAGAACGGAATCACTAATATAGAAGGTATCGTGCATGTCCCGTGCAGGATGATGGGCGGGAATGTTCAATGCTTCAAAATTGTAGTAATCGAGTTCTATATCGGGCCCTTCGGCAACCGAGAACCCAAGGTTCTCAAAAATTGAGCATGTTTCACGCATAACCTGAGTTATCGGGTGCAGTTTACCAGGGACGGGATAACGTCCAGGTAAAGTAAGATCGGGTCCCTGGGATTTAGGACCACCAATCGAAGCAATTATGGCTTGTTGCCTGTCCTCGAACAGTTTTTCAATTTCTGCTTTGATACTGTTCGCCAGTTGGCCAATGCGCGGTCTGTCTTCTGCAGAGACTGTACCGAGTTGGCGCATAATGGAGCTGAACTTCCCCTTACGCCCTAGAAAACGGATACGGAATTCTTCCAACAGATTTTGGTCGTTCAGTTCTTGAAGACTTTGCCTGGCTTCGGTTTCTAAGCTCTGTAACTCTTGTTCCATGTTGAATGTGAAAGTTAGGTGCTCAAAGAAACAACGTGCCGGTATTGGTCAAAAAACCAAAACCGGCACGCAGAGAAAAATGAAATGGAGATCGATTATGCGTTTGCTTCTTTGGCTATCTGTACCACTCTGGTAAAAGCGCCCGCATCAAGTATCGCCATGTTGGCAAGTACCTTACGATCTAGATCAACGTTGGCTTTCTTAAGGCCGCCCATCAATTTGCTGTAGCTCATGTCGTTCATCCGGGCTCCCGCATTGATTCTGGCGATCCAGAGACGACGAAAATCTCTCTTTTTGGCTCGCCGGTCGCGATAGGCATATACCAATGCGCGGTCAACTGCTTCGGTCGCTGTCTTGTATAGACGTGAACGACCACCCCTGAATCCTTTGGCAAGCTTCAGTACCCTGTTTCTTCTTCTACGGGCTTTAAAACCTCGTGTTACGCGTGGCATCTCTTAACTCCTTCTATTCCTGCTGTCGAATTGCAGCAGGTTCTTAATACTGTACATACAAGAGCGTTGGTCATTCATTGAAACCGGCAATCTCATCCATTACATGTATGGTAAGATCCGCCTGATTCCTTTGTAATTAGTAGCATCGACAATGTCGGATTGACGCAGACCACGCTTACGCTTCGTTGATTTCTTGGTAAGAATATGACTGGAAAAGGCTTTGTTTCGCTTAATTTTGCCCGAACCGGTCAGTTTGAAACGCTTAGCTGCGCCCCTGTTTGTCTTCATCTTCGGCATGACATAACTCCTTTACACCGCAATAGATTTAACTATTGAAGGTAGTTTCAAATTATCAGCTGGAGAAAAAATATACTATTCAACAGCAATTCATTTCATAAAAATATTCGTGCTAATTAATGCACTTACTGCAACTTATGCTTTCGGGCCAACAAACATCACTAGTTGGCGACCTTCCATTCGTGGTTCCTGAAGGATGACAGCATCATCTGCGAGGGCTTCGGCGACCTTGTTCATGGCATCGACACCGATTGTTTCGCAATAAACTATCTCACGTCCACGAAATCGCATGGTCAATTTCACTTTATTTTTGGCGGCGAGAAATTTTTTAATATGATTAATCTTAAAATTAAGATCATGTTCATCGGTTTTCGGCCGGAATTTAATCTCTTTAGTTTCTACAATAGTCTGCTTCTTTTTTGCTTCTTGTGTCTTCTTCTTCTGCTCGTAGCGGAATTTATCGTAATTCATCACCCGACATACAGGCGGGTCGGCATTTTCCGAGACAACCACCAGGTCAAGCCCGGCCTCGTATGCTATGTTTCGTGCTTCTTCTGTCGAAACAACACCCAATTGCGTTCCGTCGTCACCTATAAGTCTGACGTTAGGAAAGCGGATTGCATCATTTGTTAATGCTTTTTCCTCGCGCTGTACCGGACCACTCTTTCCTCTTCTATTAATAACTTTACCTCCCCGATTCTACGAGCTTAATATTGTGTGAAAACCCGATGTTCTTAAAATTAACTCATCCCGGGCAACATTTCCATTCAAATTGGTTCAACACCCCACAAGGGGGTACTCTTTTTAGTCCCCACGCTTTGTAGGGGATTCTTTTCAATCCCCATGCTTTGAGGGGGACTCTTTTTAGTCCCCATGCTCTGAGGGGGACTCTTTTTAGTCCCCGTGCTTTGCGGGTATAAGTGCCTTGCAGGTCACTTTAAGATTCTAATTTTAAAGTATTCTCCAGATTTCTTGTTTTTAAGAAAGGTTTTCTGGCGTAAGGCACTAATAACCGCGACCTTTCCTGACCTCATCTGCAATTAAAGCAATAAAATCCGAGATGGCCATTGGAGACAGATTTTCTCCGTTGCGGAGACGTACAGTCACGGTATTGTCGGCTACTTCTTTGTCACCGACAATAAGCATGTATGGTATTTTGGCAACTTGCGCTTCTCTGATTTTATAATTCAGCTTCTCATTGCGTAAATCTTTTTCAACTCTGATTCCGGCCTTACGGAGTTCTTTATATACTGCTTCGCCGTATTCCGCCTGATCATCCGTGATATTCAGGATACGTGCCTGCACCGGGGCAAACCAAATAGGAAAAACGCCGGCATAATGTTCTATCAGCACACCAATGAACCGTTCAAGCGACCCCATAAGAGCGCGATGGATCATGATAGGTTGATGTTCGGTGTTGTCGGAACCCGTATAGCCCATTTCGAAGCGTTCGGGAAGATTAAAATCGACCTGAATGGTAGAACATTGCCAGGATCGTCCCAGCTGATCCTTTATCTTTATATCAATCTTCGGCCCATAGAAGACACCTTCACCTGGATCAATCATGAAACCGAGCCCCTTTTTTTCAAGGGCACTTTTCAAGGCTTCGGTAGCTTTTTCCCAGTTTGCATCGCTGCCGACATTTTTTTCCGGCCGGGTAGAAAGATAAATGTCATAATCATCAAAACCAAAAGATTTGAGAATATGCAAGTTGAGATCAAGTATATTAAATATTTCGTCTTCCAATTGGTCCGGACGACAAAAAATATGGGCATCATCCTGGGTAAAACCGCGTACACGGAGAAGACCATGCAGGGCACCGGCTCTTTCGTAACGATATACTGTGCCTAATTCACACCACCGAATGGGTAACTCTTTGTAACTTCGTTTCAGGCTGTTGTAGATCCCGATATGGAAAGGACAATTCATCGGTTTCAACTGGTACTTGACTTCGTCAATGTCCATTGCCGAGTACATATTCTCGCTGTAAAAATCGAGATGTCCCGAAGTTTTCCAAAGGTCCTGCCTGGCTATATGAGGTGTATAGAGCAGCTCATAATCATGCCGGTAGTGCTCATCTTTCCAAAAATCTTCTATAAGTCTTCGAAGTTGTGCACCCTTGGGTTGCCAAAGTATGAGTCCCGGACCAATTTCGTCCTGAATTGTGAAGAGCTCAAGTTCTTTACCCAATTTGCGATGATCTCGTTTTTTTGCCTCTTCCAAGGCATTGAGATACTTCTTCAGGTCTTTGTTATCATAAAATGCCGTACCGTAAATTCGTTGCAGAACATCTCTTTTTTCATCGCCGCGCCAGTAAGCACCGGCAACACGTAACAGTTTAAAAGCTTTGATAAAAGAAGTGTTAGGAAGATGCGGCCCACGACATAAATCGGTAAATTCCCCGACATGGTAGAATGAAACAGTGTCGGTATGAAGATCCTGAATCAGTTCAACCTTAAATTTTTCCTGTTCGGCGCTGAACTTTTTTATTGCTTCCGCACTAGGTATTTCAGTACGCATAAATGGCAGGGCTTGCCGTACAAGCTCTGTCATTCTTGCTTCGATTTTTTCAAAATCTTCAGGGCTAAAAGGTTCGTCCCTCAAAAAGTCATAATAAAATCCATTTTCGATAGACGGACCAATTGCAACTTTAACATCTTTTCCAAAAACGTCTCTGACTGCCAGTGCCATGATATGCGCCGTACTGTGTCGCAGGATATCAAGAGCATCATCGGTACCGATCTGAACAGGTGTAAGAACCGTATCCTTGTCTAACGGCGCAGTATAGTCCGCAATAGTCTCGCCTATCTTGGCAGCTACAGTGATCTTACGCTGTTTGTTGGAGAGGAGGGAGGCCAGAGCATCCTGAACGGTACTGCCGGCCGGTACTGTGACGGATTCTCCTCCAATAAGGGATACGGTTATGTTTTTCATGAATTTTTTCTATATAAAAATAAAGGCTAAAGAACTAACACCTTAATAATAAAGTGTTTTCACTTTAGCCTTTTATCTTTGGTAGGCGCGGACGGGATTGAACCGACGACATCCACCACGTCAAGGTGGCGCTCTCCCACTGAGCTACGCGCCTGGATTGCTATATCAGCCTCGAAAACACTTGAAACTTTTACAGAACTCCTCCCAGGCTTGGCAAGAGCCATTTATTAACACGATTGAAATCTCTCCGCAACACCTTTTTAAGTCTTGGAGTCTAATTATTTCCATATACATTCATGCTTATGATAGTAAATCTAACGGGCAACAGATCTTGCTTCAATTGCCTTGGCAAGAGTATATTTATCGGCATATTTTATATCCATACCCATTGGTATGCCACAAGCTAAACGAGTAAGACGGATGGGTTCGGCCTGCAGGATATCAATGAGATATGAGGCAGTGACTTCGCCTGGAACTGTGGAGCTGGTGGCGATTATGACTTCCTGGATGGTTCCATTTCGTACCCTTGCTAAAAGCTCGCGGATTTTAATTTCGTCGGGTCCTATGCCGTCCATTGGTGAGATAACGCCATGGAGAATATGATAATGACCTCGGAAGCTATCGGTTTTTTCAATGGCCATCAGGTCGGCAGATTGTTCCACAACACAGATGGTATCACCCTGGCGCCTGGGGTCGCCGCAGATGCCGCAGGGGTCTTTTTCGGAAAACGAAAAACAGCACGAGCAAAGTTGAATAGAGCCATGTAGTTCGATGAGAGCTTCGGCTAACTCCCTGGCAAGTGTCGGAGGCTTGCGCAGGATAATAAGGGCAAGGCGCGTGGCGGTTTTCCTGCCGATGCCCGGAAGGCGGGCCAATTGGTCGATAAGCTTTTGTAAAGCCGGAGGTATTACCTGCATGGTACTCTTAAGGCTGCGGGAAATTGGTAAGTCCGGGAATGTTGAGCCCTCCCGTAAGCTGACTCAATTCTTGTTTGCTGAGTTCTTTCGCTTTTCTAATTGCATCGTTGGTCGCAGCAACAATAAGGTCCTGGAGCATTTCGGCTTCCTGAGGATCGATAACCGTTTTCTCTATCGCCATTGAGAGAACGTCTCCCTGCCCATTGACGGTAACCAGCACCATACCGCCACCGGCGCTGCCGGTAATGGTTTTTCTGGCAAGATCTTCTTGGACTTTGGCCATTTTTTCCTGCATAGCCTTTGCTTGTTGCATTATGTTACTTAGATCCATCTTCTTTTTCCTGAATGTAAGATTAGGGCAGCCTCGTGAACGATCTTCAATTTGGCCGAAGTTTTTGGTTTTTGTTTGAAAGTCAAAGCTTGTACGTTGAACTGAAAAATATATTCACTCTTGGTCATCGGTGTTAAGTTTTATACGATTTTTATAAATTATCTGCTTCTTGGACCAATTCGGATGTCTCCAATCTGGCCGTTAAAAATTTCCGCGGCCATGACGACCAGCGGGTCATTGGCCAACTGTTGTCTTTTTCGATGGGGGGATTCATCCCCATTAGCATCAGGCTTATCGTCAATTTCCGGAAGAATAAAACGTACTTTTAACGGTTTTTGAAAAAAATCCAAGGCAAATTCGGTGAGTAACTGATGGTTCTCTTTCTGTCGAAGAACCAGGCAATTTGCCGAGTCTCTGTAGGTGAGGTGTAGCTCGCCTTTGACATCTTGCTTGATCGAATCGGCCCGTTGCAGATCCTGAGACATCCATACCTTTCGGTCTTTGACATAATTAATGAAATCGAGCCAATCTTTACGGACGTCTTTTTCGTGGGGGTGGATTTCTGGTTGCCTTGGCTTCGGAGAGCTTTCAGTATGTTCAGGTGGCGATGCAGTTTGATTGAATTGAGCGGCAGGTGGCGTATTACCGGTGTCAACAGGTTTTGAAACTTCTGTTTGCGGCTGATTGTCGACAGCTACTGGTGTGGCGGAAATTGATTCTTGAGAATCAATTTTTTTTTTTATATCGACCGGCCCCTGAGGCTGCAATATGTCCTGGAGCAAAGCCGGCTTAGTCGGGAGTGCGGAGAGGATTGAGTCGAGATGGCCAAGGAGTGAAGCAACCGGGACGACGTTTGCAGTTTCGATAATCTTCAGAAAAGACGTTTCGAGGGTTAATCGAGGTTGGGTTGAAAATTTAAGATCTTCAGCCATTGCCATGAGTAAAGAGAGCTTTAAGTGAAACGTTTCGCTGGTGTAGTGAGATGCAAGATCTTGAAAGTCCGACAATTCTTCAGTGGGAAGATCGATCAGCTCGGTACATCCTTCAATTTTACACAATAGAAGGGTCCGGAAATGATCCATAATATCTTCGACAAAACGCTTAAGGTCCATGCCAAAATCGAATATTTCTTCAAGTGTCAGGAGAGCCGCACTTCTGTTGCCGTCAAGAAGCGCCTTGGTCAGCCGCATCAAAACCTCGCGGTTCACCAGGCCAAGGACCTCGACGACATCCTGACTGCTGATTTTTTTCTCTCCATAAGAAAACATCTGGTCAAGCAGGCTCAAACCGTCTCGCACGGATCCGCCGGCTTCTTTAACGATAAGCGAAAGTGCAGGTGGGTCAATTTCAAAGCCTTCAACTTGTACAAGTTGCAGGAAGTGGTCATACAGTTCTTTGGCGGAAATCCGTTTCAGTTCATATTGCTGGCAGCGGGAAAGTATCGTGATGGGTATTTTATGAATTTCCGTCGTGGCAAACATGAAATAGACATGTGCAGGGGGTTCTTCCAACGTTTTCAGCAGGGCGTTGAAAGCCTCGCTGGTCAGCATGTGCACCTCGTCGATAATAATGACTTTATATTGTGAGGAAGTGGGAAGGAAGCGGATTTTTTCTTTAAGTTCGCGAATTTCCTGGATGCCGCGATTGGATGCGCCGTCGATTTCGTACAGGTCAAGGGAGGCACCCGTGGCTATCTGTCGACATGGAGGGCACTTGTCGCAGGGCCGGTCGGCTGGATCTGCCTGGCAATTGATCGCTTTGGCCATGATACGGGCAAGAGTGGTCTTGCCGACACCTCTGACTCCGGAAAAGAGGATGGCATGCGCAACCCGGTTGCGTATGATGCTATTCTTCAGAGTTGTTACAACCGGACGTTGGCCGATAACCTGGCTGAAGGTTTGAGGTCGGGCCTTTCTGGCAAGAACGAGATAAGACATGCAACACCGGGGTTGGTAAGAATAAGTGTCGGTTGGAGCGGTAAAAAAATGATAGCCGGGTTACCTGCAACACACAAAGAGTGTCGCTACCGTTGCTTCCTTCCGGACCTGGCGGGGTTCGCGATTCTTTGTTGCGCAGGGCCCGGCTATCAAAGTCGAACTCATATTTGGCGGAGAGGGTGAGATTCGAACTCACGGTACTCGCGTACACACGCGTTCCAGGCGTGCACCTTAAGCCACTCGGTCACCTCTCCTTCTCAAAATGCTCTAACGCCCCACAAGGGGGTATTCTTTTTAATCCCCATGCTCTGAGGGGGGATAAGTGCCTTGGAGGTTACTTTAACATTCTAATTTTAAAGAATTCTCCAGTTTTCTTGTTTATTATGACAGGTTTTCTGGAGTAAGGCACTAAAAAATGTGTGGTACTATCTAAACTGTCGCCGACCTTTTAGCAATCAAAAAAGTAAGCACTTTTAAAAAAAAGTGCTTACTTTACTCCTAAATGACTCTAAATGAATCGTTTTTCTCTTTTCGCCTTGTTTTGAAAAAAGTCTTGAGAAGAGTGCTGCACTGTTCGGCAAGTACGCCACCGCGAATTTCAATTTTGTGATTGAGACGTCCATCGTTTCCTATGGAGTATACCGAATCTGCTGCACCGGTTTTAGGGTCTGCGGCCCCGTAAACTAAACGTGTGATCCGGGCGTGAATCAGCACCCCCATGCACATAATGCATGGTTCCAACGTGACATAGAGGGTTGTGCCGGGCAGTCGGTAATTATTCAATTGTTCTGCAGCGCTTCTTATGACGAGCATTTCAGCATGTGCTGAGGGATCTTTTCGTGAAATCGGGCTGTTGCCTGCAGCTGCCAGCAGTCCATTATTATCAATCAGCACAGCACCCACAGGAATTTCGCCATTCAAAGCTACTTTCTCTGCATGGAGCAAAGCCTGTTCCATCCAATATATATCCTGATCCGTGTGAGTATTGCCGGGAGTCATCAGGCGACTATTTCCTGTATTTGCTTTGCCATCGTTGTTTAAAAGACCGTGCCTTTTATTTGCTTTTTTTTACTTTTAACCATATAGATATGTGAAGGCGGTTACGTTTTCGAAATTTCTTTTACCTTATTGTAATTAACATTATGTATAAAGTTCTGATCTCCGACTCCTTTGAGAAGTCCAGGGAAAATTTAATATCTGCCCTCCAGGACAGATGTGAAGTGACTTGTATATCCAATGAAGCCGAATTTCAAGCAGAGATTAAAGCTCGTCAGTTTGATCTGATCTTCCTCGACACAGAATCTATTG
>Ga0214472_10005204_pt1 | contig 13683 bp, 9 predicted proteins | sample RVTome_6_FD_207662 | JGI IMG/M metagenome (GOLD analysis project Ga0214472, IMG submission 207662) | Soil microbial communities from uranium-contaminated site in the Upper Colorado River Basin, Wyoming, United States - RVT140D175 | ecosystem: Environmental > Terrestrial > Soil > Contaminated >... | reverse complement strand
GGTTGCCGATGGCACTATCTATCTCTATTTCAACAACAAGTATGATATTCTCATCTCTCTTTTTGAGGAAGAGATAGGAAAAATCATCCTTGAAATCAAACAGCTCCTTGAAAATGAAACCGACCCCAAGCTGATGCTGGAAACCTTTGCCCACCATCACCTCCAGCTCATGGAGGACAAAAAGGACCTGGCCGAGGTCCTGCAGATGGAGCTGCGGCAAAGCAACAAATTCATGAAGGAATACCGCAACACCAAATTCATCGAATATGTGGATGTGGTTTCGGCAATCGTTCGCAAGGGTCAGGAGATGAAAATTTTCCGCAAAAACGTCATGCCCGGGGTGTTCAAACGGGCATTCTTCGGAGCCCTTGATGAGACCTCACGCTTGTGGATACTCTCACCAAACCACAGCTATACCATAACCGTGGCCGCCCAGCAGATCAGCGAAATATTCCTCCGAGGGATTATGGAAAGGACTGAGGGCTGAGGACTGAGGACTGAGTGTCCCCGGAAGAGCTGTTTTTGGCATGCCGTGCTCCTACGGTCAACCACACCTCGGTCGACAATCAATCGGAATCCGGCTGGGAGATATCGACGATTTCCAGAGTGCGCGTCCCGCCCGGGGCCTTGAATCCTATCTCATCCCCGACCGTTTTACCGATCATGGCACGCCCGAGGGGTGAAAGGACTGAAATGCTGCCCGTCTTGACATCAGACTCTTCCGGCCCCAGAAGCTGATACTTTACCTCCTCTTCGGTATCCAGATCGATGAGAGTCACGACGGTGCCGAAGACCACCCGTTCACAATCAACCACGGAACAGTCGATAATCTCCGCCCGCCCGAGCTTGTCTTTGAGCTCGAGGATCCTGCCCTCGATATGGCCCTGCCTTTCCTTGGCCGCATGATATTCGGCATTTTCCCGCAGGTCCCCATGTTCCCTTGCCGTTGCTATGGCGTTGATAACTGCCGGCCTTTCTTCCTTCTGCAAACGGTCCAATTCGTCGCGCAGTCTCGCATATCCCTTCTGTGACACCGGTATACGCTGTATCATAACGATCCTCCGTGGATGAAAACAAAAAAAATGGCCGCTTCTTCCGGCGATCAATCAAACCGGCAAAAACGGCTGAATCCATTTCATATTGAGGGGTGAATCAAGTGCCAAGCAAAACCTTACTTCTCAACAGGTGCCTTCTTCATTAGCACAGGGAAAAAAAGATTTCAAGTACCGAGATAAATTGAATTTTGAATTTTTAAATGTTGATGGTCTCGTAAAAAGTCGTTGTAGAACCAGGTCCACCTCACAAAATCAACACGCTACAACGCAATAACCGTCGGCGGAGCGGCTTTTTGCGAAGCTGACAAATGTTGGGTTTCGTTTCACTCAACACCAACCTACGATTGCTAACTCCAATGCCGTGCTCTTAACGCTTATGCCGTAGTGCAACCGGGGGACGTCATTCCGGCGAAGGCCGGAATCCCGTAGGTTGGGGTGAGGAACGAACCCCAACAGAAAAACCCCGGCATTTGTTGGGGTTCGTTCCTCACCCCAACCTACGGGGGATCCTCGAAATGACAAAGAAGTCTGCCTCGACTTTTTACGAATCCATATCACTTTTCACCTTTATCCTTTTACCTCAGTCCTCAGTCCTCAGCACTCAGTCCCTCCCTACCAGCGGTAGACCACAAAACAGGAAATGCTTCGGTCCCGGTATTCCTGGGAGGAGGTGATGCCGGCCGAAGCCTCCAGCATGAAGTGCTGAGTGAGTTCGAAAAATATCCCGCCTTTCCAGGCCTGGATGGCATAGCCCCGAGAGTCATAGGAAACCGAATACTCGGCGGAATAATAACTGGGCACGCCCCGGCCATAGGGTTCATCCGAGAGCCGGTGCTTGAAGGCAAGGCTGAACCGATTCTGCCAATAATTCTGGGGGGACCAGTAGGGATGATCGTCACGGGCAAAACCATCCGACTGAAGAGGTCCCGGGATTCTCCCCTGGTCTGAGGTCTTGAAGTCATATTGGTATTTCAGCTCCAGGGTTACCGGGTCGGTGAAGAACAGATAGGAGGTCCATAAATCATAGCCATTGGTCTGATTGTCGTCGGAATAATCAATCAGGGTGTACTGCCCGCCGGCGCTCAACCCAGGCACCAGATCGATTGATGCCGCGGCGTTGAAGGCATGCCGGGTGATGCTCCGGGTAAGACTGGCAGTGGTGTCATGCATCAGATCCCTTTCAAAGGAGATCTTGGTGTTTATCCGGTTTCCGACGCCTGCCTTCAAACCGCATCGAACCAGGGCCGCATCCGGATGCCCATTGTCCAACGACTCAAGGCCGCCCCCCAGGGTGAGTTCCAACCGCTCGGCCAGACTGGCGCTGTATGACAGTTCGCCCCGGGTGGCCTTCACCTCCCTGGCAATATCGGTTGCCTGGTAGTTTATCCTTTTCAGGGAAAGGTCGAGATTCTGCCTGGATTTCGGCGAAAGCCAGAAAGAGAGGCCCTGCCATTCACTCCGCAAGGCCTTGTACCCTTCCCGGCCTTCTTCCTTCCGGTACCCGTAATTGATGGATGACCTGGGTTTCAGCTTCAGCCGGTTGCGCTCTCTCGCCTCGGAAAGCCCGGGGTAACCGGCATTGATCCCGGCAATCCTCTCATAGCGGGCTTCTTCTTTTCCCAGGAAACCGAGTCGGCTGTATAAGCCGGCCAGATCGAACTGCAGGGACGCATCCTGGGGAAATTTTTTCACCAACTCCTCAAAGTAGGGCACTGCCGCAAGATATTCCCGGCGAACCACCGACCTTCTGCCCTTCAGCTCCAGATTGAAATGCTCCTGCCAGCTGTAGCGGCTGTACAGCGTTGAGGCGGCGGCGGTATAGAGCTGAGCTTCCCGGTCCTGACCCACCGCAAAGGCCGGGGTCATCACCCGGTCGAGAAAAATTTTTTCGCCGGTTTTACCGGATCTGACCATCTCCCAGATGCTCCGTTTTTCGGCGGGGGGCGGTTCAATGCCGAGCTCTTTGCAATTTTCGACAAAAAGCTGTTCCACCGGCGGGGTGAGGTATTGCTGATATATTTCCAGAGATTCATCCCATTTTTTCCGGTTCCAGAGGATTCTGGCCTTGATCAGCAGGAGGTCCGCCCGTCTCTCTTGCGCAAGAAGTTCATCGCCGAGATCAAAGGCTTCGGCAAACCTGCCGGATTTCATCAACAATCCGGTCAGCTTCACCCGGGCCTCGAAATGGTCTGGATATTTCTGTTCCACGCGGCGCAGGATCTGGATCGCCCGGTCGGATTGACCAGCCGATTCAAATCCCTCGGCCAGCAGCAACAGCGCCAGCAGGGACTCCGGATTTCCGTGGAGAGCCCCTTCCGCCGCCTGGATCATTCGGGAGTATTCTTCCTGCTGCCGGTACAGGTTGACGAGCCTCAACCGCAGACCGAGATCGCCGGCCGCCTGTTCGGCTGCCCGATCAATTTCCTCCTCCGCCCTCCCAGGGTCATCCCCTGCAAGATAGATACGGCTCAGCAGCACCGAGGTTTCCAGGCTTGCCGGATACTGTTGCTGCAAGAGGAGAGCATGATCTTCCGCCTCATCTGTCTTGCCGGAAGCAAGCAGAAAGCGACAAAGGCTTATCCCGGCCTCGAGCCGTAACCCTTCCGGCCCCGGCTCTCCGGACGATACCGAGTCATCGAGCAGCAGCTCAACCAGCTTTACGGCATGGCGGTATTGCCCCTCGGCGGCGAGGAGTTTGGCGCGAAGCAGACGGACTTCGGGAAAAACGGTCTTGCCGGAGGCAACCGCGCCGCCCCGGTCCGGGTAAGAATCGGCGACATCACGCACCCTCTCAAGCCAGACCGCCGCATCTTCATATCGTCCTTCTTCCAGCTTGAACTCAAAAAGCCGGCGCAGCACCCCATAATCATCGGCCTTGACCGAAAGGGCTTCCCGCAGGGATTCCTCGGCTTCATAGGGCAGGCCTGACCTCCGGTAGGCCTCGGCAATGCCGGTCAAGACCGCAATTTCCATCTCGGGGTCAATCGGCGGCTCATCCAGCAACGTCTGATAAACCCTGCGCGCCTCCGCAAAGGAACCACTGTCAAGCAGGGCCTGCGCCAGAATGATTCTCGCCCGCTCTCCCGAACCTGCCGGGGTTTCATAACCGAGTTTGCCCCAATGAAGCCAGAGCCGCTCGACAAAACCGAGCTGCCCGGCAAGTCGCACCATGGGAAGCACGGCTTCGGTCCGCCCGGGAGAGACGGCCATCAGTTTTTCATAGGTTTCAAGGGCATGCTCGGTCCAGCCCATTCTTTCATAGAGCTCCGCCCTGGCCTGCAAAACCTCCGGATTCCGGTTGCCCTCCCGGTCCAGCTTTTCGAACATGATTCTGCTCTTTTCCAGCTGCCCCATTTCGGCATAGACAAAGGCAAGCCGCTGGGTGACCCGCTGGTCGGAAGGCTCCAGGGTGTGCAATTCTTCCAGCACCTCGAGAAGATTCTGCCGGCGGGCCAACCGGGTCCAGATATCCGACGCCGCCTCCTCCTTTCCTGCCGCCAGCAGAGCCCGGGCTAGCCGGGCGAGGATTTCGGTGTCATCCGGGCCGGCTTTCAGAATCCTTTCATAGACCTTGACCGCATCCTCATAACGGCCGCCGGCTTCATACAGCTTTCCCGCCTGGAGGAGATTGTCCCTGTCCGGTTCCGGCTCCAGGGTGAAAAAACGGTCAAGCGCCGCAATGGACTTCTGTTTGTTGCCCAGGGCGGAATGAAGGTCAACCACCAGGTGCAGTACTTCCTTGTCATCGGAACGCAGGGCAAGGTACCGCTCAAAGTACGGAAGAGCCTCGGATAACCGGGTCATGCCGAGGTAAATCTGACCTACCCGCTTCAGCACTCCGGCCTTTTCCGGATTCTTTTCCAGCAAAGCCAGGAGATATTCCAACGTCTCTGGTCCCTGTCCTTCCTGCTCATAATATTTGAGGAGCCGATCCCGCCCTTCCAGGTTGTCAGGTTGTCTGGCCACTATCTTTTTCCAATATTCCACCGCCAGATTCTGCAGACCCAGCTGGTCATGGACCCTGGCGGTAATCACCAGCATGGGCAGATCGGCATCTTCCTCGTTTGCCGTGGCAATGAGAAGCGCCCGTGCCTTCTCATACTGGCCCAGTTCATAATAAAGGCGGGCCAAATCATTGCGGAGAGCCCTGTCTGCCGGCCGGCGCTGATGCAATTTCTCCAGATAGGGCAAGGTTTCCCGGCTGTTGCCGACCTTCAGGAGCGCCCCGGATAATTTCTCCAGCAACCCCATGCTGCCGGGCGAAAGTTCATAGGCGTGCCGAAGTAATTCCGCGGCCCGGCCGAAATGCCCCTGCTTCATCATGATTTCCGCCAGGGCTTCCAGATAATCCAGCCGGTCTGGGCTGGTTTCCAGCAACACCTCCAGAATTAAAACCGCTTCCGGGAGTCTTTCCAGCTTGAGCAAGATCTGGACAAGTTCCCACTGGGCCGGTTCAAGGTTGTTTTTTTCTTTCAGGAGTTCGGTGTATTTCGTCACCGCCTGGGGCAGCTGCTCTTTCCTGGCAAATTCCCGCGCCTCATTCCAGAGGATGAGCCAGGAGGTTTTCTCGGAAACCTTCGGCTGAATCATCCGGGAAGGGACGACATCTCCGGTTTCCTGGGCAGCGTGGATGGCGGCAGAGGGGAGACCGACAATGAAAATGAATACGAACCAAAGGACAAAGAGAAAGGCAGGTCGGGGGCGGCGCGGTACGCCGGAGCCTTGATGCAGGTCTACGGCATGGGGTGACGGCAGTTGGCGCGGCGTAACTTCGGGGTTTATGGTAAGCGCATCATTTTTCATTGGAAAAATTGGGCGATTTTTTCCACCACATACATTTGCATCTCGTCCTGCAGTTCGGGGTAAATGGGCAGGGCCAGGGTTTCCCGCGCCGCTTTGTCCGCCTCCGGGAGGGTGATCTTCTCATAGCCCAGTCCGGCGAGACATTTCTGCCGGTGCAACGGAACCGGGTAGTAAATCTCCGTGCCGATATCTTTTTCCCCAAGAAAACGGAGCAGCCGGTCACGCTCTTTGACCCGGATCACATACTGATTGTAGATATGGAAGTCCCTCTCCTCGGCGCCGGCAAAATCCCGGTAAACCGACACCGGCAGGACAACCTCTCCGGAATCCACCAACCCCTTTTCGGTGAAGAGCCGGTTATAGAGATCGGCGTTGCTCCGCCGGGCCCGATGCCAGGAAGGCAGATGCTTGAGCTTGATATCCAGCACCGCCGCCTGAATGGGATCAAGCCGGAAGTTCCCGCCCATGACCGCATGGTAGTATTTCGGCGCACCGCCGTGCACCCGGATAATTCTGATTTTTTCCGCGAGTTCCTGGTCATTGCAGGTGATCATGCCCCCGTCGCCGATGCCTCCCAGGTTCTTGCTGGGGAAAAAGGAAAAACAGCCGGCAGCGCCCATTGATCCGGCCCGTTTCCACTCCACCCCGCCATTGACCGCCAGGGGACAGGAAGCGCCGATGGCCTGAGCGGCATCCTCCACGATGGGCACTCCGTACTTCTCAGCCAGGGGAATGATCTTTGCCATGTCGGCGCATTGACCATAGAGATGCACCGGCATGACCGCCTTTATCCGGTCGGTGGTTTCGCCACTGCCGGCAAGGATTTCTTCCAGATGGGTTGGGCTGATATTGTAAGTGACCGGATCGATATCGGCAAAGACCGGCTTCGCCCCCAGCCGGAGGATTGACCCCATGGTGGCAAAAAAGGAGAAGGTCGTGGTCAGCACCAGGTCTCCGGGACCGACGCCCAGCGCCATAAGCGAGGCCAGCAGGGCATCGGTGCCGCTGGAAACCCCGATGCCGTAACGGGCATCGCTGTAAGCGGCAAGGTGCGCCTCCAGCTCTTCAACCTTCGGCCCCAGGATATAACGGGTCGAATCGATGACCTCGGTGACCGCGGCGAGAATTTCATCACGAAGTGGGGCAAGTTGGGCTTTGAGATCAAGTAATGGAACGTTCATGGGAGTTTTATGTTTTAAGTTTTAAGTTTTATGTTGGCGGAACTGGATCATTTTGAATTGGAAAGCTGTTCTGTCGCGTAGGTTGGGGTGAATGCAATGAACCCCAACGGCTCCGGGGGCATTATATGTTGGGGTTCGCAAGCTCACCCCAACCTACCCCTCAGCCCTCAGTCCTCAGCCCTCAGTCCTCGCCTTACGCCCGCCAGGGGTTGAAAAACTCTTCCAGGAAATCCTTGATGTCCGGGACTTCGTTTTCGAGGAATTTTCTCATCTTCTTGAGCAGGTTTGCCTCGATCTGCCGGACCCGTTCCCTGGAAATATCGAATTTATCCGCGATATCCTGAAGCGTGAGCGGCTCGTCGCTGAGCAGACGCTGCCGCAGGATAACCTGCTCCTTGTCGTTCATGGTCTTTTCGAGTTTCAGCAGGATTTCCGCCATCCACTCCCGGATTTCCCGCTCGGCCACCCTCTCTTCAATGGTGGGGCCGGCCACCGGCAGGAAATTTTTCTGCTCGTCATCGGAATCTTGCCTGACCGGACTTTCCAGGGAGACATCCCAGTTGTCCATGCGCTGGCTCATTTCAATGACTTCGCTTTCCTTGACGTTGAGCCGCTCCGCCAGCAGTTTGGTTTCCGGTTTAAAACCCTGGGATTCCAGGAGTTTCTTTTCCTTGTTCAGGCTGAAAAACAGCTTGCGCTGCGCCTGGGTGGTGCCGATCTTCACCAACCGCCAGTTGTCCATGATAAACTTCAGGATATAGGCGCGAATCCAGTAGGCGGCATAATAAGAGAACTTCACCTGCCGGTAGGGATCGAACTTCTTCACCGCCTGGACCAGGCCGACATTGCCCTCCTGAATGAGATCGAGAAAATTCTGCATCCAGTACTTCTGAAAATCCATGGCAACCTTGACCACCAGCCGCAGATTGGAAGTCACCAGCTTATAGGCGATCTCGGGGTCGCCGGTTTCCTGGAACTCCTTAGCCAGGTCATCGGTTTCTTCCCGGCTCAACAGCCTGTACTGGCTGATTTCCTGAAGGTAGCGATGCAGGGCGGCATTGCCCACCGCCGGCAGATGGTCGTCATCCTCCTGCAAGGTAACCAGTGGATGCATCTCCTCCCGGGCGGCAGGGGAATCATCATTCATATCCAGGATTTCAACATCGTCTTTCATGGTGTCATTATTAATATAACCCTGCCAAAGGTCAATCTCTTTCCTGAGGGCGGTACAAGAATGACGGCGACGCACAAACTCCTGTCCATCGGGTCATCGGGGGGGCCTCCGGGTACTCGGCATGCCTTACGGGCAAGGCAAGTTAATGCTGGGCTGCAGAATCAGGAGCGGACATATTCATACCATTTTTTTCATTTTTATGATATTAAACTGCGTTCTTAATAATTTATTTTGGCCTACCAGGTGATCTGTTTATGAGAAGAATCAGAAATTTCAGCATAATAGCCCATATTGACCACGGCAAATCAACTCTGGCGGACCGCTTCATCCAATTATGCGGCATGGTGGCTGACCGCCAGTTCCATGATCAGCTGCTGGACAATATGGACATCGAGCGCGAACGCGGCATCACCATCAAAAGCCAGACCGTCTGTCTGCCGTACCGTGGCCAGGACGGTCATGATTACGTGCTCAACCTGGTTGACACCCCGGGTCATGTTGACTTCAGCTACGAGGTTTCACGGGCCCTGGCATCCTGCGAAGGGGCACTGCTGCTCATTGACGCCGCCCAGGGAATTGAGGCCCAGACCCTGGCAAACCTTTATCTGGCAATGGAGCACAATCTGGAGATCATTCCGGTCATCAACAAGATCGATCTCCCCTCCGCGGACCCGGAAACCATTGCGGTGCAGATCGAAGAAGACCTGGGACTGGAGGGTGAGCGGACATGCCTCTGCTCCGCCAAAACCGGTAAGGGGGTGCCGGAAATCCTCGAAGCGGTCATTAAATACCTCCCGGCGCCGAAGGGTTCTCCGGACAATCCTCTGCAGGCCTTGATCTTTGATGCCAACTACGACCCCTACCGGGGAACCATCATCTCCTGCCGGGTCTTCGAGGGCCGGCTGAAAGCCGGCGACACCGTCCGCTTCATGTACAACGGCTCCAAGTATAAGGTCGAAGAGGTCGGTTTTTACCAGATCGGCCGTGCCCCCCAGAAGGAACTCTCTGCCGGCGATGTCGGCTACATCATTGCCGGCATCAAAACCGTCAGCGATACCCGGGCCGGCGACACCATAACCCTGGACGCTCATCCCTGCGCCAAAAAACTTCCGGGATTCCAGGAGGTCAAGCAGGTGGTCTTTTCCTCGATCTATCCCATCAGCACCGAGGATTATGAAGACCTGGCCACGGCCATTGAAAAACTTACCCTGAATGACGCCTCGCTCTCCTATCAGAAAGACTCATCCACCGCCCTGGGCTTCGGTTTCCGCTGCGGCTTTCTCGGCCTGCTCCATCTGGAAGTAGTTCAGGAGCGGCTGGAACGCGAATTCGGCCTTTCCCTTATCCTCACCGTCCCCTCGGTCAACTACCACATCTATCTCAAGGACGGCACCATGAAGGAGGTGGACAATCCCTCCTATTACCCGGATCCCGTCCAGATAGACCATATTGATGAACCGTTTATCAAGGCCACCATCCTGATGCCGGAAAAATACATGGGGTCGGTCATGGCGCTCTGCATGGAACGCCGGGGGGAGAAGACCAATTATCATTATCCCATACCCGGACGCATCGAATTCACCTGTGAACTGCCGCTGGCCGAGGTGATTTACGACTTCTATGACAAGCTGAAATCCATCACCCAGGGATATGGCTCCTTTGATTACGACCTTCTCGACTATCGTAGGAGCGATCTGGCCAAACTCGACATCCTGGTGAACGGCGAACAGGTAGACGCCCTCTCCCAGCTCGCGCACCGTTCAAACGCCAGGGAAAGGGGCCTGCACGCCTGCGAGAGACTGAAGGAGGAGATCCCCCGGCAGATGTTCAAGATCGCCATCCAGGCCGCCATTGGCGGAACCGTAGTGGCCCGGACGACCATCGCCGCCCTGCGCAAGGACGTTACGGCAAAATGTTACGGGGGGGATATTTCCAGGAAACGAAAACTGCTGGAAAAACAAAAGGCTGGGAAAAAGCGGATGAAGACCGTGGGCAATGTGGAGATCCCGCAGCGGGCCTTCCTCGCCGTGCTCAAATCGGACCATTCCTGATTCCGGCATGACGATAAAGATAAACGGTAGAGCCTCTTGCAAAATGACCGCGAGGGAGATTCTCCGCTCCCGAGGTCCTGGCGCCCAAGGTCCCCCTTGGGTGCCTGCCGATGCCCGGAGGACCCCAAACGTGTACGTTCCCAAGCAGGAGCTTGGGAACGAGAAATTCCGGCTTGTGGCCGGAATCAGTGAAGAGTTAAGCGTGAGGAGTGAGGTCTTAAGTTCCTCACTCTTAACTCTTCACTCTTCACTCTTCTGGTAATGGGGGCAGCCCTTCACCAGGACGCAATCGATCCTGTGGTGCAGAATCTCGTCCAGCTCGGTTGCGGAAAGATCCGAGCCCCCCTGTTTGCTGATAAAGACAATACAGTCCTTGCAGACATTGAAGGCACTGCGGTAATCATCGAGCCCCGCGGCAATCTCCCAGCAGGGCAGGGATTTCTGCCGCTGCTCCCTGGAGAGGCAACAATCTTCACTCTTGCACTTGGTAATCTCCCAGCAGGGCCAATTCATCACTGCTTCCATCCCGACTTCCTCCGCATCAGTTATGCCCTTCGTTCGTCACCCTGAAGAACCCTACCAAAGCATTTGGTCAAGTTTTACGATGAGCGTATCCCGCCCTTCCCCGTTTTTGGCGGAGAAGAGTACCCGGTCCCAGGCGGCGACCCCCAACCCGGCATCCAGAATTCCGGCCTGCTTTGTCTGCTCATTGCGGGAGAGTTTGTCACTCTTGGTATAGACCAGCAGGAAGGGAACATTTTTTTCACGGAGCCAGGTCACCAGCTCCCGGTCCGCTGCCTTCAGTGGATGACGGAGGTCGATGATCACCACCACGCATTTCAGATTTTCCCGGGTTTCCAGGTAATCGGTGATCAGTTGCTGCCACTGGTCCTGAAGCTTTCGGGACACCCTGGCATAGCCGTACCCCGGCAGATCCACCAGGTGCACCCTAGCGTCAGCCAGAAAAAAATTCAGACTCTGGGTCTTGCCGGGCAGGGCGCTGACCTTCACCAGGCTCTTTCGGTTTATCAGCCGGTTTATCAGGCTCGACTTGCCGACGTTGGATCTGCCGGCAAAGGCAATCTCCGGCAAATCCTCTTCCGGCAGCTGATCCTTCTGAAAAACACTCTTGATGAACTCGATTTTCGTGAAATTTACGGCCTGGTCTTCGTCCAAGAAGCTCTAACCCCGATATCGCCGCAGAAGCTTGTCTGCCGGCTTAAATAACTTTATTCAATGAATATTCCACGATGCCTTCGGCACCCTTCTTCAGCAGCTTGGGGATGAGGTCACGCACTTGATGCTCGGAGATCACCGTTTCGACGGAGAACCAATCCGTCTGATAGAGTGGGGCCACGGTGGGACCATTGAGACTGGGAAGAATCCCGATCACCTCTTCGAGATGCTTCTGCGGCACGTTCATCTTGAGGCCCACGATCTTGTCGGCCCGCAGGGCCCCCTGAAGCAGCAGGGCGATATTTTCGATCTTCTCGCGCTTCCAGGGATCCTTCCAGGCCTCCTTGTTGGCGATGAACTGGGTATTGGAGGTCATCAGCTCGTGGATGATCCTGAGGCCGTGAGCCCGGATGGTGCTTTCGGTTTCGGTCACCTCCACGATGGCGTCGGCCAGCTTGGAGACGACCTTGGCCTCGGTGGCGCCCCAAGAAAAAGAGATATCCACCTTGATATTCCTTTCCCGGAAAAATTTTTCGGTGAAATTCACCAGCTCGGTGGAGATCTTCTTGCCTTCCAGGTCCTCGAGACAGGTAATCTCGGAATCTCCCGGCACCGCCAGGACCCAGCGGGTCGGCCGCTTGCTCACCTTGGAATAGATGAGATCCGCCACTACCACCACATCGGATTCGTTTTCCAGAATCCAGTCCTTCCCGGTGATTCCGGCATCCAGAACCCCCTGTTCAATATAGCGGGACATCTCCTGGGGGCGGCAGATGGAACAGCTCAGTTCAGGATCATCCACCTCGGGAAAATAGTTTCGTGAGGTAAGCGTGATGCGCCAGCCGGATTTTTCAAAGAGATCGATGGTGGCCTTTTCCAGACTTCCTTTGGGCATGCCCAACTTCAAGATGTTCATTTTTTGTATACCTCTTTCGGGTCAAACAGGGGCTCGGCAATAACCTGCAGCCCTTTTTCACTCGCCCGGCGGAAAAAACAACTCCGGTAACCCTTGTGGCAAGCGGCAAGGCCCAACTGCTTTACCCGGTAAATGACGGTATCCTCATCACAATCCACCAGGATCTCCTGAACCTGCTGGATGTGGCCGGACGACTCCCCCTTCAACCAGATCCGGTTGCGTGATCGGCTCCAATAGTGGGCCTTCCCGGTTTCCAGGGTCTTGCGCCACGCCTCTTCATTGATGTAGGCGAGCATCAATACCTGGCCGGATTCATGGTCCTGGACAATGGCCGGCAGCAGACCGCCGCCCTTATCGAAACGTAAAGGTACCATAGAGTTCCCGATAATTCCTGCCGGGATTTTTTCCTTTTCCGGCTTTCGCTCTTTGCCAATAAAATGGATTAGACAGGCGGTTCTGAATTTGCAATATTCAAGGCCGTGCCGGCAGACAGCTTCCTCCGCATCCATTTCTTCCTTATACTTTTCGCAAATTACTTTCATGGCAGATTATGAAGAGGGTTAGAATATTTCTTCGCTGCACGCTTGTCAAGCATTTCGGTCGAATGCGCCTTGAAAAACCGCGGCCCCTTGCCGATTATTTTTTTCCCCGGCAGGGCAATGGTTCTTGCCGGCCCGCAGGGGGCCAAAGACGAAAAGGTTAGCAGAAATTAAAAAAAATGGCTAAAATTTGTTTTTTTTTTAACATGCTGATTCAAGGACAACGTGGATTGTCCGGGGTGAAGTAAATGGATATCGCTCAATCACAGGCGGGACAGAAAGGCCTTCATCAAATTCCGGCAACAGGCACGGATATGATGGAAAAACCGCTGCAGGTCATTAACCAGGCTAAAGCCTATCTGAACAGTTACAAACAGAACATTCTCAGGAAATACCGCGACAAACAGCTGACCCAGTGGGACACGGCTAATCTTGAAAAATACTCGGACGAAATCAAGCTCTTCGGCCTGCCGGAAGGCGTGGAAAAGGCCAGGGACCAACACCGGAAGCTGTCAGTCACCATCCTGAAACAGATCGAAAAAATTGAAAACGAACTGGGTGCAATCGCACTCGATATCGACCGCAACTCCATCTCCCCTGAAAAGGCCTTGTTCCTGGCGGAAAGAACCGCCCTGGAATCCGCCGACCTGGACGAATCGCTGAAAGAATGGAGCAACTACGCTCAATGTCTCCTTGAGGCCGACCGCCTGCTCCGCGAAAAACTCACGGTTTCAGCACTGTTCCCGCTGGCTTGTTCCCTGGCGCACAAGGGCAGGAGAGAAATGGTG
>Ga0214472_10005203_pt1 | contig 13683 bp, 10 predicted proteins | sample RVTome_6_FD_207662 | JGI IMG/M metagenome (GOLD analysis project Ga0214472, IMG submission 207662) | Soil microbial communities from uranium-contaminated site in the Upper Colorado River Basin, Wyoming, United States - RVT140D175 | ecosystem: Environmental > Terrestrial > Soil > Contaminated >... | reverse complement strand
CAGAAGGAATTGACGGAAGACCGGCTGGAAATGGTCCGCCAGTTGACTCAGCTGGCTGACGAGCTAGGGGTCAGTATGGCCCAGTTGGCCATCGGTTGGCTCCTGCGGCTTCCGCAGGTGTCGAGTGTCATCACCGGCGCAACCAAGCCGAGCCAGCTCGAGGACAACCTGGCGGCCGCCCAAGTTCCGCAGGCGTTGACTGAGGATATCCTTGCGCGGATCGACACCATCCTGGGGTCGATTGACCTGGTGGAGTAGCGCGCCGGAAGTTGCCCCGGGCAAAGGGGATTTCCCAAGAGTCTCTGGGCAAGCGGAGCTCAGGCGGACGAACCCTTCACGCAGCTTCCAGCGCATGAGGACGAGGCGGGTCCTGCGGGAAGCTCCACGAGGTCAGCGGCCGAGAGTGGAAATGCGAATCAGAGCGGCGGCGGGCACGCCTGGCAGTCCACCGACCGTTCGAAGCGCGCGCCATAGTCGGCAGGCGTGGCTTTTCTTCAGCCGGCGACGGATCGACTCGTCAGCGCCAATGGCAATCACCCTAATGCCGGGATTTCGGCGTAGACCCGACGCCACCAGGATGGCCGCCCTTAGTACGATCAGCACGATCGACACCAAGGTGACCGTCAATCCTGCCCCATGTGGGTGGAGGCCGGTCCGGTGCCCGGACCGCGAATTGCACATCGCCAACCGGGGTTTGCTGGGGGTAGCCCGGTCGGCCTAGCTTAGGTTACCAACCCGCCTCCGTTCGAAGGTGATAGCCGTCGGGGGCCTCGAAATCGACCAGTTCCGCGAAAGCGCGTCCGATTTGCATCAGGCTTTCGACCGCCCACACCGAGTCCAGGTCGATTTCGCCCGGCAGGCGGCCAGGCGGCAGGTTGATGCCGAGCTTGTCCATGACATCCGGCGCCAGATCCACTTGATAGCGTCGGAATTCCATTCTGCCCGTCGCCTGGTATTCCCTACGTGTGACCTCCGACTGCCAATCGGAAGCGTCGTCCATCAATTCGGCCAGTGTCCAACGAGCCCAGTCGAGCGCGTTGGCCCGATCGGGGTCCACCAAATGTGGGGACCGGCCCGTGCCGAACGAGTACATGCGGGTGTTGCCCGCAGGGTACTTGCCGGCGCTGTAATGCAGGGCTTCGACTGCCGCGTGGTAACTCGGGTTGCCTGAGACGCTGACGCCCCCATCAACCCAGTTGTAGGTTTCCCCGAGAACGACGGCCCGGTGGGCCGGGAAGTAGGTGGGTGCGGCGATGCTGGCCAGGACGGCGTCCTTGAGGGACATCGTTCCCCATCGGCGGATGTTGCTGTCGTTGTCGCCAATGAAGAAATCGGTCTTGCCGCTGTCCAAATTCTTGGCGGTGATCAACACGTCGATCGGCAGGCTGTTCAGGGTCCGGTCGGCGCCCATCACTTCCAACGTCTCGGCGATGAACTGATTGCTGTAGCGGTGGTTGCCCAAGGTGAGCAGAATGCGCCAGAATGGCAGGCGCTGAAAGGCTTCCTCGGCCAGGTTGCGGTACAAAGCCAGCAGGCCCCGCGCACTAATACCCAGCGCCAGCCCGGCGGCGATGACGGCACCTGTCGAGGTGCCGGCTACCATGTCAAAGAACTGCCGGCAGGGTTTGCCAAGCTGTGCCTCGAGTCGGACCAGGCAGGCGAGTGGAATGATGCCGCGGATCCCGCCGCCATCGATCGAGAGTATTGTCTTCACGCTTGGAACCCCTTCCTGCTTCCCGGATGCCGGTGCTTGATGCACGAGCTGTGCCGTCAGGCTGCCGGGAGAACCGCCGCCTCAACCGTCTGCATCTGATGACCAAAGGTTCTCCCGAAATGGCCGACGAGAGACGACTCGACCGCGGCGCTGGGGATGGGTTGGCCCAACTGCTGTGCCACCGAACTGACGGCGTACTGGTCAATGCCACAGGGCACAATCCCCTGCCAGTTGGTCATGTCCGGGTCGAGATTGAGGGCGAAGCCGTGGCGCGAAATCCCGCGAGCATCGATCTTGACACCGATGGCGGCCAGCTTGACCCAGGCCTGATCCGATTTGACCCAAACACCGGTCAGGCCTTGGTGGCGTAGGCCAACCAGGCCAAAATCCGCCAGAGTAGCGATCAGCACCTGTTCGAGCCGGCGCAGATACCCAACATAGTCGACTTTTGGCAAATGACCCCGGTGGTCGACCTTACCCAACGGGAGCAGCGGGTACCCCACCAATTGGCCGGGTCCGTGATAGGTGAAGTCGCCGCCGCGATCGGTGGTGTGAACCTCGATCCGGCGCCTTGCCAGCTCGGCGTCGTCCCACAGCAGGTGTTCGGGCTTGCCCAACCGGCCCGTTGTGAAGGTGGGCGGGTGTTCGAGCAGGAGCAGGGTGGCCGGTCTCTCTCCGGAGGCGATTTGACCGGCCATATGGAGCTGAAGTGCAAGTGCGCTGCGGTAGGGAGTTAGGCCAAGCGTCTGGACCTGGCAAACGGGCAACGCTGACGTCAAGTTGTCCCGCCTTTCAGCCGGGGAATTCCCCTTCGATCGGAACTGCATACCATTATAGATACAAGGGCACGTCTTGACTGATCGGAAGGTAAAATCGTCGCCATGTCGGCAGTCCGCACGATCCTGAGTCGCCGCCAACAAACAACCAGCCGAGGTGTCGGCTTGCTGGCGCGCAGCGGGCTTGTGGGCTTGACGATCGTGGCGCTGTTGCTGGGGACCGCCGGTGTTGGAGCGGCTGGCTTGTACCTTGAGGTTACTGCCCGGGTGCCGGCCGTCGAAGACATCGAAGGGTTCTTCGACGACACGGGTTTGGTGGCGCCCGTACTTGTCGATCGGCATGGCACGCCTCTGCTCGAGCTTAGCCATCCAGCCGCTCGCACGCAACTGGTGGTCGGCACGGACGACTCGTCCGAGGTGCGGGCCCCAAGCCACCTTGTTCAAGCCTTGATCATCACCCAGGACCCGGCCTTCTGGAGCCACCCCGGCTACCTGGCCGCCGACTGGCTGGCTGCAATTGCGTCCGACCTCCTTGGCCGAGCCGCCCCGACTCGCCAGTTGACGATCAGCGAGCAGTTGATTGCTGCAACCCTGCTGCCCTTGGACTCCGACCAGGGAAATCCGATCCGGCGAGACTTCCGGCTGGCCTTGCTGGCGGAACGGCTCGGCCAGCGTTACGGCAAGGACCAGATCCTCGGCTGGTACCTCAACGCGCTGTATTTCGGCGAGGGGATCTATGGCGTGGATGGTGCGTCCCTGGCGTACTTCGGCAAACACGTCGATGGGCTAAGTCTGGCGGAGAGTGCCGCACTGGCAGGATTGGTGCAGCCGGCATTGGGCGGGCAGTTCTCACCTGCAGCCATCCGGCGGAACCAAAGGGCGACGCTGGCTGCGATGGTGCAGGCCGGATTGATAAGCGCAAGCCAGGCAACCGAAGCCAGGCAACAGCCGTTGTCACTGCGCAATCCCAGTGAGACAACCGCCTGGGCGCCGGTATCCTGGGCGCAAGCAGTCGTCGAGGAGGCCCGTCGATTGATGGGCGAGACGGCTTTGGCGCGGGGTGGGTTGACTCTACGGACCACGCTGGATGCAACGCTTCAATCGCAGGCGGAATGCGTTGTCCGCCTTCAGGCGGCCCGGCTGGCTGGCGACGAGCTGGCAGTCGCTGCCGATTGTCCTGCAGCCGAGTTGCTGCCCGCGTTGCGGCCCGGTGACGCCCAGGCCGATCATGCCGTCGCCTCAGTTGCCGTCGTGATACTCGATCCGACGCGAGGCGAAGTGCTGGCCCTGACCGGAGCCGGGGCTGGGCCCGCCGGTGTCGGCCCTGAAGATCCACTCTTGTATCCGTTTCAGTACCTGACGGCGTTCTCGCGCGGGTTTGGCCCGGGCTCGATGGTCCTCGATTTGCCGGTGGGCGGCACCGGCGCCAGCGGGTCTGTCCTCTCGGACGACTTCCATGGTCCAGTGCTCATGAGGCGGGCGCTGCAGCGGGGTTACGCGGCGGCGGCCAGCCGGGTGACCCAATTGGCGGGGATTGAGAATGTCGACCGAGCGTTGCGGGAATTGGGACTGGCTGGTTCCGAGGACCAGGCGCTCCCCGAGGGCCGGGCAGCCGGCATCTCACCGCTAGACCTCGGCTATGCCTATGGCGTGATCGCTAATGACGGCCTGATGGTCGGCCGCGGCCAAGGCCGGCCTGCGCCCACCACTCTACTAGCTATTGAAGATCGTTTTGACCGGCCGTACGGCGAATTCCTGCCGTCGACACGAGTTGTTTTAGGCGAGGCGCTGGCCTATCTCTTGGTCGATGTGCTGACGGACCAGGCGGCCGGTGCGGAGCTGGCAGGGGGCGCAAGCCAGCTAGGGATAGAGCCTCCAGCCGGATTGATACGGTCGGGTGAGGATGGCACTGCCTGGGCGATCGGCTTTACGCCGGAGCGTGTGGTTGTCGTCCGGATGTACTCCGACCAGGCCGGCGCCGAGCGGCCACTGACGCCCGAAAACGGCCCCGGGCCGGCGCTGTCTGCTTTGCTTCGGTTCGCCAGTGCTGGATCCACTGGCGCACAATGGCAGCAGCCGGCTGGGGTCGCCGCGGTCGAAGTGTGCGTGCCGTCTGGTCTGTTGCCGACGGTGTACTGTCCGGAAACGGTTGAAGAACCGTTCCTCCTGGGAACGGAGCCGACCTCATTCGATGACTTATTCCAGCCGTTCCGTGTCAATCGGGAGACCGGCCTGCTGGCGACCCTGGCGACACCACTTGATTTGATCGAAGAGCGGGTTTATCTCGTTCCGCCACCTGAGGCGTCGGCCTGGGCTGCGGAGGCCGGGCTGGCCCGGCCCCCCACGGAGTACGATCCATTGCCGGCCGACCTGGGAGGCGATGAAGAGGTCAGGGTCAACTCGCCGGCGCCATTTGCGTTGGTGCGAGGAACGGTCGACATTGAAGGTCAGGTGCGATCGGGCGGCTTCGCCTACTATCGGCTGCAGGTTGGGCAGGGCCTCAATCCGTCGCGCTGGATTCAACTTGGGGAAGATCAAGACAGCCGCGTCTGGCGCGGCAAGCTGGGGAGTTGGGATACGACCGGCCTGAACGGGCTGTACACACTGCAGCTGGTAGTTGTGTTGGACGACGGTGGCCTGCGGACGGCACTGGTCCCGGTCACCATCGACAACGAGGCGCCGGCGCTGGCCATCCGCCAGCCGGTCGACGGGGCGGTCATCGAACCGGGATCGACCCAGGTCCTGCTCGTCGAGCTGGAAGCCAGCGACGCCAGCGGGATCGATAGGGTGGAGTTGATGCTCGACGGCCGGCGGGTTGGTGCCAGTGACAGCGCACCTTTCTTGTTCGAACTGCCGGTGCCAACGGGCGGCCTGCACAGGCTGGTGGCCGTGGCGACCGACCTGGCAGGCAATCAAACGGAGAGCAGCGAGCTGGTGTTTGAAGTTGCAGATTAGGATGTGCTCTGATCGCCGCCACTTCGAAATGAAGGGAGCGGGCCTTTCGGCCCGCTCCCTTTGCTCTTGGGGTGACCACCGTCTTCGCTCTTAGAAAAGAATGACCGGTGTGTTGGTCGGAGTTGGGGTCGCCGAAGGCGTGTAGGTCGGCGTCGGAGTCGGCGGGATAAAGCAGGCGCCCGGTTCGGTGCCGTCGGGCGTGAAGCCGTAGCCCCAGCGGCAGGTGTTGTCCATGCGGGCCATTTCATTGAGCGGGTAATAGCTGCTCTCCGAGGCCGGCGATCCCGCCTGCTGGATCGAGAAGTGGTCATGGTAGTCGAAGTAGGCGGGATCCTGCACACCCTCGTCGGCCCAGGCGCCCCACATGAATTCGCCGGGCGGCCCAATCAGGGACTGCTTGAAGGCGATCTGGATCTGGCTGGGTGACGATGGCGAACGCCGGATCCAGGCCGCATCCGGGTCGAGCCCCTGGCCGGCGTCGAATACCAAATCATCGTAACCGTTGCCGGCCTGCGGCGGGGCTTCAGAGCGGACCGGGTATTGGTCTCCAACATCATTGCCCGTGTCGCGCAGTGCCATCATGCCATCGGTGGTCCATTCCGTGTCCGGCGGCACCAGGCCCCAGATCAGCCAATCGCCCCGGCCATCTACGTCGAGGTCGATCTCGACACCGTAGTAAGGCGTGGCGTCGGCCGGCGCCCCTTCCTCCAGGAAGATCGTGACGTAGAACCAGGCCCCCGAGGCGCTCAGTTCGCCGCGTGTGATGTCCAGGTACGGGAGGTAGTCCATCGACTGGGCCGTAAATGGCCTCTCGAGCAGCAAGATGTCGAAGTTGTCGCCGATGGCGCGCCGTTCACCGGCCAGCGCCCGGGTCGAACGATCGGTTATGAAGCTGCTCAGGGAGCCGGGGTTGGTCGGGATGGTGACATGCACCACGGTTGGTGTAGCCGATGGCTCTTCAGTGGGCTCGGAGGGCGCCGGTTCGGTCGCGGCCGGCTCCTCGGGTCCACTTCCCTCCGCTTGCTGGGTGAGCGCTTGCGCGGTAGCCCCCAATGCTTGTTGGGTAAGTTGGTCGGGAGAGAGCGTCTGGGTGGCTTGAGTCAGGTTGGGGCCGCAGGCCAGGCCAACGGCGGCCAATGCCAGGACGGCCAGACTGAGTGCAGTGAAGGGTTGTTGTTTCATGGGTGCCTCCCGGTTCGAAAGCGGGCGAGCCGTAGCTACAGGCTTAACGGGCTCCGTCGTTGTACTGTGACATCTGGGGCGCAAGTGACATGAGCTACGGACCAGGGGCCGGCTGCCAATCCGGCTGTATGTCTCGACTCGACGGCGACTGACTCAAGTTGGTCTGGTTGGCGCCGTTGGCCGTCATCAAGTAGATCTCGGGATTTTGGTCACGAGTTGAGGTGAACGCAATCCACTGGCCATCAGGTGAGAAGGCCGGCTCTTTGTTGCCGAGGCTGTTGGTCAGCTTTTGAGGGTTGGCGCCGCCATTTTCAACCCGCGCCAGGTAGATCTCGTTCATTGTCGGCTGCACCCAGGTGAACGCCAGCAGGTCGCCGGCAGGTCCCCACGCCAGGTCTTCGGCGCCGATGATCCGGTCGGAACTGTCGAAGCGCTCGGGCGTGCCGGGGAAGGGGCCGTGAAGGTAGATCCGGCCCGGTGCCCCATTGATCGATGCCGATACGGCAATGTTGCCGCCGGTCGGAGACCAGGCCGGATGGGATTCGACGGCGAAGCCGGCAGACAAGTTGGAGACGTCGACTTGCCAGCAGGCGCCTTCCGGCTCAGTCATGCAGGCCGCGTCCATACGAAAAACCTGGTTGAGCTCGTTGACGCGATCACTGGTGAATGCCAGGTCTCCGCCGTCGGGTGACCACTCGGGATGGGTGTCATCGCCTGGCGCGTGGGTGACATTCTTAATGTCGGTACCGTCGGCATTGATGACCCAGAGGTCGAGCCCGAGATCATTGCCAAACTGATCGTTGCCGCCGGGCGCGACAAACAACAGCTGTGTGCCATCGGGCGACCAGCGCGGGTAGCTCTTGTTGCCGGGGCCGAAGGTGAGTTGGCGAGGATCGACACCTTCAGGGTCAATCGTCCAGATTTGAAGTGTACGGCCGTCATCCCGATCGCTGGCAAAGGCAATGCGCCCGCCGCCACCCAGCAGCGGCCCGGTCGCCGCTGGCTCGGAGGTTGGGCTTTCCTCGGCCCCCGGCGTAATGGTTGGAGCCCGGGTGGGCAAGTCGGTGGGCGTAAACTGGGCTGGTATGACGGCTGGAACATCGCTTGGCGCTGGGCTCGGATTGGGGTTGTTGCCTAGCAATGAGGGCAGGCCGCCGCCCAGCCCTGCCAGCAGGACGCCGCCGACCAGCAGCACGCCGCCAACGCCGCCGGCGCCGAGCAGCAGCCACAGCCAGCGGCGGCTCGGGTCCTGCGCCCGGCGCGGCAGGTTGGCCCGCACCGTCTTGGCCGCCACTTCGCCGCGTAACGCGGCGACAAAGGTGGTGATGTCCGGAAAGCGCTCGTCCTTCGATATGGACAGGGCCATCGAAAGCGCTTCATCGACGTGCTGCGGAATGTCGACGTTGTGGCTGGCCGGCGTGGTCAGCTGCTCGTGGCCCATCATGCGTTCAATACTGTCGGCCGGGGCGCGCCCGGTTAACAAGGCATAGGTGGTGGCCGCAAGTGCGTACTGGTCGCTGCGGGCATCGGTGCGACCGCTGCCGTACTGCTCGGGCGGGGAATAACCGGGTGTCAGGCCGCGGGCACCGGTCGTGGTTTGCTGCTGGTCGAAGACCTTGGCCAAACCGAAGTCAACCAAGACCACATTACCATCCGGCTGTAATTTGATGTTGGCCGGCTTGATGTCGCGGTGGATGATCGGTGGTTGGCGGCTGTGCAGGTAGGCCAATGCATCGCCGACCGCCGAGACCCAGCCAATCGCTTCATCAACCCCCGGTTTGTATTGGGCGCGGGCGTGCAAATCCTCGCCCTCGATGAAGTCCATGACCAGGTACTGTCGTCCCTCAAGGATGAAATGGTCGGTAACTCGAGGCAGGTTGGGATGGCGCAGGCTAGCGAGCAGGGAGGCTTCGCGCTTGAACTGCCGTTCCGATTCCGGATTGAGGTTGAGGTTCTCCTTGACCGCCACCTTGATGCCAAGAGTATTATCGAAGGCCAGGTAGACAGCGCCCATCCCCCCCTTGCCAAGCTGGCCATCGATGCGGTAGCGGCCATTCAGAATCGAGCCGAGCTCAAGTGTCATAGGGTTCGATTCTAGCTTTGAAGCCAGGGCCGGTCAAACGGCGGCGCCCCGTCACGCCAGCGACCAGTCGTTCAATCGCGAAAGCTGTTCGTGCGCGGTCAAATCGAGTTGGAGTGGAGTGACCGAGACCAAGCCCTGGCTCAAAGCCCAGAAATCGGTGCCGGGATCGGCCACGCCGGAGGGTGGCTCGCCGCCGATCCAGTAGTATGGCCGGCCACGTGGATCGCTGCGTTCAACCAGTTCATCGAGGTACAGGCGCAGTCCCTGGCGCGTGGCGCTCAGCTCGAGCTCGTCGGCCCGGCTGGCGTAGGGCACGTTGACGTTGAGCAGCACGCCTTCGGGCATCGGCTGCGCCAGCAAGCGCTCAGCGATCTGGCGGGCAACCTGCCCGGCGATGCTGAAGTCGGTGTCCTGGCCATGGCCCTCGGGTACGTCCAGGGAGACGGCCATCGCTTGCGTGCCGGCAATGGCCGCTTCCATGGCGGCGGTCACCGTGCCGCTGTAGGTCACATCGTGGCCCAGATTAGCGCTGGGGTTGATACCGGAGACCACCAGGTCGATCTGTTCGGGGACCAGGCCAAGCAGGGCCAAGGCAACACAATCGGAGGGGGCGCCATCGCAAGCGAGTGCCGGCGTGCCGTCATCAAGTTGGGACGGGTAGGCCCGCAGCGGACGGTGCATCGTCTTGACGTGGCCCGAGGCAGACCAGTTGCGATCAGGCGCCACGATGGTCACCTTGCCCAGCGGCTTCATGGCCTGGACCAGCGCCAGTAAGCCGGGGGACTTGATGCCGTCATCATTGGTGATCAACAAGTGCATGGAGCACCTCGGAGGCAACGCGAGCGGCCATTCTACTGCAAGGTTGCCGACGCGTTGACGATGGCCGCCAGCCCATGATAGGATAGTCGTGTCAGTCTGTTCGCCGGAAGCTGACGGCAGACGACCCGGTTTCATTCTTTCATCATTCTCGATTATTCAACGCATGGTCCTCTGGGCGATTCGGCAAACCACAATGAGCCCTGAGGCACTGGAGAACGAGAGAGAGAGCCTCCCCTGATGGTGAGCGCCGAAACCGGGCGTTCACCTTTTTGTTTGTTGTGACAGGAGGAGGGGGTTCAATGAGTGTTGAGTTTGTTCTGCGGATCATCGGCATGGCCGCTCTCGGTGTCGGCGGAGTCTATCTGGGAGCAACTCTTGGAGAGCTGGCCGATGGTTCGGAAGAGCTATGGGCCATCGTCTTTGCCCTGGTTGGCGCCCTCACAGGGCTCGTCGTTACACCTTTCTTGACGACCCGCCCGATTGGGGCCGTGCGGGCTTACGTCGCCCGGGTCTCGGCGCAAACGATGCTGGCCGGGTTGATTGGCCTGGTGGTCGGTCTCATCGTCGCTGCGCTGGTTTCTTTTCCCTTGTCACTGCTGCCGGCGCCTCTCGGCCAACTGCTGCCATTCGTTGCGGCTATCGCCCTGGGCTACCTGGGGGTTGCCATCTTCGTGATGCGCGAAAATGACATCCTCAACATTATGCGCGCCCGGTTCCCGTCAGCCGGGGAGGGGGGAGAGGGCAGCGGTGGGAATCGGCGCGTGCTGCTCGACACCAGCGTCATCATTGATGGCCGGATTGCCGACATCGCCCGCACTGGTTTCATCGCCGGTCCAATGCTGGTGCCCTCATTTGTACTTGTCGAGCTGCAGCACATTGCCGATTCGTCGGATGGCCTGCGGCGACAGCGCGGCCGGCGCGGCCTGGACATCCTAAATCGATTGCAGAAGGACAGCACCGTGCCGATTCGGATCACGGATCTGGATGTCGAGGGGGTCCGTGAGGTCGATGACAAACTTGTCATCCTGGCCAAGCAGCTTCGCTGTCCAATCGTGACCAATGACTACAATCTCAATCGGGTGGCCGAATTGCAGGGTGTGATGGTGCTCAACATCAATGAGCTAGCCAATGCCGTCAAGGCTGTCTACCTGCCCGGCGAGACCTTTGAAGTCCATGTAATCCAGGAGGGGAAGGAGCAGGGCCAAGGTGTCGGATACCTCGATGACGGCACGATGGTCGTCGTCGAAGATGGCAAGAGCCTGATCGACCGCTCTGTCAACGTGCTCGTCACCAAGGTGCTGCAGACGGCGGCAGGCCGCATGATATTTGCCCGCCCGGACTCAAATGGCCGCTAGGCCAACAACACGTAGGCGCTGATGACCCTGCAGATCTATAACAGCTTGACCAGACAGAAAGAACCGTTCGAAACGCTGGTTGACGGCGAGGTGCGTTTGTACGTCTGCGGCCCGACGGTCTATGACCGGGCACATGTCGGCCATGCGATGTCGTCGATAGTGTTCGACATTATTCGCCGTCACCTGGAAGCCTGTGGCTACCGGGTGCGGCACGTTATGAACTACACGGATGTGGACGACAAGGTGATCATCCGCGCCCAGGAGTTGGGGGCGGATGCGCTTGCGCTGGCCGAACGCTACGTGCGGGAATACGGTCAGCACATCCTCGACCTGAACATCCTGCCGGCTTCGGCGTACCCGCGCGTCTCGCAGGAAATCGAGCCGATCCAACGCATGGTCGCTGGCCTGCTCGAAGGGGAGTACGCCTACCAGGTGGAAGGGGATGTTTATTTCCGCGTCAAGCGTGACGAGGATTATGGCAAGCTGTCTGGCCGTCGGCTGGAAGATATGCGAGCCGGCGCCCGGCTCGAGGTTGACGAACGCAAAGAAGACCCGGCGGACTTTGCCTTGTGGAAAGCGGCTAAGCCCGGCGAACCAGCGTGGGAAAGCCCCTGGGGCAAGGGGCGGCCGGGTTGGCATATTGAGTGCTCGGCGATGAGCTTGACCCATCTGGGTGAGCAAATCGACATTCACGGCGGCGGCAATGACTTGATCTTCCCCCACCACGAGAACGAAATCGCCCAGACCGAGAGCTTCACGGGCAAGCCCTTCGCCCGTTACTGGGTTCACAACGGTATGCTCCAGTTCACCGGCGAAAAGATGTCGAAGTCGGTCGGGAATTTCATCACCATCGAAGACTTCTTAGCTGAGCATAAGGCCGATGTGTTGCGCCTGATCGTGCTTAACGGTCACTACCGCAGCCCGCTTGTCTTTAATGAGGAAGTGATCGAGCAGGCGGCCCGCGCATTGGACCGACTGCAAACCGGCTTGCGGCCCGCCAGCGGGGACGGTGAAGCGCCCGCGGCGGCGGCTCATCTGCAGGAGGCGGCCGAAGCCAGCCGAACCGGCTTTGAGCAAGCCATGGATGACGATTTCAATACGCCGGTAGCTCTGAGCCACTTGTTCGAGTTCGTGCGGGTGATCAACACTGCTCGTGATGACGGAGTCGGTGCGGACGAGCTGGAGGCGGCTCAAACCGTGCTGCGTGCACTGGCGGCCCGATTGGGATTGCGGCTGGAGGCCGACCGTTCTGGCCCGGCCGAGGCCGTGCCCTTCATTGAATTGCTGCTGGAAGTGCGGAAGGGATTGCGCGAGGCCAAGCAGTTCGAACTGGCCGACCAAATCCGCGACCAATTGGCCGAACTGGGTGTGCACATCGAGGATGGCAAACAGGGTACTACCTGGCGGGTTGGCCGTACGGCACCCTAATTAACAATGAGCAGTGAGCGCCTGTATGGGCGCAACCCGGTGTACGAAGTGCTGCGGGCTGGGCGACGCAGCGTCAGGCAGTTGCTGCTAGCGCAGGGCCTGGCGCCGGACCGGCGGATTGACGAGATGGTTGTGTTGGCCGAGGGGGCCGGCGCGAAGGTAGCGCGTGTTCAGCGCAAGTCGCTCGAGGATCTGCCGGGCAATCACCAGGGGGTGGCGCTCGACGCCGGCGCCTACCCCTATGTCACGCTTGATGAGATCCTGAGCAAGGTTCCGCCGGACGAACCCCCTTTCTTTCTCTTGTTGGATGTCATCCAGGATCCCCAGAATCTGGCGACCCTGCTGCGGGCGGCGGAGGCCTTTGGCGTCCATGGTGTGGTCATGCCACCAAGACGGGCGGCCGGGGTCACACCGGCAGTGGTGAGCGCGTCGTCAGGGGCTTGTGAGCACCTGTGGATTGCACAGGAGAACCTGGCACAAGCCATCGAGCAGCTCAAACAGGCTGATGTATGGATTACGGGGCTGGACGCCGGTGCAGAGGCGCGCCTCCTGCCGCAGGCAGAACTGGGCGGTGGCGTGGCGTTGGTTGTGGGGAGCGAAGGAGAAGGCTTGCGCCGGCTTGTGCGTCAATCGTGTGATTTCCTGGTCCGCATTCCCATGCGCGGTCAAGTTGACTCGCTCAATGCGGCTACGGCGGGCGCTATCGCCCTTTACGCTGTATGGCAGGCCCGCCGTTTTCCCGGGATTGACGCTCCTCCGGACTCCTGATAGATTTCGTAGGCTTGAGGCCAAGCTTGCGTCTGGTATAATCCGGCTGCGCCGGGCGGGTCAGGCGCGTTTTTCTCGCCGACGTAGCTCAATGGCAGAGCGGCCGCCTTGTAAGCGGCAGGTTACGGGTTCGACTCCCGTCGTCGGCTTCCGTTGGCGGTTGACGAGCGGAGCCAAACGAAGTTGGCCCCGGTCGCCAGCCGGTAACGGGCTGGATTGGGCGGTTACCCAAGCGGCCAAAGGGGGCTGACTGTAAATCAGCTGGCATAAGCCTACGGAGGTTCGAATCCTTCACCGCCCACTCCGCTGACCCAGCGGGTCAGCGCGTGCTCGCGTCAGGGCGGGCACACAGGCCCCCATAGCTCAGGGGTAGAGCGCGTTCTTGGTAAGAACGAGGCCATGGGTTCAATCCCCATTGGGGGCTCTAGGCACAAGAGCCAGGCACGATCCCTGACATCATTGCAAGGAGAATCATGATGGGCAAGCAGAAGTTTGAGCGGACCAAGCCGCATATGAATGTAGGGACGATGGGGCACATCGACCACGGCAAGACGACGTTGACGGCGGCGATCACGAAATGGTGCTCGATGAAGGGATTTGGCG
>Ga0214472_10005202_pt1 | contig 13685 bp, 16 predicted proteins | sample RVTome_6_FD_207662 | JGI IMG/M metagenome (GOLD analysis project Ga0214472, IMG submission 207662) | Soil microbial communities from uranium-contaminated site in the Upper Colorado River Basin, Wyoming, United States - RVT140D175 | ecosystem: Environmental > Terrestrial > Soil > Contaminated >... | reverse complement strand
AGCGCGAATCGTCGCGGATGGGCGCGAACAGCCTCGTATTCCCGGAGGGTCATCGTGTCAGCCGGGAAGCGGTTCGCGGAGCAGCCGCGCGGCGATGCCGCGGATGGTCCGTGTTCCGTAGGCGTGGCTCGGGTTGAACCGGGTGAGAATCGCAAGCGCCACGCGCCGGTCGCCGTTTTCGAGCAGCGCCACCTGATGCGTCACCCAGCCGGTTCCGGAGCCCCAGCCTCCCTTGAAGAAGATCCGCCAGCCCAAAGGGCGGGCGGGTGGAATCCCCCAGCGCTGGGAGGCGACGACGGAGGAGAGCAGGAACCGCGCGTAGGAGCGGTGCCGCCGCGGCGCGAGGCGGTCGATCCGGAAGAAGTAGCGCGCCTGCTCGGCGGCGGTGATCTCGCTCAGACCCCAGGGGTGACGGAGCTGGAAGCGCGGCATCCCGACCACACTGGCGAAGTGTTCGATCCGCCACTCGCCGAGGCGAACGACGAGCGTGGACGCGGACGCGTTGTCCGACCAGCGGATCATCGGTGCGAGCAGACGCCGGTCCTCGCGGCGCAGGGGTCTCGCCCGCACGCTTGGCTGGCGCAGGTATGCGACCAGCAGCGTCGCTTTGAGGACGCTTGCGGATGGGACCGCCTTCCACATCCGGTAGCCGTGCATGCGGCCCTGCTCGTCCACGAGCGCGAAGCTCTCGATTCCCCCTCGCGAGTCCGCGTACCGATGCGCCGACTCGACTCGCTCCGTCCAGGTGGACGCGGTCGCCGTCGCCGGCAGGGCCGCGACCACCGAGACCGCAATCAGTAACTGCTTCCTCAATCGCCCGTTCTTCCCTGAGATCGCCAAGTCTAAGAACACGCCGCCTCGCAGACTATGCTCGGCGGCGTGCCCTCCCCATCAGGCCGGCGACCGCTTTGCCGTCATCAGGCAGCCGACCTACTTGCATAGAGCTGGAAATCGCGCGGGTTCTTGCCCGCGATCAGGCGGCTAGGCCGCTTCGCGCAGCGCCTCGAGCTCGCGGTTGACCGCCAGGCGCTCGAGCGCCTCGGTCTCGATTTGGCGCACGCGCTCGCGGGTCACACCGAGACGGCGCCCGATCTCCTCGAGCGAGACCGGGTCGACGTCGCCGTTCAGCCCGTAACGGAGCTTGACCACCTCGCGCTCACGATCCGGCAGCTGCGAGATCGCCCGCCGGAGCGTGTCCTCCGCGAGGCTGACGGTGACCTCCTCCTCGGGCGGGGCGGATTCCCCGGCCATCAGCTCGCCGAAGGTGGCCTCGCCCTCACCCCCGATCGGCCTGTCGAGGCTCGTGACCGCCCGGGCCGCCTGGCGCACCTCACGCACCTGCTTGAGCGGCAGCTTGGCCGCCTTGGCGACCTCCTTCTCAGTCGGAAAGCGCCCGAGCTTCGCGGTCAGCTCGCGCTCGGCGCGGCCGATCTTCTGCTCGCGCTCGACGATGTGGACGGGGATGCGGATCTCGCGCGCCTTGTTGGCGACGCCGCGCTGGACCGCTTGCCGGATCCACCAGGTCGCGTAGGTCGAGAACTTGAATCCGCGGCGCCAGTCGAACTTCTCCACTGCGCGGATGAGCCCGATGATGCCCTCCTGGATCAGGTCGAGTAGGGAGAGACCGTGGCCCTGGTAGCGCTTCGCGATCGAGACCACCAGGCGAAGGTTCGAGTTGATCATCAGCTCCTTCGCCTCCTTGTCGCCGCGCTCGATGCGCTTGGCCAGCTCCACCTCCTCCTTCGCCGTCAGCAGCTGATAGCGGCCGACTTCGTTCAGAAAGAGCTGGAGAGCATCCGTGGTCGCGACGGCGAGGTCGCCGTTCACGTAGGTGGAGTCCGGCGCAGAAGCGCGGCCGCAGTCGTCTCGCACCTCGATGCCTCGCCGCTCGGCCTCCTCGTAGAGCGCCTCCACGGCCTCGTCCTCGAGCTCGAGTGCCTGGATCAGCTCGTCGACCTCCGAGAGCTCGAGGCAGTTCAGCTCCTCACCGCGGTCGAAGAGAGCCGCGATCTGCGGCTGCGTCAGCACGTCAGTGGCCATTGTCTTCGGTTTTACCTCGCCCGTAGCCTACTCAACCCTTACGAACATATGTTCTAGTATACTGAATCGATGGGTCGGCCCCAGTTTCTCGAGGACACGTGCAAAACGGCCCTGAACCGCGTGCCCGACGCCGCACGCGTGCCCTTCCGCTGGACGATCAACCCCTACCGCGGCTGCACGCACAGCTGCCACTACTGCTTCGCGCGGGCCTTCCACACCTACCTCGACCTCGGCGTCGGTGAGGACTTCTCGTCGAAGATCGTCGTGAAGACGAATGTCGTCGAGGTGGTCCGCCGGGAGCTGGCCTCGCCGAAGTGGAGCGGCGAGACCATCGCGATGGGAACGGCGACGGACCCGTATCAGCACTGCGAGGGCCGATACAAGCTGACTCGCGGGGTCCTGCAGGCTCTTTCCGATTTCGCCAATCCGCTCTCGATGCTGACGAAGTCCACCATGATCCTCCGCGACCTCGACCTCTTCCGTGAGCTCGATGAGGCCGCAGGCGTCACCGTCTCGATGAGCGTCGGCACGCTCGACGAGAACGTGCGCAGGGTCGTCGAGCCGGGGACCCCGCCCGGCCGGCGCCGCCTCGAGATCCTCGCTCGCTTCGCCGAGGCGGGAATCCGCACCGGTGTCCTCGTCGCTCCGATCCTCCCGGGGCTCACCGACGACGAGGAGCATCTCGACGAGATCGTCGGCGCTTGCGCGGAGGCGGGCGTCGACTACGCGACGCCGATCGTGCTGCACGTGCGCCAAGGCATCCGCGAGCACTTCATGCCGTGGGTGCAGGAGACGTACCCGTGGCTCTACCCTCGTTACGTCGAGCTCTACGGGCACCGTGCGTACGCTCCGAAGGCCTACCAGCAGCAGGTGGCCGAACGCTTTGCGCGCGTGCGGGAGCGGCACAAGCTGGGCGGGCACGGGCACCGCGAGCCGCGCGCGGCCGAGCGCCCCCGCCGCACTGAGCAGCTCGCGCTCGCCGTGTGAGCGCTCCCATTCGGATCGGCACCTGTTCGTGGGCCGATGAGGCGCTCACGAAGTACTGGTATCCGCCCGGCGTGCGCTCGGGCGAAGCGCGCCTTCGCTACTACGCCGAGCACTTCGACACCGTCGAGGCGAACTCGACCTACTACCGACTTCCCGACGATGGGATGGTCGCCAACTGGGCCGAGCGGACGCCCGAGGGCTTCGTCATGCACGTGAAGGCGTTCGGCGTGATGACGCGCCATCCGGTGAAGGCCGAGGTCTTGCCGGCCGACCTGCGGGAAGGTGCTCCGGTCGACGACCGAGGGCGCGTCGACCGGCCTCCACGCGAATTCCGCGCCGAGATCTTCGCGCGCTTCCACGCGGCGCTCGAGCCCCTGCGCGCGGCGCGAAAGCTTGGGGGCATCCTCATGCAGTTTCCCTCCTACGTCGTGTACAAGCCTCAGTCGCTCGAGTATCTCGAGTGGGCCAAGGAGCAGCTCGGTGGCGACGAGATGCTCGTCGAGTTTCGCCACCGCAGCTGGCTCGACGACAAAAACCGGGCCGCCACACTCGCGTTCCTCGAGGAGCTTGGGGCGACCTACGTCGTGGTCGACGCGCCGAAGACGGAGGCGAAGAACCTCGTCCCCACGGTCGTCGCCCGGACCAGCCCAACCGCTTACGTGCGCATGCACGGGCGCAACGAGAAGACCTGGAACGTGCGGGGCGGGAGCGCGTCCGACCGCTTCGACTACCTCTATTCGGAAGAGGAGCTGGCCGAGTGGATCGACCCGCTGCGCGAGTTCGCTTCGGGCGCCGAGCAGACCTACATCCTCTTCAACAACAACCGCTGGAGCCGTACGCCGAACGGGGTCACGGCCCAGGCCCCGGTCAACGCGCAGACGCTGCGGCAGCTTCTTCTCGATGCGGGTCTCCCCGTCTCGTAGGGACGGGATTCATCCCGCCCCTTACAATTAAGGATTCAAACCCGGGACACCGATGGGAGAAAGTATGGGGAGCACTTACCGGCGCATGCTCGCTGTGGCCGCGCTCATCTTCACGATGAGCGCGATCGTCGGGCTGGTCGTCCTGTCGCCACTCGCCTGGCGCGACGGGTCGAGCCCTGCGCCGGCTCCCGAGGCCGTGCCTGCGTCCCGTGAAGTTGCCGAGGTTGTGGCGCCCGAAGCGACGGAGGCGTCCTCCCGGGCGGGACATGTCCCGCCCCTACAGGGCCCGCCCATTGGGGACCGGGCTCAGCCCGTAGGGGCCGGATATATCCGGCCCCTACACAGGCCTGCTGCCAAGAAGCCGGAGCCCGCTGAGGCGCCGAGCAAGACAAAGAAGCACGAGAAGAAGGGGCTAGGCTCCAAGAAGGCTGGCAAGCACGGTCATCACGCACAGGGAGCGCCCGGCAAGGGCCACGGCAAGGGAAAGGGCAAAGACCGCGATCGTGCTCCTGCACGGGCGCGGGGCTGACGAGCTCGACCTCGCACCTCTTCTCGACGCGCTGGACCCGGAAGGGCTTCACCTCGGCCTCCTGCCGCGGGGGCCGCTGTCGCGTCCACCCGGCGGACAGCATTGGTACGTCGTGCCGCGGGTCGGCTATCCGGATCCGAACACGTTTCTGCCTACCTTCGCCGCACTCACGGACTGGCTCGACGGGACCTTGTCCCGGGACCGGGTCCCGATCGAGAGGACCGTCCTCGGAGGGTTCTCCCAGGGAGCGGTGATGGCGTACTCGCTCGGATTGGCCACCGGCCGCCCGATTCCGGCTGGGATCCTGGCTTTCTCCGGTTTCCTACCGCGAGTGGAAGGGTTCGAGCTCGACCTCGAAAGCCGGCGCAGCCTTCCGGTCTCGATCGCACATGGAAGCCTCGACCCCATCATCGGCGTCGACTTTGGTCACGACGCGCGCGCTCGCCTCGAGGCGGCGGGCCTCGCGGTGCGCTATCGCGAGGATCCGGTGGGGCACACGATCACACCCGGCGCCCTCGCGCAGGCGAAAACCGTCGTAGACGAAGCGCTGGCGGACTAGCGCGCTGCCGACCGCGCCGGCCGCAGGTAGAGCGTCTCGTAGAGAAGCGCCGCCGCAGCGCCGCCGCCGAGCGGGCCGAGGTAGTAGATCCAGGCGTCCGCCCAGTCGCCGCCGATCAGCTGCGGACCGAAGGCACGCGACGGGTTCATAGCGGCGCCCGTGAGCGGGCCGCCCATGAGGACGTCCAGCGTAATCGTGAGCCCGATCGCGAGGCCCGCGATCGAGGCGAACGTCCCGCGCGGATCCGCCGCCGTGGCGAAGACGACCCAGACGAGGAAGAAGGTGAGGATCGCCTCGACGACGAGGGCAGGCCCGACGCCGATCCCGTCCGTGACTGCAGGAGCCCCTACGAGGTCGCCGGGGAAGATCCAGGCAAGGAGGATCGCGGCGAACACGGCGCCGACCATCTGCGCGATCCAGTAGACGACCGCGAGCGGCAGCGCCATCCGCCCGGTGACGAGGAAGCCGAACGTGACCGCCGGGTTGAAGTGCCCGCCGGAGATATGACCGACCGCGGACACCATCACCGCGATGACGAGGCCGTGCGCGAGTGCCACGCCCACCAGATCGGCTCCCGCCGCGATCGAGCCGGCGCCGATGAAGGTGAGAGCGAAGGCGCCGACGAACTCCGCGGTGCCGCGCTGCAGCCAGTCCTGCTGCACGCGGCCAGGCTAGAAGCCGAGTCGGACGCTATTCCATCTCGCCGAAGGCCTCGGCGCGCTTCGTCTCGCCGGCGACGACGAGGATGTCCCCCTCGTCCACGATCGTCTCCGGCGTCGCGTACGTGAACGAGCCGCCCTCGGGCTTGATGCAGACGACGGTGATCCCGTAGCGCTTCCGTACCTCCGCGTCGGCCAGAGACTTGCCGACGATGGCATTGGGCGCCGTCGTCTCGACGAGCGCGAAGCCCGGATCTAGCTCGAAGTAGTCGAGCATGCTCCCGGCGAGGCTGTGGCCGACGCGGACGCCCATATCCCGCTCGGGGAAGACAACTCGGGTCGCCCCGACGCGCTCGAGGATCGTTCCGTGTGCCCGCGTGATTGCCTTGGCGACGATTCTCGGGACTCTCAGGTCTACGAGCAAAGCCGTCGTCAGGATGCTCGCCTCCAGCTCCGTTCCGATGGCGACGACTGCCGTCTGGAAATCCTCGGCTCCGACCTGGCGCATCGCGTCGATATCGGTGGAATCGGCCTCGACGACGTGAGTGAGCTTCGCCGCATAGGACTGGACGAGCTTGGGATCGTTGTCGATCCCGAGCACCTCATGACCGAGCTCCGCGAGAGTCTCCGCCAGGCCTCCGCCGAAGCGGCCGAGACCGATGACGAGAAACTCCTTTTCGTGCCTAGCCAATAAGCGGCCGCTCCTCTGGGAAACGGTAGAGCCTCCGGCGCTCCCGCAGCGCGAGCGCGACGCCGAGCGTATATGGCCCCGTCCGGCCCAGGAACATGAGCACGACGAGGACGACCTTTCCGAGCTCGTTGAGATCGGCGGTGATGCCCGTCGAGAGCCCGACCGTCCCGAACGCCGAGAGTGCCTCGAAGAGGGCCTGGGAGAAGCTGAACGCGCTGTCCGCCATCAGGACGAGCGTGGAGATGACGACCGCGTTCAGCGCGATGAACGTGACGGCGAGTGCCTGGCGCTGGGCGACCGGAGGCACGCGCCGGCCGAAGGCGTTGACAGTCGGCTCACCACGGACCTCGGACCAGACCATGAGAAAGAGAAGCGCGAACGTCGTCACCTTGATTCCGCCGCCCGTCGAAGCACTCCCCGCGCCGACGAACATGAGCATGTCCGTGACGAGCAGCGTCTCCGGCTCCACTGCGGCGTAGTCGAGCGTGTTGAAGCCGGCGGTCCGGGGCGTGACTCCCTGGAAGAAGCCCGCGAGCAGCTTCCCTTCCGGATCGAGCGTCCCCATCGTCCCGGCGTTCCCCCATTCGAAGGCGAGAACGGCGCCGAAGCCGAACAGCAGGAGGAACGCGGTCGTCGCGAGCGTCAGCTTGGTGTGGAGGGTCCAGCGATGCCGCCCGCGTAGCCGCTGGCGGATCTCGAACCACACCGGGAACCCGAGCCCGCCGGCGATGATCGCGAGCGCGACGGTAAGGGAGATCCAGCCGTCGGTGACGAAGCCGACGAGGCTGTCGCTCCAGAGCGCGAAGCCTGCGTTGTTGAACGCCGACACGGCGTGGAAGACGCCACGGTAGAGGGCGGCGCCGAAGCCGAAGTCGTAGGAGACCCACAGGCGGGCGGTCAGTACGGCTGCCGTGACCGCCTCGAAGAAGAAGCTGAGGATCACGACCCCGAGCAAAACGCGCCTCAGGTCCTGGAGTGTCGGCGCGGCGGCTTCCGCCTGGGCGACCAGCCGGGTGCGCAGCCCGAGCCGCCTCGCGACGATCAAGGCAAGCACCGAGGCGAGGGTCATGATCCCCAGGCCGCCTGCCTGGATCAGCCCCAGGATCACGCCCTCGCCGTACCCCGACCAGTACGTCGGCGTGTCGACGACAATCAGCCCCGTCACGCAGACCGCCGACGTCGACGTGAAGAGCGCCGTCACGAACGGCGCTCGGCCTCCCTCCTCGGTCGCGAACGGGAGCAGGAGAAGCACCGTGCCGACCAGGATCGCGCCCGCGAAGGCGATGACGATCAGCTGGGCCGGGTGGCGCCGGCCGAACCAGTCACGCACGCCAGTACGACCGCGTGAAGATCACCACGACCGGAATGATCTCTAGGCGCCCGATCCACATGAGGCCGATCATGATCCCGCTCGAGAGGTCGCTGAAGGGCTCGAACGAACCCATCGGGCCGGCGAAGCCGAGGGCCGGCCCGACGTTGCCCAGGGTCGTCGCCGCGGCCGCGATCGCCTCGAAGGGAGAGACCTCGACGCCGGCGCGCGCGGACTCGATGAGGAGCGCAAGGGCGCCGGCCACGAAGATCCCGACATAGAGGAGCACGAAGCCGATCACGGCGCGGAGCGTGCGCTCGTCGATCACGGTGCGGTTGAGCCGGATCGGAGACACGACCTCAGGATGGACGGTCTGGTCGAGCTCGCGCCGGAGAATCCGCCCGATGAGGACGTGGCGGACGACCTTGATCGAGCCGGCCGTCGAGCCTGCCGAGCCACCCGGGAACATGAGGGCGACGAGCACCATCGCCGCGAGCGGCGCGGCCACCAGCCACTCGTTGAAGTCCGTGCTCGCGTAGCCCGTCGTCGTCATGATCGAGACCGCCTGGAAAACCGCGTGACGCACGGCCTCCTCGCCCGCGAAGATGCCCTTCGCCAAGAGGTCGAGCACGAGAACCACCGCGCCAAGGGCGAGCAGGCCGAGATAGAGACGGAACTCCTCGTCGCGGACGAAGATGCGTGGATCGCGCCGCATCAGAGAGCGGTACATGAGAGCGAAGTTCGCCCCGGCCAGGATCATGAAGACGACAATCGCCCACTGCGTCACCGGGGCGAATGCCGCGATCGAGCGGGCCTGCGGCGAGAACCCCCCCGTCGGCATCGTCGTAAACGCGTGCGCGACCGCCTGAAACAGGTTCATGCGCTCGTCGGCGCCGCTCCAGCCGAGGACGGCGAGGACGATTACCTCGAGCCCGGTCAATCCGAAGTAGAGAAGCCAGAGCCGCCGCGCCGTGTCCCGAATCGAGGCCGTGAGCTTCTCGAGCTCCGGCCCGGGAAGCTCGGATTCCATCAGCTGGCGCCCGCCCACCCGCAGCCGCGGGAGCACGGCGAGAGCGAGCACGATGATGCCCATGCCGCCGAGCCACTGGGTCTGCTGTCGCCACATGGCGACCGAGCGGTCGAGCGCCTCGATGTCGGTCAGCACGCTTGCGCCGGTTGTGGTCATGCCGGACATGGCCTCGAAGTACGCGTCCAGCGGGCGCTCGAGCTGGGGCAGATCGGCGAGCTGGTAAGGAAGCGAGACGAAGAGGGTGGCGAGCAGCCAGGTAATCGCGACGATGAAGAACCCCTCCCGCACTCCGACCCGCTCCTTCCCGCGCGTCATCCGCTCGAGTGCGAAGCCGAATGCGGCGCAGAGGGCAGCCGAGAGGAGGAACGGGGTGACCGGCTCGGAGTAGCCGACCGCGAGCGCTGCGGGAAAGAGGAACGCGAGGCTGAGGTACTTGAGGAGAGCCCCGACGAGGTTCAGCGCCGCGCCGACGTCGACGCCCATGCTGCGACGGTGCACGAAGCTAGCTGTCGAAGGGACCCTCGGCGAGGAGCCGCCGGAACGCCGGGTACTGGCCCAGCTTGCCGACGGTGACGAGCGTGTCGCCCTTCTGGATCACGTCGGTGGGCTGCGCCCCCGTGACGGGCTCTGGCTCCCGCAGGATGGCGATGATCGTGATCCCGGTGCGGGCGCGGAAGGCGCATTCGGCTAGCGACTTCCCGATCGCCGGGCTGCCGTCGGGAACCGGCATCCATTCGATCGTGAGTTCACCGAGGGCCATCTCGAGCTCCTCGACGATCTTGGGCCGCTCGTAGGCGCCTCCGACGACCGCGCCAAGCTGCCGCGCTTCGTCGTCCTCCAGTTGGATAACAGCCGTCGGCTCATCGTCGTCCGTCCGCCGGAAGAAATAGATCTCGCGCAGGCCCTCGTTGTGCTGGATCACGGTCAGGCGTCCTCCGTGGGCGGTGCGGAAGCTGTACTTCACCCCGATCCCGGGGAGGCGCGTCTCGGAGAGCTCGATCGTCATTCCTCAGGTCCTCGTTTCCAGTTTAGGCGCCGGAAAGATAAGCCTTCCCAGGCGCTTGGACTCTTTCATGAGCACGACTCCGATCACGGACGTGGCGAGCACGTAGAGGCCGGCGAAGGCGACGAGGTCCCTCCGGATGGGCGCGGCCAGCGAAGCATTTGACGCCGCGAGCTGCGCAAGGATGATCGTGAACTCCCCGCGGGCGACGAGCGCCGCGCCCGCGTTCAGGCTCTGTCGACTCGTGAACCCGCCGAGTATGCCGGCGCCGTAGACACCGGCGATCTTCCCGACCACAGAGACGACGACGGCTGCGCCGACGAGCCAACCCACGTCGCCGAGGGCCCCCACGTCGATCGTCAAGCCGAACACGAAGAAGAAGAGCGCACCGAAGAGGTCCCGAAAGCCGAGAAAGCGCTCTTCCACCTCGCCCCGGACGGTCGTCTCCGAGAGGATGACGCCCGCCATGAGCGCGCCGATTGCCTCCGACAGGTCAAAGGCACGCGCGGCGGCCGCCATGCCCACGACCAGGCCAAAGGTGCCGAGGAGGAAGAACTCGCGCGGGAGCCCGTCCAGGAAGCGGTCGATCGGGCGCGCCAGCCAGCGGGAAGCCGCGAGGGAGAGGCCGATGAAGGCCACCGCCTTCCCCACGAGTGCGAGGGTGTCTCCGAGCTCGCCGCCGCCTCCGCCGGCGAACGCGAGCACGAAAGCGATCGCGAGGTCCTCGAAGAGGAGGATGGCCAAGATGAGCGCCGTCTCGTCGTCGGCCAGGCGGCGAAAGTCGATCAGCCCCTTGACGGTGATCGCGGTCGAGGAGATGTAGATGGCCGCGGCGAGGATCACGGCCGCGAAGCTGGGGCCGAACGCAACCAGGCCGACCGCGAGGCCGATGCCGGCGTTCACGACGAGGTCGATCGAGCCCCCCAGGCCGATGTGCCGGCCGCTTTGCAGCAGCCGTCCGAGGCTGAACTCGAGCCCCAGGAAGAAGAGGAGGAAGACGAGCCCGAGCTCGGCGACGAAGCTCGTAACCTCCGAGGGTTGGATGAACGAGAAGACCTCCGGCTCGTTCGGTCCCAAGAGAAGCCCGGCGAGGAGATAGGCCGGGATGGCCGAGAGCCCGAAACGGCTCGAGACAAGCCCGAGCGCGGCGAGTACGGCAATGGTGACCGCGAGCTCTTCGAGAGTCACTTAGAGCGCGCGTTCAACTTCGGGGACGCGCGCCGACTCGGTGAAGATGATCGCGCGGTCTCCCGGCTCGAGCTGGTCGTCTCCGTGAGGGAAGATCGCCGTGCCGTCGCGGACGATCGCACCGATCAAGGAGCCGGTCATCGGGAGCTCCTTGAACGGTGTACGGACCAGCTTGCTCTCTTCCCGCACCGTGATGTCGAGCACCTCGAAGCGGTCGCCCTCGAGCATCGAGAGCTGCCGCACCCGTGGATCATGGGCCCACCGGACGATCTCCTCGGCCGTGACCACGCGAGGGTTGACAGCGACGTCGATTCCGGCGCGCTCCACGACCTCTGCCGAAATCGGGTCATGCACGACGGCGACCGTGAAGGAGACCCCGTGGAGGCGGAGGAGCGAGGCCGCGAAAAGGTTCTTCGCGTCGTCTGGCATGGCGAAGATCGCAGCGCGTGTCTGCCCGATCCGCTCCCGCTCGATGAAATCGGGGTCTATACCGGTGGCGTGGAACACGCGCACCTCCGGCAGTTCCTCGGCGACGGCGCGCGCTCGCTCCCCGTCCGCCTCGATGAGCCGCACGCTAATTCCCTGGTCCATGAGCACGCGCGCCACCGCAACGCCCGTCTGACCGGCGCCGACGATGACGACGTCCTCTACGCGTTTGTCGCCCGGAGCGACAAGGTCGCTCCAGGCCCGCGCCGCGGCCGGAGACCCGATGATGACGATGCGGTCGCCGGGCTCGATCACCGCGTCGCCCCGCGGCAAGATCATCTGCCCCCCACGGATGATGCTCGCCACCTTCGATTCCTGCGGGATACTCGCCTCCCGAAGGGGAACGCCGACTACGCCTTTCGACCCCCCATCGGCCTCGACGGCGAACTCGACCATCTGCACCTGTCCCTCCGCGAAGACGTCGGTCTGCCGAGCCGCGGGGACACCGATGATCCGCGCAATCGCGTGTGCGGTCTCGAGCTCGGACGAGACCATGAAATCGACGTCCAGAAGCCGCTCCTGCCAGATCTCCAGGTACTCGATGTTGGTCGTCCGAACGATCGTCTTCGTCTGGGGCGAGAGCATCTTGGCGAACATCGAGGAGACGATGTTCGGCTCGTCTCGCGAGGTGCACGCGATCAGCAGGTCGGCGTCTCGAATCCCGGCGTCCTGGAGGGTCCGGCGGCTGGCTCCGTTGCCCTCGACAGTCGCTACGTCGTAGTGGTGCGAGATCGCTGTCAAGCGAGCGCGATCGAGGTCGATGACCGTGAGCTGATGCTCGCGGTGCAGCGCCTCGACCACCGTCGCTCCCACCTGCCCCGCTCCGACGACGAAGATCCGCACGGCGGGAGCTTAGGTCAACCCGAGGTCCACTCCGGCTCGCCCTCGATGCCGACTGCGTCCGCCACCCGGTTGATGTAGTTGAAGTAGGCGATCACCTGGATGGCGTCGTGCACCGCGGCGTCCGACAGCCCGGCGCCTCGCAGCCGCCCGATGTCGTCCTCCCCCGGCGAGCCCGGCTCGTGCGTCAGCTGGACGGCGAAGTCACAGAGCGCCCGCACGCGGGGCTCGAGATCGGCATTGCGGTAGTCGTGCTTCACATGCTCGGCGAGCTCTTCTGGGGCGCCCTCGGCACGGAGGTCGTCTGCGTGCGCCTGAATTCAGTAGTGACAGTCGTTCGCGCGCGAGACGACGACGGCGAGGAGCTCGCGCTCGGCGCGGGACAGGTCGGACGGGCCGAACATGATCTGCCTGTAGAGCTCCATGGAAGCTTTCAGCACGCGCGGGTTGAGCGACATCGCCTTGACGATGTTGAAGACCTTCCCGGCGCGGGCGATCGCAGAGTCGTACTCGGCCTTGAGCTCCCCGGTCGCTTCGTCGACCTCGATCAGGCGAAGAAATGGCATATCGGGATCGTAGAAGTTGCATCTGGACGCTGGGAATGCAATAACTGTGCGCCCTGCGGTCGAGCAAAGGAGAGGATCGGTGCTAGATCGTCCTGAGGAGGAGATGCGGGCGGGGTCTGAGGAGTCGGGCCAGCGGAACCATGCCGACGTTCCCGGCAAGATCAGCGCCATCCTCGAAGCAGCCGAATCGGCCGCGGACGAGATCCGCCAGACGGCTCGTCGCGAGGCCCTCGAGATCGTCCAGATGGCCGAGAAGCAAGCAGCCTCGCGAATCGACGAGCTCACGCGCGAGGCGGAGCGGGTCCGCGCCGAGGCGGAGGAGTACGCGAGTGACATCCGCACTGCCGTGGACTCTTACGGCTCGCAGCAGCGGCGCGAGGTCGAGGAGGAGGTCCGCCGTCTCGTCACCGAGGCCGAAGAGCAGGCGCGAGCGATGCGCGAGGCCGCACAGCACATGGCCGAGCAGATCCAGCGCGATGCGCGCGACAGGCACGAGCGGCTGCAGAAGGAAGCAAAGGCGCTCGAAGAGCGCCGGCAGCGCGTCGTGGAAGGTCTCCGCGACCTGGCCGCGCAGCTTCAGGATGCGCTCATCGAGCCCGAGCGTCGCGAAGACGAGTCCCTCGTGGACGTGCTCGACGTCGAGCGCCGCCGCTGAGCGCCCCCGGCGAGAAACTCCGAGAACTCTTCCGCGCCTTCCCTGCCGGCGTCGCCGTGCTCACGGTCGACGTCGAGGGCGAGCGGCTCGGGCTCACAGTCGGATCGGTGGTCTCCCTCTCTCTGGAGCCGCCCCTCGTCGGCGTCAGCGTTTCCCGCCAGGCCGCCATGCACGAGTTGCTCAGGCGTACCGATGAGTTCGCGCTCAGCCTGCTGGCGGG
>Ga0214472_10005201_pt1 | contig 13686 bp, 11 predicted proteins | sample RVTome_6_FD_207662 | JGI IMG/M metagenome (GOLD analysis project Ga0214472, IMG submission 207662) | Soil microbial communities from uranium-contaminated site in the Upper Colorado River Basin, Wyoming, United States - RVT140D175 | ecosystem: Environmental > Terrestrial > Soil > Contaminated >... | reverse complement strand
CCACGCCTACATTCTTGTCTTGGGTCGCACAATCGATGCCGATAATATTGATCGTCACCTGAGTACCGAAGGTCCCCGCGGCTCGTCATCGAGATTCACGTCAAGAAATGACTCCCGACCCCTTTTCCGCTCCAAGTCGTCTTTTCCTGAAGAATCGCCCAAGAACTAGCAACCCCGATCCAAGCGTTAAAAGAGTGGACGGTTCAGGTATCGACTTCGGAAACTCTTGAGTTAGATTCCCGATATGCCCGACCACCTGCCTAGTCAGATTTGCATCAGAGAATTTAGAGCCGCTGTTAGGGTAGGGACCAAAAACCGCGACATCGTCAACATAAACATCGAATTGTCCAAAACTACCGCCGGGCCCGCCGCTATAGAGGAGAGTATGGAGAGATGGAGATGGGGTCAAGTCCGCCGTTAGCTAATACGCAAGCGTAAGTGGAGTAGGGTCGGGCAGCGTAGCGTCTCGACGCGGGGAATACAACAACTTCACCACAGCGGATCGGTGCCCTCGACTCATTCTGAATCAACGGCGAAGAACTGAGAGATTCGAATTGGTCACGACCTGTTTGAGTTGGCCGTGGGCAATGGGCTCGCGGCGGCTTAGAAGCTCCGGGCTAATGAAGCGTAATGCTGCCGAATCCCGAGACGACGGCTAGTAGTCGCTTGATTTCTTCCAGGGAAGCGGCTGGATCTGGGAATAAGTCTAGCCACTATAGGGTTCGTCAGCGATCCCGCCACTCCCTTCAAAATTCCTCCGAAAACTTATCTATCTCCAAGTGCCACTTTTTCGGCTTCTTGGCCAAAATAGCGAACAGTTGCCAAAGTGATCTCATCGCCAAGAGTTTATCTCCAATCGGGTCTGTCGGGTTCTCCAGATCTGTCGGAACGTTTTTTTTAATTGGTAGAGCCGTGTGGAGTCTTAGCTTACTCGCCAGGATTAAGACTTGCTTAAGGCGGTTCCTCGTATTCACTCAATAGGTTAGCGATGAAGTATCTTATCCAAGTCGCGCCATATGGTAAGAGCGCTGACAGCGCGAACGATTACCTTGACCCCATTTAGTTGCAGGCAATGGGAGAGCAAGACTCGTAGGAGTCGTCAAGCAAGCCGCCGCTCAGATTGTGCTCGAGTTCGGCAACGTAGGTCTTGGCGAGAGTGGGTTGCGCTGGGCGGTCCGTAGCCGCTCCCGTGGTGAGGGCAAACACTTGAGATGAGGATCCATCGATGATTGCGAATCAAACCGCCGCACAAAGACTTGCCGGTTTTATCTGTGATTTGGATTACCGGCAGATTCCGATCGATGCCGTTGCGCGCTGCCGAGACCTTCTCTTGGACCAACTGGGCTGTCAATTAATCGGCGCCATCGTCGAGTGGAATCAGCCGGTCTATCGATATATCAGGGACGTCAAGGGCGCCGGTCCGGCTCGCATCATCAAACATGGCGATCGGGTGCCGCTCGACGATGCCGTGCTGGTCAACGGGACTTTCGCTCAGGGGTGTGAATTGGATGACTACTATGATCAGGGCGGCGGTCATCCGGGAGCCGCGTCGGTGCCGGTCATTCTTGCCTTGGCGCAAAAACAACGGGTAAGCGGACAAGACTTGATCACGGCCATGGTTGCCGCCTACGAAGTGGGTTGGCGGGTGGGTCGCGCACTACTGCCGGAGTTGATGCATCGCGGCTATCACGCCCAGAGCGTGGTAGGGGTTTTTATCGCCGTCGCTGCCGCCGGTAAAATTCTGCGACTCAATCCTGAACAGATGACCCACGCTCTGGCCATCGCCGGCAGCCACTCCAGCGGTACCATGGAGTTCGACCAAAGCGGCGGCGAAGTAAAGCGGCTGCATAACGGCATGGCCTGCTCTGGCGGGCTTCGTTCTGCGCGGCTCGCCCAGCTCGGGCTTACCGGGCCGCCGACCATTTTCGAAGGTGAGCGCGGCATTCTCAAAGTCATGTCCGACGGAGGCAACGTCGAGGCCATTGTCAAAGATCTCGTAGCTGGAAGCGGCAACTTGGCCCTCTATCATGGGGCCATGAAGAGGTTCCCGGTCAATGCCAGTCAGCACTCGCCCATTGAACTGCTCGATAACCTGATCACTACCAATCCGATTAAGCCCGAGCAAGTCGTTAGAATTAAAGCGGGCGTCCATGAAGGCGTCCTGCTGCATGGCGGCACGATCTATCAGCCCAAGGAAGTTGTCGAAGCGCAGTTCAGTCTGCGCTTTTCGCTGGCGTTGCGCCTATGCCACGGCAACAACGACTTGCAGCATTATCTAAATCCCGCCATGTGGAATAGTGCGGCTCTGTTGGACATCGGCAGAAAAATTGAACTGCTCGCCGATCCGAACGCAGTCGGCGCCAGGCGCTTTGCCTGCCAAATGACGATTGAGCTAAGCGATGGGCGCGAGATCAGCGGTTCCCTGGCGGCGCCCAAGGGCAACTATCACAACCCATTATCAGCCGCTGAGCTTGGCGAGAAGTTTCTTCGACTCGGGGCCGATGCGCTGCCGCAAGAACAACTCGAAAAAATCATTCATCGAGTCGCAAAGATTGACACGCAAGAGGACCTGGCGCCGTTGGTCGAGCTGTTGAGTGTGTCTGCAGTGGCTTGAATTTAAAGATTCCCTGCAGTGCTCGGAAAGTCTCTAATTGAAGCGGGCGAACGACGAGGAGGTGTAAAGCTTTATGGCCGGGAAGGTTTATGACGTGATCGTGGTCGGCGCGGGCAATGCCGGCTTGACTACGGCGCTGGCGGCGCGCCAAGCGGAAACCCATGTGCTGCTCTTGGACAAATGTCCTAAAACAGTGCGCGGAGGGAATACCCGATATTCAGGCGGCGGGTTTCGCTTCACTTACCAGAGTCTCGATGACATGCGTTCCATGCTACCGGACCTCACGGACGAAGACGCCTCGAAAATGGAGGTAGGCACCTATTCGAGCTCGGCTTTTTTTGAAGACGTCATGCAGGTGACCGAGTATGCTGCCGATAAGAAACTTACCAACATTCTGGTCGACCAATCCTATGCAACGGCGCGCTGGCTGACCGAGATGAACGTCCGGTGGATTCTTTCGACGAGCACTCACGCGGTCAAAATCGGCCAGAAACTCAAATTTCCATCCGGACGGGTCATTTCGGTGAACGATGGCGGCCTCGGTCTGGTGGAGATGCTATTTCCGAGCGCCGAGAACAAAGGCGTCGAGATCCTCTATGAGGCGAAAGCCAATGGTTTGATTATTGATAAGAAGGGCAAAATCGCCGGCGTCCGGGTTCAAACAAGAGAAGGATGGGTCGATTTTAAGGGCCGCGCGGTCGTCTTGGCCGCCGGTGGGTTCGAAGCCAATCCGGAAATGCGCGCGCGTTATCTCGGCACGGGATGGGATTTGGTGAAGGTTAGGGGATCGCGCTACAACACCGGCGAGGTCCTCAACTTTGCGTTGGGGCTCGGCGCGCAGCCGATCGGTCACTGGAGCGGCTGCCATGCGGTGTTGGTCGACGCCCAAGCACCCGACGTCGAGTGTGCCTATGAGCACCGCTACTCCTATCCGTATGGAATTATGGTCGACATCAACGGCAAGAGATTCGTCGATGAAGGCGAGGACTTTTTCAGCTACACCTATGCGAAGTGCGGCCGGCAAGTGCTCAGTTTGCCCTGGCGGACTGCGTATCAAATCTTCGACAGCAAGACTCGCCCGCTGCTGCGCTCGGAATATAACCGCGGCTCTCAGGTGTCTGCCGACAGCATTGAGGCAGTGGCCAAGAAGTTGCCCGGGCTGGATTGGGAGAATGTCGTCACCACCGTAAACGAGTTCAATAACGCGGTGAACGATTCGCCCTTCGATCCATCGAAACACGACGGCAAATGCGCCGCCGGCCTAACCCCGGTGAAGTCGAACTGGGCGCAGCGCTTGGACACGCCGCCTTATTATGCCTTCCCGGTAACTTGCGGCATAACGTTTACCTTTGGCGGTGTCGGCATCACCGAAAAGGGCGAAGTCAACGACACCAGCGGCAACTTGATCAGCGGACTTTTCGCCGCGGGTGAAATTACCGGCGGATCGTTTTTTAATAATTACCCCGGCGGCTCTGGCTTGATGAAGGGGGCGGTTTTCGGCCGACTGGCGGGTGCGAGTGCGGCTGCCTTCGCGAAATCTAAACGCGCCTAGGGGCAATTCACGGAAAGGGTGTAGCCATCGCTGAAAGTTTGCGCGGCTCGTGCAAATTTTCAGGAACGAGAATTCTCGCATTCGGAAATTCCTCCCGCCAAGGCGCTAAGTTCCGAGGAAAATGATAAATATTTTTACGAATTATTTGCACCATTTTGTTCGACCTTTTTAGTCTAGGCGTCCCTTCGTCACGGCTCAGGGCATGCTTTGCGGGAGATCTTCCGAGGTTCGGTTGCGGCATGGTCGCGCTCGTTCCTTCGTGGTGAAAACACCTTCACAGAAAACTCGGAAGAACCAAATATAAAGGAGATCTCACAATGACAACCGGTATTACCGAAATGCTAGCGGCCCACGCTGCCAAGGTACGCTACGAAGATATACCCCCAGACGCGATCGACAAGGCGAAGGATTGTATTCTGGACCAGATCGGTGTTGAGCTGATCGGCTCGACCCTGGAATGGAACAAGATTGCTTATCGCTATGTCGCCGATATGGGCGGGCGCGGGGAAAGCACTATTGTCAACTACGGCACCAAAGTGCCAGCGTTGGATGCCGCCTTCGTCAACGCAACCTTCGGTCAAGGTTGCGAACTCGACGATGTTGGCTTTGCTGCCGGGGGCCACCTTGGCGCCGCCACAGTACCGGTGGCCCTCGCGCTTTCTGAAATACAACAATGCACCGGCAAGGATTTCCTGGCCGCGGTGGTCGTCGGATGCGACGTGATGTACCGCTTGCTCAAGGCGGTTCGGCCGTCAGCCGGCAAGCGAGGATTTCATAGTCACGGTATCGGGGCGCCTTTCGGCGCCATGACGACGGCGGCACGGCTGCTGCACTTAAGCGATGGACAAATACTTCATGGTTTCGGCATCGCCGGCATGCATTCGAGCGGCACCATGGAATACGATCAGACCGGCGGCGAGGTTAAACGGGTGATTGCCGGAGTCGCCGCGCGCAGCGGCATTCAATCGGCCATGCTCGCCCAACGCGGACTGACGGGTCCTCCGACCATCATCGAAGGCAAGCGGGGATTCCTAAAGGTCTTTGCCGATCAGGTGGAGCCAGAGGAAATTACCCGGGATCTTGGCACTGATTTCAAGATCATGCGAATTTGGTTCAAGCTCTATCCTTGTGTTGCCACCGTGCAGGGGGTCATCTACACGCTCACCAAGATGATTGAAGAACATCGCTTCGGGCCGGACGATATCGAGGAGATATGCGTCGGCATTTCTGAAACATCGCTTACCCATGGCGGCGCGATTTACGAACCGCATGATACGGCGAGCGCGCAATTCAGTTTGCCGTTCTCGCTGGCGATTCGCTTGTTGAGAAATGACAACGACCTGAGCTTTTACATGGACGAGAAACTGTGGACCGATCCAAAGGTTCTAGCTCTGGCCAAAAAAGTGAAAAGCTACGCTGATCCCAATGCGAAAAAGGATCAGAACTATAACACCACGATGGAAGTCAAGCTCACCAACGGCAAGAGCTACCAAGCCTTCGAAGCCTATCCACCCGGCTCGCCACTCAATATGGTCAGCCGCGACGTGCTGCGGGCTAAATTTCGCAAATTGGCCGGTGCGGTGTTAGCCGAAGAGCGCATCGAGAGATTGATCGAAGCCGTGGACCGGTTGGAGCGCTACGAGGATGCGGCGAAACTCGTGCCCCTTCTTGTGCAGTGACGAAACGAAGTGACAGTGTCGTCGCCAAGACGGAACCGGTGATCGGTGGCGCAGTCTTCCGTCGCGACTGCGGCGAAAATTCAACCTTGGCTAGGTCATGCACTGCTCGACGCTTTCTCTGACCTCCTCACATGCGGCGCAGTATTCGGTTTCTGGAACAATTTTCAGGCGTGTTGGATCGATGAATTGATGGCATGCCAGGCAGCTGCCGTAGGCATGGTTGTCGAAGCGATCCAGCGCGCTGTCGATCTTCTGCATTTCTGCCAAATACCACTCGTTGAGGCGGTCCAGCAAGGCGGTGCGGTTTTCGTAAGCGGCTTGATCGAGCCACTCGGTGTTGCCCTCAACTTGTTCATATTCTCGATGGAGATGGCGCAGGGTCATAGCCACATGCTCGCGGCGGTTGCGCAGATGATCGATCATTGCTTTGGTTTGGTTCTTGTCCATTTGCCTACCTTCCTTCCCTGGGGAATCTACAAACATTCCCGCTCCCGGAGAACAACCGTGCAACGGAACGTTTACGGCTTTGATTCCGCCGCTGTTTCTTTGGCGCTGACAGTAAACTCTTTGAGCCCCAACGCCAATTCTTTCAGGCGGTCGGCGACGGCTTGATTGACATAGTTTTGAGCGCCGTCGTCGGCGTAAACACCGGTAAGGATCGTCAAGCCTTCGTCAATGGATTTCACCGGGTAGATGTGAAATGTCCCTTCGGCGACCGCTTGCACGACATCGCTACGTAGGATCAGGTGGCGCACGTTCGATACCGGGATCAGCACTCCCTGTTTGCCGGTCAAGCCGACTGCCCGGCAGATATCGTAGAAGCCTTCGATCTTTTCATTGACACCGCCAATGGCTTGCACTTCGCCCCATTGATTAACCGAGCCGGTGACCGCGATGTCTTGGCGCAGGGGAATATTCGCTAGCCGCGAGAGCAGGGCGTAGAGCTCCGTCGACGACGCGCTGTCGCCTTCGACACCGCCGTAAGACTGCTCGAAGCAGAGGCTGGCGGAGAGCGCCAGCGGTTGATGCTGGCCGAAGCGGTTACGCAGGTAGCCGGCCAAAATCAGCATGCCCTTGTCGTGGATGTTGCCGCTCAGCTTGGATTCTCGCTCGATGTTAATGATTCCCGCCTGGCCCATGCCGACGCTAGCGGTGACGCGGCTTGGCCGGCCAAAGGCGTAACCGCCAATTTCCATCACCGAGAGGCCGTTCACCTGGCCGACTTTCCTGCCGTCGATGTCGACAAGGATCGTGCCGTTGGCGATCAGCTCGCGGATATCCTCTTCGATCCGATTGGAGCGGAAAACCCGGCTCTCGAGCGCTTTGTCGACGTGGCGCCGCGCAACCAGCTGGCTATCTTCCCCGCGTGCCCAGAAGGCCGCTTCGCGTACCAAATCGGCGACCACGGCGTAAGAGGCCAGCACTTTTTCCCGGTCACCCGCCTGGCGCGCACCGTACTCGATCAATCTTTCAATACCGCTCGGATCGAAATGGGGCAGCCCTTCTTCACTGCAAAGATTACCGACCCAGTGTGCATAGGCGAGCTGGTGATTTTGGTCGCGCTGCATCACCGGATTGAAATCGGCGCGGATTTTAAACATTTCGTGAAACTCATCGTCCCAGGCGTACAGCAAATGATAGAGAAAGGCGCTGCCGATAACGATCACTTTGGTGCTGACCTTGACCGGCTCCGGTTTCAATCCCGAAGCGGAAAACAGCGCGAACGGTTCGTAGGTTTCCATTTCGATGCGGCCGCTGCGTAACGTTCGCTTCAAGACTTTCCAGACCGCCGGTTCGGTGATCGCGTCCTCCAGGCTAAAGATCAGATAGCCGCCGTGGGCGCGCAGAAACGAGCCCGATTTGATCCGGGTGAAATTGGTCACGACGCGGCCAAAGCGGTCGACCACCCGCTCAATGGTGCCGAAGAGATTTAAATACGTCGGCGCGCTTTCGACGACGATGGGCGCGCCGATGGTCTTGGCGTTGTCGACGACGACGTTTACATCGTATTCCAGGTAAGGATCGCGCTCGCGTGGACTCGGCATGAACGGCAGCGTCATGGTCGGCGCCGCAGCCTCTTTGAAGTCATCGAGATTGGACAGGATATGTTCTCTGACTTCCTCCAGGTAGATATTCACTTCATCATTTTCAAGCGCCTCGGCGATGCGGCCTAAGATCGGCATGAGCAGGCTCTCGCAAAAGCGCCGTTCGACCATGCGGATGTCTTCTTCCATCTCGCGCATGATTTCCTGCTGTCGGCGCGCTAGCCGTTCGAGCTCGATGTTGAGTTCCTGCTGCCGCTTTTCGACTTCGCGCCGTTCAGCTTCCGGCAGCGCCGCAAAGTCTGCCGGTTTTTGCAACGGCTTGCCGTCGACGATGGGAATAAAATAGATATGGCCGCGCGAGCTTTGCTGGACTTGAAAGCCGCGCTCGCGCGCTACGGTAGAGAACTGCACGTTTAGCTCCTGCGCCCGGCTGTTGAATTTCTCCATCAATGAAGATTTTTCTTTATCGAAGGCCTCCTGGCGAAAGGCTTTGGGCAGCTCCTCGCGCAGAGTTCGGACCAAGTTGTGCATCATGTCGCGCAGCTTGACGCCGGCGCCCGGTTTTAGTGAAATCGCCCGCGGCGCGTCGGGGTGCTTGAAATTATGCACATAGATCCAATCCCCCGGAGTTGGCGCACCGGCGGCGCGATCGCTAACCCAACGGCGCAAGGTTTCGAATTTTTCCGCGCCGGTCAGGCCGGAGACGAAAATATTGTAGCCGCTGCTCGAAATGCCGAGACCCAGTTCGAGCGACGCCAGGGCGCGTTCCTGGCCGACGAAATCTTTCACTCCCGTCAATTCACCGGTCGAGGCGAACTGATAGGCGATCTCGGTCGAGAAGCGCAGCTCCTCGGCGCTCAGTTGACGCGGGCCATGACCGGGTTCATTTGGTTTCGCGCTTTGCATCATCTCGCTGTTGTTCATGGTCTCGCTTCTCCTGTTTGCCCTTGACCTTGGGTAAAATGACTCGCAGCACGCCATCGTGGAATTCCGCTTCGATCATCTCTTTCTTGATTGATTCCGGCAGTTTGATCCGCCGCATGAAGTTGCCTGAAGAGCGTTCCATGGTATGAAACTGGCCGTTGCTCTGCCTCTTCTCGATAGTGCGCCAGCCGCGCAGCACAAGATCGCCGTTTTCCGATTCCACCTTGACATCTTCAGCCTTGACGCCCGGCAGGTCGGCTTCTAGAACGAAAGCGTCGTCGGTTTCATAAACATCGATGGACGGATTCCAGCCGCGGATATCCCGGCAAAATCCCCAAGGCCGGTGGATCATTTCATCGAACAATCGCTCTACTTCGCGCGGCAAGTGCATGGGGAACGATATTAAGTCATCGTTTTTTTTCGCCATTGTCGTGATCTCCCATCGTTCGCTCACGTTCAGCGTGAGTTGAGACGATCCGTTTCGCGATTGACGCGACTCACTAAATTACCAACGCAATGGCTATGCCAGCACTAGCGCTGACTCTCCTGGGCTTGTCAGGTCGCCGCTTCTCAATCCTGAGAAGAGCAGATCCAGACCATCGCAAGCCTAGGAAACTCGGCTCGGGATGATGCGTAAATTTCATGGCATGACGGTTGCGAGGCTTATAGTTTGGTTGGGGGTGCCCATAGGTCTTGCCGCACGAACGAACCGAAGCCGGAGGGAAAAAATGGAGGAGAAACTTATCGCGACCATCGCCAACGACGCGGACGCGCAGGACAAATACTTCGATACTTTTCGTCGCAGCGAGTATCTGGAGCCGGAAAGAGCTTTGCTGCTGGCGCTCTTGGAGGATGCCATTCACTGCTACCGAAAATTTGCCGACGCCCGCAACCGCGCCGGCCGACAGCAGTTCCACGAAGCGGAAGAGTGGCTCATGGGCGGTGGCGATGGTTGGGTGTTCGGCTTCGAAAATATCTGCGACTTTTTAGGGATCGATGCCGAATACCTGCGCCGCGGGCTCCGTGAATCGACGGCGAGATCGGTAGCGCAAAACAGACATCGGCGGCACCGTCAAACACGCCACCGGCAGGCGGCGTGATCATCGACAGAGAGAAATACGAGATTGGAGTGATGGAGTATTGGAGAAATGGAGTCATGGAGTAATAGGTTTTCCGACCCAACACTCCACTACTCCATCACTCCAAGATTTATCTCTCTGGTGGCCAGTAGAGCAGCAGTGGTACACCGGCGTGGCGTATGCACTCGGCGGCCACGCTGCCGAGCATGGCCCGCTCCACGCCGCCGCGGGCGTGGGTGGTCAGCACCAACATAGTTTCAGCCATTCCTTTGAGGTATTGGCAGATCGCGGTCGCGGGCTCGCCGTGGAGCACCTCCCATTGCGCGTTGAGGGCGTATTTTTTTTTGATATGGGCGGCTTGCCGATGCAGATAGCTCGACTCGCTGATGTCGCTTTTCTCAGGGTTCTTTATCAGGGTGGCGGGCCCTCCCAGCGGCAACGCCTGGACGAGCAAGAGTTGCGCGGCGAGGGACTGCGCGGCATCCGCGGCATGGCAAATCATCCGTTCCGCAAACTCGCTGCCGTCGAGGGCGAGGACGATCTTGGAAATCTTGTTCGGCGCGGCGCTGTCGCGGCCTAGAGGGCAGTAAAGAATCACCGGCCGTTGCGCTAGGCGAATGACCCGCAGAGTGACGCTGCCAACGATCGCTTCGGTCCAGGCGCTGCGCCCGTGCGTGGTCAGCGCGGCGATGGCCTTGGGATTGCGCTCCAACTCGGCGCCGATGGCGGCCGCAGGATTGTCGGCAACCAGAAAGCTCAGCTGGCCGCCGAACTGGTGGGCGCAGCCGCGCAGATAGTTCTCTTCCGTCGCAAGCTCCACCGCGTCGGCGACGACTCTTAGCAACGTCAACGTTCCCGCTTTGGTCGTTGTCAATCCTCGGGCCAGGGGGAGTATGGTCTCCGCTAAGGACGATCCATCGAGACAGGCGATCACCTCATCGAACATGGCAGACCCCCTAACTCGGTGGCGCTAGATTGCCGATGACTCTTACGGTGCTCGCCTGTGGTCCCTTCTCGCCCATCTCCTCGGCAAAATGGACTTGAGCGCCAACTTCTAGGCGCTCGAAGCCCGGGGTCAGCACGGAGTTTTTGTGAAAGTAAACTTCACGCCCATCCGGTGTCTGGAGAAAGCCATAGTCCTCGAACGGGAAAAGCTTGACGATGCGGGCGACCGGTGCCGGCTCATGGACTTTAACCTTGCCGCGCCGGCGGCGGGCATGGTCCTGCAATTTCCGTCCCGCTGCGTTAAAGGCGTCGCGAATGGCGACATAAACATCTTCGTGCGCCGCATGCTTGCCTGGCTCGTGGCTCTCCACCAGTTGTTTTTCTAGTTCTTCCGGACGCGCGGTCTTGGCGGCATCCAAGCGTTTTGGCGCGCGATTGATCACCAGTTCGCCGCCAGGCACGGTGAGATGAATGCGCACTTGGTACGACTTGCCCTTGTGATGATGCCGGTGGGGCGCCTCGACGATCACATGACAGCTCATCACTCTGTCGTAGAGCTCGTCAAATTTTGCCGCTTTTTCGCGGATGTTAGCTTCAATGGCCGGTGACGGCGCCATGTCACGAAAAGTGATCTTGAGGGGAACTTCCATCGTTGACTTTCCTCCTTCGTTGGTCATGGATCAGCATCCAGTGATTTTGCCTTGAGCAGGTTCTCTCAACGTGGACCATTTAAATGGGCTTTGCAAAGGGAGCAAGCGCGTCCTTCGGATATTTTAATCAGCAGTGGCGTATCAACCCCGCCCGCGAAGTAACTTCGGCTATTTAAAAATACCGGCAAGAGATGTGCCAGAAATCCAGCGGCCATACCGGAAATCGAAGTTGATTTGCCAGGCGAATTCGCTGCCGGCGCAGTTTTCGAGCGAGACCTTTTGCAAGCTTGAGAAAGAATTTCAAAAAACTTCCCAGACATGAAAAGCGTATTTTGCCTCGCTGTGCCATGATCAGGGGACCGAGAAGGGGTTTCCGTTGATAGTCGGCCCACCCAGGGCGGGCATAGTTCTTGCGATTTTTTACTTTGGCAAGGTCTCGATAGCGATCGATTATGTGACAGAAAGGAGTCGGTCATGGCAATTCTTAAACGATTAAAAGAAATCCTCGATGAGGCCAAAGTTCCCTACCATGTATACAACCACGCGCTCGCCTACACAGCGCAGGAGATCGCCGCCAAACAGCACTTCTCGGGCAATGAAATGGCCAAGGTGGTGATGCTCGAAGTCGACGATAAGCTCGTCATGGGGGTGATTCGCGGTAATGATAAGATCAGCTTGAACGAGGTTCGCGATAGCTTTGGCGCGCGCCATGTGCGGCTGGCGACCGAAGATGAATTTATCACCCGTTTCCCTGAATGCGAGATCGGCGCAATGCCACCGTTCGGCAATCTTTTCGGCCTCAAGGTCTATGTCGATGCCGCGCTGGCGAACGATGAATTTATTTACTTTAACGCAGGCAATCACGTACAGACGGTGCATATGAAATACAAGGATTTCGAAAGATTAGTCAAGCCAGAGACCGTGCACCTCATCGGCATGCCGAGCAAATTTGCGGCTTAGCCTGGCTTGAATCAGATTTGAGATTGGTCAAGAGACCGGCCAAGGAGAATGACATGAGTCTAGAATTTAAACGAATACTATGTCCGATGGATTTGTCGGAATTTTCCTTGGATGCATTAAGACTAGCGGTGCAGGTCGCTGAAAGCTGCGGTGCGACCCTGGATATCTTGCATGTGGTTCACAACCCCTTCGATGAGCTGTATATGACGGCGATCGCGCAGACCAATCCGGCACTCATTGAGGCCTACACCATCGAGCCGCAAAAGCGGGCAAGCATTTTGCGCGCGACGGAAGAGCACTCTGAGGCTTTGCTCAAACAGTTCTGCCGGGATACGGTGAAGCACTATCCATCGGTGCGCTATCACATCGGCAACGGCGATCCCTTTGAAGCGATCCTCGACGGCGCGGCGGACTATTTGACCGATCTCATTGTGCTGGCAACCCATGGCCGGACTGGCATCAAGCGTCTGGTGATCGGCAACGTCGCCGAGAAGGTCGTCCGCCACGCACCATGTCCGGTGCTGACGGTAAAGCCCAAGGCGTTTGTGCGCGCTGGAGCAGCGGCTCAGTGAGCCATCTGCCATGACCCTTGAGAGGGAAGCCGTGGCTGAACCGCTCAGGCGGATCGTCCATCCGTCGGATTTCTCACGCGCGAGCCTGATCGCCTTCGGCCATGCGCTTAAGATCGCGCTGCGCTCCCAAGCGGGGCTGGAAATCATCCATGTGCAGCGCCACAAGATCGGCAGCGCTAAAGACGTTCACTGGAGCGCTTTTCCCGGCGTGCGCGCGACTTTGGGGCGCTGGAATATTCTGCCCGCTGATGCGGCAGCGGATGAAGTCGCCAAGCTTGGCCTGCGCATCAAGAAGATTCTCAATTCAGAAAGCGACCCATTGGACGCCATGGTGCGCTACTGTGAAGAGCATCCACCGGACCTGCTCGTCTTGGCGACCCATCAGCGCGACGGGCTTGACCGTTGGCTGCACAAACCGGTCGCCGAACCCTTGGCGCGCCGGTCGCGGGCCATGACTTTGTTCGTGCCGACTCATGGCAAAGGTTTCATCTCGCCGGCCAACGGCGCGGTGACGCTCGGGCGTATTCTGATTCCCGTTGATCATACGCCCAATGCGCAGGCCGCGGTCGAGGAGGCGTTTTTTCTCGCCGAAGGGTTGGCCTGTCACGAGGTGCATTTCAAGCTGCTCCATGTCGGCACGGAAAGAGGCATGCCGACGCTTTTTTT
>Ga0214472_10005199_pt1 | contig 13687 bp, 26 predicted proteins | sample RVTome_6_FD_207662 | JGI IMG/M metagenome (GOLD analysis project Ga0214472, IMG submission 207662) | Soil microbial communities from uranium-contaminated site in the Upper Colorado River Basin, Wyoming, United States - RVT140D175 | ecosystem: Environmental > Terrestrial > Soil > Contaminated >... | reverse complement strand
TGCTTCACCCGCATCTCGACGGAAAGCGTCGAGCCCGCGCCCAGGGTGGCCACGTAGGCCTCGGGATCGAGGATCTCGATGTCCGGATCCGGCGTGATGTGCTTGGCCCGAACCTCCCCCGCCTCCGATGTCCGGAGCATCAGGGTCTTCGGGTGGTCCACGTGCAGCTTCAGGGGCACCCGCTTGAGGTTGAGAATGAGGTCGGTGGTGTCTTCCATCGCGCCGGGGATGGGCGAGAACTCGTGCAGCACGCCCTCGACCCGTACCGCCGTCACCGCTGCCCCCTCGATGCTCGAGAGCAGCACCCGGCGCAACGCGTTCCCGACGGTCGTGGCAAAGCCCCTCTCGAACGGCTGCGCGTAGAACCGGCCATAGTGATCGGTCAACGACTCGCGGTCGACCTCGAGGCGCTTCGGCTTCTGGAACCCTTTCCACAGCATCTTGTACAGTCCTCCGCGGCCCTGGCCCCGTCCCCGGGTGCCTGGGCCGAGATCTATTACTTCGAGTACAGCTCGACGATCAGCTGCTCCTGGATGGGGAAGCTCACGTCGTCACGTGCGGGCAGCGCGAGCACCTTCCCCGTCAGGTTCTCGGCGTCGAGCTCGAGCCACTTCGGGACCCCTCGTCCCTTGACCGCCTCCACCGACGCCTGGACGAAGGAGTTCTTCGCCGCCCGAGAGGCCAGGCTGATGGCGTCGCCCACCCGCACCTGGTACGACGGGATGTCGATCTTGCGATCGTTGACGCGCACGTGCCCGTGGCGAACGAGCTGCCTCGCCTGCGCCTGGGAGTTGCCGAAGCCCAGACGGTAGACGACGTTGCAGAGCCGTCGCTCGAGCTTCTGCAGCAGGTTCTCGCCGACGACGCCCTTTTCCTGGGCCGCCCGCTGGAAGGTCAGGTGGAACTGCCCCTCGAGCATGCCGTAGAGCCGCTTCACCTTCTGCTTCTCGCGGAGCTGCAGCCCGTAACCCTGCACCTGCTTCTTGATGCGACCGCCCTTGCCGTGCTGACCCGGTGCGTAGTTGCGCTTCTCGATCGCGCACTTCTCCGTGAAGCACCGGTCGCCCTTGAGGAAGAGCTTGATGCCCTCCCGGCGACACAGACGGCAGACCGAACCGATGTATCTCGCCACTGCTTCGACTCCTTAGACCCGGCGCCGCTTGGGCGGCCGGCAGCCGTTGTGCGGTATCGGTGTCACGTCCTTGATCGATTTCACCTCGACGCCCGCCGCCTGCAGGGCCCGAATGGCGGACTCACGTCCGCTGCCGGGACCCTTGACCCGGATGTCGAGTGACCGCAGGCCGTGCTCGCGGGCGGCGCTCGCCGCCGCGTTCGCGGCCTGTTGGGCGGCGAAGGGAGTCCCCTTCCGCGAGCCCTTGAAGCCCAGGCTGCCCGCGCTCGACCATGTGACCACGTTGCCTTCGAGGTCCGTGATCGTCACCAGAGTGTTGTTGAAGGAAGCGTGAACGTGGGCGATTCCGTGCACCACGTTCCTCTTCTCCTTGCGGCTCTTCTTTCCGACGACCTTCGTGCTCACCTGTTCGCTCCGTTAAACGCGGACCTTCGAGCGGATCATCGCCCGACGGGGACCTTTCCGGGTCCGTGCGTTCGTGTGCGTCCTCTGGCCGCGAGTCGGAAGGTTGCGGCGGTGCCGCATGCCCCGGTAGGCGCCGATCTCCATCAGCCGCTTGACGTTCATGGCGATCTCCTTGCGAAGATCGCCTTCGATGCCCCCCTCGCCGTCGAGGATCCGGGCGATGCGGCTCACCTCCTCCTCGGAGAGGTCCTTCACCCGCACCGAGGGCTCGATGCCCGCCTTGTGCAGGATCTTCCCGCTCCGGGTGGGGCCGATTCCGTAGATGTACGTGAGGGCGACCTCGACCCTCTTCTGTCGAGGGAGATCGATTCCGGCAATACGAGCCATGCGTTACCCCTGCCTCTGCTTGTGCTTCTGGTTCGGGCAGATGACGCGCACCACTCCGTGGCGACGGATCACCTTGCACTTGACACAGATCTTCTTGACCGACGACCTGACTTTCACAATGACCTTCCCTTGAGACTCACCGCCGCCTCACGATGCGTCCCCGCCCCGCGTCGAAGGGCGCAATCTCGACCACGACGCCGTCACCCGGGCGGAGTCGCAGCAGCGAGGACCCCGTCATGTGCGCGGTCACCGAGGTCCGACCCTCCGTGGCGAGCTCGACGCGAAAGAGCGCGTTGGGGAGCAACTCCCGCACCGTGCCCGCGACCTCCAGCGTCTCCCGCTCTCGCGGCGTCGGCTCAGGCACTGGCCGCCTCCGCGCCATCTTCGTAGGGGTAGGGCTCGGACAGGATCCACGGCCCGGAGGGCATGATCGCGACCGAAAGCTCGAAATGGGCGGAGAGGCACCGGTCGCGGGTGACCGCCGTCCATCCGTCGTCGAGCATGTCGACCTCGGGCGCCCCGACGTTGACCATGGGCTCGATGGCCAGGCACATCCCCGGCACCAGCCGCTCGCGCCGACCGGGGGGTCCGTAGTTGGGGACCTGCGGCTCCTCGTGGAGGCTGGTCCCGATCCCGTGGCCCACGAACTCGCGGACGACCGAGTATCCCCGTCCCTCGGCGATGGTCTGGACGGCGTGCCCGATGTCGCCGACGCGGTTGCCGGGCCGGCACATCTCGATTCCCGCGAGCAGCGCGTCCTCCGTCGTCTTCATCAGGCGGGCGGCCTCCTGGCTGACGGTGCCCACCCCGACGGTGCGGGCCGAGTCGCCGTAGAACCCGTCGACCACGCAGCCGAGATCGAGCCCGATGATGTCCCCCTCCTTCAGCTTCTTTGGTCCGGGAATGCCGTGAACGATCTCCTCGTTGACCGACGCGCACAGCGTCGCGGGAAATCCCCGGTATCCGAGGAAGGCCGGCCGGGCTCCCGCCTTCTCGATCGCCTCGCGGGCGATGCGGTCGAGATCCGCCGTCGTCGCTCCCGGCACCGCCGCTTCCTCGAGGAGCGCCAGCGTGTCGAGCACGATGCGGCACGCGCGGGCCATCTTCTGCAGCTCGGCCCATGACTTCTGCACCGTCACGCTCGAACCTCCAGGGCGCTCTTCAGGTCGGCAAACACCTCTCCCACCGGACGGAAACCGTCCACGGCGTGCACGTCGCCCCGGGCCCGGTAGTAGTTGATCAGGGGCGCGGTCAGCTCGTCGTACTCGCGCAGCCGCCGGGCGACGACTTCTTCCTTGTCGTCCTCGCGCTGGACGAGAGGGGCACCATCCCGGTCGCACACGCCCTCTCGACGGGGCGGGTTGTTGATCGTGTGGTAGGTCGCCTGGCACTTCCGGCACCAGCGTCTCCCGGAAAGACGACGCAGGAGCTCGTCGCGGGGGACGTCGATCTCGAACACCGTCCAGCCCGACCCCGTGCCCCGGTCCATCCGCGCCAGGCCCTCTGCCTGGGGCAGGGTACGGGGGAAGCCGTCGAGCACGAAGCCCCGGGCGCAATCCTCCCGGCCGATCCGCTCGCGGATCAACGTGATCAGCACGTGGTCGGGCACGAGGTGACCCTGCTGCATGAGCGGGCCGGCCTCGTTCCCCACCGACGTACCCTCGGCGATCCCCTCGCGCAGCATGTCGCCGGTCGAGATGCGGGGCACGTCGAGATACTCGGCGAGACGGGCCGCCTGCGTACCTTTCCCCGCCCCGGGAGGCCCGAGGAGGATGACGCGGCCGGGAGCCGCGACGTCGGTGGTGCGATCAGCGGCGGCCACGGACCCTCTTGCCTCCCTTGCCGGTGAAGCCGTCGTAGTGGCGCATGATGAGCTGCGCCTCGACCTGGGCGATGGTGTCCATGGCCACGCCCACCACGATGAGAAGCGATGTTCCGCCGAAGTAGAAGTTCAGGTGGAGTCCCTCGGTGATCCAGCCGAGGTTGTTGTCGTTGAGGAACATGTCGAGCTGCGGTCCGAACAGCGGCAGCGGGGCCACCTTGAACCCGGTGATCAGAAACTCGGGCAGGATGGCGACGAGCGCCAGGTAGATCGCCCCCCCGAAGGTGATGCGCCCGAGAATATGGTCGAGATGCTCGGCGGTGCGCTTCCCCGGGCGGATGCCGGGGACGAAACCCCCGTACTTGCGCATGTTCTCCGCCACGTCGTCCGGGTTGAAGACGATGGCCGTGTAGAAGTAGCAGAAGAAGATGATGAAAGAGACGTAGAGCAGGTTGTACAGCGGCATCCCCCACTGCAGCTGGTCCGAGATCGCCTGCATCCACTCCCCGGCACCGGCCTGGAAGAACGAGGCCACTGTCTGGGGAAAGGCGATCAGGGACGACGCGAAGATCACGGGGATCACGCCCGCGGTGTTGACGCGGAGCGGCAGGTGCGTCGTCTGGCCGCCGTAGACGCGGCGCCCGACGACTCGCTTGGCGTACTGGACCGGGATGCGGCGTTGGCCGCGTTCCACGAAGACGATCGCCGCCACCACCACGAACATCGCGGCGAGGAGGATCAGCGCGGCGAACAAGGTCAACTCGCCACGCTGGAGCATCTGCCCGGTGTCGATGAGAGCCCGGGGAAAGCCGACCACGATGCCGGCGAAGATGATGAGGCTCATCCCGTTGCCGATCCCGCGCTCGGTGATCTGCTCGCCGAGCCACATGATGAAGGCGGTTCCGGTGGTCAGGGTGAGGATGGTCATCAGCTTGAAGCTCAGACCCGGATGCTCCACCACCTTGAACTGGTCGCTCAGCGTGAGCCGCTCGAGGTAGACCGCGATCGCGGAGGACTGGATCACGGAGAGGAGAACCGTGCCGTACCGGGTGTACTGGGTGATCTTTCGCCGTCCGAGCTCGCCTTCCTTGCTCAGCTTCTCCAGATAGGGCCAGACCACGGTGAGCAGCTGGAGGATGATCGAGGCCGAGATGTAGGGCATGATCCCCAGCGCGAAGATGGTCACCTTCGCGAGGTTGCCGCCCGAGAACATGTCGACGAGGCCGAACCAGTTGCCCCGGTTCTGCTCGAAGAAATCGATGAGGGCCTGGGCGTTGATGCCCGGGGTCGGCACGTGGTTGCCCAGGCGGTAGATCGCGAGCAGACCGAGGGTGAACAGGACCCTCTTTCGCAGGTCGGGGACGTCCCAGATGTTGCGGATCGCCTGCAGCATCTATCCCTCCAGGACCTCGACCTTGCCCCCGAGGCCCGCGATGCGCTCCTTGGCCCGAGCGCTGAAGCGGTGGGCGTGGACGGTGAGTGCCTTGGTGAGATCGCCCTTGCCGAGGATCTTGACTCCGTCGCGCAGGCGCTTGACGATGCCCCGCTTGAGGAGGACTTCGGGGGTCACGATCGTGCCCGCCTCGAAGACGTCGAGGCGCCCGAGGTTGACCTCGGCGAACTCCTTGCGGAAGCGCGCGTTGGTGAAGCCTCGCTTGGGCACGCGGCGGTGGAGCGGCATCTGACCGCCCTCGAAGCCGGCCTTTCGGCCGTATCCGCTGCGGCTCTTCTGCCCCTTCTCGCCGCGGCCCGAGGTCTTGCCGAGGCCGCTGCCCGGCCCCCGACCCACGCGCTTTCTGTCCCGAATGCTGCCCCGGGCAGGCTTGAGATTGTGAAGACCCAATGCCGTTCTCCGCTCGCTATGCCTGCTCGACCACGACCGTCACCAGGTGCGGGACCTTCCGGATCATTCCCCGGACCATTGGCGTGTCCTCGCGCTCCACCACCTGTTGGAGCCGCCGGAGCCCGAGGCCTCGGACGGTGGCCCGCTGGGACTCCGGGCATCCGATGGTGCTGCCCACCATCTTGATGAGGAGTGTGCCCCGGGCGCCCGCTGCTTTCTTCGCTTTTGCCATGCTCTCCGTGCCTCCCTACGCCTCGGCCGGCTTCCCGGCGGCCGCCGCGGCCATCGCCTTGTCTTCCGCCCTCGGCGTGCCGAGGACGTCCTCGACGCTGAGGCCTCGCAGGCGGGCCACTCTCATCGGAGCCTTGAGGCGCTGGAGGGCGTCCATCGTCGCCTTCACCACGTTGTGGGCGGTGGTGGAGCCGAGGCTCTTGGTGAGAATGTTCTGGATGCCGGCCGCGGTGATCACGGCGCGGACGGCCCCGCCGGCGATGACTCCCGTGCCCTCGGAGGCGGGCTTGAGCATGACCATCCCCGAGCCGAACCGACCGGTCACGGCATGGGGAATCGTGGCTCCCTTCTCGGTCATGGGAATCCGCACCACGGCCTTCTTCGCCGACTCCACGCCCTTCTTGATCGCGGAGGACACCTCGCGCGCCTTGCCCATCCCGTAGCCCACGTGGCCGCCGCCGTCGCCCACCACCACCAGGGCGGTGAAGGAGAGGTTCTTGCCCCCCTTGACGACCTTGGTCACGCGGTTGATGGAGACGACCTGATCCTTCAGCTCCAGCCCGGAGATATCGATCTTTTCCGCTATGAATCTCATCGGCCCTTTTCGCCTCGTTCGCGAGGCCCCTTCAGAACTTGAGCCCGCCCCCGCGGGCGGCGTCGGCCAGGGCACGCACCCGGCCGTGATACTGGAAGCCTCCGCGGTCGAAGACCACGGCGGCGACTCCCTTGTTCGAGGCGCGGCTCGCGATGAGGGTTCCCACCTCCTTCGCCGCCGCCACGTTGCTGCCCCGCTTGAGCTTCGCCTTCACGTCTTCGTCGAGTGAGGATGCGGCGCACAACGTGCTGCCCGCGTCGTCGTCGATGATCTGCGCGTAGATGTGCTCTTCGCTGCGATACACGGCCAGCCGTGGCCTCTCCGCCGTTCCCCGGATCTTCTTCCGGATCCGGACCCGAACCCGCTTTCGGATGTTCTGTCTGCTGCCTGCGCTCATCGCCTCACCTCGGGCGGGCGTTTCCCCGGGGGCTTGCCCGGAGCGTTCCCGCGCCGCCTCCTACTTCGAGCCCGTGGCTCCCGCCTTGCCCGCCTTCTTCTTCAGGATCTCGCCCACGTAGCGGATCCCCTTCTGCTTGTAGGGGTCGGGCCGGCGCAGCCGACGAATCTCCGCCGCCACCTGCCCCACCTGCTGTCGATCGATGCCCGACACCGTGACCCGGGTCTGCTTGTCGACCTTGATCTCGATTCCGGCCGGGATCGGGTACACCACCGGGTGCGAGTACCCGAGCGCGAACACGATCTTCTTTCCCTCGACCTGCGCCCGGTACCCCACGCCCACGATGTCGAGGTCGCGGGAGAAGCCGTCGGTGACTCCCTTGACCGCGTTCTGGGCGAGGGCGCGGGCCAGGCCGTGCCACGCGCGCTGCTGCCGCTCGTCGCTCGAGCGCTGGCACAGGAGCTCGCCACCGTCGATCGAGAAGCTGATTCCCGGCGGCACCGGCGTATTGAGCTTGCCCTTGGGTCCTTGCACCTCGATCTCGGTCGGCGAGACCTTGACCTTGACCCCCGAGGGGAGCGTGATGGGCTTGCGTCCGACCCGAGACATCTTCCGCTCCTTACCAGACGTTGCAGAGGATCTCGCCGCCGACACCGGTGCGCGCGGCGTCGCGGCCGGTCATGAGACCCTGCGATGTGGACAGGATGTTGATTCCAAGGCCGCCGTACACCCGGGGGATGTCGCCCTTGCCGCAATAGATGCGGCACCCGGGGCGGCTCACCCGCTGCAGGTCGGTGATCACGCGCTCCCAGCCCGGTCCGTACTTGAGGTAGACGCGTAGCGTCCCCTGGTGCCGGTCCTCGATCAGCTTGAAGTTCGCGATGTACCCCTCGTGCTTGAGGATTCGCGCGATCTCACCCTTGAGTTTGGAAGAGGGCACGTCGACCTTCGGCAGCCGTGCCCGTACGCCGTTGCGAATGCGGGTGATCATGTCCGCGATGGGATCCGTCATGTTCATCGGAAATTACCTCTCCGGGCTCCTACCAGCTCGCCTTGATCACTCCCGGAATCTCCCCCGCGAGGGCGAGCTTCCGGAAGCAGATCCGGCACATCTCGAACTTGCGCATGTAGGCTCGGGGCCGACCGCACAGGCGGCACCGGCGATAGCCCCGCACGCCGAACTTCGGCTTGCGCAGGGCCTTGGCGATCAAAGACAGCTTGGCCACTCGCCTTACCTCCTCACTGGCTCCGGAACGGCATCCCGAGATGCGCGAGGAGATCCTTCGACTCCTCGTCGGTCCGGGCAGTGGTCACGAAAGTCACGTTCATTCCTCGCAGCTTGTCGACCTTCGCGTAGTCGATCTCGGGGAAGATGATCTGGTCCTTGAGGCCCAGGGTGTAGTTGCCCCGGCCGTCGAAGGCGCCGGTGGGCAGGCCCCGGAAGTCGCGAACGCGGGGCAGCGCCACGTTGAACAGCCGGTCCACGAACTCGTACATGCGGTCGCCACGCAGCGTGACGCTGGCCGCGATCGGCATCCCCTCGCGCAGCCGGAACGCCGCCACCGACTTCTTGGCGCGACGAACGGCGGGGCGCTGGCCGGCGATGCGGCCGAGCTCGTCGACGGCGCTGTCGAGGACCTTGACGTTCTGCGTGGCCTCGCCCACGCCCATGTTGATCACCACCTTCGTCAGCCGGGGCACGGCCATGACGTTGGGGTAGTTCCGCTCCTTCATGAGCCGGGGGCGGACCTCTTTGAGGTACGACTCCTTGATTCGGGGCGACTCGGTAGCACTCACTTGTCCAGCACCTCACCGGCACGACGGCCGATCCTGACCTTGCGCCCATCGGCCAGGAGCTTCGACCCGATCCGGGTCCGTTTGTCGTCGTCGGGCGAGACGATCATCACGTTCGAGACGTGGATGGGCGCCTCCCGCTCGACGATGCCTCCCTTGATGTTGCGCTGGGGGTTGGGCCGGGTGTGCTTCTTGATGAAGTTGACCCCCTGCACGAGCACGCGGCCTTCCCCGCGCAGCACGTCGAGCACCTTGCCCCGCTTGCCGGCGTCGCGGCCGCCGATGACCTCCACGAGGTCGTTCTTCCTCAGGCGGATCCTCATCCGCTCCTTCGGCCTGTGCTGCCTCGCCATGGTGTTAGAGCACCTCCGGGGCCAGGGACACGATCTTCATGAACTTCCTCTCCCGCAGCTCACGGGCGACGGGGCCGAATACACGGGTTCCCACCGGCTCGCCGTCGTCCTTGATCAGGACCGCGGCGTTCTCGTCGAAACGGATGTAGCTGCCATCCCGCCGCCGCTGCTCCTTGCGCGCCCTCACGATGACCGCCTTGACGACCTTCCCCTTGCGCACGGCTTCGGGGGCTTCGGGAGCCGACTCCTTGACGTTGGCGGTGATCACGTCGCCGAGCCTCGCGTAGCGCCCGGTGGAGCCGCCGAGGGGGAGGATGCACGAGATCTTTCGCGCGCCGCTGTTGTCGGCGACCTGGAGGATTGTGCGCATCTGGATCATTTCGTCCTCCGCTCCTCAGACGCCCGCGGTCTCGGCCGCACGCTTGACGATCTCGGTGACCCGCCAGCGCTTCTGCCGGGAGAGCGGCCTCGACTCGATGATCCGGACCCGGTCGCCGGCTCGCGCGCCCAGTTCGTCGTGGGCCATGAAGCGCGATGTCCGCCGGAGGGTCTTGCGGTAGAGGTCGTGCCTCACCAGTCGCACCACCGCCACCACGACGGTCTTCGCCGTCTTGGCGCTGACGACCAGGCCCTCGCGCTCCTGGCGCCGGCGGGCCGTGGGCTGTGCCTTGCTGTCCGTCATCGCGACACCTGCTTCTGCTTGAGGATCGTCATGACCCGGGCGATGTCGCGCCGGGTCTCCCTGAGCTTCAGAGCGTTCTCGAGCTGGCCGAGGGACTTCTGCACCCGAAGGCGAAACAGCTGCTCGCGCAGCTCGTCCTGCTTGTGCGCGAGCTCCTCGACCCCCATCTCCCGGATGGCACTCGCCTTCATCAGTCGGCCTCCGCGCGGGTCACGAACCTGGTCTTGAGCGACAGCTTGTGAGCGGCGAGGCGCAGGGCCTCGCGGGCGGTGGTCTCCGGCACGCCCTCCATCTCGTAGAGGACGCGGCCCGGCTTGACCACCATCACCCACGACTCGGGCGCTCCCTTGCCCTTCCCCATGCGGGTTTCCTGGGGCTTCTTGGTGATCGGCTTGTCGGGGAACATCCGGATCCAGATGCGTCCGCTGCGCTTGATGAAGCGGGTGATGGCGATGCGGCCCGCTTCGATCTCACGCTGGCTCACCCAGCCGCACTCCATCGCCTTGAGTCCGTAGTCGCCGAAGGAGACACGCCCGCCCGTCCAGGCCTTCCCCTTCATGCGACCGCGTTGCTGTTTTCTGAACTTGACCTTCTTGGGCATCAACATGGTGCGTCTCCCCGCCTAGGCCAGCGCTCGGGCCGGCTTCTTCACCTCGGCCTCGCCCTTGTAGATCCACGTCTTCACGCCAATCTGCCCGAACGTCGTTGCCGCCTCGGCGAAGCCGTACTCGATGTCGGCTCGCAGGGTGTGCAGCGGCAGCTGGCCGTGGAGGTACCACTCCGATCGCGCGATCTCGGCGCCGTTGAGGCGACCCGACACTCGCACCTTGATTCCCCGCGCCCCGAATCGCAGGGCGGCGTCGACCGCCTTGCGCATTGCCCTTCGGAACGCGATCCGCTTCTCGAGCTGCAGGGCCACCGACTCCGACACCAGCTGGGCGTCGAGCTCGGGCTTGAGGATCTCCTGAATGTTGATGAAGACCTCCTTGCCCGTCTTCTTCTGGATCTCCTGCTTGAGCTTGTCCACCTCCTGGCCCTTGCGCCCGATGATGATCCCGGGACGGGAGGTGTAGATGCTGATCTTGAGCTTGTTGGCGGCGCGCTCGACGTCGACGCGGCTGACTCCGGCGTGGCTGAACCGCTTCTTGAGATCCTTCTTGAGCTTGAGGTCTTCGTGAAGCAGCTCCGCGTACTCGCGGTCCGCGTACCAGCGGCTCCGCCAGGTCTTGTTGTAGCCCAGGCGGAATCCGGTGGGATGGACTTTCTGACCCATCGACTACTCCCTCTCCTCGACGCGGACGGTGATGTGGGCGGTACGCTTGAGGACCCGATAGGCTCGGCCCATCGGCGCCGGCCTCACCCTCTTGAGGGAGGGTCCCTGGTCCGCGTGGCACCCGGCGACGACGAGGATCTCCTCGTCGAGCCGGCGCTTCTGGTTCCGGTCGGCCACCAGCACGGCGTTGGCGATGGCCGATCGCAGCGTCTTCTCGATGTCCCGTGCCACGGACTTCTTCGTGAACCGGAGGATGCTCAGCGCATCCCCGGCCTTCTTGCCGCGGATCAGGTCGAGGACCAGCCTGGCCTTCTGGGGCGAGGTCCTCACGTAACGATTGGTGGCGCTTGCCTCGAGCATCGGACGTCTCCTATGGCCTGCCCGCCACCTTGACCACCTTCTCGACCTTGGAGGAGTGCCCCTTGAAGGTCCGGGTGGGCGAGAACTCGCCGAGCTTGTGCCCGACCATGTTCTCGGTGACGTATACCGGTACGAACTTCTTGCCGTTGTACACGGCGAGAGTGTGACCCACCATCTCGGGGACGACCGTCGAGCGCCGCGACCAGGTCTTGATGACCTTGCGGTCGTTCGCGTCGTTCATCGCCCGCACCTTCTTCAGGAGGTGGTCGTCTACGAACGGTCCCTTCTTCAGCGATCGGGTCATGGCCTACTTCCGCCTCTTCACGATGAAGCCGTCGGTTCGCTTGTTGTTGCGCGTCTTGGCGCCCTTGGTGGGCTTGCCCCAGGGTGTCACCGGGTGGCGTCCGCCGGAGGTCCGGCCCTCGCCGCCCCCGTGCGGGTGGTCGATCGGGTTCATCGAAACTCCCCGGTTGTGCGGCCGGCGGCCCAGCCACCTCTTGCGGCCGGCCTTGCCCAGCTTCACGTTCTTGTGGTCGATGTTGCCCACCTGCCCCACCGTCGCCATGCAGGCGACGTCGACCCGGCGGACCTCGCCCGATGGGAGCTTGACCTGCGCCCAGTCGCCCTCTTTCGCCACGAGCTGGGCCGCGGCCCCCGCGCTGCGGACGAGCTGTCCGCCCTTGCCCTTGCGCAGCTCGAGGTTGTGGATCATCGTGCCCGAGGGGATGGCGGCGAGAGGAAGCGCGTTGCCGGGTAGGATGTCGGCTCCGTCCCCGGCGAGCAGACCCTGGCCGACCTTGAGCCCGTCCGGAGCGAGGATGTAGCGCTTCTCGCCGTCGGCGTAGTGCAGGAGCGCGATCCGGGCCGAACGATTCGGGTCGTACTCGATCGAGGCCACCTTGGCCGGCACCCCGTGCTTGTCGCGACGGAAGTCGATCTTCCGGTAGCGGCGCTTGTGCCCTCCCCCGCGGAACCAGATCGTGGTGCGGCCCTTGTTGTTTCGTCCTCCCGACCGCTTGAGCGACTCGGTGAGGGCACGCTCCGGCTTCTTCGCCGTCAGGTCGGAGAAGTCGAGCGTCGACATGAAGCGCCGCCCGGGGGAGGTTGGGTTGTACTGCTTGAGTGGCATCGTCTCTACCCTTGCTCTCTCACGCCTGCTCGAAGAACTCGACCATCTTGGCGTCCTTCTCGAGGACGACCCAGGCCTTCTTCCAGTCCGGCCGCTTGCCCTCGTACCGCCCCTGACGCTTCACCTTGCCGTGGAAGTTGGCGACCCGGACGGTCTCGACCTTGGTGTCGAACAGCGTCTCGACCGCCCTCTTGATCTCGGGCTTGGTGGCGTCTTTGTGCACCTCGAAGCACAGGGTGCGCTGGACTTCCTTGAGAATGGAGGCCTTCTCCGTGATGAGAGGTCGCCGGATCACGTCGTGGAGTCTCTTCATGGCCTACCCCTTGTCCTCGGGCGAAAGGCGCTCCTCGATCCGCTCGAGGGCTTCCTGGGTGAAGAGCAGGTGCGCGCAGTCGAGCGCGTCGTAGGCCGTGAGGTGCGTGGCCGCCACGATCTTCACGTCGGGAAGGTTCCGGCCCGACAGGACCAGCGTGTCGGGTGGCTCGTGGTCCACGATGACCGCCTTGCCCCGCACCCCCAGCTTGTCGAGCAGGCTGCGCAAGAGCCGCGTCTTCGGCTCCCGCACCGCCAGCCCCTCGACGATCTTGAGCCCGCCGTCCTGCAGCCGCTGGGCGAGAGCCGAGCGCAGTGCCGCCGCGCGCGCCTTCCTCGGCATCGAGTAGGAGTAGTCGCGGGGCTGCGGACCGAACACCGTGCCGCCGTGGCGCCACAGCGGAGTGCGGATCTCGCCGACCCGCGCGCGGCCGGTGCCCTTCTGTCGCCAGGGCTTGCGCCCGGAGCCGGACACGAGAGCCCGGTTCTTCGTCATGTGGGTGCCCCGCCGTGCGCCCGCGCGGTGATGCTTGACCGCCTCGTAGATGAGGTGGTCGTTCACCCGCCCCGCGAACACCGCGGGCGAGAGCTGGATCTCGCGGACCGCATCGCTGGTGGCGCTGAGCACGGAGACCTTCGGCGACCCGCTGCGGGCGGGCGTCTTATTCGCCGGGCCCTTCTTCGCCGGGCCCTTCTTCACTGCGGCCTTCTTCTTCACCGCGCTCTTCTTCGCCGTGCCCTTCATCTCGGCCATGGCTACTTCTTCTTCCTGATCACGACGTACGAGCCGCCCGCGCCCGGCACCGAGCCGCGCACGACCAGCAGGTTGTTGGGAGCGTCGACCCGGACGACCTCGAGGTTCTTCACGCTCACCCGGTCGCTGCCCAGGTGCCCGGCCCCCCGCGTTCCCTTGAGGACGCGCGAGGGATAGGCGGAAGCGCCGATCGAGCCCGGGGCACGGTGGAACATCGA